>Ga0065714_10064427_pt1 | contig 167245 bp, 162 predicted proteins | sample MisRhiReplicate2_FD_59101 | JGI IMG/M metagenome (GOLD analysis project Ga0065714, IMG submission 59101) | Miscanthus rhizosphere microbial communities from Kellogg Biological Station, MSU, sample Rhizosphere Soil Replicate 2: eDNA_1 v2... | ecosystem: Host-associated > Plants > Roots >...
CAAATATCATTCCAATATTAAATTATATAAATCTATTTGGTTTATTTAAAGTTATCAAATTTTATAATAAATAAACTAATTTTCAATTTTTACCTATCTATCTTAAAAGCATATGGGGAGGTTCGCCAGAAATAGCACCTGTTTTGCTGATCATCCTGGCCAGTCTTTTCGGACGGTATTGTTCACCGAATTTCGTTCCAAAGTGGTCTCATCTGGTCGTGGCGTCTCATTAAGGCCCTGATAAAATTAAAAATCGGTTAATTGATCTGAAACTGCAAATCTTCCGCATCAGTCTAAAATTGTCTGCAGCTCTGCAAAAAATGTCTGAAATGGTCGGCATTACGAAGTAATTTAATTCCAGATGCTTCTAAAATACCTAAAAACCGGTATAGATTGCTGTTTGTAAGGATTTTATCTTTGCCTAACCTTTTGGGAGGCTTTATGAGGCTGTCTAAAAGAAGAATTTCATTCTTTAATCAAGTTTAATCTTATCTACATGAAAAAACAATTATTTGTGATGGCTGTCTGTATGGCTACCGGCATTGTTGCAATGGCCCAGTCGGCATCAAAAGGCAAAGTATTGCCCAAAACTAAAGTTGAACGGGAACGCAAGGTTTCAGCAAAAAATACGACTTCAATTAGGGCCTACGGAAAAGGCGATCAATTGCTGAATGTTGGTATCGGTATTGGCAGTCCGTTTTTTGGTTCAGGTTACGCTGCATCGCTACCGGTAAATCCCAGTGTTTCTTTTGAAAAAGGCATTACCGATGAAATTAGCGTGGGTGGACAATTGGCTTATGCCAGTTCGAAATATGATGTAAATACGGCAGGCGCAAACTATAGCTTCAAACAGAACGCGTTTTACATTGGTGCCAGAGGTTCCTACCATTTTAACGAATTGCTTGAGCTCGCCCCTAAATTTGATGTGTATGGCGGAGCGAGTCTGGGCTACGTCATTGCCAGTGTAAGTGACAGCGAGGGTTTTAATGGTGCTACAGGCAGTGGCATTGGCTTTGGTTTGTTTGCGGGCGGTAAGTATTACCTTTCTAACCATACAGCTCTTTTTGCAGAACTCGGCTACCAGAGCCTGGGATTGTTTAACGTGGGTGTAGCTTTTAAACTTTAACGATTAAAATATTTACTATAAGGAATTTACACAAATTATAGCGCTATTACTATAGTCAAACTAATTATAGATAAATATAACCAAAAAAGCTCATCGAGATGAGCTTTTTTGGTTATGAAAGAAAGCAAGTTGAGCTACTTTTTTTCATGTTTTTTTTGATCATTTTGAACGAATGCGCTAGATGGGTATCACAGGGATGCAAAGTTTGCCGGTCAGCTAAAAGTGATATAAGATTAATAGCAGCATTTGATGATTGAAATCATCACACCTTTTATGCTGTTTAACTATGAATAGGCTAAACCATGAGGGAATAATGTACCCGGTAAGAACCGGTCATGGTTGAGCTTTAATGAGACTATGTTCTTTTTATTGCTCGTTTTAGTTTTAATCCTATAGCTAAATAGCCATATTGACGGATATTTTCGAATAATTTGAATCAGGCCATTAAATGTAAAAAGTAAATTCAGGGTTTTAAAACAAAAAAACATCCGCCTTTTGGACGGATGTTTTTAACAATGTATGAAGGTTATTATCTTATCCTATCTTAACGTTGATTGCGTTCAGGCCTTTTCTGCCCTCTTCTACATCATAGCTTACCGAATCATTCTCGCGAATGTTGTCTATTAAGCCAGATACATGTACAAAAAGCTCTGCATCGCCATTAGCTGGTACGATAAATCCAAAACCTTTTGTCTCATTGAAAAATTTTACTGTTCCTTGTTGCATTATATTTTATTTTAATTATTTCCAAATATAATCAAATTTATTGAAAATCAAAGCGTTATGTTTTAAGGCACTTGCATCGGGTATTGGCCAACCAAACCCAATCTAAATGATCTATAATAGGGATGGACATCTTTATTCGGCATTTTCCACCCGTGACAAAAGAAAGAAGACCCTTTCTAATGTCTGCCGCTTTGTTCTAAATTTGAAAATATCTATTTTGAAAAAGTGAATTTCATTTAGGAAATATTCTAACTATCTTAGTTGCTCCCTGTGTATATCTTTGACATTATATGAAATTTTATACCTTAGAAAATAAATTCATGTCATGATTCCCTATTATAAATTTCCGGATGAAGAACTGGCTTCCCTTTTAACGGAGGGAGACAGGGAGGCTTTTGCTGAAATTTACCATCGCTACTGGAAGCTAATCTATGCACATGTTTATAAAATGCTCAGGGATGAAGAAGACTCCAAAGATATTGTGCAGGAGGTTTTTGGGAATTTATGGATTAAGACAGAATCTATTAAACATAACACCAATATAGCTGGCTTGTTATATACTTCGGCAAGGAACAGGGTATTTGATCTGATCGAAAAAAATAAAGTGAGAAGTGATTATATTGGAGAGATTGCAAGCTTTATGTCGGATCCTGTAAACCATCAGGTTGATGCGATTGATGAAAAGCGGATATTGGAAATCCTGGAAAGGGAGATTCAGAAACTACCTCCAAAAATGCGGGAAATCTTCGAGCTGAGCAGGAAAGATAACCTTTCACATAAAGAAATTGCCTCGAAACTGAATATTTCAGAACAAACTGTTAAAAAACAGGTTCAAAATGCCTTAAAAGTTATTAAGCCAAAACTCAATGATATGGGAATTGGAATAGGGATTTTACTGCTTTTACGTTAATTTTTAAATTATTTCAAAATTCTTCTACCCCCAACTTTGCGTTCACCCGTTTACCTGTAACTTAACCCTCAAAAGATATGGATAAGCAGCAGGCAAAAGAATTGGTTCGAAGGTATAATCAGGGACTAGCATCGGCTGAAGAAAAGGCTAAGCTGGAAAACTGGTATATGCAAAAATCCGATAGTCTTTACCTTAAGGATGACGAAATAGATTTTTATAGCATAGAGGAGGAACTTAGCCTGCGCACTTTTCAATATGCTGGCATCCTCTCCATCAAAGCTCCGGCGAAACGATTTAAACTTTGGCAGCGTATTGCTGCGGCTGCAGCAATAATTTTGGTAGTCGGAGTGGGCATCTTTTATGCTAACCAATCCACGGGCGGTAACAATAGCCTGGCTGAATTAAAAGCTCATGATATTGCTCCAGGTTCTAATAAAGCTGTGTTAACCCTTGCAAACGGTCAACAGATTAGTTTAACAGATGCCAAAAATGGAAAACTGGCAAATGAAGCAAATACAGTTATTAAAAAAACTGCCGATGGCCAATTGGTCTATATGGGCGCTGATGAAACATCACGAGAACTAATTTACAATACCATTAGTACCCCTGTTGGAGGGCAATATACTTTAATCTTATCCGAAGGAACAAAAGTAATCCTCAACGCGGCTTCTTCCCTGAAATATCCTGCTCAGTTTAAGGGTAAAGACAGGGTGGTGGAGCTAAGTGGTGAAGGCTATTTTGAGGTGGCTCATGATCAATCAAAACCATTTAAAGTGATCAGCAGAGGCCAAACCGTGGAGGTATTGGGTACCCATTTCAATATCAATTCTTATTTGGATGAACCCAACATCAAAACCACCTTGCTGGAGGGAAGTGTAAATGTAAATGGTACCGTCATTAAGCCTAAGCAGCAAGCCATTTTCAACAACCGCAGCATTCAGGTTATGGATGTAGACCCTGAAGAAGTGGTGGCCTGGAAGAACGGACTTTTTAAATTTGACCATACCGATATCCGTACCTTGATGAGGCAGATTGCCCGCTGGTACGATGTAGAAGTAGTTTATGAAGGTACTGTTAAAGACGGAAAGTTTTACGGTAAAATTGAAAGAAGCTACACCCTCTCTGAAGTGCTCAAAGTACTGGAACTTGGTAACCTGCACTTTAGGGTAGAGGGCAGGAAAATTATTGTGCTGCAGTAAATCTATAGCTTTCTAATAAATAAAATCAACTAAATAATAAACCACCTAAACCAAACAATCAACATGAAAAGATCTATACCACAAAGCGGCTAGGCTTAATTATAGGTTAACCAGGCGAAACAAAAGCCCGGAGAAGGCTTCGACACTTTTCCCCGGACTTTGCGTTTGGGTTAACCTGATCCGATCAATCGGAATAGTGAATAATTCTTGACAATTAATCCAAACCCAAACAATACAAACGTATGAATTTATCCTCATATGCAGAAACCACCGGGCTGACGGGGCGGTTGATGCGTAAAACCATTTTGGTTATGAAACTGATTTTTTTCATCATTACCGTCACCTGTGTGCAAGTGGCGGCTGTTGGATATTCCCAAACTGTTAATATCCAGCAAAATAATGCACCACTTACTACTGTTTTTTCAACTATAGAAAAGCAAACCGGATATAATTTCTTTTGGAAAGATGCCGATCTGAGTTTGATAAAGATTAATGTAAAACTTCAAAACGCTTCTCTGGAAACTGCCCTGAAAGAAATCTTTAAAGGCCTGTCTCTAACTTATTCCATCACCAAAAAATCTATCGTTGTCCAGCAAAAAGAAACTTCCATTTTAGAAAAAATAGCGGATGTTTTTAAGGATACCGGTGTTCGCGGATATGTACTTGGTGCAGATGGCCTGCAACTGGCCGGGGCAACTGTTTCAGTGAAAAATGGGAAAGCCCGTACCATAACGAATACGCGAGGTGAGTTTAGTTTAAAAGATGTTCCCGATGATGCCATTTTGCAGGTATCTTTTATGGGGTATACCACTAAGGAAGTCGGAATTGGCAATCGCCTGCTTGAAATCAGATTGCAGTTAAGTAATTCTAAGCTAGATGAAGTACAGGTGATGGCTTATGGTAAGACAAGTCGCCGTTTTTCGACAGGTAATATTGTCTCGGTAACTGCAGAAGAAATTGAAAAGCAGCCGGTGATGAATCCGCTTCTGGCTTTGGTTGGAAAAGTGCCGGGAATGAATGTGACTCCAGCTACGGGCTATGCAAATGGAACTGTAAAAGTTGAAATTCGTGGGCGCAGTACCATAAGTCCGAATTATCCTTCAGAACCCTTGTATATTATTGACGGCGTACCGCTTATTTACCTCAATGTTGGTGGCAATGCCAGTTATGAAAGTGGATCTCCGGGGATTATCCAGAATGGAAGTTATACGGCAGGACAGGGGCAAAGTCCATTGTTTAACATCAACCCACTTGACATTGAGAGTATTGACGTGCTAAAAGATGCCGATGCTACAGCCATTTATGGATCGAAGGGTGCAAATGGTGTAATCCTGATTACGACTAAAAAAGGGAAGTTGGGACCAACGCAGATCAGTGCGGGCATTTCTCATGGGATTTCTCAGGTTACCCGTTACTGGGATATGTTGAATACTCAGGATTATGTGAAAATGAGGAAAGAGGCATTTAAAAATGACGGAATTCCATTGACACTGCAAAATGCCCCTGATATTGTAGGATGGGATACAACAAGATATACCAATTGGCAAAAGGAATTATGGGGAAATACTGGTCAGATGACAAGAACCCACCTGTCCATTTCTGGCGGAGATGAGAATACACAGTTTATGATTAGCCCAAGTTATACACGTTCAACATCTATTTTAACGGTAAGCGGATCAGATCAGGTAGCTGGAACAGCGATCAGCATCAATAATTCGGCCTTTAACAAAAGGCTAAAAACAGCCGTAACATTTGATTACACCTATTCTAACAGTAACATCAATTCTACACCTTCAGTTGCCACACTTTCGCCAAATGCGCCTCCGATTTATGATAGTAACGGAGAACTGAATTACAAAGAATGGAACGATGTTGGACTTCAGAATAGTTATCCATTTGGAACGCTCAAAGCTTTATCAACTTCTACCGCAACTATAGTAATGGGGAAGTTAAATCTATCTTATGAAGTACTTAACGGATTTCAAATTTCCAGCCTTTTTGGTTTTAATACCACCAACCAGAAGAGCGAAGGCAGATCGCCTATTTCAGCCCAAAATCCGGTTAACAATCCAACCGGAGGTTTAAATATCGGGACAAATAATAATCAGACCTGGAGTATCGAGCCACAAATGAGCTATAATACCACCATTAGTAAGGGTGATTTTTCGGCCTTTTTAGGTACTGCCCTTAGCAAGACTATTACTTCGGGGCAGAATACTTATGGATTAGGCTATACGGATGATAATCTTTTAGGTTCCCTGCAACTTGCCCCAACCGTTATGATTGTGGGCGATACCTACGGACAACTTAAATATGCTGCGGTATTTGGCCGACTTAACTATAACTGGGACAGAAAATACATCATTAATCTAAGCGGGAGAAGGGACGGATCTTCACGTTTTGGACCTGGGAAACGGTACGGAAATTTCGGGTCTTTAGGCCTTGCGTGGATTGCCTCTGAAGAATCCTGGATTAAAAGAAACCTTCCTTCCTTTATTGATTTTGTGAAATTTAAAGGAAGCTATGGCCTTACTGGAAGTGATGGTGTAGGCGATTACCAATACATCAGCCAATGGTCGAACATGAATAATGGAATGCCTTATTATACCTACGGCGGGATTACGCCATTGGTTAGTCTTCATGCGGTAAACCCAAATTTTCAGTGGCAAGTGAATAAAAAGCTGGATATATCCTTTGAAGTAAATCTTTTTCAAGATTTTAATATCAATGTGGATTATTACCAAAACAGGTGTGGCAACCAGCTAACCGACTACCCAACACCACTATTTACAGGCTTCAACGGGGTAACGGCCAACTGGCCGGCAGTGGTCCAAAACAGTGGATGGGAATTTATAGTCAGTGGAGTACCCTTCAAAACAAACAATTTTAGCTGGAACTTAAATTTAAACACATCGTTTAACAAGAATATTTTGTTGAGTTACCCCGACTTGGAACTTTCCAGTTACGCAACACAGTACGTGGTTGGTAAATCTGTAAATGATGTTTACCTGCTTCACTATATTGGTCTTGATCCGATGACGGGGCAATATGTTTTTGAAGATCATAACAAGGATGGGTCAATTAGTCCAAATCCTTCAGGAAGGCCGGGTTTAGGATATGACGACCGATACATCACGATTAACCGTGATCCGAAATTTACAGTAGGAATGAGCAATACATTTCGTTATAAGGATTTTTCCCTGATTGTCAATTTATTTTATAAAAATCAAATGGGCCTCAGTGCATTTTATTCAGGTATGCCTGCAGGGAATATGGTAAATATACCAACCGAAGTTTTTAATAATCGTTGGCAACAGGCCACGCAATCCGGTAAATATGCTGCATTGACCAGCGTTACAGGTTTACCATCCAATTCATTTATTAACAGCTCTGACCTGGCTTATACTGATGCCTCTTTTCTTCGATTGCAGACGGTGAGTTTATCCTATATGCTGCCGAAGAAATTTCTTGATGGAAAACGCCTTGGCGTTTCTATTAATGCTCAAAATTTATGGGTATTGACCAAATACAAGGGAATTGATCCGGATACACAGAATTTTGGATCGCTGCCACAGGCTAAAACTATTGTTGCAAGCCTTTCACTGACCTTATAAACCATGACTATGCTTAACCATCATTCAAACAAATTTCTACTGCTGCTATCAGCATTCTTATTGTTTTCGTGTAATAAACTGGTGGAGATCCCAGATCCTAAAAACAGTCTGACTACGGATAAGGTTTTTAACAACGATACGCAGGCAATAGGTGCCATGGCAGGTATATTGACTCAAATGATCAATGCAGGTGCCAGTACCTCTTTTGGCAATGGGCTGGTAAATCAAATTGCAAGGGCTTCTGCAGATGAACTGAGTATCGTGGGCTCCGTTTTTGCCGTAAATAACTCCAGTGGCGAGGTAGCCAGGAATGCATTAACTGCAGAGAGCACCTTTACCAACAACATCTGGTCATCAGCATATCAGGCCATTTATGGTGCCAATGGCGTAATTGAAGGAATTGAGGCATCAAAATCTGTTTTACTTCATGCACAAACCAAAACCCAGCTTACTGCTGAGGCTAAATTTATTCGTGCTTTTAGCTATTTTTATCTGGTAAACTGCTTTGGAGATGTACCATTAGTGTTGACGACCAACCTTGCTGAAAACGCCAACAAACCCAGAATGGCAGCCAACATCGTTTATCAGCAAATCATTAAAGATCTTATCGAGTCAATAAATGGATTACCAGCGGATTACGCTGCGGGTGGAGGAGAACGTATCCGGGCAAATAAATGGGCGGCTAAAGCATTATTGGCCAGGGTTTATCTGTACACAGGAGATAATGCAAATGCCATTCAGCAGGCTACAGATGTAATCGGACAAACTGGTCTTTACCAACTGGAAATGGCTGACCTGAACAATGTTTTCCTTAAAAACAGTTCGGAAACCATCTGGCAGCTTCAGCAAAATGTAAACAAAGATTTTACAGGCAATGCGGTACCAGAAGCGATCTCCCTTCTTCCTTCTCCGCTACATACGGGGCCTGCCGGAGATCTTTCTTCCAGCTTGCTTAAAGCATTTGAACCAGGAGATCTCCGTAAAGCAGCCTGGATAGATAGCACGGATTTCTCACAAGGCGGGCAGACTTATCATGCGCGATTTGTATATAAATATAAAACCGGATTTCATAACCTGACGATCGGAAGTGCTGCGACTGAATATTATATGGTGTTAAGACTTGCCGAGATGTACCTTATCCGTGGAGAAGCCTTTGCGCTTAGTGGACAGCTTTCTGCGGGTATCGATGATCTCAATATTTTACGCCGGCGGGCTGGAATAGTGCCACTGTCAAAAAGCCTGACCAGAGATCAAACCCTGGCAGCCATCGCAAAAGAAAGGCAAACAGAGCTTTTTGGGGAATGGGGCCACCGATGGTTTGACCTAAAGCGTACTGGAAAAGCAGAGCAGGTACTTTCGGCGATTTCAGCTAAGCAACCTTGGCGTGGCAGTTACCAATTGTTATATCCAATTCCGAAAACGGAGTTGCAAAGAGATCACTTTTTGACTCAAAACCCTAATTATTAGATCCAGACCCACCATTAAATATTGAACATGATGAAGAATCTGATTTTCCTATATATTTTAGCCGGGCTTTTTTTTCCAGCAATTATTTCCTGTAAAAAGGATGTTCAGCCTCAAACTTTAACGGCATTAACGATTGTCAATGCCATGCCGGGTAGTGATTTTCTGGCTGCTAACTTTAATGAGCAACGCCCAACGGCAGGATTGGGAATCCCGATGTGGATTAAATACCGTGTTTACTCACCTAATAACCATCTCTCGCTTCCTTCCAAAGAGCAGCCAGTTCTTATTTATAAAATCCCAGACACTAACGTAAATGATAAGCCCATTTATAAAATGTCTCTTGATCTTGGCGCCCATGAGGCTTCAACATTGTTTCTATTTGGCACACTTTCGCAGCCAGAAATGCTTTTAGTGAATAAAATGCCCCCTTTTCATGCGCTTACAGATAGTGTTATGGGCTTGCGATTGATTAATCTATCTCCGGATAAAAGGCCGGTGAATGTAAAAATCTCAGGCAATGGAACAGAAAAAACCGTAAATAACCTGGCTTACAAACAAGTTACCGACTATTTAACTGTAAATGCAAGCTCGGCAACCATGGATGTTTTGATCGAATTTTACGATCAGGCATCGGGTTCCCTGTTAACCCGATATATTTTAAAAGATATTGGCACCACCAATGCAGAGATAAATAAATGGCGCTACAGAAACTATACAATGGTGTGGTTGCCGAACGATGCGCTTGGGAACCTTGCCGATGACCCATTTCTGGTCTATGATTTTTAATTCTTAAAAGCTTTTAAAGCTGTCTTCTCGAATAAATACCTAACACACATTAAAATATGGAACCAATTGTTCGTATTACTGGACTATCGCATCGTTATAGTACCAGCTGGGCTATCCGCGACATTAATATTGAAATCCCCAGGAGTGGGATACTGGGTTTGCTGGGTTCTAACGGCGCCGGCAAATCTACAACGATGAACATTCTTTGCGGAGTATTAACCCCAACTATGGGCGAGGTATCCATTAATGGGATCGACCTGAAAAAGGAGCCTGAACGTGCCAAACAGGAGATTGGCTTTTTACCGCAGACTCCACCTTTATATATGGATCTTACGGTGGATGAATATTTGATGCATTGCGCCATCCTGCGTTCGGTAGCACATTCGAAGCTAAAATCGGCTTTGGAAGAGGTTAAAGAACGTTGTGGATTAAGCCATATCAATAAACGCCTGATCAAAAATTTATCTGGTGGCTATAAGCAGCGGGTGGGAATTGCCCAGGCCATTATCCATAAACCAAAACTGGTCGTTTTTGATGAGCCGACCAATGGTTTGGATCCTAACCAGATCCTGGAAGTACGTGCATTAATCAAAGATATTGCTACAGACCGGGCCGTGATCCTTTCTACCCATATCTTAACTGAGGTGCAGTACTTATGCAGAGATATTGTAATGATTGAAAGTGGAAGGATCGTTTTTGCAGATACCATGGAAGCCTTTGACAATTATATTGCCCCGCACAGCATGTTGGTAGTGATGGAAAATGCACCGCCGGCAGAAGCTTTTCAGACCATAGAAGGCATTACCAGGGTGGAATACCTGACAGAAAAACAGCTGCGGATCTATTTCAACGGAGACAAAGGAATTTCTGAAACCCTGGTGTTGGAAAGTGCAAGACAAAACTGGCGATTGCGTGAATTGAATATGGAAAAGAATTCCTTAGATGAAACCTTTGCCCAGTTGTCCAGGATCTCTAACTAAGAATCACTTTATAGAATGAAAAAAATCATACAAATAGCAAGGCTTGAACTTAACCTGCTATTTTATTCGCCTATTGCCTGGCTGCTGATCATTGTATTCTTTGTGCAAATGACGCATGCATTTATACCAGGAATAGCATCAATGCAGAATCTGCAGCAGCTTATTGGGGATAATGGCTTTTTAACAAGCCGGCTGTTCACCACTTCTACAGGAACAACCCTGGGAATCCTTTACACCATCCTTGGAAGTTTGTATTTATATACTCCATTAATCACGATGGGGCTCATCAGCAGGGAGATCAGCAGTGGAAGCATTAAACTTTTATATTCTTCTCCGGTAAAAATCCGGCAAATCATTTATGGAAAGTTTTTGGCTATGCTTATCTACAATCTGGTTATCATCCTGGTGGTATCAGGCCTTTTCTTTATCGTGGGTGTTGTCGTAGTAGATCATTTTGATTATCCGCATGTATTGGTAGCCATGCTATCCTGCTTTTTGCTTTTAAGTGCCTATACAGCGGTCGGGATTTTTATGTCCAGTCTCACCAGTTATCAGATTGTTGCAGCCCTGGGTACTTTTGGTGTGTTGGCCTTTATGAACTACATTGGGAGTTTTGGGCAGGGTATAGACTTTGTTCGCGATTTGACCAATAGCCTTTCCATGCCCAGCCGGGCAGAGCGCATGGTATCTGGACTGCTGAACAGTAGAGATGTAATTTATTATATCGTGATCTCAGGAATTTTTTTATCATTTACCATTGCCAGGCTAGAACTCTTACGCGCTTCCAGGTCTGTTTTTTTCCATGCCAGCCGATACTTTGCGATTATACTAATCGGGCTTGCGGTTGCTTATCTAAGTTCCCGACAAGCAGTAATCGCGTATTATGATGCCACAGAAACTAAGGTTAACACCATTATAAAGCCAGTTCAGGATGTTTTAAAGAAGATGGGGGATGAGCCGGTAGAAGTGACAGCTTATATCAATGGGCTGCACCAAAGTTATCGTATTGGTGCTCCGGTTCAACGGCTTTATGGTATTGCCAAATGGGAGCCATATCTGCGTTTTAAAGGAAATATCAATCTGCACTGGGTCTATTATTATGATGTTCTCGACCCACAGTTTTATGCCGCTAATCCCGGAAAAAGTATAAAAGCCATTTTTAAGGAAGAGGCGAAAGCAGGTGATATGGATACCAGCCGCTTTTTAAATCCTGAGCAAATCCGTAAGCAGGTTGACCTTAGCGGGGAAGGCGACCGGATGGTGATGCAATTAAAATACAAAGGAAAATCGACCTTTCTACGCACGTTTGATGACGGTGACGGCTGGCCTGAAGAGGCAGGGATTGCCGCTGCTTTGAAACGCCTGGTGGTAACACCGCCTAAGATTGTTTTTGCAACGGATGCTTATCAGCGCAGGGTAGATAAAATTGGCGACCGGGATTATCAAATGCTTTTAAATAATAAGTTGGCCAAAACGTCACTAATCAATATGGGTTTTGATATTGACAGTGTTTCATTGGAGCATGGCATAATCCCTAAAGATATCGCTGTACTGGTAATTAGTGATCCACGGGTTGCGTTGAGTCAAGCAGCGCTTACCAAGCTACGTAATTATATTCAAACGGGTGGTAATGTTTTGATTGCCGGTGAACCCGGTAAACAAGTGATAGTAAACCCTTTGTTGGACTCGCTGGGGATTGAAATGCTCAATGGAACCCTGGTACAGCGTAGCAGAGACTACTCTTATGGCCTGGTTACCCCAAGGCTAACCCCCGCGGCAGTTCTAATGTCTCCAGCCCTTAAAAAACCTTTTGAAGAAAAAACAGTGGTTTCTATGCCAGGTGCTGCAGCATTAAAGGACAAACATGAGGGAGCTTTTAAAGTTGAGCCAATTTTAATGACCGATTCCAGCACGAGCTGGATTAAAAAAGGATCATTTGTGCTGGATTCGGCCGCATTGGTCTTTGATAAAAAAACAGGCGATGAGCAGGGAGCTTTTCCGACCGCGCTTACGCTAACCCGCAAAATTCATGATAAAGAACAGCGAATTATGGTTACTGGCGATGCCGATTTCTTTAGTAATAAGGAACTGACCAGGGGCAATCTGGAAACGGCAAATTCCGCTGTTGCGATCAGCATCTTTAGCTGGTTTTCCAACGAAGAATTTCCGATAGATATGAGCCGCCCCGCTTCAAAAGATGTACATCTAAAGTTGAACAAGGCGGGGGTTAAAACTTTAAAAGTAATGTATTATGCGGTTATTCCTGGTGCAATCATTTTGCTTGGTATGGTGCTTTTGATCCGCAGAAAAAGAAAATAATTATGAGCTTTATAACCGATAAACAAACAATCGATGATCTGAACGTTTTCTCCAAATCGGGGAGCGATTCAATCTACCATATTTTCAACAAGACCTTCACGCAGGGTGGTGCGGCCCTGCTGGAGGAAATGTTCCGCAGTCCGCTTTCTGATCATCAGGCCATTAATGAGCGTGTAGCCATATTGCGGTATTTTCAGGAAAGTCAAACCGCCTTCCCCTTACAAGGTAACCGTTTTGAAGAAGCTGAAAGATATCTTTCTAACACCGACCCCAGAAGCCGACTTTCTAACCAGGGTTTTAGTATGGCTGATTTTAATGCGGCCGGACAAAGCGTTATGGCGCTGATGGAAATCCTTCAGGGACTGAAAATGTTTATGCAGGAGATTGAATCTAAAGTGATGGATAATCCTTATACCGAACAGGTCTCTACTGTTTTGGCCCTCTTGAATGCTAAAGAATTGGAGCTGATTTTTAAGGATCATGGCAAAGGAAAAATCTCATCTGGCAGGATTGTGGAGTACGATAATATCCTGCGTTTCCAGCAGCGCGGGCTGCTCGAGCAGATTTTACAGCAGATTTATTTTCTGGATGTATGTATCTCCATCGCACGGGTGGCTAATGAACGCGGATTTATTTTCGCCACAGCGCTACAACGCGATGAGAACCGTCTTCGGGTGAAGGGTGTTTACCACCCACTGCTTAGCCACGCCATTCCAAATACATTGGAAATGAATCCTAACGGGAATATTGTATTCCTCACAGGCGCAAACATGGCAGGTAAATCTACTTTTATGAAGTCGCTGGGAATCTCGGTTTACCTAGCACATCTGGGTTTTCCAATCGCTGCTGAAGAAATGGAATTTTCGGTATGCGATGGGATGTACACTACCATTAACCTTCCCGACAACCTGGCTATGGGTGCCAGTCACTTTTATGCTGAAGTGTTGCGGGTGAAAAAAGTTGCAGTAGCACTTGGTGCAGGAAAAAACTTATTTGTCATCTTTGATGAATTATTCCGCGGCACCAATGTAAAGGATGCATACGAAGGTACAATTGCCATCATGGAGGCTTTTTCGGCTAAACCTCACTCCTTATTTGTGGTTTCTACACATATTATGGAAGCCGGAGAGGTGTTAAAGGAACGGTGTGCGAATATGAGCTTCCGTTATCTGCCAACGCGTATGGAGCAGGGCAAACCCGTTTACACCTATACCTTGAGCGAAGGGATTACCGATGACCGCCATGGGATGATCATTGTGAATAATGAAGGAGTACTGGAACTCATTAATGATAAAACTCGGACGAAACCTCAATATCAGCATTTTCAGGCCGATAAGCAAACCATAGAAGACCTGAACCTGCAAGGCAAATTTAAGCAACAATCCATTTATAGCCTGTTTAGCCATTTGCAGACCAGGGGCGGAGAAAAAGTATTGGATGGTATGTTTCGCGAACCTTTAAATGACGCTAATCAAATAAACAACAGGAGTGCTTTGTTTGCCTTCTTTCAGCAAAATACCATGATTTTTCCCGTAATCCGTTCGCAGGTAGAATCGATGGAAGATTACCTGGCAGGTGGTGCCGGTGCCGCTTTACCAAGGGTGGCCTGGGGCATCTTTACCAAGAAGTTCAGGCAGGTGCTTTTTCATAATGCCGAACTGCTCCAGCTACAGGCAGGACAATCGGTAACCATTGAAGTGTTGCAGGCTTTTCGCGACTTCTTTTCAGCATTAAAGGAAAAACCTAGTGTGGGTATTTATCAAAAAGATCTTGATGCCGCGTGGGAAATATTGCAGGACTCCAGGCTTCAAAGTGTTCTGAACATACCTGAAAGACAGCCTTCGCTAGGCCAGTTGGTTCGTAATGATTATATCATCCGACATGCCATGATGCGTGAGATGGAAGTACTGTTGAAGCTAATTTATGAACTGGATGTATATATGGGCGTGGCAGCAATAGCCCGCGAAGAAGCCTTTGTATATGCCAGGGCATTACCGGCAGAACAGATGCTCCTGGATATAGAGGGTTTTCGCCACCCTGGATTAAGAAAAGGGATAAGCAATAACCTGCACCTCACCCGTGATCGTAACGTGCTGTTTTTAACCGGCGCCAATATGGCCGGAAAATCAACTTTTATGAAATCGATGGGGATTGCGGTTTATCTGGCGCACATGGGCTTTCCGGTGGCGGCAAAACGGATGGAATTTTCTGTAAAGGATGGTTTATTCTCCTCTATCAACGTTTCAGATAATCTGGATATGGGCTACAGTCATTTTTATGCAGAGGTACTCCGAACTAAAACAGTAGCCAAAGCGGTGAGCGAATCGCTTAACCTGTATGTGCTGTTTGATGAACTGTTTAAAGGAACAAATGTAAAAGATGCCTATGATGCTACCCTAGCCGTAACACAGGCCTTTGCAGAAAACAGGAATAGTTTTTTTGTGGTTTCTACACATATTATTGAAGTGGGTGAGGCTTTAAGAAAAGCTTGCAACAATCTGCAGTTCTCTTACCTTCCAACTGTGATGAGAGATGGTGTGCCAACATATCCGTATACACTGGCTTCCGGAATCACCACCGATCGTCAGGGAATGATCATTATCGAAAATGAAAAGATTATAGAGATCATTAAAAATCAGCAACATGTTAGTTAAAAATAATTTTTTTAGGTTTCTGTCTATGGCGTCGCTTTGCATTCCTTTGGCGTGCAAAACCCAAATGGGTACGCAGCCTTTACTGCTCGATCCCGAAGTAAGGACAGGTAAACTAGCCAATGGCTTTACTTATTATATCCGTAAAAACAAAACGCCTGAGAATCGGGTAACCATGTACCTGGCTGTAAAGGCAGGATCCATTCTGGAGACCGATCAGCAGAGGGGGGTGGCACATTTTGTAGAGCATATGAGCTTTAACGGCACCAAACACTTTCCTAAAAAGGAACTGACCAATTACCTGGAGAAATCAGGTGTGCGTTTTGGAGCAGACATTAATGCCAATACCAGCTTTGATGAAACGGTTTATCAGCTTCCGCTACCTTCCGATAACCCTGAATTGCTCGCAAATGGTTTGCAGATTATGCGTGACTGGGCACAGGAAGCCAATATTGATGCCGCAGATGTGGAACGAGAACGCCATGTGATTCTCGAAGAGAAACGCTATCGCGATGGACTTGCACAGCGCTACCAGCAAAAGGCTATCCCTTTTTATACCAACGGATCCCGTTATGGTACCCGTTTGCCAATCGGTACCGAAGAGGTATTACTAAAGGTTTCTCCTGAAGTGATCCGTAGTTTTTATAAAGATTGGTACCGCCCTGATTTGCAGGCTATTCTGGTAGTAGGGGACATCGACCCTGATCAGATGGAAAAAAATATTAAAGCAAAGTTTTCCGATCTGAAAAAACCTGCAAATGAAAAAGTAAGGACGGTTTACCAGTCTGAACTGACAGGCAAAGGCCAATATATGCAATTTCTGGACCCAGAAATGGCGGGTATATCTGTAGAGATAATGATGAAAGAATACACCGATAAGCTTACTACAACAACAGACTTCCGGGCCGTTCTTTTAAAAAACCTATTTGGTCAGCTCGTAAACAACCGGTTTAGAGGATTGCCATTTGCAGGTTTTTCACCACTATCAGGTGGATTGAGTTCTTTTTCAGTGGTTGTAACCACCAAGCCAGCTGAAACTGAACAAGCACTAAAAAGCGTTTGGCTGGAACTACGGAAAATGCAGGAACAGGGTTTTACTATCAAAGAGCTGGACAGGGTGAAAAAAAGCTATCTCCAAAAAATGACAGACGCGCTGCGGGAGAAAGATAAAACAGCATCAGAGGTGCTCATTAAATCCTACTTGCAGCATTTTCTGACGGGTAATATCCCACAGGGTATCAAAGAAGAGTACCGGTTAACGACAGCATTACTTCCTGACATTACCTTAGAAGAGATCAATCGCTTGCTGGATACCTACCTTAAGTCTAAAGACCGTGATATTATAGTAAAGGGGGCTGAACACAATAAAGGATTTTTACCCGATGCCGCTACTGTGGATCGCTGGATAGAAAGTGTTTATACGCAAAATTTGCCTGAAGCTGAAGAAGATATACAGGATTTGCCGCTATTGAAGGTTGAGCCTTCTCCAGGAAAAATCACATCAACCGAAGAAATTAAGGCTGTGGGTATTCAAAAGCTGACGCTGAGCAATGGAATGACTATTCTCTTGAAAAAGACTGGATTTCAAAATGATCAGATTCTGTTTAAAGGCATTTCTGCCGGTGGGGCCAGTTTATATGCTGATACAGATTACCTGAGCGCCATCAATGCGGCGAAGCTAACGGCAGCTGCCGGGGCAGGAAATTATGATGCGCTGCAGCTTAATAAACTTCTGGCAGGCAAAAAAGTGCAAGTTAGCCCTTTTATTGTTGATGAATATCAGGGTTTTAACGGTAGTACGACCCCGCAGGATCTGCAAGCCAGTTTAGAACTTCTTCATGCTTATTTTACCGAACCCCGAAAAGATGTGGAAGCTTTTACCACATTGATAGAAAGGACCAGGGAGGAGATGGCCACCACCGGAAATAGTCGCGCAAAAGTGTTTATGGATACGGTAAATCTGATTTTAGGAAACTCCCATATCCGAAAAAGGCCACAGCGTGCTGATCAGCTGAGTCAGATTAAACTAGACCGGACCTTTGAAATTTATAAGGAGCGTTTTGCTGATGCCTCCGGTTTCACTTTCCTTTTTGTTGGTAACCTTGATGAAGGGACCATCAGGCCATTGCTGGAAAAATACCTGGGCGCTTTACCAGCTAAAAATTTACATGAAACTGCACGTGATGTTGGTATTCATATTCCGGCCGGTCAGATTTCTAAAACAGTATACTTGGGGAATGAACAAAAATCAAGTGTGTTTTTGACCTATTCGGGTGATTTTGATTATAATTTTCAGAATACCATTAATATGAATGCGGTAGCCGATGCCTTAAATATCAGCCTGACCCAGCGGCTGAGGGATCAGCAGGGCGGAACTTATACACCAAATGTACAGCTCAACATGTCTAAATATCTAAAAAGCAGGTTCAGCCTGATCATTAGTTTTGACTGTGCCCCGGAAAATGTAGAAAAACTAATTTCCTCGGCAAGAGAAGAGGTGAAGGCGATAAGGACTTCAGGGCCTTCAGCAGAAAACCTGCAAAAGTTTAAGGCTGCCCGAAGGGTCGGTTTGCAGACTGGCTCAACTAATAATAATTTCTGGTTGGATTACCTGGCTTCGCAGGTCATGAATAAAGAACCTTTAGATCAGTTCTATCATTACAATACTGCTCTAAATGGAGTCACCTTAAAAACAGTTCAGCAGGCGGCAGCAAAATATATCCAGGAAAAGAACTATGTAAGACTCGTGCTGATGCCAGAAAAAAAATAACTTTTTTAGATATGAAGAAAATTATACAAATAGCCAGGCTGGAGCTTAGCCTGCTATTTTATTCCCCAATTGCCTGGCTGCTGCTAATTATCCTGTTTATACAGGTTAGTTTGAGTTTTACAGGTGTAATTCCCGAATTGGAACGTGGTAAAAGTATGCCTTTTTTAACGAGTGTGTTATTTACTGATGCTCAAAAAATTGGCATCATTGCCCGTATTCTCGATAGCTTATACTTGTATGTTCCATTGATTACAATGGGGATTATCAGTAGAGAAATCAGCAGCGGAAGCATCAAACTGCTCTATTCTTCACCAGTTAAACTCAGTCATGTAGTCTATGGTAAATTTGCCGCCATGTTAATCTACAATCTGATCATCATCGGCGTTTTATCCCTCTTTGTTTTCGGTGCAGCTTTCATCATTCCGCACTTTGATTATCCCCATATTCTGGTGGCTTTACTGGCAGCCTATCTGCTGGTTAATGCCTATGCGGCGATTGGGATTTTTGTGTCCAGTTTAACTTCCTATCAGGCGGTGGCTGCCATCAGTACTTTTGTAGTGCTCGCTTTTATGAACTATATCGGTACAGTTGGCCAGGATATGGATTTTATACGCGACCTGACTTTTAGTTTGTCTATGCCAAGCCGTGCAGAACGGATTATGTCAGGTCTGTTAAATACCCGCGATGTCATTTATTACCTGGCAATTACCGCAATGTTTTTGGCTTTTACCATTACCAAATTGGAAATGGAAAGGGTTTTAAAATCTACTTTACAACAAATAGGACGCTATACGCTGATTGTGGTGATCTGTATAGGTATAACTTATATCACTTCCCGGCAGCCAATGATTGGTTACTATGATGCAACCGCTACTAAAGTAAATACACTGACTAAAACCAGTCAGGAACTCCTGAAAAGATTGGGAGATGAACCCATTGAAATGACGGAATATGTTAATGGAATAGAAGATTCTTACAACAGGGCTACACCGAGTAAGCGTATTGAAGACATTGCCCGCTGGGAACCATACCTAAGGTTTAAGCCCAATATTAATCTGAAATGGGTTTATTATTACGACAGTATTCCCGGTCTTACTAAAGACTTAATCGAGTATAAAAGTACCTTTAATAAGTATGTTGTATTCATGTCGGGTGTTAATCAATTGGATCTTGGTGATTTTTTGAATCCTGAAGAAATTCACAAACAAATCAACCTGTATGAAGAAGGTTCACGTACGGTGATGCAGTTGAAATATAAAGGTAAGGCAACCTTTTTACGTACCTTTCCTCTGGAACAAAATATGTGGCCTAAAGAAGCGGAGACCGGAGCGGCTTTAAAGCGATTGATGATGACACCTCCAAAAATTGTTTTTGCGACGGACGGTTTTCAGCGGAGTATGGACAAGCTTGGGGACCGTGATTATAAAAAACTACTCAACGAGAAAACGACCAGGGGCTCACTGATCAATCAAGGATTTGATGTAGACAGTGTTTCTTTAGAAAAGGGAGAGATTCCGAAAGACATATCAGCCCTGGTAATTGCCGATCCTAAGGTTGCTTTTAGCGCAGTCGCGCTAACCAAGCTTCGTAAGTATATTGCTGAAGGCGGCAACCTGATGGTTGCCGGAGAACCAGGTAAGCAAAATGTGGTTAATCCTTTGCTGGATATGCTTGGCGTGAAAATGCTAAACGGAACCTTGCTTCAGCGTAGCCGGGATTATTCATACGGACTGGTTACTCCATTGGTATCCGCCGGGGCGGTGGCGATGTCACCTTTTTTACAACCTTTTTATACTTATCAATCCGTAGTTTCCATGCCTGATGCTGCGGCTTTGGATTATAATCCTAAAGGTGCTTTCGATATTCATCCCATCCTGATGACAGATGCGAAAACAAGCTGGTTAAAAAAAGGTAAATTTACGTTAGATTCTGCAGCGTTGACTGTGGAACCGCGAAATGGAGATGAACAAGGATCGTTTCCTACGGCACTGATGTTAACCCGGAAACAGAATCATAAAGATCAACGGATTCTGGTATCTGGTGATGCCGACTTTTTCAGTAATATGGAATTGGCCAGAGCAAATATGCGTACCGCCAATTCAAGCATTGCAGTAAATATTTTTAGCTGGTTTGCTTACGGGGAATTTCCCATAGATGTAACACGCCCTGAGCCTAAAGATAATACCATCAAGCTCAACAAAGCACGTGTTAAAGTGATACAGTTTGTATATAACGGCCTGATCCCCGGGCTTATGTTGCTTACAGGAGCCATATTATTAATCCGGAGAAAGCGCAAATAATTCATTTTCCTTCCCGGCTGGCCTGCCCCGATAAAAAAATCAGGACAGGCTGGCTAAGGAAAGAGTTTTCTTTAAATTTAACTGCTTTTACAAAATTTGCCGTTAATCACAATATGAAAGATGACTTTATAAAATCGCTGGCTGAATTATTAACTGATTCTGATGGGAAGCTGCTTTACGATATAGAACCTTTGTATGCTTTGTCAAGGCTGATAACCTTAGAGGCAAATGAAATATATATATCCAAAGGTGATTCGGAAAAGCGGCTGGCTTTTATTGAAAAAGGAGTGATGCGGGCATATACCCACAAGGAAAATGCTGATGAGGTTACTTTGTTTCTTAGATGGGAAGGACAGTTTATTGCCTCACATGATACCATCCTTCACCACAGGCCTTCACGTTTTATCTACCGGGCACTTGAGCCATCGATATTAATGGAAATTGATTATGATGTATTAGAAGATATGCTCAAATTACATCCCGATTTGGAGCCGCTTAGGAATTTTTTCCTGATGCGCATGTTGTCCGAAACCTTGCAGGTCATGGAGTCTTTTGTTTTGCAATCTCCAGAGGAGCGTTACCGTGAGCTGGTTACTGAACGTTCTCAACTGGTAAACCGGGTAGCTGATAAATATATCGCTTCCATGCTTGGCATCACACCAGTATCGCTGAGTCGTATCCGTAAGCGCATGCATCAAAAGGGTAGAAGTTGATGGAAATTATCTTTTGTTAAGATTCGAAATTATCTTTTGTTAACTTCCTGAGCCATTTGGCTTAGTTAGCTTTGATCTATAATTTAAAATTTATGGAAACGATTATAGAAACTTTTTTCAAAATATTCAGCCTGTCAGCCATCCGGTATTTTCTAATTGCAGGGATTCCCTTTTTCCTCTTTTACCGGTTACTGGCCCCGAGGTTATCTCAATCTAAAATTCAGGCACGCCTGGCCTCAAAGAAAGATTTTTTTCGCGAAATTTGGCATTCCATGCAAAGTACGCTTGTTTTTACAGTTATTGTTGTCGTAATTCTTTTAACCCCTTTGCGTAAATACACGCTTCTTTATGATAACCTTAGCGACTTTCCGCTTTGGTATATTCCGGTAAGCGTGGTAATCAGCCTGGTCATTCATGATACCTATTTTTACTGGATGCACCGGTTACTGCATCATAAAATATTGTTTAAAACGGTACATCTTGTTCATCACAAGAGTACAAATCCCTCTCCATGGGCATCCTATAGTTTTCACCTCCTGGAGGCCATACCTGAAGGCCTGGTTTTATTGCTGATTGTATTTTTAATTCCTATGCATCAGATCAGTATATTTCTTTTCGTTGTTGCTGGTTTTATGATCAATGTTTACGGGCATCTCGGATATGAATTGGCTCCCAGATGGTTTCGCGGCACTGTGCTGTTTCAGGTCTTCAATACTTCCGTACATCATAACCTGCACCATAGCAAGTTTAAAGGGAATTATGGTTTATATTTTAGAATCTGGGACAGAATAATGGGCACAGAACACCCTGATTATGTAAATGATTATGATCGTATGCAGCATCAACGCTTTGGAATATGTTCTGTCGAAGAACAAAGTAAGGCTCCGCAGATTGTCACCAAATAAAAATTTCAGGTTTTAAGCCCGTGAACTAGTGCGATCGTCATGCTGATCTGATTGCTATCAGATTTTTTTATTATCAGTTTTCGATGTTTTAATGGTCTGATAGCAACTTCCTGATTAGCATCTTTCCTGCTAAATGGACCCTGAAATAAATTACCTTCGGTGAGCTCGCTTAAGGCTCGGTTTACTTTTTAGCTTTTCGCTTCGCTAAAGGTCAGGGTTTGACAGCTATGAACGAAAAATGTTTGGAGTAAACCTTTAAAGAAATATTAATAATCGAATTGAGGTTTACCTTAGCTGTATTGATGCCCGAAAATCCATCTTTTTTAGGATCTTGCCCACAGCTTTTACCAGATTCGCCTTGGTACACCTCCTTACTTCTAGACCGATCATTAGTGATTTATCTTACTGTAATGTCTATTTATATTTTATAGAATATACACTGCATTATACCCATATTTTACCTTTCAAACATGAAAAATTATAGTAATATGATGAATTGAATTTAATTAGTTAGTCATGATAGATGTGTAAAATTGTACAAAGCAAAGCCTTTATAGGTAAACATATGTGCTATAAAATTGGTTAATTTATCCATCTACAAAAGAATATAATGGTTAATTTTAGATGAATTAAATGTTTATCTAACCAAAAAAAATCACATGAAAAAGAAACTATTTAGTGTATTTGCGATCGCACTTATAATCGCTGGCTGTTCGAAAAATGAGACAATTATGTCAGATAATAACGTCAATTTGCAAGCTGACTCTTCAAAAAAGGCAACGGTTGAAGGAACCGCATCTATTGATGCATCAACCATACAGCAAACCATTAAAGGCTTTGGCGGAGCAAATATCGTTGCCTGGACGGGCGATTTAACCAGCGCACAAAGAACCACAGCTTTCTCCCCAACAAATGGTATAGGTTTGAGTATCGTACGGGTACGGGTGCCCAATTCCAGTTCAGAGTTCGCCGCTGAAAAAGCAACTATTGATGCCTGTAAATCATTCGGCGGATCAGCTATTGCATCGGCATGGTCTGCACCTGCTTCTATGAAAACAAATAACAACGTTGTAGGTGGTAAAATTAATACCGCTTCTTATGCCGCTTATGCGGCACATTTAAGTGCTTTTAATAGTGCTGTTGGAGGTCTCGCAGCCATCAGCCCTACCAATGAGCCAGATTATAAGGTAAATTATGAATCAATGGAACTGACGGCATCAGAAGTGGCTGATTTTGTAGCCGCTCAAGGTAATAATTGCGGTGCGCCCATTATGGCACCAGAACCTTTTCAGATGAATCAGACGTACATCAATACCTACCTCAGCAATGCCACAGCCAAATCTAAAACCAGTTTTGTTTGCGGGCACATCTATGGCAAAACCCCTTACAACTTAGGGAATGTGGGTAAACCGGTTTGGATGACCGAACATTATACCAATTCCAGCATCAGCGGTGATGACTGGGCAAATGCCATGAATGCTGCCAAAGAAATCCACGATTGTATGAATGCCGGCTGGAGTGCTTATGTGTGGTGGTACATCAGGAGAAGCTACGGTCCGATGAGTGAAAGTGGCAATATCCAGAAAGTAGGTTATGTGATGGCGCATTATGCCCGTTATGTACGCCCCGGATATAGCAAAATATCCTGTACCGCCAATCCGACCACAGGGGTTTACGTAACCGCATACAAAAGCGGATCTAAACTGGTTATTGTAATCGTAAACCAAAATAATGCAGCAACCTATCAGGCATTTGGTTACAGCGGCATCAGTATAAGTGGATTTAACCGTTACTTCACCACCAGTACAACCAATCTGGGTACCAACAGCTTTGCTGTTGCGGGTGGAAGCTTCGGCATTAACCTCGCTGCTTCAAGCGTAACCACCCTGGTATCTTATTAATGTAAATTCGATACTAGATTATTATATTTTGCAGTCCTTACTGGCGCAAGTTTTAATGCACTAGGCAATGTGCTGGATGAATGTGCTTTTACGATATTTAAATAATAAATTTTCTGTTTAAAGTAATTTGTTAATTTAACGATAGCACATTCGCGCTGTTGTTCGGCTAGGGCACTAAGACTTGCGCTATTGGATATGGGATTTCATATATTTTATTCCTTAATATAATATTTGCTAAATCTAAAACTCAAAAAAGCCCATCTTCCGATGAACTTTTGATCAGTAGCCATTACTCAATAATTATCAAACTACTTTAGTAAGTTTCTCTATTTGATGAAAAATTACCTAACTAAGTAGGTCATGCCACCATCAATAAGGATTTCAGCGCCAAGCAAGAACGAAGAATCGTCAGAAGCAAGGAAAACAGCAGTTTTACCAATGTCAGACGGCTGCCCGATCCTGCCTATTGGCATCACGCTTGCAAATTGTGTTTTTACTGCTTCGATGTGCTCCACAGGAACAAACTTATCAAATGAACAGCGCTTGAAAATTATCCATCTTTAGAGTTCTTAAGGAGAATCTTCAAAAATAAAACTTTCAACTTGTTTTATGCTGCCTTTTTAGTTATTCAAATTTGTTCTTGTTCAATTGCAGGAAAAGGCACTTAACCAAATCTTCTAATAAAGGCCAGCCTGCCATAACGAAAGCACAAAACTGTCCGTTACTTCAGGCTGGCAACAATATACCTGGTCATTTTTGAACGAGATTGCCAATTAATTGAACGAATAAACAAACCCCGTTAACCTTACTATAGCCACTTTTGTAAACAACAATTACATACTCAACAAAAAGACTATGGGACTATCAGGTTTAGGAATTTTTCATACCATAATTGGTATCGTTGCCATTGGAGCGGCAATCATTTCATTTATACGCTTTGGCAAAATTGATTTAACAAATCTTAGCGGTAAAATATACTTTTATACTACTACTATTACGGCTTTAACCGCATTGGGAATCTCCAAACATGGAGGCTTCAATCCCGGGCATATTTTTTCGGTATTCATTTTTATTTTAGTGGTGGTGGCTTTTTGGCTTTCGATAAAGCGAAGTACCCATAATAGGGCCCGCTATATAGAGAATTTTTTACTCTCTTTCAGCTTCTTTCTGTCGCTCATTCCCACAGTGAACGAAACCTTTACCCGGGTTCCGCTGGGGCATCCACTGGCTAAAAATCCTACCGATCCTATAATTGCCCAAACATTGCTCGTACTCTTAATCGCATTTGTTGCTGGTGCCATTTACCAGTACATTAAACAGCGCAATTCAGTTAAAATACAGTAAACCAAAAAAGCGATTTTGGGATAAAGGATCTTTTTATACCAGATAAGCTAATGCATGCGCGCAGAAAAGCCAAACCATGCATTAGTTTTTCTATTTTTATAGCTGAAGGTTTTTTAATATGATCATCGACCATAAAAAATACGATTTGTTTGGTAAATCCATTATCCAAAACATAAGGATAAAGGCACCTTTTACCTTCGATTTTCCCATTACCGATAATGCCTGCTTTTTGTACATGTTACAGGGTGAAATGCAATATCACCGCGATGAAGACCGGGTAAATATACCGCATAAACATGCTTTGTTTTTAAATTGTATCCAAGCCAGCAAGACCATCAGTAACTTAAATAGAGGCGATATTAACGAAATTATGGTTGTTAATTTTCATCCCGATATTTTAAAGCGGATCTACGACCGGGAGATGCCGGTGATACTTCAGGCAACCGACCGGATGGTTTCGAACAAAAGTGTTGAAATTTTAAACAACAATTTTTTAATAGAAAAATATATTGAAGGCCTGCTGTTTTATTTTCAGCATCCGGCACTGGTTAACGAAGATATACTGGTTTTAAAGTTAAAAGAAATTATCCTGCTACTGGCCCAAACCGCCAACGCCCGGGCCATACAAACCATATTTGCACAGCTTTTTTCGCCCACTACTTATACCTTTAAGCAAATTATTGAGGCCAACCTGTTTGCCCAGCTCAGTATCGACGCCCTGGCACAATTAAATAATTTGAGTTTATCGTCTTTTAAACGCGAATTTGCCAGATATTACAACGATACGCCGGCCAACTATATCAAAACCAAAAGACTCGAAAAAGCTGCAGAACTGCTGATAATTTCAAACGAAAGGATAAAAGACATTGCTTTTAATTGTGGCTATAATGATGTTGCCAATTTTACCAAAAGCTTTCGTGATAAATATAAGTGTACCCCTAGTGACTTTCGGGAACGCTAGATACGGTAGGAATCCGTAAATTATAACGAACTTATTAATATGTATAACCATTAAGGGTGCCCTCATCATAAATAACTAAACTCTGTAGCTGAGCCGTACAGGCAAAATATTTGAGCCGTAGAAGAAAGTCTTTGGCATTTCGAATGTTGATCTTTGTATCATGAACAACATCGAAAAAATTCAGTTGGGTCAAAATGGCCCGCTCGTGTCTAAACTTGGTTTGGGCTGTATGCGCATGTCTTCAATTTGGGGCGGTTCTACACCCGATGAAACAGAAAGCATTGCTACTATCCATGAAGCCTTAGATCGTGGCATTAATTTTTTGAATACAGGAGATTTTTATGGCGCCGGTCATAACGAAATGCTTATTGGAAAAGCTATTAAAGATAGGCGTGATGATGCCTTTATCAGCGTAAAATTCGGAGCCATTTTTCACAATGGTCAGTGGCTGGGATTGGATTTAAGGCCCATTGCAATCAAAAATTTTATCAATTATTCGCTCACCCGTTTGGGGATCGAAACCATCGATCTTTACCAGCCTAGCCGAATGGATGGGAGTGTACCAGTTGAAGACATCATCGGAACTGTTGCCGACCTGGTTAAAGAGGGGAAAGTGCGCCACATTGGCGTGTCTGAAATTACCGCTGAGCAGCTTCGCAAAGCAAATAGCACTCACCCGATAAGTGCGCTGGAAATCGGCTATTCACTGGCCGACCGTCAGATCGAAAACGAACTGCTGCCTGCAGCAAAAGAATTAGGCATTGCCGTTGTGGCCTTTGCCAATACCGCTGAAGGTTTATTGACCGGTGAAATGAAAGCGCCACTTGCCGAGCATGATTACCATAATCATTTCTCCCGTTTTCAGGGTGAAAACCTGGTTCATAACCTCGAAAAAGTAGAAGTATTGAAACAATTGGCCCACAACAAAGGCTATACACCTACGCAGCTTGCCATTGCATGGGTGAAGGAGCAGGGCGATCATATCATGCCTTTAGTAAGCATGAGCCGTAGATCACGTTTGCCTGAAAATATAAAAGCGTTTGATATTGTATTTACGCCGCAAGAAATGAACACTTTAAATGCTACTTTTGCAATAGGCGCCATACGTGGCGGTACTTATTTACAGCGCTAAATGACCAATCCAGCAGAAATCCTCCCAGGCCTAATCTTTTATTCTTACCTCTCTGCCCAGCGGAAAGAGAAGGTGTGTTTCTGGAACCACCATACCCTGGTACTGCAGGTTTCGGGCCAATTCACCTTAGAAACCGCTGGGCAAAGCATTTCGATGACCGGAGGAGAACTGCTGTTGATTGGCAAAAACCAGCTGGGTACGCTCACGAAAACACCGCTACCGGGAGGAAACTATGAAACCATCGTTATATCGCTTCAGGAAGACCTTTTGCGTAAGATCGTGTTGGAAGAAAAGTTAACAGCAGACCATAAATACATTGGTCCACCGAATATCCTGATTCCATCAAACGAATTCCTCAAAGGATATTTCCAGTCTATTGTTCCTTATGCCCGAAGCACGGGTGCCAACATGACCAATGAAATGGGAATTTTAAAAGTGAAAGAGGGAATTAAATTACTGTTATTTGCCTTACCGGCACTACGTAACTTTTTATTCGACTTTTCAGAACCGCATAAAATAGACCTGGAAAAGTTTATGCTGAGCAACTTTCATTTTAATGTGCCCATCGAAAAATTTGCGCAGCTTACTGGCCGCAGCCTGGCCGGTTTCAAGCGCGATTTTTTGAAAACTTTCGGTGCGCCGCCCCGTCATTGGCTGCAGGATAAACGCCTAAGGGAAGCCAAACACCTCATCGAAAGCAAACACCAGAAACCTTCTGCCATTTACCTGGACCTGGGCTTCGAAAGCCTGTCGCACTTCTCACATGCTTTTAAAAAGAAGTTCGGTATGGTACCTACGGCGCTGTATTTGTAAGGTATGGGTTTAAAGAAGGTATATTAGGGCTGTTTTTTAGGTAGCGGTGCTAAGCCTGATGTCATTATATAAGTACTATGCCGTTGTCAGTCTGGGGGGTAATTTATTTTATAAAAATCAATATGAGTAACGTTTAATTGATTTCTTTTTGCCCTAAGGCACTGTCGTTCTATTGCAACAGCGTTATATAAAATCCGCAAGGTTATTTATATTCACAAAATATTTTACAACCCTTTCGCTATTAATGAAAAAACTGTTCACACTGATTGCGCTATTTATCCTGGTGCAAAACGCAACAGCACAAAAAAATGCGCTGAGAAAGATTGCTGATAGCATTAATGCGGAGGGAGAAACGCTTTACCGTTCTGAATGGGCTTCAGGCCATAGTACTCAGATTTTCGCCTCGGGTTTCGGCGAGAAGAAGCGTTTATCTGGGGGATATTTTTCTTATGAGACAAAAAAAGAAATGACCACTATCTTTTTTTCTAAAGCTAACGATCCATTAGTGTTAGCGACAGTTAAGTTCGGCCATAGTTTAGATTCGTCAAAATATAGTTTAGATACTACAACAAGAAAATTTAACGAAATTGAAAAAGACTTGTATGCCATCCGGTTAAAAGCTGCACAGGCTGTTTCAAACGACACACTTTTTAAATTTTATCAAAATACCAGTTTAAATCTTGTTCCTATCATAAAAAATGGGGCAAAAAAGGTATATGTCATTACTGCGCAAACAGTGCCGGATGAAGTGTTATTAGGAAATGATTACCTGATTAATTTTGACAAAGACAATGATATCATTAAAAAGACGAAGCTTCATAACAATCTTATTCCCCTGGGAACTGGGGGTGAAGATGCGATAAAAGCATCCTCACATCAACACTTAGGTGAAACAAGTCCTTTTATTACCGCAACAGATATTTGTGCATTTAAATTATGGAAGGCGAAGACCACCTGGGTGATCAGTTTCATTGTCTCCGCTGGGTATGTATCTGCATGGCATTTTCGCGATGAATTTTTAGAAATTCTAACCCAGGCCGAATGGGAAAAAATAATGAAAAACAAATAGCATAAGGTATTCACGCCTTCTAAATTCGAAATTTACTTTCAAAAACTATCAAGGTCGCCGCCCTTGCATAGAAAATGTTATCATTCTAGTTTTAGCGTCTCGCTAAGACCAAAAGCTAAAATGATGATCTCGCTCGAGCGTACCGCGTGTGCATGTTTTCTAGCGCAGAAAATTTGAGCTTAATTAAAATCCCTAAACAAAAAAGCACATCTTTCGATGCGCTTTTAATTAAGTAGCGTAGATAAGAGTTCATGCGAACATTTAAAGTTATTCTAGAAGCAATTTCAAAATTTTAATTGATTGAAAATTAATAATTAAATTCATGAGACAATTTTAGCCATTCCCATTTATCCCGTAATTCTCAATGACTGTATCAAATCATTAGCTATTTCCAGATGATAGCTCAATACAATAGGGCTTCCGTCAAATTTTCCTGAAGCTTCTGCTTTTAAAATGCTTTCCGTTTCTTTTTCTTCAAAGCTTAGCGGCTGCATTGTAGCTTCGTATCGCTCGTTGGCATCCGCAATCCAATGTTCTATCTCTTTTCGTCCTTTGTGCATTTTGCCTTCATCATAAACGATGGCTGTTTCGGAAAAACAATTTGCGTAAGCAACGCTATCAAAGTTGTTTTGTGTTTTTACTAAATCTGATACTACTTTTGGTAAGTTCATTATTTTTTATTTTTGAGGTTATTAAATAGTGGGCACAGTTCCACCGTCAATTACAAAATTTGTTCCTGTTAAATAATTGGCTCTTGGTGAAACCAAAAAACCAACAAATTCAGCAACTTCTTCTGGTTCGGCAGGTCTGCCAAAAGGAATTCCACCCAAAGCATCCATTACACTTTGTTGCGCTTCTTCTACAGTACTATTCGCGTTTCTTGCAATTTCGCCCAGCCAGGCTTCCGATGCTTTGGTATTGATCCATCCAGGTGAAACCGTTAGCACGCGAACACCTTTTGGCGTAACTTCATTAGATAAACTTTTACTGTAATTGATCAATCCTGCTTTTGCAGCTGCGTAAGGCAGTGTAGAATCGTATAGTGGCAATTTGCCCTGAATTGATGCGATGTGAATAATAATACCACTTTTTCGATCTATCATTTGGGGTAAAAATCCTCTGTCCAGTCGAACAGGAGCAAGCAAATTAGCTTGTAGGGTTGATTCCCAATCTTCATCGGTTAATACGGTAAAGCCACCAGCCGGCGTTGATGAAGAACCAAGGTTGTTCACAAGAATATCCAGTCTCCCATAAGACGACAGCACTTCGCTGATTACTTTTTGTGTTCCTTCTGACTTACTCAAATCGGAAGGAATGAAATGCAGATTGCTGATATCATTTTCAGGCGCATTTCTTGCGGTAATAATAACCGTCGCTCCAGCTTGTAAAAGCCTTTCTGCAATTGCTCTTCCGGCTCCTTTTGTACCTCCGGTTACCAAGGCAATCTTGCCCGACAACTCATTGTTGAAATTAAACTGTTCCATTTTAATTTTGTACTTTTAAGATTATTTATAGGACAAAATTGGAGTATAAAAGAAGTTTAGACAAGTACGGAATTACGATTCATATGGGGATAAATTAGTCCCCTATTGCACGAATTGAGTCATACGCTTAATTTTACAATATGTATAAGAGAAAAATAATACCGAACTTGAATTGCGGCCTTGATCTGATAGGTGAAGTACTTTACGGCAAATGGAAGATACGTTTGCTTTGGTTTATCAATGAGGGGCATAAAAGACCAAGTGAGTTGCAACGAAAAATACCTGATGCCTCGCGCAGGGTTTTGAATATTCAGCTGAAAGAATTGGAAGAACATGAACTGGTTACAAAAATAATTTATCCCGTTGTACCGCCAAAAGTAGAATACCGCCTTACCGAATTTGGTAAGACATTAATTCCCGTGATCGCCGCATTGGGCCAATGGAGCAATGAACACGAAGACCGTTTGCGGGATGTGATTTTGAGACAAGTCGTGGGTTCTGATTTGGACATTACTTTAATTAGTTAATCTGTTCTTCCTGTTTTAACTGTTTAAATTAAAAAGGTACTGCCTGTAAAGCGCTCCAATTATTTTTCGATAATCTTTACAATATTTTTGTTTTATCAGACACTAATTACTATCCATCTATTGTTCCATCTTATCTTTTCCCTTCCCATCAAGAAAAGATAAAACTTGCGGTACCTGTTGATATGCTTCGGTTTTGAGGCTACATTTTCATTATCCACAACGATTATGATCAATTTATTAACCCCTTATAGCTGAATTATAGAATTCTTATTCCGAAAGGAGTGTGGTAAGAGATTCAGCAAGTAATCCTGGTTTGTTACCATTATATTCTTAGGCAGAAACCAATTATTGTAAAGATAAGCGGATCTTCGAATCTATTAAACGGCGAACGTGCGAGTGTTTTTATAAATTAAACAGAATGCCCGCGGTTTTTAATCGCGGGCATCTGAAAGTGTTGTTAAACTAGACAGGGTTGTCCGTAAATTTTAACGATTTGATCCCGAACCAACCAGTTTCCAAAGTGCTTCTACAGGTACCGTATTTTTCACTACCATCTGCACGCTGGGGTTCATTTCGCTATGGGTAAACATTTTGGTGTTGGATACCGTACCAATCACATTTCCGTAACTATCCATTACCGGACCACCGCTGGATCCTGTCGCATAATCGGCAGAAATGGCCATCATTTCGCGGAAAAATTTCTTGTCATGTTCTCCTGCTTCTTCCATATATTTGTTGGTTACTATACCTTCGCTGAAAAAGTAGTGCATGCCTTTCGGATGACCTAATACATACACTTGATCGCCTACCTTGCCAGCTTGTGCTAATGGCAAAGCAGGAATTTTCTCCCCGTCGGTTAATAATTCAAGTACCGCTAAGTCGTTGGTTTTTGAACAGGCAAGTATACTTTTTACGGCGTAAATTTTTCCGTTAGTCATCCTGACTGTTAATCCTAGCGGCTTGTTTCCATCACTTATATTGGCATACATTGCGGCTACGTGATAGTTTGTTACCACAATTCCTTTCGGATCTATCACATATCCCGAAGATTCACTGATATGGGAATTGCTGCATCTTGGGCATAAGTAAGAAATACCTACTATTACCGTTGCAGACTTGGCACGCTCATACACTTCATTTCCAGTTCTCACCTCTTTATCAGGTTTTACCAGACTCAGGGAAATAGCATTTGTATTTTCCGCCAATTGAGTTTTTGCATCGGCCGAGGTAATGGTCTTCACTTTAAGAAACAAAGAATCTAACGACTTTTGGTACGCTGTCAGAATCTTTGCATCGTCTGTAAAATTTTGTCCATACGAGGCACCCACAATAAGTAAAATTAAACTTGTTGTGATTCTCAGGCCTTTTTTAAATATTCTTTTTGTTAACATCACCCTACGATTTTAAGCCTATATTTTATTTACCGGGAATTTTTACCAGACTTTCAGCTTTATGCCGGTAGTCTTGTGCCTCCTTTTCATAAATTTTTGAAACCCTGCTAAAATATTCTGTGATTGCTTTCTTTTGCACTTCATTAGCTTTATCCATTTTCTTCATTAAAATGCCATCCAAAATTCCTTTGAATACATCCGTATTTGGAATGAGCGCAATGTTGCGGTTATAATAGGCGATCAGGCCGTCTAAATCCTGATTGGCCACATAAAGGGCTATTCGGCACATATGTGATTCAGGCTTGTCTTGACGTAACTTCAGTAAAGCAACAGTGTAAGCAATCTCCTCTACCTCCTTAGGGGTATAGAAAATATTGTATTTGGCGCCAGTTTCACTGGCAATCTGGTACATATCCTTACGTATTTTATCGAATATAATCCTGTTCGTTACCTCTGTACCCCAATACGCATCAATGTTCGATTTTTCCAACATCAGTTTTCTGAAGAAAGGACTACCAAACTTAGTGATGCCAAAAGCCAATTCAAGATAATCTTTACTAAACCGTTCGAAATCCTGTGCCTTATCAAATAGTTCTTCCAGTACAGGTGATGGGTCTTTCGAATTCTGATAAAGAGCTAAAGCGTAAGGAAATCCGGTAGCCATGCCTTTTTGCCCTTCATAAGCTGCTTTTAAGCCAGCTAAAGAATTTTTAGGATCCAATGCACTTTTCACCTTCTCTATAAATTCCTCGGCATTTGCTTTGCCTACAACCCTGTTAATCTCCTGACCTTGAGCATTTAAAATCAGAAAAGTTGGGTATGCTGTAACATTGTATTTTTTGCCAATCTCCTTTCCTTCACCCTTCTCCATATCAAACTTGATTGATACAAACTTAGGGTTGAAGTAATCGCCAGCTACCTTTTTAGGAAATTCCTGTTGTGCCATTTCTATACATGGAATACACCAGGTAGTGTAGCAGTCTATCAGGATAAATTTCGGTTCAGCAGGGTCACTTGCTTTTCCCTTAGCTACTTCAAGACTGGTAGTTTCAAAGTTGATACCCTGAGCAAATGTTGATTTAATACCTAATGTGCTTAGACAAATGATGGTAAGAATAATTATTTTTCTCATTTGGTTGTTACTTTCTCTCCTTTAAGGGTTGCTTCAATAAGGGCTTTCAATTTGGGGTCAGTAGGGCGAGGTGCATTGATATTGACCGTTTTCCCAGTTTTATCAAATATTATGTATCTAGGGATTTCTGTTACCTCATAGTCGCTAACAATCAAACCTTTATTATTGGTAAATAGATGAAGGCCGGATAATTTTTTCTCTTCTACCATTTTTTGCCATTTGGCTTTATCAGTATCAAGTGAAAGGGCAATAAAAACAATGTCTTTACCTGCGAAAGATTTCTCAAGTTCTTCCAGCGCTGGTTGTTCTGCAAGACAAGGTGCACACCATGTAGCCCAAACATCAATGAATACTACTTTACCTAAGTTATCAGATAGTTTGTGCATTTTACCGGCAGCATCTGGATAAGAAAAATCTATCCACTCTCCACCAGGTTGTTGCATGCGCCCCCTTTTCAATAAAACTTTTATCCTTTCTCGCTGCTCCTTGGTTTGCATAAACTGCTCATTGCGCTCCAGATACTGAACATAGTTCTGGGTTGCCCCTCTTTCGGCCTGAGCGAGGATATATTTAGCTTTGAGTTCTTTATTCGAAATTTCCGGAATGAGAAAATCTGCGGCCATACCTTGTTTAGCATTATAGATAATATGCTTTACGAAGGCAAAGTTAAGCATGTAAGGATAGCCCATAGGCAATGTCCAGATATTCGGATCTGTCCATTTCTCATCATTATAAAACTTCACCAACCTTTCCGAATATTCATTTTTATTGCCAACATTTAAACCAGATGCGGTAGGGATAATTACATCATATTTATAACTATAGGTTAAAAAATATTTAGCCTGCTTATCAAAAGCAGCATTTCCGGTGTTGATGTTTTTAATAAACTGCTCTACTGGCGTAGCTAGTGAATCAACAATTTTTAAGTAACCTTCAGAAGGTAATTTATAACCATTGCTGGTATAACCGTAAGTTCTTAAAGGTTTCACCATTTTGTAATAGTCGGCAAAAACCTGATTTTCTTTGCTTACTTTTCCTGAATAAACGATTTGCCCATCGCCAGCTTCTACGTTCAGTTCATCACCAGGCTTTAAGTAAACCGCATATTGTTCATCAAATACGCCCACGTAGCGGATAGTATTGAGATCGTCCTTTTGCACTTCTCCACGAAATATCTGATCCTGACGGCTTTTAACCATTGGCATGATGACCTGAAGATCGCCTTCATTGGCTTTAGAAAAGAAAACCTCGCTAACATCTTTTTTATTTGGCAAAAGCTTGTGAAATTTCCCTTTAATGACCGCTGTCTGTGCCCACGACGATGCAGATATGGCTAACATCGCAGAAAAAATTAGTGTTTTTTTCATTATATTTTTGTAATTGTTTAGAGGTTGGCAAGCTTAAGTTGCTTGCCAACGGTTGATTGTATATTGTGTTTAAATTATTGTATTCCCATATCAGTTAAAATCTGGCGGATATAGCCATACTTTAAAAGTATATTAGGATATGCAGCATATTTTTGCTTGAATTGTGCATCAGTATTGACCATGGCAGATTCTATATACATGCTCACATCCAACCAGGTAGATATTGGTGATGATGAGGTGATTCTGGTGTCTGGCCCAAGAAAACCTAATGACTGAAAGGTGAAGGGCGCTGGTAAGCCTACAATATAAGTACCTGTTAAATAGAAAGAATTTAACCCATAAGCATCCCGACCAGTTACATATTTTCTGGAAACGGCATAAAACTTATCCAGGATACTTGCATATTTATTATCCAATACTGTATTGGTAAGCATTGATCTTAATATGGAGGCTTTGTAATCGGCCCTGGTCGCTGCGCTCATAGTTGGTATTTTTGAAACCTGTGCAACTACCACAGTATTAAATCCTTTATAGGCGTAGCTTCCAAAAGCATTGGTATTCATGTTTTCAACCAAAAGAATACTTGGAACATGGATATTACCCCTTATTACAGGCATAATCTCATTTCTTAAAAACGCTAGTGCATTTGGCACATCAGCTTTATTACAATAGGTGAATGATTGCACAATAGGTGGCGGACCACTTTGTATACCGCCAAGCGAATAGCTTAATGATAAAACTTCGTAATGGGTATAAGTTTTTCCGAAAACGTCAACACGTTGTTGAGTGCCTATAGTATCGTTAACGAATACCGGGATGCCTGTTTCTTTATAAAACTGATAATTCGCATGAATAGTTGGATCATTGGGATTATCTTCCATTGCCAGCCAGTTTTTATCATAATCCGGAAAATCGGTAAATGATTCTTTTCTGCAGGAAACCAACGTAAGCGTGCAGCATGCTGCTATCACAAATAAAATATTTTTCATCTTGATCAAGTTAAGGTTGAATATTACGGACACTGCGAATGGGGTTAGTTAATGATCCCCTGTTAAATTCTATAGCATAATTTGGGATTGGCACTTGCCAGCTTGGAGCATCCTGAGCAATAGAATTTAAAACGTAATTTCCTGCAAGGGTATAAGTATTGGTTTGAGCATCATAACTGTAGGTTGGGTGTTTGATCGTAAAATCTGCTCCTAGTGGATATTTTGAATTAACCTCATACCGCCTTAAATCGAACCAACGATGGCCCTCAAAGCAAAATTCCCGCCTACGTTCATCCCGGATAAAGTTAACCAGCGCCTGGTTAGATGCAGGTTGCTGGTTGTCGGCATTATTGTTGAAGCGCATCGCCTGCAGTTTCTGAATTTCACTCCAGGCTTCACCATCAGCACCAAGCATGGCTTGTGCTTCTGCGCGGTTAAGCAACATTTCTGGCAAACGGAAAGAAAAGATACAAGATACCTGCTCCGGATCATTGTAGGTTGACCAGGTACGCCATTTAGCCGGAAGAAATGCTTTGCTTTTTGCAGATAACATAAAGCAGGCATTCAAGCGCAAGTCATTATTATTAAAGCGCTGTATCAGATTGTCAGAAACCTTGAAACTAGATGCAAGACGATTCGCAGGAGCATAAGAAGTTAAAGAATCGTTAGGGAAAACGGCAGGAATAGAATTTGTTCCCATAGTAAATATAGTTTCCGTAGAACTGCGGGAGGTAAAGTTACTCTTTGCTACATAACGCTTTAAATCCGTGATACTATAACCCATATTTTCATACCCATTAGTCACTTGCAATACTTTATCATATTGCTCTGTAAACAGATATACCCGGCTTTGTAAACATTTAACAGCCGCAATACCTACCCTGATTTTTGTTGTAGGATTGTAGCCTTGAAGGAAATCTGCTGCCTGATTAAGATCTGATACGATCTGGTTATATACAGTTTCATTATTTGTTCTTTTAAAATAAACATCTTCTACTTTTTCTGAGATCTTCAATGGCACACCTTCATCAGTTGCAGCAGTAGCTTTACGGTACGGAGATCCGTAGATATTCTGAAGCAAAAAGTAGTAATAAGCACGAAGAAAATAAGCTTCACCTCGCAAATGCTGCAGGTTTGCATCTGCTGGATTTTTTGCAGCAATTTCAGAAGCTTGATAAATTAATGCATTAACGGTACCAATGCGTTTGTAAATTTTTTTCCACATGACATCATTCCAGGCCGTACCAATAATGTTGACTGTTGGATTTTGCGCCCAGTTGTGGAAACCAGAAAGCATGTAAAGTGGAGTAGCCTGATCTCTATCAGCGGCTCCAAGCACAAATGCTTCGGTATCATCATCCATCACATGCAGCCATGGGGCAGAAAGGTCAGTGTCTGACGTGATACTTCCCATAGTTGCTGGACTATAAAAAGATAAACTATAGACATTATTCATGAAGGCTTCACCAATCATCACCTTGTTCACATCCTCTGTGGTTTCCAGGTATTTTTGATCTGTAGAATATTCTTCCAAAAACTTGCTGCAAGAGCTAAGGAGCAAGAGGCAAGTTAAAAGGGTTAAAAGATATTTCATAATTTGTTTTCTTTTAAAATGAAACATTAAGACTTGCGGTATAAGTAGGTCTAATGGATAGATTGATGTTTGGTGTAGAACCTGATTGAGTTGGATCTTGTCCCTTTAACATTTTACTGCTAAGGGTGAATAAATTGGTACCCGTAAGGCTAACATAGGCCGAACTCAATTTTAATTTGTGCATCAAAGATTCTGAAAAATTGTATCGGAAAGATGCCGATTGTAATTTTAAATAATCTCCACTCACCAATCTTACATCAGAATTATCATACATATCATAAGCACTACCACCTAATTGAAGGCTACTTACCGGGTAGTTTGACCACCATGGATTAATTACATAAGTAGATACCTGAAGACCCGGGATGTTGGTATAAGCTTCATCACCTGGTCTGCGCCAACGATCTACAAATTCTTTACGTAGATTTTGCTGTGGATAGGCACTAGTAGTAGCATAACCGGAAGCAATCTTCATCAATCGGATTTTGTTTCCTAAAGAATAAGTTAGATTAAAGGATAATCCAAAATTCCGATATCCAAAGTAATTGGATAACCCACCCTGAATATAAGGTTCGCGACGACCTGATTCACTCATGATTTCGAGGTAAACGTCTTGCCGATCCATATTTAAATAGCGTTGTTGATACGCCGCTGAATTTTCATCTTCTAAACCATAGAAAATTGGCGAGCCGTCAACAGGGCTCAAGCCTTTAAATTTGTAAGAATAAAAGGTATTGATAGGTTTACCAGCCAACTGAATATTACCACTCAGGTAATTAGCGTAACTGATATTATCAATAAGTACGTTATTTCTATTGTTAATGGCCTGGTTGATAATTTTATTCAACACCTGACCCAGTTGTGGATCAAAACGCCAAACAAAACCGCGTTTAGCCTTATCCATCCCCACATTATTAATAGCTGTAACGCTTAAAGCTACTTCAACCCCTTTATTTTCTATCGTTCCGCTGTTGATGACATAAGATTGAATACCATTGATTTCTGATACTGTTTTATTGAGAAATGCATCTTCAGTTCTTTTATAAAAATAACCCACAGATCCGGTTACTTTATTGCCAAACAAAGCAAAATCTAAGGCAATATTTGATGACGAAGTACGCTCCCATCTTAAATCTGGATTTGGGTAATTCACAACATTTGCAGATGTAGAATTATAATAAGGATCAGTAGAAGCATTTTGTTTAATGATCATATAAGGCGACTGACCAGGCAACATATTTCCTTGCCAGCCCCAAGATGCTTTTAAGGCCAGATCACTTACCCATGAAGTATTTCTGGCTACATCTTCTCTCATGTTCCACCTACCAGAAAAAGCGTAAATAGGGAGTAATTTATTATTTGAACGCGTTCCAAAAAGGTTAGATTGTTCTCCGCGTATGTGAAAATTGAATATATATTTATCGCGGTAAGAATACCCGGTTGTACCGTACCAGGCAAACTCATTTGTAAGCTGTCTGCTGAATGATCCTAAAGCCGCCTTGGTTGACATCCATTGGTTATAATAGCCAGAGTAAGTAGTAGGTACAATATCAAAGTAACCACCCATTTCCGGGAAATAACCTCTTCGTGTAATGTCAAAGCCATTGTACTCATTCGATTTTATTTCCGTACCTCCTGAAATGGTAAGGGAGTGCCTGTTTTCTGCACCGAAGGTTGTGGCATAGTTGGCCTGCAAACGGCCTGTATAGTTGTTATTACGAACCTCTTTTTTTGTCCATTCACCGCCCACCGGAGCTAAATCACTTCTTAAGCTATAGTCTTGCCGAAGTTTGGCGATATAATAAGAGTCTTTTGTGTAATAAATTTGTTGGTCGTTATTACTGATGGCATAAGCAAAGGTACCTTCCACATTAAACTTCGGAGTGATTTTTAACCTTAATAATGCCTTTAAGTTACTTGCAATGAGGTCTGTATGATCAGAGCTGTATTCTTTATCTTTGAGGATATTGTAATTAAAGAGCTGACCAGTCGTTGTGGTAACCGGATAGTAAAAATAGCTACCGTCCGGATTATAAGCAGGCAAAGTTCTGCTGGTGTTATAGGCATAATTCATGATACCTAGATCAGAAGGAGAGTAATTTCTCGAAGAATAGTTTCCTGCAAAACTTACCTGCGCCAAGAAGTTATCATAATCGGCAGTTACGTTGACTACTGAAGAATACCGCTTATTGTATTCCCCTTTAATGGTTCCATTTTCATTCAAATAACCCAAAGAAGAGTAAAATTTTATGCGATTAGAACCGCCTGAAAGCGTTAATGTATGACTTTGAGAGTAAGAATCCTGAGTAATCAAACCTAACCAATCTGTATTTACGCTTGCATAGTAATCTTTCTGACGTTTAAATTCATCATAATTGATGGTTCCTTTATAATATTGCTGAAGCGCATCTTCATAGCCTGAGAACTGTGTTACATTATTATATTGCATTCTTCTTTCTACCATTTCCTGCGAAACATCCATGCGTTCTTCAGAATTCATCATATTCATGTTCCGGTCTGAATAGCGTGGACGCCTGTTGAAAGTGACATTGGTTGAATAAGAAATAGTTGGTTTACCAGGCTTGCCTTTTTTTGTCGTAATAACAATTACACCATTCCCTGCTTTGGCACCATATAAAGCGGTAGCAGAAGCATCTTTAAGTACATCAATCTGATCAATGTCTTCAGGGTTTAATCCAGCAATGGCGTTACCTAATAAGTTTACAAAATCTAAATCATTAATGGATTGAGGATCGATGTTTACAGGATCTTGCAATACAATTCCATCTAGTACCCACAGCGGTTCTCGGTTACCCAGAATAGTTGATGTTCCACGGATCCTAAGCTTTGGTGCAGCGCCAACCTGTCCTGAGTTTTGCATAAAAACCAGACCGGGTATCCTTCCCTCTAATAACTTATCAATGGTATTAACACCGGGTGTAAGAAGATCTTCCATTTTTCTGCTTTCCACGGAACTGGTTAGCTGACGGCTATCAATTTGCTCATACCCTGTGTTTACCAAAATGTCTTTCAGTTCGGATGCAGATATTTTAAGTGAAACCACGCGTGCCCTTTGTGCAGGAATCTCCAGGTGATAATAGCCTAAATGATTAATTTCAAGCAAGCTGCTTGAATATTGAGCAGGAATAGTAAAATGTCCATTATTATCAGTTTGAGTCGAGAACTTTGTACCCTTCACCCTTACGGTAACACCTTCCATCGGCTTACCAAATTCATTAGTTACACTTCCGTTTACCGGACCATTCAAAATGTTATTCTCATTAACCGTGCTAGCTTTCTTTTCAGTAATAATGATAATCCGATCTCTGATTTCATAATCAAGATCCTGACCTGAAAAGAGCTTCTTCAAGGCGCTGTTCAGCGGTTCTTTAACCAGTTTGAGAGTAACTGGTTTTGCCTTTTTTAGGATAAGGTCGTTATAGGTAAAATCGTACTTGGTTTGCTTCCTTATTTCTGTGGTAGCTTTAACAATGGTTGCGTTCTTCAGATCAAGCGTTACGGTTTGTGCATGCGATTCATTCGAAAATGAAAGAGCGAATGCAAAAAATAAAATGATAATCCACCAAAAAGATAATAGTGAATTGGTATTAGTGGCTTCGCCATTAATTTTATGACCGGACATACGCCCGCTATACTCCTTAAAAAAAAGGAAATCGTTCATAATGTGATTAGTTAGTTGGTTATTGGTTGTTGATTGGTTTGGTAGATATATGGCGATGGTATGGGTTAGTTCTGTCCTTACCATGTTTGCCTTAATGGTAAATTATTTCTTCAATTTCATCCTCCTTCCTTCGATATCAAATTTTAAATTGGTAATTTTTTCAATCGCCAAAAGTACCGCAGATAACGGTTTGTCTCTTTGAATAGAGGCATGAATCTGGATGTTTTCAGGTATGCCAGTATAATCTATGTCCAGGTTGTACCAACGCTCAATTTGGCGAAGCGCTGCTGTGAGCTCTGTAGCGGTAAAAATAAATTCTCCATCTTTCCATGCAGTGCTTAAACTCACATCTACAGGTCTAATTTGAAAAGCGTATCGATCGAGTACCGATTGCTCTCCAGGATTCAAATATGCAGGTTTCGAAATACCAGCACCGCTAAGCTGCACCCGGCCGTGGATAAGTGTGGTAACTGTTACGCCCTCATTTTCATAAGAATTCACATTGAAAGCCGTTCCTAAAACCTTTATATCCTGCTTGCCAGTGCTCACAATAAAAGGTTTTTGAGCATTATGAGCAACTTCAAAGTATGCCTCACCACGAACTTCAACCCGCCTTTCTTTTCCTGCAAATGCACTTGGATAAGATATCGAAGAGGCAGCATTTAACCATACTTTAGTGCCATCGGCCAAAGTAATGCGGTATTGCCCTCCTTTTGGTGTACTTAAAATAAAATTTTGAATGTGGTCTTCGGTTTCAAGCAAAGCCCCATCCTTGTAGCGGATCGCTTTTTCGCCAGAAATAATTTCTTCTTTGCTGCCGGCTAACTGGTATATCTTCCCATTAGCAGCCTGTAATGTTGCCCGATGGGTTCCGGGCGGAATATCATAAACAGCAGCTATTCTGATATTGTTCTGAGTATGATTTGATTGATAGATGTAAAAGGTGGTGCATAATAAAATGACTATTGCAGCTGCTGCCGCCACATATTTGAACTTTGAAAAAAGCCTTAGCTTTTTAGCTGGCTGTGGGTCTGCTATATGTTGAGCAATTTTCTGCCAGGCCAAATCTCCAACTTCTTTAGATTTTACGTGATTGGTATGGGCTGTTGAATCAAAATAATGGCTAATTACCTCATTAAATTCTACCTGATCCCCGTCCTCCTGAAGATGTTGGTGTAACTCGGCCAATTCATCTTCTGTAATGGTATTGTTGAGATACTGATCTAATAAAAGCTTGATTCTGGTTGGCTCGCTCATGTTAAACTAGGGGGAATTTTGCCCCTTTAGAATAGAATACACATGAAAAAGAAAAAATAGCACCCCTTGTTAAATTATTTTTTTAATATGCTGGGCAGCAGAAGAATAAATAGCTCAAACGACCTGGATTTCAGAATAGACTTTAATTGTTTATTGGCTTTTTGAATGTGATGATTAATAGCAGAAAGACTGATATTCAGTTTTTCACTAATTTCCTGATAGCTGAGCCCTTCCAGCTTGTGTAGCGTGTAAACTTCCCGTTGCCTGTCTGTGAGCTGATCCATCGCCTGATCTAAAATAACCTTAGCCTGTTCAGCGTCATCACCTTCTTCCATGGGGTGATAAATCTCTTCCTGGCCAACTTGATGTCGCATAAGCTGATCATAAACATTTTTCCGGATCACATTTTTAGAAAGGTTTGTAGCGATCTTATAGAGGAAAGCGCCAAAACTAAGTTCAATATCGATCATTTCACGGTTGGTCCAGATCTTTAAAAACACGTCTTGTAGAATATCTTGTGCCAAGTCTTCCGATTTGAGCAGGTAGATCAATTTACTGGCGAGTCTGCTGGAATAAATCTGGTATAACTGTTTAAAGGCGATCTTATCCCCGCATTTTAATCTAATTAAAAGTTCCTTTTCGGCAGTAATGGGTATAGACTTCACTTAGCCATAATCGTTTAGTTTTACTAATTTATACAAAAATTGAGTTATAGCAATGTTTTTTTGGGTTAAAGCAATTAATTATTACATAAATTATTTGATTTTCTTATCTCTCATTCATTCTTGTAGATATTCTTTTACATTTCAGCTATTTCATCACCCAAAGTCGCAAATTTGTAGTAAACGAAAATCTTCAGAAGTAGTTTAATATCCATTTTTGTTCGAACCTCTGGCCTAGGGGTGAAAGTAGAATACTAAAAATGCATTAATTAATTTTCATTTAGTTCAGTTGAATAATAATATGTAGCATAGGAGAAAGTTTGTTCGAACATTTGAAATTCATTCTAGAAGTGATTTCAGAATTTCAATTATATCGTTAAAGAATTTTTTATAGCTTGATTTGATATTGACATATTTAACGATTTGGATAGATGCCCTAATAATAGAAACTGAAAAAGTTATAACGAAATTTCCATATAAAGGAGTAGAATTTTATCCATCATGATTTTAATATACCTGTAAAATGCTTCAATTCCATTTCGATATCCGTACATTAATTGTTTTATCTGATGATACTGCGCTACCTTGAACTAATGAAGGAGTAGCCGTAACTGCTTAAGAGATTCAGTGACTAAAAAAATGAAAAACCTTATAAAATTCGAAGAAGTCGCCTTATTTATCCTGGGAATTTACGGTTTCGGCCTGCTGACTTGTGCCTGGTAGTGGTTTGTGGTGCTCATCTTTGTGCCTGACCTCAGTATGCTGGGTTACCTCGCCGGGAACAAAGTTGGTGCATGGGCTTATAACCTGTTTCACCACAGGGCTTTGGCGATAGCTGTGTATTTTTTGGGTATATCCATTGGTAATACCACGCTGCTGTTAGCAGGCACGATACTCTTTGCCCACATCGGCATGGACCGCTTTTTTGGCAACGGTCTTAAATATGAAAAGGGCTTTACCTTACCCACCTTGGCGAGATTGGTAAGCCTAAAAATCTTGGTAACTAAGAACTTCAGTAACTTAAACCGGCCATAACCAAATTCTCCGGATATTGTCTGTAATGCTCTAATAGGCAAAAAAAAACGGCAGTGGCGTGAGCTACTGCCGCTCCCATTACATCCCTCTCGCTTACAATAACTCACCCATCCCGAACACCGTCAATCCTTTTGCAAATTGTTCGGCTACAGCCTGGTTGGCGATTTCAATGTATTGGCCGGTTATTGGATCTACCACGGTGCGTAATGGCCGGGTGCCTTTCGGAGTGCCTATCAATTTTACAATGGCGTCGGCAACGTCCTGGGGGTTAGGTCTTTTGGTCTGCATTTCTCCGCCCAATGCGGCTACCATTTTATTAGGAATATCGGCAATGGTTCCGTATCCCTCAAATACACCCTGATCAGATGCAGGGTTGTTCTTTTGCTGCATTTCGGTTGGGAAAGCGCCCGGCTCTACAATGGAAACATCAATACCTAAACGTTTCACCTCGTAGTGCAGGCCCTCACTAATTCCTTCCAGCGCAAATTTGGAGGCCGCATAAATGGTAGCGAACGGAAACGATACCCGCCCGAAGCCACTGGTCACGTTAATGATCAGTCCGTCGGCCTGTTTGCGCATGGCTGGCAGTACCTGTTTAATCAGTCGCCATGGGGCATAAACGTTGATATCAAAAGTGGTGTGCACATCGGCTGTGGTAAAGCTTTCGGCCACACCGGTCATGCCGTAACCGGCGTTATTCACCAGTACATCAATAGTGCCTTCTTTGGCCAAAATTCCATCAACGGCCTGCTTAACGCTTTCATCGTCAGTTAGGGTAACGTCCAATACGGTCACGTTCTCTACTGCGGCTAATGCCTGGGCCTTTTCAGCATTGCGTCCCCGCGTATCGCGCATGGTGGCGTATACCTGATGACCTAAGGCGGCTACGCTGTGGGCGGTAAGCCAGCCAAAACCACTATTTGTTCCGGTTATTAATACGATCTTTTTGCTCATCTTTTTTATTTTTTTAAATGAATAAGCAAATTTTGAAAATGGCAACCAAAAAACATTTACCATTTGGTAAAAAGCGCCACTAACGGATATTACGGCGTATACGGCTCAGCGATTGCTGAGTGACACCCAGGTATGAGGCTATATACGAAAGTGGGACGCGGTTAATGAGGTTTGGGAAGCCCTCGATGAATGACAAATATCGCGTGGTGGCATCTTCTGAAACCAGTGGACTGCGCCGTTCCATAGCCAGCGTAAGGCATTTTTTTACCATTTTAGCCTTCATCATCTCCCAGCCTACAATGGTGTTGGATATCTCGTCCCAATCCTTTTTGTTGAAAACAAGCACTTGACAGTCAGTAACGGCCTGTACATATTCCGAGGCCGCGATCTGCGATTCAAATTTTTCGTTGTCGACAACAAAATTGCCTTCGTCTACAAAATAATTGGTTACCTCTTCACCCTTGTTGTTATAATAACAGAAACGGAACACGCCTTCCAGCACGAAGGCTACATAGCGGGGCACTTTCCCGGCTTCCGAGAGGTAATCATCTTTTTTAAATTCGAGCATTTTAACCTTGCTCAGCAAAAAGTCGATTTGTTGTTTGTTCAGGTCACCAAATTGCAGGATAAGATTTATTAGCGCTTTCATTACATAAAGATAGTAGACATCGCAAAGTACTCATTTACCATATGGTAAAAAATGAGACTGGCGGGGCAAATCAAGTAAGTTTTCACAGCAAGTTTTCCTGCGCCGCCTGATAGACGGTTCTCACCGAAGCTTGAAAACCTAAACTACGGGCCAGGGATGCATTTACATGCAAATGCCATGGGTTGACTAGCGGCTCTGCGGATGAAGCCATCGGTTCGCCAATAAGCTGCAATAATTCATAAAGTGTTGTTGGCGCCTCATCTGCGATATTGACTACCCGGCCATCTATGATCCCTTGCAAAGCCATGATAATAGCCGTATATATATCGCGATGGTGGATGGTACTCATTCGCATTGCTGGATGAAATTTAGCAGCGACTACGTGTTTAGGCAACTCTTCCAGGTGGCCGTCACCATCCCCATAAACAAATGGGAAGCGGAGAACCGACCAATTCAATCCGCTTTCACGCAACTTCTTTTCTGCAGCAACTTTACTGGCCGGATAGGCATGTTGTGGATTAAGCACATCGTCCTCACGGCCGGGGTGCGGGTTGCTCGCGTCATAAACATTACTGGTGCTTGCCAATATGAAACGGGCATCCGGGGCATTGCTCTTTACGGCGTCAATGAGGTTGCGAGTGCCCTCAATGTTACTTTTCCAGATCAGGTCCGTATCAGGTGAGCGGAACACGGCGGCCAGGTGGATGATGGCTATTGCATCTTTTACCGCCTCTTGCAGTGTCGCCGGTTCGAACAAGTCGCCCTCTATAGCTGTTACTCCTGCCGCAATTTCTTTGCCACGTACCAGTGCAGAACAATCATATCCTGCTTCAACAAGGCGAGGCAAAAGCCTTGAACCCACTAATCCGTTTGCGCCGGTTAGCAATATTTTACCAAATTGTTTGTCCATAATGAATTATTTTAGACAAAGGTGGCGCTAATGAAGTAGTTAGGTTCGGACAAAAACCGCTTTTATAAGGATAAATCCTGATAAAAACCGGCTATCGTTTTACCGGTAACCTTTTTAAACAGGCGCGAAAAATAACCCGGATCGTTAAAGCCAAGCTCAAATGCCAGCTCCTTTACAGACGTATTTGGTTCATTATACATACGTCGCTTAGCTTCCATAATCAAACGGTCGATGATGAATTCCTTAGGTGAAACACCGGAATGTTGTTTTACGATCATATACAAACAATCTGTGCTTAAGGCCAGCTTTTCTGCAATTTCTGTTATGGCAGGTTGATCAGTAAGGTTATCCTCTACAAATAGCTTGAACCCTAAAAATTTATCAAGCCCCTCTGGAGTGGGCTTTTTATGCAATGCAAAATAAGCAGCGTTTATTTCTGTAAGCAGGCTGTTCAGGTAAGCCAGGATCAGCTCCGGATCATTGTCGGCAGTGTGTAACAGTTCATTTAAAATCTTAAACATATTCCAAAGCCTATGTGCCGCATCAGGCAGAAAGCTTATTTTTTGCTGGTTCAGGGGGTTGAGCAGAAATGGGAACTTTTTTGGCAATCGTGCGAGGCACTCATCGTCAAACCCGAGTTTATAGTAGTCAGCGCTATGGCCAACTGTAGTCAGTTGTCTGAGCTGGTAGGGCATTGCAAAGAAAAGCTCATGTTTGCCTACTTCGATAGTTTCCCCGTCAATAACCTCTTGACTATTCCCGCGCAACACGAAAAGAAAGAAATAATAAGGCAGCCGTTGAGCAGAACCATATTGAGCTGCCGACTCGGCCGATATATGGCCGAATTCCGGGGAAACGATACGTATAGAAAGTTCTTTGTTTTGACTCAGATTTTCAGGAAAAGTTTTTATTCGCATAACTTCTAACGATTATCATTGAGCAAAATTAATCAATTGGCCTTTGTTTATGCGTTAAAAGCGAGGTTGGGATGATCCCAAACTCTTTTTTGAAGGCAACAGAAAAATGGGACAAGGATTCAAAACCGAGTTCAAGATAAATTTCAGAAGGTTTCCTGCCCTGATTTTGTACAAGAATGTGGGCTTCCTGCAAGCGCCTGCGCACCAGCCAACGGCTTGGGGACTCCTTATATACCGATCTAAAGTCGCGCTTAAAGGCTGAAAGGCTGCGCCCTGTGAGCAATGCGAACCGCTCCAGGCTGACATTGAATCGGAAATTCCGGTTCATATAGGCTTCTAAGTTAATTTTTTGAGGAGTATCGAAGTTAAAGAATATGCCCGCAAGCTCGGGCTGAGACCTCAACAGGATGATCATGAGCTCCTCGTACTTAATATCTTCAAAGGCAGCATCCAGTTCCATAGCACCTCTATAGTAAGGTTTTATCGACCGGATAAAGCTATCGATCAATTCAGTTGTAGCCACCCCGATAACAGCCCGTTCGGAAAAGAAATTTGCGGTGTTGTTTTGGTGCCTTTGCTGAAACCGGCGGAGGAACTCTTCATCAAAACAAAACAGGACTGGCTCAAAATCTTCCGTTGTGCCGTTGAGTACGAATTTGAGCAGGTGGTTTCTGCGGGCAATACAGCAATCCCCTGATCGGTAGGTATAAATTTCATTGCCGTCAAAAAAGCTGACCTGACCTTTGGCAACATATAAAAAAAGATGGTCGGGGATGAACTGTTCTTTCAGTATATCAGACTTTACCTGGTTTGTTATCGCTCTCATCTTTAGTAGTTTATTGTTGTTAAGCTGTTTCGCCTTTGAAGGGATGCCCTAAATAGATCAGCAATAAAGGGATGATCAAAAATGGCACTTCTATTAAAGCAAACTTGTAATTCCCTGCCTTCAGTGCCAAGGCCATCATGACTACCAACTGCACGGCCCGCAGCGCATTTCCCCAAAAGAACGTCCTTGGCAAAAGGATCAGTATGGCTGCGGTAATAGCCCATAGGCCAAACACCATTCGCATTCCATCCGTTATCCCCAGGTCCGACATCATACGGATGTATTCTTCAGACGGTTTCTTCCATGCACGGCTGCCATGGCTGATACCCAAATATAAGGAAATCAAAATCAACGCTCCGCTTAAGATCTTCATATCAGTCAGCTTTAATCAGGTTATATTTGACCATGCTGTCTACCGATGCCAGCAATATTTCTTCCTGCGGGGCAATAGGGCGCCAGCCTAATACTGTCCTGGCTTTTTGATTGCTTACATTCCGGTTCATTCTGATGAGTAGCAGCGCTTCTTTAGCTTGCTCGCTGAATAATGCCCCTAAGCTCAGGACCCAGTCCGGTAGCCGCCTTGTAGCAACAAGTTGCGATACATCCGGTCGTCTGTTTCTCAATAGTGCGGCAATTTCAGGCAATGTAATTTGTCCGTCTGCACTGGCAATGAATCGTTGGCCGCTGGCTTCAGGAATTAGCATTGCCCTGATATGCAGATCTGCGACATCCCTGACATCTACTATGTTAAGGGCTATATTCGGAACCGCTTTCATCGATCCGTTGAGCAGGTTTTTAAGCAGATGAAAGCTGCCGGAGATATGTGCATCCAGTGTCGGACCCAGAATGGCAACGGCGTTGATGGTCACCAATTCCAGCTTGCCACCCTCAGATCGTATGAAATCCCAGGCTGCCCTTTCGGCCAATGTTTTTGACTTTTCGTAGGCCGATAGCCCCTTTGCTGCCGTATCCGTCCAGTCCGTTTCCGTCGTTTCTCTGCTTTTATCGGTTTGCGTAAAGCCGACCGCGCCAAAATTGGAGGTCATTACTACCCGTTTCACGCCCTCGCGCTCTGCGAACTTAAGAATACGCAGAATGCCTTCTACTGCAGGCCGGATGGCCTCCTGCTCATTTTTGGGCTTCTCAAAGAACAAAGGCGATGCTACGCTCAGCACGTATTTGCAACCTTTCATGACCTCTTGCCAGTTATCGTCTCTGGTAAGCTCTGCTTCTGCAAACGAGAGATTGTTAATGGCCGCTGCCACCCCTTGAGCTTTCAGCATACCTTTCAGTTCGGTGTTGCTTGCCAGGTTACGAACAGTTGTCCTTACCCGGTAGCCTTTCTGCAATAATTGCAGAATGATCTGGCGGGCTACAAAGCCAGTTCCGCCCGTTACCAAAACAATTGCTTTTTCTTCCATCTTTTTAGATTAAGTATAAGACAAAGGTCTGGTTAAAAAGACAGGGGCGGTTTTCTGAAAAGTCCAATTTGTTTTACTGAGCGGTCCATACAGGTGGCGTCTAATAATACTGTCGGTATATATATACAGGATGACCACCTTCGTTTCCCTTTCATCATGTTCAAAGGTTATATTGGTATTTCAGTTGAAGGACTGCCGGAAATCCAATGGGCTTTGTTGTGTCTTGCTTTTAAATAATTTATTGAAAGATTGAGGATGCTCGAAACCAAGCTGATAAGCGATCTCACTTACCGACATCCTCGTTGTAGACAATTTTTCTTTAGCCTTCTCGATCAGTTTCTCATGGATGATTTGCTGCGTCGTCTGGCCGGTCAGTTGTTTCAACAGGCTACTTAAATATTTAGAGGATATGTTTAATGCATTGGCAAAATATTGCACTGTTGGCAGTCCTTTGGATAGCAGGGCTTCGTTGTTTAAATAGCTTGTTAAAATTTCTTCCACCTGATTTAAGACCTGATGGTTTGTGATCTTTCGGGTGATGAACTGGCGCTGGTAAAAACGTTCAGCGTAATTCAGCAAGGTCTCCAGGTGTGAGATAATAATGTCCTGGCTGAACTTATCCATATTGGAATAATATTCAGCTTTAATATTTCTGACCAGGTCATTGATCAACAGTTCTTCCTTGTCTGAGAGGAACAGTGCTTCACTGGTAGCATAGCTAAAGTATTCGTATCGCTTGATCTTGGCAGCAAGCGATGTGTTCCAAAGAAAGTCAGGATGGATGAAAAGCATCCAGCCATCCAGGTCTGGAGGTACACCATCCTCTTCGCCACGCAGAATCTGGCCGGGAGACATAAAGGCCATAAGCCCTTCGTCAAAATCGTATTTCTGTTGCCCGTAATGTAAGCCGTCGCATCCTCTTTTCATTGATATCACATACAAGTCGAACACGACTGCATCTATACCTGTGTCATTTCTCAGGCCTTTTAGGTCAACGATGCTGATCAGCGGGTGGTGGGGTTTAGGAAGTCCCATCAAACGGTGTATCTCCGTTATGGAACTGATCCGATAGGGTTTGCTGTTTGACATCCTGCAAGTTACTTGAATTTAAATGGATATTTTAGCCATATCATAACTAATGGTATGACTAAAAACGGAATCTCTATCAACGCCATGCGGTAATTTCCCGCCCTTACCGCCAGCCCCATGATCATAACGATCAGGATCGCATTCAGCATGTTGCCCAGGAAAAAGGTCTTGGGGATGAGCAAAAGCACACCGATTGCTATGGCTACAATAGTCAAATATGGAATGAACGTTTCGCTGATCCCTAAACTTTCCATCATCTTAACAGACTCCGGATTGTTTTTGTAATGCAGGGTATCCCAGGCATGTTTAAAGCTAAGCGTTACCGAGATGAGCAGTAGTACTGCCGAAAGAATGTTTCTTACCATGATTTAATTAAGGACAAAAGTATTCATGATGCAAGCTCCAAGTATAGCGATCGGTACGCCGATTATTGCACTTTTTAAAGCCATATTGGCCTTGTTTGGATAGGCCTTCCTGTGTCTGAAATAAAGGAAGAAGCCTACAGGGGGAAGGGTATTGGACACGACGAACCAAAACCTCGACAGTTGATCTTTATGATCTTTCATGAGAATAAATTTTATAATTAATTACTGAACTCTTTTCCATTTAAATGATTTTCCCATTAATGGTATACCTTTGTAGCCCCGAGTTTCAAGGTCATTGGGACCCGTCAGTTTCCCTTTCAGGCTATAGGTATTTCCATCCTGTACGCTATACAATTTGCCATCAACGTATTCGCCATCCTTGTAAACAAGATCGGTGATATGCGTAAGGCCTTGTACTGACCTGCTCTGGAGCTTTTCATTAGGATTTTTAACATCCTTCTTAGACGTTTTGCCATCTGCTTCGAACATCTCTTTCGACCATAAGAGCTTGGCGGCGTAAGTATTGCCTGCTTTGAACACCTCGATCTTGTAATCGTCACATTTCCAAACACCAGTAATCTGGTCCTTCGAGAGTTTCTGTGCGAAAGACACCATAGAAAACAGCAGCGCAAACACTGCTAAAATTGATTTTTTCATATCTGATTTTTATTATCGATTATTTAATTTTTTGAATTTTTCAAATTCCCTGTGGCCTAACTTCATCAATTGCTTAGGCATCAGGCGGCTTAAAAATTTGATTACCTGAACCAGGAACGGCTTGATCTCGGGTGTGTTGTTCCGCAATCCTTTAATGGCTACACTAACCAGTTTATTCACGTCCATCATTTGGCTGGGATTAGGTGGCAGTACCCAATCATTCTGGAGATTGGTATTTACACCCGGAGGGATCAGCTCGAATACCTTGACACTGGTTTTGTTCAACTGCAAACGCAAGGCCTGGGAATAGGCATGAACACCTGCTTTTGAAGCGCTGTAAACTGGAGCCGTTGAGTAAGGCATAAAAGCAATGGCAGAGGAAACATTCACAATTGCTGCTGTACGCTTTTTAATCAGGTGGGGCAAAAACTGATGCACCATCCGGATTGTTCCGGTAAGGTTAATATCAATCTCTCGGGTGATGTTTTCGAGGTCCTTGCTGGCGTCCTGAACGTCAAGCAACCGCATTTCACCTGCGTTGTTAACGATCATATTCAGATCAGGGAATTGTTGGGTCACCTCTTTATACAGGCGCTCAATATCCTGCGGATTACTTACATCGCTTTGAAAGAGGTGTATATTTGGGAAACGCCTTTTGGTTTCATGTAAGGCCTCTGGTTTACGACCTGTAACAATGATGGTTGATCCTTGTTCGGTAAGTTGTTTAACAAGCTCCAAACCTATACCGCTGGTCCCTCCTGTAATCAGGATGGTGCTATTTTTTAAATCCATATATTACTTACTATTGTTGATACAAAGTTCGGCCAATGTAGGCAGGCCGATGTATCCAAAAGTCGCAAGCTTGTAGTCAAAAGGCAGATAACCAGCTCCGTTAACAGGTAATAGCGTATGCCTGAGATCGGTACATACTAATTGTTTCCTGCCTGGCGATATGAAATAAAATAGCATATTCCCGCTTCAAATTCTGTTTTGAGCTATTTTTTTTGGTTATTTGAATATTCTTCTGTAAGTGGCAAACGATTTAAATGATATAGACCTTTGGAACAACCTGATAAGGGGAAACAGAATTGCCTTGAATAGTATCTATTCAAGATATTTTTCTCCCCTTTATCAGTATGGGATGCGCATGTTGCAGGATGAAGACGCTGTTCGGGATTGCATTCAAAACCTTTTTGTGCATTTATGGGTGAACCACAAAAAACTCCCGCCTGTAAACAACCTCAGGGGTTACCTGATCTCTGCATTAAGAAATAACGTAATCAATTTTAAAAACATTGAAGGAAGATTTCAAAAAGTAGACCTGGAAGCCAACGAGGTTTTTGATTTAAAATTTTCAGTTGAATCGGCATTTATCCAGAAGGAAGAGCAGACCGAGCAGGTCAGGCAGCTTTCTCAAGCCATGAATAAACTCACTCCGAGGCAAAAAGAGATCATTTACCTGCGGTATTTTGAAGAATTAGACTATGCTGAGATCTCCACGATAATGGATTTGAGCATAAAAGGCACTTACAAACTTAGTGCCCGGGCTTTAGAGGCCCTTCGCGAAGTTTTGAATATTGATAAAATGATGCTTTTGGCCATCCTGTTAAGCTTAAAGAATTAATTTTTAAAAAAAAATGAAATTCCGTGGGGTAATTTCATTTTTTTTCTTGTCTTCATATTGAAAGACCTAAGAGGGGATGATCAATATGACCAGCAAACTTTACCATTCATTTCAAATAGAAGATTTTTTAGCTGACGAAGACTTTTTACGGTTCGTAAAATATAGTTATCCTGATGACGTAATCTTTTGGAGTAACTGGACGGAAAAATCGCCTGAAAACATTCAGGCATACCGAAGTGCGGTGATTCAGCTAAAGCTTATTTTAAGCGATAGCGAAATCGGTGTTTCTCCATCTTTTCGCGAAGATCTTTTAATGGATATAAATGATTCCATTAATCTGTTCGAGCGAAAAAGAAAGAATAAACGGATAAGAACAATCTGGCTTTCGGGTGCTGCAAGCATCATCCTGGTGGCAACCTGTCTTTCCTGGTACTTCCTATCTACTATTGTAGTCCGGGCAGATTACGCTGAAGACCTCCTGGTGCATTTACCTGATGGTTCAGAAGTGAGGATGAACAAAAACTCTACCTTAAGTTATGCCCGGGCCTTTAACTGGAAGGCAAGAAGGGAAGTTAGCCTGGATGGTGAGGCTTATTTTAAAGTTAAACACCTCAATTTAACACCAGACCAAATTAAACGGGGCGAACTTTTTGTAGCGGTTACCAATGGTGTGGCAGTGCAGGTTTTGGGTACAGAGTTTAACCTGAAAGATCGTCATCACAAAACCAATGTCACACTTATAAAAGGTAAAATTCAGGTACAATCTAAAAAGACAGGCAGAAAGTATATACTTCGTCCCGGAGAACTGATCGATTTTGATGAGAAGGGCGTTGCTGTTCAAAAGATGCAAACCGCTGAAACCCAGACAGCCTGGTTGAGTGGCAAGATCATCGTAAACCAAACAAAGGTTAGCGATATCCTGCAAGAATTTGAGGATCTGTACGGCTACAAGGTCATTGTCGATAACCCTGTGCTCCTGCAAAAGAAAATAGACGGTGCCATCTCGATCAAGAGTGAAGAAAGCCTGCTCTTTACGCTCAAAAATATCTTAGATGTAGATGTCAAAAAAGAAGGAAAAACAATCTATCTGAAAAACAGGAATTAACTGTTTTATTAATATATCAACTAACAACCAAACAAAAATGAAAAAAAGATTTACCCGATTACTCGGCTGGATTTATCTGTTGTTTATGTCTGTGATTTTTGTTGCGCCGGCAATGGCGCAATCGGGGAAAACCATTTCAGTAGAAGCAGCACTAAATTCGATCTCAAAAAAATACAATGCTAAGTTTGCCTACGAGCACGAAATTGTGCAGGGCAAAACAACGGGTGTAGAAAACTTAAAGGCAAAAAATCTTGATGAGGTACTGAAACGTGTATTGTATCCCAATAATCTGTTATTTCTATATGTGAGTGAAGGTAATTATACTATCGTAAGCAGAGAAACTACAATTTCTTCCAATCAAGGTGGAGCAATAAAACCTAATCCAGCTCCAGGTGAGCAAGAAATTTTTATCCAGGGACAAGTAACGGATGAAAATGGGGGCGCGCTTCCCGGAGCAACTATAAAGGCCAATATGTCTAACCGTTCGATCAGCGCTGACGCCAACGGAAAGTTTTCGATGTTGGTGCCAAACGGTACAACTGAGGTTTATGTGAGCTATTTAGGTTATGAAAGCAAAGTCTTCGGTGTTGCCGAACTCCAGAAAAACAGAAGCATTAGCCTAAAACCTGCCTCTTATTCTCAACTGGAAGATGTCAACATTGTATCCAATGGTTATCAGTCCCTTCCAAAAGAGCGCTCAACAGGTGCTTTTAGCACTGTAACCGCAGAGGACTTGAAGAAAACCCCCGTAGCCAACTTAATACAGCGTTTGGAGACAACTACCCCAGGTGTGAAAATCAGTTTAACTTCGGGTGATAATAGCTTTGTATATGGTAATAGTCAGATTGCTATTGGGGGTGATACCCGTACGGTAGGCAAGAGCGATTATAATATGCAGGTACGTGGAACAAGTACCTATTTAGGTGAAAGCTTTCCACTAATTGTTGTGGATGGTGCCATCACCCAGCTGGACATATCTACTATTAATCCAAATGATGTAGAAAACATTACATTTTTGAAGGATGCTGCCGCGGCATCAATCTGGGGAACACGGGCTGCGAACGGAGTAATGGTTATTACGACCAAACGTGGAATAAATAATCAGGCGCCAACGGTAAGTTTTTCGGCTACGGCCGCGATATCAAGCGCTCCGAATCTTGACTACCTACGTACAATGAACTCGGCTCAGACCATTGAGTATGAAAGAGAATTAGTGGACAAGGGTTTAATTGCTACACCAAATGCTGCAACGGCACTTGGACAGCCAATTGCTGATGCTACAGATCTATACTTTAAACTAAAAGCAGGTACTATTACCCAAGCCGCTTATCAGGATGCAATTGATCAATATACCTCTAGAGATAGCCGCGATCAGATCAAACAATATTTCTTGCAGCCTTCAGCCAACCAACAATATAATCTAGCAGTTAGAGGTGGTGGCAATGCATCCAACTACTTCTATTCTGCCTCTTACAGTAAGGAAAGACCATATGCCGTAGGAACCCAAGGTGAGCGTTTGACTATTACCCTGAACAATACTTTCAAGTTATTTAAAAAAGCTACCCTGACTACGAGTATCAAAGGTGCCTTTTTCAATCTAAAGAACAATGGTATTTCGCTGAATAGCTTTTACAGTCCAAGTGCCGTGACTTTCATGCCTTACAACCAGGTTGTAGATGATAATGGAAACCGTGTTCAACGCTCTAACCGTTATTATTCTGGATGGCAGAACACGCTTCCCAGTAAAGGTTTTCTAAACTGGGGATATAACGCGCTTGATGAACTTGACAATGCTGACAATACCCAAAAAGATAATAATTATTCGGCCAACATTAACCTTAATGTTCCTATTGTTAAGGGGTTATCGGCAACAGGCTTTTTTGGAACAGAACGCACCTTTAGTAAAACGCGCCGTTATTATAATGAAAACAGTTATTATTACCGCGACCAGGTGAATCTTTTCACGCCGCTTCCGGCAGCAGGAGCAACTACAACGACCAATTCCATAGGTCTTGTACCGGGCGCTGGTATCTTGTCGCTGGTCAATACTACCAATAACAATTATAACGCCCGCGCACAACTGAACTATGATGATAAGATCGGAACGGATCACCAGGTTACTGCGCTTGCAGGTACAGAAATCCGCCAAACTATAGTTGGACAGGGATTAAATACTTATTACGGCTACAATATGGGGACTGGTATATCACGTGCAGTAAACTATTTTACTCCTTATGCAACAGTTCAAGGGTTTAATCAAAGCCTTTCAGGCGCACCAACTCAAGGAGACAAAACACGTCGCTACCTATCGTATTTCGCTAACGCTGCTTATACTTATAAACAAAAGTATTCCCTCACAGCCAGCGCAAGATATGATGATTATAACAACTTTGGCGTGGACCGTAAGTTCAGGGCTACACCGCTTTGGTCTGGAGGATTCAAGTGGGATGTGAGTAAAGAATCCTTCTTAAAGGACGAAAGCTGGATATCTAATTTAAGCCTGCGCACCACTTATGGCGTGAACGGAAACATCTCAACCACGCTTTTCCCTTTCACCTATATTTCAATCGGCAATGTGGATTCACCTACAGGACTTCCAACAGCTAGCATTATTGCGCCGGCCAACCCGGAACTGAGATGGGAAAAGACCTATGTTGCTAATATTGGTTTAGATTTCGGCTTTTTCAAAAATCGTTTGAATGGTACCGTGGATGTGTACAATAAAAAAGGAAGAGATTTATATTTTTCTTTCCCACTAAACGGAACTTATGGCTTTACGACACTAACCAGAAACTCTTCTAGAATGACCGGAAATGGTGTCGATTTGGGTATTGGCGGAACCATTATTCAATCTGGTGATTGGGAGCTAACCTCCAGACTAAATTATTCTTATAACACCAATAAAGTGGAAGATGATCGCATGGTAGCCAACTCTCAAACATTTTCAAGCCCAGCCTTTTCTCCTACCATCTCGGGATATCCCACTGATAGGCTTTTTGTTTACCAGAATGCTGGACTGGATGCCAATGGATTGACTTTGATTTATGATGAGACCGGAAAGAAAATTCCAGCTAACCAAAACATTACTTCTTTAGCTGCATTAAAATATGCTGGCAGAACAACTGCCCCTCACTTTGGTAGCTTAAATACCGCTCTAAGATATAAAGACTTTACCTTGATGGCGATTGCTACTTATCAGTTCGGAAGCGTATTCTTAAAACCGACCATCTCCGGGTACCCTACATTGCGTAACGGAACCAAATATGATTTGAGTGAAGATGTTGCACTTCGGTGGAGAAAAGCTGGTGATGAACTGACTACAAATGTTCCGGGTGTAGCCGGTACTTCATCTCCAGTAAGCTTAACCAGATATATGCAATCTGATATCAATGTGCTTAAAGGAGATTATATCCGTTTACGTGAGCTTTCTTTAAGTTACCGTATTCCGGTTGATAAGATTACTAAGGCAGTAAAAACTGCGGATTTTGGTTTTGCGGTTAGAAACCTTGGCCTATTGTGGACAGCAAACAAAGAGGGGATCGATCCTGATTTTACAGGAAACTTGAGCTCCACTACGCTTGGCCTTCCTGCAACAGTATCTTATAGCTTTTCATTGAACGTTAACTTTTAATCCAGCAGAACATGAACCTTAAATATTCTTACCCATTGATCATTGCCGGATTATTGGCTTTCTCCGGCTGTAAAAAATATGTGGACATTAAAACCCAGGGAAACCTGGTTCCAAAAGAAACTCAGAATTACCGCTACCTGTTAAACGCTTCGTCGAGTCTCGAACGTAGTCCGAGTCTTTTTGAGCTTGCATCGGATGATATTAATATCGTCGATGCCAGTCAGTTGAATTCTTTGAACTCGCTTTTTTACGGTTATTACCTCCGTGCATATTCTTGGCAGCCAGTAATTTATCAGGTGGGGAACGTGAGTTATGAACAGGACGATAACTGGAATGCAGAATACAGCTTAATCTTTTATTGCAATACGATCATCAATGAGCTTCCAGCAAGTAATGGTACAGATAATGAAAAGGCCGCACTAACTGCTGAAGCTTTAGTTCACCGCGCAGATGCTTATTTAAATTTGGTAAATCTTTACGGTAAACCCTATAATGCTTCAACTGCGGAAACTGATCTTGGCGTGCCTCTGATCTTAACGCAGACCGTATCACAAAAACTAAATAGGGCTTCAGTCCAGGCTGTGCACAATCAGATCATTGCCGACTTGACTACCGCGATCCCTTCGCTGCCTAATACCCAGGCTTATAACACGCTACCAAGCAAGGTATCCGCTTATGCGCTGTTGGCACGTTGTTATTTCTATATGAAAGACTATGCTAATGCATCAAAATTCGCTGACCAGGCATTAGCGGTGAGAAGTACCCTGAATGATTTAAGCACAATTACTGCGGTAACTACTGCTAATTATCCACGAAGAGTATTCGATCCGGAAATCTTACTGTCTAAAACGCCAATCAATGGAACTATTTCATATACACCAACGGCATATCGCTTAAGTGATGAGTTGGTAGGTCTGTTGGGTACAAAAGATCAGCGTTATACACTCTTTACTGTTCCTGCATCTACGATATCTGCCGATTATACCGGTAGATATTTCTACCGCGATCGCGCGATAGGGGAAGCGCGTAATGTTGGACCTTCTGTTCCTGAAATGATGCTAATCAAAGCTGAAGCACTTGCCAGATCAGGTGATGCGGCTGGAGCGATGTTATTGGTTAATAACCTTCGGGTTAAGCGGTTTAAACCAGCTGACTATGTTGCTTTAACTGCAGCGAGCGCAGCCGATGCTGTGGTAAAGGTGGTAGAAGAACGTCGTCGTGAATTCTTTGGGCGTCCTTTGCGTTGGTGGGATATGCGAAGACTAAAAAACGAAGCACCTTTCCAGCGCACCTATACCAAAACTTTTTCAGGCGTAACCTATACGTTGGATCCTAACAGCGACCGGTATGTATTTCCGATCGCAGAATTCTTGACTAATTTGAATCCTGAACTGGAAAAAAATCCCTAAACAAAGCGATAACAACTACACAAATACATGCTGCCGGGCATTTTGTCCGGCAGCTAAACCAATCCCAATGAAAAAAAGAGTTCAAAAATCAGTCCTGTTCTTAATTACGCTCTCGCTATGGGCAGGTGTGGCATTTGCCCAAACGCCCACCAGCTTCCGCATTGTTCCGGAAAAGGCTAATCCGGGACAGGATATTGAAATCGTTTACGATGCGGCAGGCACCATATTGAACAACCAAAAAAATGTAAGTGCAGTGGTTTATGCTTACCGAAACTACAAGTGGTATGCATCAGATCTGAACTTAAGAGGCAGTGGTAAGGTTTGGAAGGCACCATATAAGGTCCCAGCCGACTGCGGAATAATCGCAGTGAAATTTAAGGCTGATACACTGGTAGATAATAACAAAGAAGAGGGGTATTTTACCATGTTTCTGGATAAAGACCGTGCAGGTTTAATCGCAAAGGGTGCCTATGCAGGATGGGGGCTGGCACGTTCCCCGAAATATGGAATGGACATTCCGGGTTACATCAAATTTGAAGGTATTAGTGATTCGGCAACCTACCACTGGTTAAATCAGGAGATAAGCTTTAACCAATCGGCAAAATCAGTTCTTGTTTACCCTTATGCACTTGCAACAAAGGCAACTTATAAAAATGATGCTGGCCCACGATTGCAAAAGGTGCTCAATTATCTTAAAAGAGCCGATGCCAGTGAAGTAGATTTATTAAACGCCAGAAAAATACTCGTTAGGATTGTGCAAGACAAGGCTACTGCTGATTCAGTCGATAAGGTAATGCTGCAACGTTTCCCAAAGGGCAGCCTGGCTCGTTTAAATGCTTTTAAAGCGATGCCGGTAGGGTCGGATGTGAGCCTGCTCTTAAAGTCTAACAGGCAGTTTTTGATCGACTTTCCCGAACAAGGGGGTAATGAAGAATTTGCCCGCGAGAACAGGATAGATTATCCAACGATTTATCAGAACATCATTGTTTTGGGCACTTACGCCGATAAGAACTACGCTGAGCTGGATAAATACATCGGAAAAATACCTTTCAGCATATTGCCAACGCTTTACTATAAAATTGTAGAAATTCCCTTCAGCAGGAAAGAAGTTTCAGAAAAAGCACTGCTTCCGGTTTCTGAAAAAATAATAAAAAGAATCGAAATGCTCAGGGATAACCGTCCGGATGAATACGCTTATTTTTCTCCGGAAGAGTGGGTTAAATTCGTAAACGGATCTATCGCCAAACGCGTTCTGCCAATTCATGTTCATTTATTAAATGCAGCGGGTCGTTACCAACAGGCATTGGGTTATGCCAACCAATCTAAATTATTGCTTGGGTACACAAGTGCTGCCCTAAATGCAGAGTTAGCCAACATTTTAGTCCATCTTGGCGACAAGCCAGCGCTCAGGACTCTTTTAGAAAAAAGCGTTTTTGAAAACCAGAGCAGTGCTGAAATGTTATCGATGCTTAAGGATATGTATATCAAAAGAACCGGTAGTGAGAAGGGTTACGACCAATATTTAGACGGCTTGAGAAATAGCGCTAGAGGGGTGAAAATGGCTGAAGAAATCAAAAAAGAGATGTTCAGCAAGCCGATGGTCGATTTTGCTATGGAAGATTTGAACGGCGCAACCGTGAAGTTGGGGGATCTAAAAGGAAAAACCGTGGTTTTCGATTTCTGGGCAACCTGGTGCGTGCCATGTAAAGCATCCTTTCCGGGAATGAAATTGGCTGTCGACAAATATGCAAGCGATCCAAATGTTGTTTTCTACTTTGTAGATACCGAAGAACGATCGGCAAATTATAAAGCAGAGGTTACCCAATATATTAAGGATAATCATTACAATTTCAATGTATTGTTTGATAATAAAGCAAAAGATGCCAAAGCTACCGGCGAAGTATTCGAACGCGTTTGCAAGGCATTTAACATCTCAGGGATCCCGCAAAAAATAATTGTAGATTCCAATGGAAATGCCCGTTTTATTACGGTCGGTTTTAAAGGTAGTGCTACTGAACTGGCAGACGAGATTTCTGCTATGGTTGATATTACAAAAACAGGCAAATAATGAGGTACTTTGCTTTTGTTTTTCTGCTTTTTTCGGCAATTTCTTCAAGTGCGCAGGGAGAAAGGGTTTTTAAGGTGGCATCAGATAGTGTTCGCTTTAAGAGCGCCGATGGTAAAATTGTATTTGGCGGCACCTTGAGCAAACCGGTTGGCAAGAAGTCGTTTCCAACTGTGGTCATGGTATCGGGCACGGGCAAGCAGGACCGCAACGGTACGATGGCCGGACACCGGATTTTCGAGCAGATTGCCACCTATCTTGCAGCGCATGGCATTGCCATGTTGCGTACCGACGACAGGGGCGTAGGCACCACCACGGGAGTTTATGAAACGGCCACCACCGGTGATTTTGCTACAGATGCACTTGCAGCAGTTGCCTACCTAAAATCGAGAAAAGATATCGATCCTGATAAAATCGGTTTGATGGGGCACAGCGAGGGTGGAGCAGCCATCTCCATTGCAGCCGCTGAAAGTAAAGATGTTAAATTTTTAGTGAGTATTGCCGGTTTGGCCATGAGCGGATTGGATGCCCAGCTTAAACAGAACGCAGATCTTATTGCTGCATCGTCATTGCCGGATTACGACAAGAAACGGTCAAATGAAATTAATGCCATTATGTTTAAAACAGCTTATCGCTATGCAAATTCCGATAGCCTGGAAATGAAGCTTAACGATGCTTACCAGCAATGGAAAGTTAAGGACGATGCCTATTTCAAAACCTTGAATATCCAGTTTGACCATTTCCGTTTTCCAATTTATAGTTATGTACAAAACTCCAAGGGGGCATGGTATCGATATTTTATCCGATACGATGCCGAAAAAACCATTGGGCAGATCAAAGTTCCTATTCTTGCCATTAATGGTGATAAAGACTTAATGGTAGCTGCCGATGATAATCTGGCCAATTGGAAAAAGTTCGCACTGGCAGGAGGAAACAAGAAGGTAACAACAGTGAAAATTCCGGGGCTGAACCATTTAATGTTGCCTTGCAAAAGTTGCGACAATAAAGAAATTTCGAAAATTCAGTCCGGCTTTTCTCTGGAAGCACTTAAGTTAATCGAAGATTGGCTTTACAAAACCATTGGGCAATCCTAAAATAAACAAAGAAAAATAATTAGTTAATAATAAAGGCCAGGATGGATGTCTTGGCTTTATTTCTTAATGTTGTGCCAGCCATGAACGTGGCGATAGCGTATCAGTAAGCAACGCTTTGTTTAAATTTATTGACGTAAAGATTGGTGAGCGAAATTTAGCTTAAATATGAACCTACTTTGAGTGATTTCACAATCGAAAAGCTAGGATCCTTGACCATTAAGCTATAATAGATTTCGCATCCCTGACCAATCGATTTCTTAGCAATTTAGCCATCCTAGCCGCTACGGAATATTTCCCAATATATGATATTAAACAATCCATTATAATTCTTGAAATTTCATAGTGCCCTTCCAATGATATTAGCAATGGCTATTGGAACTTAATACATGGTTAAAAGGATCAGATCGTTATAGTAATGCGCATTTGAAACTGCAATCATTTTAAGGCCTCATCAACTAACTTCTTCAACTCAACATAGCATTCGTGTCTTCCTTTATTGTTAAGGTAAAAGGCCATTAAAAAACCAGCAGTTTTCTTTTGGTTATCAACCCATGGAAAACTTCCGAATAAGCCCGGACTGGTTACAGAATTAGCCGGTTTGCTTGTCGTACTATTTTCCATTACCCATTCTCCATAGCCATAGCCAAAATTTCCCGCTTCGGTGGGTGCGTATACTTTGTTAACCTCACCGGTTATGCGGTTAATTTGCATTTGGTTCACGCTATGCTCCGATAGAATGCGCTTGCCTTTAAAAACGCCTTTATTTACAATCATCATAAGAAAATTCATATAATCGTTTGGTGTACTGCTTGCCCCACCTGCAGGCAATGCAACTTTACCTTTCCCGAAGTCGGTATTTTTCATCTCTAAAGGCTTAGCTATTCTTTCAGCAAATAAGGTTTCGAAACTTTTGCCACTAATTTTTTCAATCACTGCTCCGGCGATTTGCAATCCGGTGTTGCTGTATCGAAAAACCTTTCCGGGCTCGCCCTCCATAGGTAAGGCCGCAATCATTTGGATGGCCTCATCCATGCTGTTGGTTTGTCGCATTTCGCTTAAACTTTCTTTTAAATCAGGAGATTTTATGGCAGTCATGTGCGATAGACATTGGCTAATGGTGATATTCCCTTTGCCCGATTTAGATAAAACCGGAAGGTATTTGCCAACTGTATCGCTAATCTTCAGCCTGCCTTCATCAACAAAAGTCATAACTAGAGCAGCACTAAGCCATTTACTACAACTCGCAATCTGCTGCCTGGTTGTGACGGTATAATCACTGAAATCGGCGGTTTTGCCTTGTCTTTTGGCTAAGATTTTTCCCACTATTTTCTGTTTTGCAGAAAGCTCACTTACGCCTTTGCTATACACAATTTTTCCATCTTTGTAGAGTATGAGGTAAACTCTTCCGCCCATTACATCGGCGTGGTCCTGTAGCCAGGTATCGATTTTAGAAAAATTTTGTGCGTTTAGGTTTCCACAATAAAATAAAATCGAAACCATAAATAATAACTTCTTCATATTTTAATTACAATTTCCAATTCTGGGGTTGACGGTATTGCTACACTGAAATTCATATCGGCTTTGTGCATATTTAGGCACCGGATTATCGCTTACTTCTAACCGTGGCAAAGTTTCATTTTTATAACTTGGCATGGTTATCTGTTCTGTTGAACCGTTTCCTAAAGCTATGTTTTTAGCAGTCTGATTACCATTAAAGCTATAATCCATCATGGCATCGAGCAGGCGGTAAATGCCGTAATAATCGTATGCATCTAATGCTGTTCTTGTATTTGGCATGGTATGTTCTGTGTGATAAGTGTAACCTGCAATGGTGGCTGCTTCAATGTAGATAAAATCTTTTTCTGCAGCAGAAATGCTGATGTTTTTAAAGATATCTATTGCTAAACGATGGTCGTTAACGGTGTCTTCATCATAAACCTGGGCGATCATTTTTGTATTGGCAGGGAAATTCTGAAGTTGTGCATTGGTAATCTGATAGCTGTACCAGGGCGCCATGGTGAAAAGAAAACGGGCATTTTGTCCCCAGCCAAAGTCGGTGAAAGCTTTATAGGCAAGGGCAATTGAAGCACCTCCACCAAAAGAATGCCCCATAAAGCCGACGCGGGTTTTGTCGATCAGATTCGGATAATCTGTGGCTGCTTTTAAAAATCCCGCCCAGAGTGTGTTATATCTATCGTCAATACTAACTCCTGTTGTTGGATAGGGAACAAAAACAACTACAAAACCTTTTTTTGCAATGAACTCAAAAAGGCCTTTTGCATAATTTTTGTCTTCGCCGCCATAAGGGTGTGAATAGAAAATAGTTCCCTTGGGTGAGGTAATTCCGGCAGGATAGAAAATAGTTACATTGGTTCCGGAATAGGTTGGGTTTGCAAAATTAATCTCTGCAACCTTATAACTGCCATCAGCCCCATATCCAGATGTAGGTCGGGAAATTGGTCCATCTAAATTATCATCTATAGGTTCCGTTGACGGCGAATCGCCTCCTTTATTGCAACCTGATAAAATCAATAAGAATAAGCAAAGTCTGAATAAATTTTTCATATTACATTTTATCTTTTAGTGTGCTTTTTAATGTCTCTTTAGACTTTTCGTATCGCTGATATTGGCTGGTTGTCAATACCTTTTTCAGTTCCTCATTCTTTGCCTTCTGTAAAGATTTTGCCCGCTTATACCGGGTTAGCTTGCTATCGCTGCTTTTTATAACCGGCTCGAACTTTTTAGCATAGTTTAAGTTTATCGCTTCAATTTTAGTTTGCTGTTCGGTACTTAGATTGAGCTTATTCTTCATCATTTCCGTTTGAACCTTAGCCCGGTCTTCAGGCGTTTTATTCATTAAGTCGTTTGCTTTGTTTTGAGAAAATGCTGAGGTTAAACTCAAAATTGACAAGGCCAATAAAGCAACAAATAATTTTGTGGTTTTAAGGGTTTTCATAATTTGATTTCTACCGATTTAAAACATAAAAATTGATTAAGATTAGTGATGAACAACCACCACTCTTCTCCTCAATGCCGGTTTTACTACTATAATTGGTTTCGGCCTAACGATAACGACCCTAGCAGCAGGGGGCGTATGCACCGGGCGGGTGTGTACTACAATTTTTTTAGCAGGTTTAACTACAACTGTTCTGCTTTGGGCATTTGTAAGTGAGACACTTGACAATGCAATACTGATCATTAAAATGAACTTTATCATCATGTTTTTTTATTAATTGACGGATTAATTTAATGCATGTTTCTGCTTTTCGGTTGAAACAGAAAGATGCGGGGTTGAATTGTTATTACCTGGGATTGAACTTTTAGGTTTAAACCAGTTGATAAAGCCCTGGGCCACCAGACGAAAGGGATTGTAACTTAAAAAACCGGTAGTTAAACCGTACCGTACTTTTTCTGTTTCCGGTTGGTAGGTCGCAAATAGCTTATCCCAGATAATTAAAACACCGCCAAAGTTTTTATCGATGTAAATGGGGTTGCTTCCATGGTGAACCCGGTGCGAAGACGGTGTATCTATTATATGCTCAATCGGGCCTAATTTTCCAACTGCTTCAGTGTGTAGAAAAAATTGGTAAGCGAGGTTAAGCACGTAAGAAATTATAATAAAATCGATGGGCAAACCCAATAATGCAGCTGGTATAAAGAACAATGGACTAACAATTGCTGAAAACCAGTTAAGGCGGTAAGCTGCAGTTAAATTCATGTGCATGGCCGAATGATGGATCAAATGAAACGCCCAAAGCGGTTTCCAGATGTGTGAAATGCGATGAAACCAATAATAAATAAAATCTGTGGCGATAAATGTTATTCCGAAAACCCAGGCATTATGTGGCAATTTAATTGGGGTCAGGTTTGCAAAGAAGCCCAGAATACTTAATTGATACCCTGTAAATATGAATTTCGAAAACTGAAAGCCTGCAAAAATAGCGAGGTTGGAAAAAGTTTCCTTAACATCATAATTGCCTTTTTCTTTTTTCCAGTTCCAGATGATTTCGGCAAGAATGAACACAAAAAGCAATAACAGGATGTAAATGCGATATGGACCGATGTGATTTTTCATTTCTATCTAAACTAATGCTGCCTTGTTATGACAGTATAAAGTTGAATAAAAATGAATTTGGATAAGGCCTAAAAATTGGTGAAGCTGAAAAACAAAGGGGTGAAACGATTTAAGTGTTCATCCATTTTTTAAACTGAGGCACACGGGCCTTGCTAATCAGGATTTGCGTTTCTGCTATTGGTTTCACTTTAACAAACAATCTTCCATTGAAATAAAATTCGACTTCGGTTATGGCCTGTCGGTTGATCAGAAACTGGCGGTTTGCCCGGAAAAAAGTATCCGGCTGCAGCTGCTGTTCCAGCTGTTCCATGGTGAAATCCATTACAAATTGCCTGTCGTCGTTTGTTCTGGCGTAAACGATTTCATTGGCCGTATAAAACCAAGAAATTTTAGCCGTTTCTATCGGTATCAGTTTATCACGGTAATGAATAAGGAAAGACTTTTTGTAAGATTTTGAAAGGTTGCCAATTTGTGTGGCTAAATCTGCAAATACAGGCAAAACCTGTGGTGTAGCACTGCCAATCCATCTTTTGTATTTGTTAACCGCATTGGAAATTTCTTCCTCATCGAAAGGTTTTAGAATGTAATCGATACCATTGTTTTTGAAAGCCGTGATGGCGTAATCGTGATATGCGGTTACAAAAATTACAGGTTTATCAATGTTGATTTGTTTGAAAATATCAAAAGACAATCCATCGGCGAGCCTGATATCCATAAAAATTAAGTCGTACCTGCTTTCGTTATTGGTAAACCAGAGAATAGCTTCTTCAACTGAACTTAAAGCGGAAACAACATCAATATCATCCACTATTTCTCCCAATAAACGAATAAGATTCCTTGCCGTGACGGCCTCATCTTCTACAACGACAGTGCGGATGGTTCTCATGGTTCCAAAGGGATTTTTACCAGAAATCCTTTTCCGCTTTTGCTTATTTCGATTTCCTTTTTCAACATAATTTTAAAACGTTCATTCAGGTTTGCAAGTCCCATACCGTTGCTGCTTTCAGGTGTTGGAATTTCATTAAGGTTATTGCTCAGGACCAGTAAGTCATCGTCTACATACAGCTTTACATTTAATGGCTTTTTTAGGGTTGCAGCATTGTGTTTTACTGCATTTTCTAATAAAGGCTGTAAAGTTAAATGGGGTAATTTATAATTCAACACTTCATCTGGAATATTAACTTCCATTTTAAAGGCACTTTCCAAACGCATGGTTACGAGCCGGGCAAATGCCTTTAGCATCGTTAATTCATCGCTAAGGGTTACAAGATTATTTTTGGAACGATTTAAAGCGTAGCGAAAAACGGTAGATAAATCGCGGACATATTTTTGTGCCAGAGCTGGGTTTTCTCTTATAACACCCGAAAGGCTGCTTAAAGAATTGAATAAAAAATGTGGATTCATCTGCTCTTTCAAAAGCTCCAGTTCTGTTTGTATGTAGGCCATTTTGAGTTGTTCATTTTCTGCTTCTTTATTTTTATAAGAACGGACGAGCAGGACAATTTTAACCAGAATAGCAATTAAAATGCTGCTCAGGAATAACCGCACGAAGTTACCTGCTATGTAAACCTTCGGCAATTGAGAGGTAAAAAATAATTTGTTTTGGAGCACGCCGCCAAAAAAAACAGCTGAAAAGAATATTAATGTATTTGATAAAATGTACAAAATAATTTTATTTTTTTCACGATAAATACTAAGCTTTGAAAAGGGATTCAGATTTAAATGGAATATCAATCCGCAGAAAAGCAGATTGAATAAAAACTGGTACAGCAGTTCCAAAGGATTAAAATGCCAGTATTGGGCTACAATTCCCTTTTCGCGTAGAGCGAGCAGCTTCGGTGTATTTACCAATAAGGCAATTAACAGCGAACTATACCAGGAAATTCGTCGCTCATTTTTATCCATCGTTTAAACTTATGAAAAAAATATATGAAACAATTTTCAATTGTGGTGAAGCTGACAGATTTGGCGGTCAATTAACTAAAATATGCTTTGTCCTCATTTTCTATGCCCGGCGGAAAGTGTTACTGTTACCAAACAGCTTGCAAGTTTAATTAACGAAGTACTTTTACTTGTAGACTCTACTTTTAGATTAATGCGCATTTTTAACACCATTATCCAGCCTACGGATCAAATATAAACCTACAAAAATATATAAGATGCCAATGATAATATTGAATTTTTTATATCTCATGGCCAAAATTCATAATAGAGAAATATCTTTGAAGGATATCTATGTCCCAAAGGAAAAGTCGAACAAATTAAATATTCACTCGGTGTATGATTAATAGATTTTTTAGACCCAAAGTTGTTTTGGTAAAAGTTAACGGTTTGGGAAATATGCAGCAGCTCAGGTGGTTCCTGGTTCATCCCGTATTCAGGGGCACCGGCATAGTAAGTATTTGCTCTCTACGGCACTCGCACATTGCGAGGAACAGCAATTCAGAAATGTTTACTTGTTAACTACTGATGTTCAAAAGAAAACCATTGCCATGTATAAAAAAGCGGGTTTTGAGCCAACCGCTTCCATCGAACTGCAGCAATGGGGTCAAAATATTGCATGAAGAACGCTATGATCTTGACCCCCACCAACACAGACTAACTTGTTTATGGAATTTCGGTAATTGGTGCTGTTGGCACCGGTTTGATCGGTGCCTATCTGGCAAAAAATAACCCCGGTGTTTTACTTATTGCCCGAAAAAAGCCTATAAACCGCTTAATCATGCTGTTGCGGTTTATAGGCCTGTATGGTAAAATTAAACAACCGGCTTGGCACCACCATCAATGGCATAATTCTGTCCGGTAATATATGATGCGCCGGGCGAGACTAAAAAGGCCACCAGGTTCGCTACCTCTTCTGCTTCTCCCATTCTATCTAATGGAATTCCTCCAATTTGGGCGATAAGCTGTTGGGTTATTTCCTCAACACCAGTACCTGATTTTTCAGCCAGGTCCTTTAAAAACCCTTCCATAGCACCTGTCCTGATTACCCCGGGCGAAACAGTGACTACGCGCACACCTTTAGCAGCTACCTCAGCAGACAATGCCTTGCTATAATTGTTAAGCGCGGCTTTAGCTGCAGCATAAGGCATGGTGGTTTGCCAAAGCGGTAACACCCCTACACCCGAAGAAATATGAATAATGACACCACTGTTTTGCTCCAGCATTTTTGGAAGCAAGGCCCTGTCGAACCTGATTGCTGTAAAAAGATTGATGTTTAGTGCATTATTCCAATCCTGATCGCTTAATACACTAAAACCTCCTGCCGGGGCCTGATTTGCACCAGCATTATTGATCAGGATATCTACCTTGCCAAACTTCGCGGCAATTTCATTTACCACATGGGCAACGCTTTCTGGCAAAGCCACGTCTGCCGCTATAAAATAATGTTCGGCGTTTAAGTCTTCCGGTAGATTTCTTGCAGTGACGATCACTTTTGCGCCATTGCTTGATAATCTGTCGGCGATGGCTTTACCAATTCCTTTGGTTCCTCCGGTTACCAGGGCGATTTTACCCTCTAATTCTTGTTTTTGATTTTCGTTAGTCATGTTTTAAATTATAATTTTGAATTGATTGTTTCAGAATATCAGCTGATCTATCCTAATTCTGAAGTAATCGTTTCAGAATGAAGGAAAAAAAAGATTATTTCGTGATTTGTTTAATAAAATACTGGGCCATTTTTTTGATCTTAACAGGATCTCTGTGAATCAGATACGATTCGTACCAACCCGTCCACACACTGATGAAAAAATCAGCAAGTAATTCAGGACTTTCATCATTGGATATATCACCTTCAGCCATTGCTTTGGCTATGGTACAGCGTATAAATTCGTAATTGTTATCGTTATCGTCTTTGATTAGCTTTTGGATCCTGGGATCATCTGTTGCGCCTTCGAATGCGGTTTTGATCGCTAAACATCCATTTTTTTCAATGATAACGATCTTTACGGAATCCTCTACGTATTTTGTGAGTGTGGACAGCGCCGTACCGTTACTCTTTTCGCGCTGAATGAGATCTTTTTCTCTTATTTCGGTATAAAGCGCTATACACTTTACAAATAATTCTTTCTTATCGCCAATGGTGTTGTACAAGCTGCTGCTGTTGATTCTCATCGCATCAGTTAAATCGCGGAGTGAGGTGCCATTATAGCCCTTTGCCCAAAAAACTTCCATCGCTTTTTGAACAGCCTCCTTCTCATTAAACTCAACATTTCTTGCCATCGCTATATTATTGAGACAAACATAGTACTAATCTGAAACGATTGTTTCAGATTAGTGTCATTATTCGTTTTTAAAAAGATCATACAATAAAAACGGATTACAAAGCTCATTTTGCTCGTACCTGTTAATCACAAATTGTTAATTCCCATACCGGTTTCTTAAAAAATCTGGTAAACTGGTTTCGGCCCTGCCCAGTAATTGTTTCACATCACTTTTATTGGTGTCGAATTCTCCTTTGGCTATCGCTCCGGCAAATCTGGCCAGATACGCTGCATCATCTTCAGAAACACCTTGCTCTACCAACTGTGCAATATAGGATGTTACTTCAATTTGCTTATACGCTATGGTTGTTCCGGTGATCTCTGCTATAATACCGGCAATCTCAGCGAATGAAAAAGCGGTCTCTGCAGCAATAACATATTCCTTATTTTCGTGGCCTGGGTTGGTCAGTACAACGGCTAAAGCTTCAGCCATTTCTGTTATTGGTAAAAAAGGCACTTTGCCCATTCCTGCCGGGATGGAGATGCCGTTTTTCAAGATATCTATTCCGGCAATGATCGGAACAATATCAGCATAAAGTGTATTACTCATTAGTGTATAAGGCACAGCCATTTGTTTTAAATAATCTGCTGTGTCTTCATGGTATTGCACATCTGCAACCATTGAGCTTTGCCGCAAATCTTTCATATTAAAACCCGTGTAAATGATATGGTTTACGCCAGCTTCCCAGGCTGCATTGATCACGTTTTTGTGCTGCTCGAACCTTTGTGCTATATCTGATGAAGAAGAGATCAGTAACAGCTTGTCTATCCCCTCGAACGCACTTTTTAAAGACGCAACATCCTGATAATCGCCAGGTCTTACCTGAATTCCATTAGACTTAAATGCCATACCCTTAGCTTCATCTCTTACCAATGCAGCAATATCTTTTGCATCTGTACCCTTCTTTAAGAGCGAACTGATAGTGGCTTTACCTAAATTACCTGTTGCACCGGTTACTAAAATCATAAATTACTTTGTTAAGATTAATATTCAATTACTTTTGTTGGGCAAAGAAAGTAATATTGATTTTGAAAATACCACTTCTCATCTGGCAACAGTATATAAAGTGGTAACCTTAACGTAACTAATGGAAAATAACCTCAATCATACTGAATGTCCGGCTATAGAAACGATGGCGTTGATTGGCGGACGGTGGAAAGTGATTATTTTACATGTACTTTCCAAGGATGCCAGGCGTTTTGGTGAAATCAACGTTCGCATACCTGCTATATCAAGAAAAGTATTAACTGAACAACTGAGAGAACTTGAAACCGACGGACTAATTAGCAGGAAACAGTATAAGGAACTTCCACCGAAGGTAGAGTATGCACTCACAGATTTTGGAAAAAGCCTTTGCCCGTTGTTGAGTTATATGGCAGCATGGAAAAGAAATGTCGACAGTCATTCATCTCAAGATATTATTTTCGAAGCATAAATGATTACAATTCCACCAACATCTTGCCCTTATTGCTGCCATTAAATAGCCCGATAAAGGCATCAGGGAATTGTTCGAAGCCCTTTACTATTGTTTCTCTGTAACGAATTTTGTCTTCTGAAGAATGGATATTTTTACGCAGAAGTTTTTGAAAGGTACTCACCACCATTGATTTTGCACACTTACAAGTTTCTGGGTGATCAAGCTGAAGCCGGTGATATCATGCAGGAGTAATGCTCACCTTATGGCAAAAGCGGGAAATCGTAAATCGTCACATGTTATTAGATGATTACCTGGAATTGCAATAGTTACAAGAATATTCTGGACTTAAGGTGTTAAAAAATACGCCAGCGATTGATCTGTCACCTGACTAATGAGCGCTAGCATAAGATACTGATGACTTTCTTTGTTAATTTAAGAGCAATGATGTATTTTTCCCTTACTTTTATAAAATATGCGGTCATATAACGAATAGGTTAAGTGGAAGAAACGGTGATAAAAGATGAATTTTATTGGATAGAATCCTTTAAAGCTCGTGCGCCTGAGGCACTCGCTCATTTTTTTGACCTGCATTATAAAGCTTTGTGTTTCTTTGTTGAAGGTTTGATCGGGGACAAAGCAGAAGCTGAAGATATTGTTGCCGACTGCTACTTGAAACTCTGGAAAGGAAATAGACAAATTGAATCAACCCAAAATATCAAAGGTTTTTTATATGTCAGCTGCCGTAATGGCTGCATGGACTATTTCAGAAAATTGAAAGTCAAAACAGCTGCTCAAGAAGAATCTTTCAGGCAACTCAATCAACAACAAGGACAGTTTTTCTATGAGGTCGTGAAAACAGATGTTATGGAAATCCTCGCCCTGGAGCTTGAATCCCTACCAGATCTGCAAAGGCAAATTATCAAACTGCTGTATTTTGAACAAAAAAAAACGGATGAGATTGCAGAAATGTTGGGGTTATCTGTAAAAACAGTTAGAAATTACAAAGCACTTGCTGTAGAAAGCATGAAGAATTCAATTTTAAAAAAGGGATTAAGCGATGCCTTGTATATTGCCGTCTTATTTTTTCTTGCTCGCCTAAATTAGCTCCTGTTCTGCTGATATTTTATTGTATTATCGTCTATTTGCCTCTTAAAACTTAAAGAAAAATTTATTTATCAAAAAAAGTTGATTTTTTTAGGGCGTTTTAATGGTGAACTCGTATTATACTTAGATTCGCCCAATATTAGATGTATGATCTATATACTAACCTTATGTTTGAATTAGAATTCCATATTTCAAAGCTAATAAGCCTGAGTATTAAAAACGAGCTTACTCCGGAACAGGAACAGGAACTGAATGCCTGGTTAGTTAAAGATGTAAATAATGGTTTGTTTTTTGAACGGCTCTCTAATGATCAGCAATTCCAGCGCGATTTTAGTAAATATCTTGCTAAAGAAAAGGATTCTGTATGGAAAAAGGTGATGATCGGATTAGGAGAGCCCTTAGTCATTTCAAAGAAACCCAAACTAAAATTAAAAACATATTTAAGCGTGGCTGCTGCAGTTATCGCACTCATTTGTACAGGAATCTGGATATTGTACCCTAAACTCTTTACGCATCCTGAACAAAACGTAACAGTATCAGAAAATATTATCAAGCCCGGAACCTTCGGTGCAACTTTGACCTTATCGGATGGCAAAAAGATTCGGCTAAGTGGTACTAAAAAGGAGACCTTGGCTGAAGAGGCAGGGGTAATCATCTCAAAATCTCAGGATGGACAACTCTTATATAAAATAAATGACGATGGCAGTAGCGAAGGCGCTACCAATACGCTGTCTACTGACTATGGACAAACCTATATTGTAGTTTTACCTGATCAAACAAAAATATGGCTGAATTCGGCTTCCACACTCACTTACCATACCAATTTTAATAAAGGAAACAGTCGTGAGGTGAAATTAGCAGGTGAAGCTTATTTTGAGGTTAGTAAAGATAAAGCGCGGCCGTTTTCCGTAATTACCAGTAATCAGCAAATAAAAGTATTAGGTACCCATTTTAATGTGAGCAGTTATGCTGATGACCAGGAAGAGAAAACAACGCTGTTAGAGGGTAGCATACGAATGACCACTGCAAATAGCGCAGAGATTTTAGTGCCTGGCCAACAGGGGCTATTGGTAAACGGTCATATTAAAGTTTCTTATGTAGATACTGAACCTGCCGTTGCCTGGAAAAACAATGAGTTTTTGTTTGATGCTGAAGACATTGAAGATGTGATGAAGTTAATTAAACGCTGGTATAACGTTGATATCGTTTACAAGGGGCCTAAACCTGTCAAACGATTCACCGGAGGCATATCTCGCTTTGATAGGGTATCCAAAGTGCTCGATGTTATCGAGTCTACAGGAGCTGCACATTTTGTAGTAAAGGGAAGAACAATTTATGTATCAAAATAAACCAACCAAAATTTAAACTATAAAACCAATTCTATGATTAGAAAACTACAAAACTAAACAAAAAACAAAACCAGAAGTACCTGCGGCACTCCTGGTAAAGTTTGGAACCATTTAAAACTCAACTTAAACTCGCAGCACTCTGTCGTCGAAAAGAGATGTGCTGCTCAACCAAACCAACACTAATGTATCAAAATCTTTGGAAATTTGATATACCTAAGCGGCTATATCCTAAAATTTTTCTGACTATGCGTTTAACTATCATTCTACTGATAGCATTTTTAATGCAGGTGAGTGCTTCGACACTTGCCCAAAAAATAACGCTCTCCAAATCTAATGTATCTTTGAAGTCTGTTTTTAGGGACTTAAAGTCTCAAAGTGGATTTAATTTTTTCTGTACCGAAGACCTGCTGGAGTCTGCCACGCCAGTAACAATTAACGTGAATAACGTGGAGCTGGAAGAGGTGTTAAAGATGGTTTTGTCCGAGCATCGCCTGAACTACAAAATTCGCGACAAAACTGTAATTGTAACAGAAGACCTTACCATAAAACAACAGGTGGTAACGGGTTTCGTTGGCGACCGCAAAAATGGAAAGCCTTTGCCGATGGTTACTGTATCTGTAAAAGGGATGAAAGCGTTAGTTCAAACCGACAAAAACGGGAAATTTGCACTCATTCTTCCTGAAGGTGCAAAAGTGCTAGAATTTAGGTTTATAGGCTATAAAACCGTTGAAATTCCCATCAGCGCCAGTAATACTTATACAGTATATATGGATGAAGAGGAAATCAATCTTAACGAAACCGTAATTACTGGTATTGTTGAAAGAAAAGCAGGTAATTTTACCGGAGCAACAAAAACGATAAGTGGCGCACAGCTAAAGCAGATTAGTTCTAATAACGTTTTTACCGCAATTTCTGCATTGGATCCATCATTCCGTGTAATTCCTAATAATACTTTAGGTGGTAACATTAATCAGTTGCCTGAAATTCAAATGCGAGGTACTAACTCTTTCCCTAATATCACGGGTGAGTTAGCTGCAAACCCCAATTTGCCATTGATTATATTAGATGGATTTGAGGTGAATTTACAGCGTATTGTCGATCTGGATATGAATCTTATTGCCAGCATAACCTTATTAAAAGATGCTTCAGCAACGGCAATTTATGGTTCAAGAGGTGCAAATGGCGTGATGGTGGTTACCACAATAGTTCCAAAGGCCGGAAAGTTACAGGTAACTTTTAATGATGACTTTAGGTTTACCACTCCCGATCTTTCTGTTTATAACCTGTTGAATTCTGCTGAAAAGTTAGATTTTGAACAACGTGCCGGTGTTTACACCGGAGGAAGCGGACAGCAGCAGTATAAGTATGATGCACTCTATAATGAAAGATATAAAGCCATGAAAAGTGGGGTAAACACGGATTGGTTACGTATACCGGTGCAGAATGGCTATAGCAACCGCAGTTCTTTATACTTATCCGGAGGTGATGAATCGATCAGATATGGCTTGCAATTCTCCAGTGATTTTCAATCAGGAGTAATGAAGGGACAGAATAGAAAAAATTATTCAGGGCAGTTTGATCTCAACTATAATATTAAAAAATTCCAATTCAGAAACTCCATTCGTATTTTCCAAAATTACGCAAATGAATCTCCATATGGCGACTTTAGCAAATATGTTGGTCTCAATCCCTATTGGTATCCATTCGATCAAAATGGTGGCACAAAGAAGTTGTTAGAGAATTTTACGGTCGACAATACCTTGTTTCAGCAGTCTAATCCTTTATATGATGCAAGCTTAAATTCAATCAATAAAAATCAGTATTTCGGAATCTCAAATAATCTCCAGATCCGGTACATGCCGAAACGTTCATTTTATATAGAGACCAGTTTAAGCCTGAATAAACAAAACGGATCTTCTGATCAGTTTTATTCAGCCCAGGACAGCAGGTTCTTAAATGTTACAGACCTGAGTCAGCGGGGAAGTTACACAGCTCAAAACCAGAATACCTTAGGTTATGAAAGTTTGACAACTGCTAACTTAAATGTCGAATTTGGCCCGCATCAGGTTTTTTCTACGGTAGGTTTAAATGTCTCCAGCAATAGCAGCAATTTTTATTCAGTTGTTGCTGAGGGGTTTCCGTATGATCGCCTGGACAATCTTTTATTTGCAGCGCAATACCAGGCCAACAGCAAGCCGACAGGGGATGAGAGCACTGTGCGTAGGGTAGGCGTGGTTTACACCGGAAATTATACCTATGACAATCGTTTCCTTGCGGATGTTTCACTAAGGAGGGATGGCTCTTCTCAGTATGGATCGGATAAAAAGTTTGGGACATTCTGGTCTGCCGGTTTAGGTTGGAATATCCACAATGAAAGCTTCTTTAAAAAGGGTGATTTTGTCAATCGTCTGAAGCTTCGGGGAGGTTTTGGTTCAACCGGATCGCTGAATATTCCGGCATACAACGCTCAATCCAGATATAATTTTGGCGTAGGCACAACTTACTTTGGTAATCTGGGTGCAACCCTACTGGGGTTAGGAAATGATATGCTAAGCTGGCAAAACGTTTATAAGACAAACATAGGAATGGATGTCGTTTTGATGAAGCAACGCTTTGATTTGGTTTTTGATTTTTATCGTGAAAATACACGTAATGCACTGACTCAGATTTCTTTGGCGCCATCTTCCGGATTCTCTAGTTTTTCAGAAAATCTTGGGCAGATTCAAAATACAGGTTTTGAGTTTTCTGCAAGATATAAGATCATGCAAAATAATGCACAGGGATTACTTTGGTCGGTTAATGTAAATGGTTTTACGAATAAGAATATCTTAAAGGAACTATCCAATAAGTTAAAGGCCTCCAATGATAAATTAGATGCAGCAAACTTGGCACAACTTAAACCAAATGTACTTTTTAAGGAAGGTGAGTCTTTGCAAACGATCTATGTAGTGAGGTCTTTAGGTGTAGACCCCGCAACAGGGGCGGAGGTTTTTTTAACAAAAGATGGGCAAAAAACTTTTGAATGGAATGCTGCTGATAAAGTACCTTATGGTATCAGTCAGCCAAAATGGAACGGAAATTTTGGATCTAACCTGATGTATAAAGGCTTTGAAGTTAACGTGATATTTAATTACCAGTACGGTGGGCAGTTATATAACCAAACGCTGATCGATCGTGTGGAATCTGTTGATCCAAGAAATAATGTTGATCGACGGGCTTATGATTTAGGTTGGGCAAAACCAGGAGATATCTCTCAGTTTACCCGTATTGGTTTGTCAAAAGCTGATACCAAACTGACCTCAAGATTTGTGCAGGATGATAATAGTCTTACGCTAAGTTCTGCTTCTTTGGGCTATAATTTTTACAGGATGGCATTTCTGAAGAAAATTGGTTTGAGAAGTTTGCTGGTTACTGCGATTACAAATGATGTATTCCGTGCGAGTTCTATAGTCATTGAGCGTGGTACGTCCAATCCGTTTGCAAGAACTTATTCACTGTCTTTGAGGGCTGGATTTTAAAATTGAAAATCATGAAAAATAAAATATTACTAATTATTTGCCTGTTTTCTGTCTTAGTATTATCAGGTTGTAAAAAATACCTGGAGGTATATCCGAAGTCGAGTGTTGCAGAGAACGAATTATTTGAATCCGAAACAGGTTTTCAACAAGCAATTACTGGCATTTATTCCCAGATGGCGTCCCGGAATTTGTATGGCGACAACCTCACTATGGGTTTTGTTTCTGCCTTGGCACAAAACTATGCAGTATCGGGATCTGGTGTTCGGTTTGTTGACTCCCGCGCTGTAAATCTTGGTTCTGCTGAAGTGCAAAATTTTTCCAGCGCGATCTGGTCTACTGCATATTCCGCAATTGCGGGTGCCAATAAAGTCATTTTAAACTGTGATAAACGTAGAAACCTATTGTCTGATCAAAGTTACGCAATGTTCAGGGGTGAATCACTTGCGTTACGGGCCTGTCTTCACTTTGACCTGCTCAGACTTTTTGGTCCTGTATATACTTCAGGGGCATCTTCAAAAGCAATTCCCTATAAAACGACGGTGGACCAGAATCCGGTACCACCCTCAACAACGGCCGAAGTTATTCAGTTTATATTAAAGGATTTGCAAGAGGCGGAAGCTTTGATGAATGCCAAAGATCCAATACAATCAGGTGCCTTAAGCAGGCAGATCAATTTAAATTACTATGCAGTTAAGGCTTTACAAGCGCGGGTGCTGTTGTATTCCGGGAATAATACTGATGCCTATACTGCTGCTAAAAAAGTTGTCGACTCGGAGCTTTTTCCTTTCATTGATTCCTATCAGATAAGTACTACAGCTGGACAGAAAGATCGCCTTTACCTTCAGGAGCAAGTTTTCTGCATCCGTGTACGCGACATCAAAAATTGGGTAGATCCTGGTTATTTTAGGTCCAATGGAGGTACAACATCGAGATTAACACGCTCATCTTCAGATTTTAATAACTTATTTCAGACTGCGTCTGGAGGCAGTACTGATTTTAGGTATGTTTATGGGATAGAGAGTGACAATGGTACCGCTTTTCCTTCTAAATATTGGCAAACTTATCAGTTCAATACATTAGATTCCAATCGCCTGGATCAATACGTGCCTGCCATTCGTATTGCTGAGATGTATTATATTATGGCTGAGACTGCTCCGACTGTACAGGAAGGAATCACTTTGTTGAATACCGTGCGCGGAAATCGCGGGCTTCGTGATTTATCGTTATCGATTGACAAAACCACCCTGCAAAATGAAATACTTAGAGAGTACCAGAAGGAGTTCTATGCTGAAGGGCAGTTGTGGTACTATTACAAACGTAAGGTGACTGCAAAACCCCAATTTATTGCATCCTCGATTACGATGGATGCGGATCGGTATAAGTTGCCGATTCCTCAGGCAGAACTCGAATTTAATCCAAATTATTAGTCCTAAATCATTATAAAAATGAAGTACTTATCATTATTAATCGGCATTCTGCTCATTGCTTCGTGCAAAAAAGATGAAATCCCTTTTTATTCGGGAGAGGCCGGGGTTTCCTTTTATTTAACTTCAAATGAAAGCGATAGCCTGAGTTATTCTTTCGCTTATTCGTTCATTGAAAAACAAAAAGATACCGTATTTCTCAAAGTGAGGATACTTGGTGCGCCGGCTGATCACCCCAGGAAAATGACGGTAGTTGCAGCTAATGGTACAACTGCGCGGAAAGGTGTCGACTTTGATCTGCCTGAATTCGTCATTCCGGCAGGTGCAATTACGGCGCTTTATCCTGTAATTGTTTACAATACGCCGGAGATGAAAAGCAAAACATTCAGGCTGATTGCGGAAATAGTGGGAAATCAGGATTTTAAACCAGGTGCAACAGGGGAGGAAACCGGTAGTGTTAATGAGAATTATCCCGGTACGATAAGCCTCACTAAAATAAAAATTGATATCAATAATCAGCTCACGGAACCTAGTTATTGGAGCGACGTGGAGTGGGCATTCGGGAGCTTTAGTATCACTAAGTTTAAGTTTATGATCGGGGTAACGGGACTTACAGATTTCTCATATGAGTCTATCGGCGACGAAGGTTCTTATAATTTGCCCCTAAAACTGACTAATGCGCTCGATGCATATGAGCTAATTAACGGGCCATTGATTGACGAGTTTGGAAAGCGGGTTACATTTACTTATTAATATTATTATGACAAGATATATCATAAAGGCCTGTGCAATGTTATTGATAACCACATTGTTTTTAGCCTGTCAAAAAGAAAATATTACTGATTTTACTGTGTTAAACGAAATTAGCATCAAAACGGATGTAACAGATTATGAAGTCACGCAGTTTGATACACTTAAAGTTAATCCTGTACTGACTGAATCGAAACCTAACGGTGATACTTTTACCTATCAATGGAAAATGTATCCCTATTTTCCCGGACCCAATGATGGGACTATCATATCAAGAGAGAAAAATTTGAATGCTCAAATTGGGCTTGCTCCTGGTACCTATTACATTCAGTATAAGGTAACGAACGCCAATACCGGCGTTTCCTCCTTTATGCTTTACAATGCGGTAGTAAATGGTAAATTTTATGAAGGATGGTTAGTTTCCGGAAACAAGGCTGGGAAGGCTCAGTTTTCATTTATCAGGAGTGACGATGCGCTGTTCTTATCGCCGTCTGAGGACTTTTACAAGGTAAGTTATCCGGGTAAAGCATTAAAAGCATTCGCCGGGATCGGGAGAGATCTGTCATTAATTTATTTCTTTACTGATCAAGGTGCTTATCGTATCAATGCAAACGACTTTTCGCAGTTGAGTGGAACTAATGGTGTTTTGCCCGGTGCCCAGAACTTTAGCTCAAACATTGTGTATGGCAATAACCAGGGTCTTTACGATCAATACATTGTGAAGGATGGAGGTTTATATGCCGGGTTTGGGCCAACTTTCTATGTAGCTGAAATACTCAAACCGTTTTCTGAAAGGTTTTCAGGCGATTATCAGCTTTTTCCTGGTGTGATATCTTCGAAAGATGGCTTAACTTTTTTTTATGACAACAAGTACAGGCGTTTTATGAGTTCGGAAGCATTGACGAGAACGCTTGAGGTGGCTTTAGGCAGTAACACTGCTACATACAATCTAGGAAATGTAGGCAAAACCATGTTGTTTATGGACTACGGATCGCAGTCCTATAATAACTATGAGTTCTATTTTTTAATGAAAGATGATGCAAATGGCCGGTATCTGTATTCGTTAAAAGGGACTACCCCTGGAATTGCACAAGCAATAGGAAATAGTCCAGGAATCGAAAATGCAAGCTCGATGGCCACTTCGAGCCTGTTGAAGCAGATGTATTACGCAACCTCAAATAGCATTTATCTCTATGACATACTGGCTAACAGTTCGCGTTTGGTATATCAATTCCCGGCAGGTTATACCATTGCAGATATCGAGTTGCTGAGAAGCACATCCAGAAGATTGGCCGTGGCTGTAAACCAAGGGGTAAACGGTGAAGTGTATTATTTTGATCTTGATAATACAGGCGACTTCACAGGTAATACCTATACAAAGAAATTTACCGGGTTCGGGGAAATTGTTCAGTTGAGCTATAGAAAAAGATAAACCAGTTAACAGCGCCCGTCATCAAAATTGGAAGGCAACATGATCCAGGTCGGAAAGAGGTGGACATCTAAATTAAGTGTCCACCTATCACCTGGTGATACCATTTCGTCTATTATAATTTAAAAGAAATATGAAAATTAAAGCAATACTGCTCCCTTTGCTAATGCTGTTGGCATTTATAGGTAACGCTCAAAAAACAGTAAAAAAAGGATATGTGATTAAGGGTAAATTAGATGGCATGGGTGCAAGCCAACAGTATGTTTACCTATCTTCGATTGTTATAAAGCAAGGCTTACACACAGATTCTGTGAAGCTGAATAACGGTGCTTTTACATTCAAAGGAACAGTTGATGAACCATGTATGACTTTCATCTATACCAAAATACCCGGCCAGAAGTATCCGGCTGTAATTGATGTTTTTTTGGAAAATTCAGATATTACGGTTCAGGCAACAATGGATCCGACAGTCCACAAGTATATGAAAGATGTAAAAGTTGAAGGTTCTGCGGTACATAAAGAATATGAGTTTTTCGCTAATGATGCCATTGAACGTTCTGGACGTGCTAAAATTTATAAGGAATATAAGGCTGCAGAAAAACGTAAAGACACCGCACAGATGACTGCCTGGTCTAAGGCCAATATGGAGGCTATGGATGCTTATATGAAATACCAGAAGGAATGGCTGGCTAGTCATCCAAACAGTTTTGTTACACTTAATTTTATGAGCTCGACTGTGCCGGAGGATGAGGCAGGATTAAATAAACTCGAAGCGCAATTGAACGGATTACTACCTAAGATACGCACATCTTTTGCGGCAAAACAGATCTATGAAAAAATAACGGAAGAAAGAAGAAGAAGCAAGATTGGCCCAGGAGCGATGGCGGCAGATTTTACGCAACCCGGCATTGATGGTAAGCCGGTCAAACTATCAGATTATCGTGGCAAATATGTTTTTGTAGATTTCTGGGCCAGCTGGTGTATTCCATGCCGTCATGAAAATCCAAATGTGTTAAAGGCTTATAACGAATTTCATGCTAAAGGATTGGAAATCCTTGCGGTATCGTTAGACAACAAACGCGAGGCCTGGTTAAAAGCTATTGAACAGGATAAATTGCCCTGGAAACAAGTTTCGGACTTAAAAGGACCAGATAATGCCGCAGGTATGGAGTACTTAATTAAAACGATACCAGCAAATTTTCTGATTGACCCCAATGGCAAAATTGTCGCATCTGGATTAAGGGGAGAAAGCCTGCATATAGAATTGCAAAAGATTTTCGGAAATTAAGTCAGTAATGTTTATGATTTGGTTCGTGCCCGGAGCGAGGCAACGATAGTAAAGTTCATTCAACTATATTGTCACATTTTTATTTAATAATGTGACAATGTAATTCAGCCCAAGATATTATACAACTCTCCTATTAAAACTTTATTTAGATTCCAAATCACTTAACCCTATCGCTGATCCGGATAAATTGCCTGATTTATTCCGAAACTGGATTTAAAATAATATCGAATGATCTAGATTTGATAATTAGCTATGTCAAGCGACAACAAAAATCATGTAAATTTTGTATAAAATATTGATAGTCATTTATTGAAATTGGATTTTAACTCTTTTTTAGCATTGTGAAGCGATAATTAATTTTGAGAAGTGTTGAAGAATAAGATTGAGGGATATTACAGATAAAAGAGAAATGCTCAACCGAAATAATCAGTATCGATTCTAATTTAAAGGCATTTAATCTCTCTTTCTAAAAATATCATTGAGAAGGAAATAAAATTTAATTGCCTGTTTTTCGTGACTTTACTAATTAGAGGGTAAATTGGTTAAAGCTGGTTTGGTTACGTAGAAGACTGGTCGGGAGAACAACGATAGAACTTCGTAGCAGGGATATTGCACCCGCCCAACCTCTCAGGTATAGAAAGAGCCGCACCACACAAAACCAAAGTCCTTTCCATCCCTTTGAGGGAAGAGATGTCGCCAGGGAATGCTGAAAAAAAGAACTTATAGAAAAAATAAAAGCGATTATCTTGATGTTACTGGCGAAAGCGGAAACAGGCTCGGCTGAGGAGCAACCTGCGAGGAAATACACCAGTGTGCGACGAAGTATAACGTTGAAGGAAGTCAGGGCTAAGGTTATGGCTTTTCTTTTTTGGTTCATGCTTCAGAGCACTCAATGCCCAAAAAAAACTGAAAATCCCGGAGCGAACAAAAAAAAACAGCCAAAAGCAGGCTTGTAAAACCCGAACAAAAACTAACTTTACGCATAAGGAACGTTCTTTATAACAGCTGAAAAATGCGCTAGGAGAAACTGGAAAGCGGCTGAAAAGTTGTGGTAGGCATTACGATTACGACGTAAGGTTCTATGATCCGGTGATTGGCAGGTGGAATGTGATGGATCCTTTTGCTGAGAATATGAGAAGGCACTCGCCTTATAATTACGCTTTCAACTAAAAATATCTTGTACTGTTATTGGTTGAGACTTTTTGAAATGACTATTTCAAAAAATGAATGGACATATTCAAATTGTACTCGTGCAAAGGACATATAGTGATCCAGCTTCTTTTACCCATACGCAAGGGTGATAAGTATTTTAATAACATGAAGTGCGAATAAATATAATAACCCGGCGGCATATCATCCACCGGGTCAGCAATATTTATTAGCTTAACGGACAGCTTTGGTCGCCACTGTTATTGCTTTGGAAATTGCCGGAATTACTTAAATCTACCTTAGATGCCTGTAAAAGGATATATTCAATTTCTTCAAGCAGCCCACTTATTGGTGTATCGCTGGTATTAGTTAAGCCAAGAGATCCGTTGGTGCTCACTGCGCCAATTGTTTGCTCCATTCCTTTTCCGGATCTCACCATTGGACCATAAAGTGCATGTAGCTTCAGTGGGCCAAAGTCTGTATCGTATTTCACGTTAACAAGATTGGTCACCATAATCTGATGGTTAAATGCACCCTTCAAAATCTCCAGCATTTTTTGGATATCGTTATGGCTAAAGGTTAGTTCCCTGAAAAAACCCAGGTAATTGCGCACGTGCGCTACGGTTGAGGTCCCTTCAAGGCCTGTTTTTGCGAATCTGGCCAGCTCCCAGAAAGATAGCGCCTGTTCGTTTTCAAAGAATACCGGGTGTGTGGTGATATTAAGGCCAAAATCGTCATTCAGATTTAATACTCCCCTGGTGCAGATGGGCGAAATCAGTTCCATTTTAACCTCTGACCATTCCGGCCGCATCTTTCTGGATGCCATGATAGCCGCTGCGCAAATGGCTCCATGTACGGTGGTGTTTTCTTCCCTGGCCCTGTTTCTAAGGCGGTCAGTTGCCGCCGTCGAAAGGCGCAGCGATGACACTTTGGGACTAACCATCCTTTGACTTATTCCCATTCAATTTTAGGTACGGTTTGGATTGGCTCATCATCGGGCAATCCCAAAGTTTGGTCGTTGGATAGTTGGTTTTCAAATTTCTCCGGTTCTGTTCCATTTACTGCTTTCAGCAGATCCCTGATCAGATAACTTACCGAAGTGCCGTCGGCGAGCGTATGGTTTGCAGCAATGATCAGCACGGTAGAATCCGGCTTTTGTACCAGCACCACCCTGATAAGCGGCCCTTCTGCGGTATTAAATCTTTGCGCCAGCTCCTTTTCAACCTCCTGTTCCCAGCGGTAGTCAGCATCAACATGGATCAACCTAAATGGAATGGGCAGCTTGTCTGCGTGCTGCCTTACAGGTCTTGAAAATTCATCCATGACGATCCTGACCGAAAGGTTGGGATGTCTGCGCTGTACTGCGGAGATGGCGAGATTCCATTTCTCAACTGTTGCTGTACCTGTTATTTCTGCGCGAGGGCAAAGTCTTTGGAATCGATCTGGTCAAGTAGCCAGAACGTTTTTTCGAATGCACCCAGGGTGCGGTCTTGTTTTGTTCTCATTAGGTCACAAATTATGTTTGAACTGCAAATAGAATTCTGGCTAGAAGCGAGCTTCTGGTTATGTTCCTATTTGTCCCTGCAAAATTCGTTTTTCAGCTACCTCGCTGGAATGGATAAATGGAAGGATGTATTGTACATTTTCCCCTAAAGGAACGGTTCATGTATCAAGGTAAAGGTGATTTACAAGTGCTGTAGGAATACACCCATTTGGTTAAGGCGCGAAAAAACAGCAGAAAACGCAAGGTATCGGTGAATTGACGAATGCAGCAACTGGTAAAGGAAGCATGCCTTTGACCAGGTTCTTAAAACGAAGAGAACCAGCCTGCCCGGTTTGTTTGATGACAATGCCAAAGAAGATCAGCCCTTAAAAAAGTGCAGGTTTCGCTGAGGACACTTTGATCACGGGTTGATTGCTTCGGATCTGTAGCGCTACGATCATCCTGGCGACAATGGTAAACTACGAGGTGCTGGCCAGAAACCAAAGAAGGCTGTAAGTTGCTCTATAGGTCAGTAGTGCATAAAAAGCCCGAAACCAGGCGTGCTTCAGGCCAGCCAATAAAAAAAGTCCTTTTTGATCGTTTCAAAAAGTCCTTTTAATCCCCTGTAACAAACTGTCAACAAATGTAAAGACAACATTCATTGAAAAAGCAGTGAGGAGGTCCATATCCAGCTGCCTTCATCAAGTCCCATAAGCCGATTGACGATAAAGGTGGCAGAAAAAAGTGCTGCTGTTATGTCCGGAAAAATCGTACTGTGTGCATTGGATAACCTAAAAAGATTCCTGCTTACAGCTAGTTTGGCTCATGGATACTCAGGTATTTAGCCCTGAATCCTGATGGTGTTTCCGCTGTTTTAACGAAAAATAACCTGCTGAAATACGCCGGGTCATCATAACCCAATGCGTATGCGATCTCCTTTGCTGTTCTGTCGGTATGTACCAATAGCCTTTTTGCTTCCAGGATAATCCTGTTCTTGATAATCTCATTGGGCTGGGGAAGATTAAGCCGCTTGAACCTGTGGGTAAGGGTTTTTGGTGCGACCATAAGCAGTTCGGCATAGTCTGCAACATTGTGCTTTTCCTTATAGTTGGATTCAACCAGCTGGGTAAATCGCCTGAAGAACTCCAGGTCATTATTCGGCCTGGTGGCCATCACCCCGTCTAAATGCTGCACTTTCCAGACTCGGGTGGACTTGATTAAAAGCTGTTTTAGGTAAGTCCTGATCATTTCTTCCTGTGAGCCGTCCTTGAGTTCAAATTCGTCTTCGATCCGGGAGAATAAATAAGCTATGAAGGTGGCATCCTGTTCAGGTATGATGGTCATGGGCATATTGCTGATGTTATTAAACAGCAGCCCATCGCAGGCAACCTCTTCATCATGTATCTGAATACAGTAAAAGTCACGATTGTAAAATATCAGGCGCCCTGCTTCCTCGCCTAACTTTTCGATATTCAGCACCTGGTTTGGACTGATGAAAAAAAGCGTAGGACTGTCTGTGCTGTAAACGCTGAAATCTACTTTTATAGTAAAACCTTTGGTAAGGTAGAGTACTTTAATGTAAGATTTGTAGGCATCGGAATTGATGAGCTCGATACTTTCCGAATCAATGTGTACCAGGCCGATGGTCTTCAGGTTTACGTCAAAAAGGCTTTGATTCATAAGGGGGTGTGGCTTTGCTTGTAGTAAAATTACCGATCTTGCAGATGATAACAATAGATTAAAAAAGAAAATACCTGCCGGACCTTAATAAGCCAGCAGGTGTTTTTTTGGTGATTAGTTTTTTGCGAACTTTTCAAGTTCGGTATTGAATTTTTCCATTTCTTCAACAAATAAGGCATGACCACTATTTTCGAACTTTACGATATATGAATTTTTGAGGCCATTGTGGAGTTGTTCTGCCATTGCATAATCAATCAGCTGATCTTTTGTACCCTGGAATATAGCTACAGGAATGGTTATGTTTTTAAGAACCGGGCGCAGGTCCAAATCTCCCAATGCAGTTATGGATTCAGTGATGGCATATGGCCCTGCTGATAAATTGATGTTTTCCAGCCATTTTTCCACGTTCTTAGGTAGTGAGGTGCCTTTAGCTGCAAATGCTGCTCCGAAGCCGGCGATCAGGTCCTGTCTGCTGGTCATGGTTTGTTTGATCAGTCCCGCTGCGGCATCTTCAGAAGCGCCATATGGGTAATCTGAACGCTGTTTCCAGGATGGAGCTGCGGCGGCAAAAAGTGCCAGTTTGCTTACATGGGCAGATTTGTATTTGTTGACATAATGTAGGGTAACTGCACCGCCCATTGAAAATCCGCCGAGTACGGCGTTTTCGATTTTGAGTTTGTGCAAAACGGCGTAGATGTCATCAGAAAAAACGTCGAAGTTATATTTACCATATGGTTTGTCTGATTTACCAAATCCGCGCAGTGAAATGCCGATTACACGAAACCCTTTTCTTACCAGGTACTGGTATTGATATTCATACATTTCATCGCTGAGCGGCCATCCATGTATCAATACGATAGGCTGTCCTTCTCCAAGGTCTGTTACATGCAGCTTTACGCCTGGTTCTACTTCGATGTATTCTGCCCGTCCTGCAGAAGCTGGGATTCTGTTGGTCTGTGAAAATGCCACTTGACTTGTGATTAAACTGATGATCAGACTGGTTGTTAAGATTAGATTTTTCATTGTTTTATTTTTTTAATTGATTGTTTAACTATTTGTTGCTTGTTGACAGTACAAAGATGCGCAGAACTCTAGCCCCCGGGAATGGACATTCAGAAGACTGTCTTGTACATTTTTCCCACGCAGCTTTTTTTAGTGAATTTTAATCGGATCAGGTTAGTGTAGACTTGGATGATTAGCAACGGATTGATGTTTTCAAACTTTTGAGTTAACCAACGTTATGAGCAAAGATCAGGGGTACTTTTAAATTTGGCAATAACGGAAATACGAATGGCATAGGGATTTGTTATTCCCTATATGGATCGTAATTCGGTACTTGCGGGGACCGGTAGTATCACTGATTTTTGCCTGAAAGAATTTAAAAATGGAAAAGACATTTAACTTCAATAACGAACTATCAGGAAAGGTTGTCCTGGTAACGGGTGGAACAAAGGGAACCGGAAAAGCTATTGCTGACAGGTTACTGGCTGCCGGAGCTCAGGTCATCATTACGGCAAGGAACGAGCCTGGCGTATATGATGAGAATCTTCATTTTATTCCGGCGGATCTGAGCAGGGCAGAAGGAACGGATAGGGTGGTAGCTGAAGTACTATCAAAATGCGGCAAACTTAATATCCTGGTGAATGGCTTAGGAGGCAGTGAAACTCCCGCCGGTGGTTTTAATTCCTTGACGGATGAACACTGGGAAGAGACTTTGCAGACCAACTTACTTGCTCCGGTCAGGCTGGACAGGGGTTTTCTACCGCAGATGATCCAACAGAAAACAGGTGTGATCATTCACATCGCATCCATACAGGGGAGGCTGCCTTTATATGACAGTACACTTCCTTATGCGGCAGCAAAGGCAGGGCTGATCAACTACAGCAAGGGGCTTTCCAATGAGGTGGCTTCGAAAGGTGTCAGGGTGTTAACGGTATCTCCGGGTTGGATCATGACTGATGGTGCCAAGAGAATGACGGAGCGAATATCGCAAAGCTCAGCAATTTCAATTGAAAAGGCTACCCAAGGTGTGATGGATGCTTTGGGCGGGATTCCGTATGGCAGACCTGCCGAGCCGGAGGAGGTAGCGGAACTGGTTGGTTTCCTTGTTTCTCCAAGGGCGGGCTACCTAACGGGTGCAGAATTCGTAATCGACGGCGGCACCATCCCTACGATTTAGTACACCATTCCCGTAACCAGTTCGTGATTATTTTATACCCTGTATGATGTTATTCCTGTGCTGGAATCCCCATTTTTCCATCGCTGTTAGTACATCATTCAGGGTCTCGCTATATGGCGTGAGTTCATACTGGACAGTAACGGGTTTAGTGTCGCATACCTTTCGGCTTACCAGTCCGTTCATTTCCATTTCCTGCAATTCCTTGGACAGGATGCGAGGTGATATAGCCGCTTCCCTGGATAATTCATTGAATCCTTTTTTGCCGCTCTGAAGCACTGAAATCAAGACTAATTTCCATTTCCCGCCCACTATGTCCAGCGTATCACGTATTGCCATTTTGGCTTTTGCACAACTTTCGATCGTATGTTTTGCCATGTACTATTCTTTTTGTAAGTACTATCCTTTTTGTAACAGATAACAAATGTATAGTATTTGTTCGGAAATTTGTGGCATAATCAAAAATTGATAGTCATGTCACAGAAAACAATCAAAGTTACAGGATGGATTTTGACGGCCATCTTAGGCTTGCTCCTCACGATGAGTGCCATAATGAAAATTACGCTGAATGATACTGCCCTGTCCCAGGCCGCTGCATTCGGGATCAATATGGCAACTTATCAGTTCATAGGTGTGATCGAAATCCTCTCGCTGCTGCTTTTCATCATTCCAAGAACAGGGGTGCTGGGAACAATGCTCTTAGTGGCCTATCTGGGCGGAGCCATTGTAACCCACCTGCAGCACCAGCAACCCATAGCAATGGCAGTTTCTGTCCAGGTTTTACTTTGGGCCACGGCTATCGTGCGTTTCCCTGAACTGGGAAAAAGAATTTTTCCGGCAAAAAATATTGAACAATTATGAGAAACAGAAGCATATCAATAATTACTGAGAACCACTGGCACAACGGATTTTTGGGCAATGGACACAAGGCCATGGCTGTCCTCGATGGTATAAGCTATAAAGACAGCGATCCTTTTATCCTATTTATGGATGACATATTGGACCTGCCTGGTGGAGAGCCAGTTGGTGGAGCACATCCCCACGCTGGATTTGAGACCCTGACCCTGGTGCTGGAAGGTAATGACAGGGAATGGAAAACGGGAAGTTTTGAGCTGATGACGGCTGGAAATGGAATTGTCCACACCGAGGAGATTACCTCAAAGCAAAAGCTGCGTATCTTACAGGTGTGGCTGGTATTACCCCCTGAACAGCGGCATGCCCAGCCTTTTTTGCAAAAAATATTACTCGAAGATGTGCCAACAATTAAGACTGGCGAATATGAAATCCGTGTTTACAGTGGCAGCAGCAACGGTTTGGTCTCTTTCTTGAAAACCCATACACCATTTACCCTGATTGACTTCAGGCTGAAAAAGCTTGCGTTGGTAAATCAGGAAATTCCATTGCAGTATCATGGTCTGGTCTATGTGCTTCAGGGCCGGGTAAAGGTGGGGGATAAAATTATCAGTTCCGGGCAAACTGGCTGGCTGGAACGGACGGATGAAAAAGGCAGTGGCCGGCTTACCCTGGAGGCACCGGATGAGGATACCCATTTTGTGTTGTATGCTGGACAGCCGCATCACGTTCCGGTTGTCCAGCACGGACCTTTCGTGGCCGACTCGATGGAAGACATAGCTTTGCTGTACCGGAAGTTTAAAGATGGACAGTTCCCGCATTTGAAAGACTTGTCAGATGAGCAGAAGATTACATATCATTCCGATGCGGGCATTGATTCAAAGGCTACCTGAAAGACATGGAATCAGCGATTGATTAGCTGCCGCCAGGAATAATCGATGCTGGCTAAATTCATGTCATAGGGATTAAATCTCCACTGATTGATCATAACCCGGATATCCCCTTAGTATGGCCCGCTTTAACCTTTGCTGATTTTCATCTCCCCAGCGTCCGATAGCAGCAAGTACGGGTATCAGCGTCCTGCCGAAATCGGTAAGTGTATACTCGACTTTTGGAGGCATTACCGGGTAGATTGTCCTGATCACCAGCTCATGTTCCTCCAGTTCTTTTAGCTGGATGTTGATGACACGGCGGCTTGCATCTGGTATTTTACGTTGTAGTTCGCTCGGACGCAGAAAGCCTTCGTTTATGAACCACAATAGCCTGATCTTCCACTTGCCATAAAGCACTTCCGCTACCAGGTCCAGTCCGCAGTTGAGGTTCGGAAAAGTCTTTTTTTCATACATGTATCAAAGATATGTGTAGACCAGCTAACAATCAATAGGGATAAATTATTCCCTATCTGAATCGTAGTTCCCTTATTGCAGGTTATGCAGGTACTATCGAAATTTGTACATCAATATGTTAATTTCAAAATAAATATTATGAACCTACCAAAATTAATATCAGACTTAGTGGAAGCACAGAACATCCATGACGGAGCAGCTTATGCTTCCCTTTTTTCAGACGATGCCGTAGTATTCGACGAAGGAAAGACACATAACGGAAAACAGCAAATCCAGGACTGGATAGAAAAGTCAAACCAGGAGTATCAGGGCGTGCTAAAACCCATCAGCTATAATGATAGTGCAAATGGCTCGGTACTTGAAGCGGAGGTTTCGGGAACATTTCCCGGTAGCCCGGCGGTCCTGCGCTTTAATTTCACGTTTCAGAACGGGCTGGTCGGATCGCTAAAAATCACCGGATAGCTGGTGTTAAAGCGCATCCGCCTGAATACAATTGCCAATCACCTGACCATAGCAATGCAGCAATTGAAGTTGTTCTTCTCCGTCAGCATTGCTATTTTTTTACCATAATCCAAATGTTAATCAAAACAAATACCTGCACCACAATACTGATACTATTCAGCACACTTTTCATTTCTCCCATGATCATCAAGGGGCAATCGACAAGCCTTGAACTGAGTGAGGATAAAAAAGTTGTTCAAAAAAAGTACGGGCTTGATCCTTCTAAACCACTTACTGCAAGGATCGGGAATACACCGCCCGAAATAATCCAGAAATTCCGGGATGCTGGGATGTCCCCGACACTCCACAGACTTAGCAAAGCCGATAGTCTTAAGGTCGTCAGGGCCTTTGAAATGCTTCCTCCGCTGCATGCCCGTGTCCTGAAGGACCACCTGCTGAGCATCAGTTTTCTGGACAACATGCCCAATACAGCGCTAACTGCAACAATGAACCCGGAGAGCCCATTCCCGGTTTTTACCATCACTTTTAGGGCCGAGATTTTAAAACAGGATGTCTCCCAGTGGCTAACCTGGAAGGAAATGGGTTATTTTGAAAAGAATAATCCAAATTTGCAGGTTTCCATTGATGCAGGCAGGCTTGACGCAATACTTTATGTACTCCTGCACGAGGCGACCCATGTTGTAGATGGCTCCCTTGACCTGCTGGGAATGAATAAAACCAAGGGGACATTTGACAGGGAGGCAGACCTGAAAAAAAACTTTACACAAGGCATCTGGACAGACCGGACTCAGATAAATGCAAACCTCGCTGACACCCTCACCTCCCAGAGCCGCTTTCGCGGCGGGGCCAGGTTATTGCCTGTACATCTCGCACGGGAGATCTACGAATCAGCCGCCAAAAAGCCTTTTGTCTCATTATATGCTAACTCCAGCTGGCACGAAGATCTGGCGGAATACCTTACCGTTACCCACTTTACCAAAAAACTTAAACAGCCTTTCAGGATCACGATTCAGGATAGGGGCAAAGAGATCTTCAGCTACGAACCGATCAAATCTGCCGCTGTCAGTTCGCGGATTCCCCTTATGCAATATTTTTACGCGAAGACTGAATAATTTATGTTTTAACAACACCCATCACCATATGAATAAGCAAAAAATTCGCATCGGGTTCATTGGGCTTAATCCCGACAGCCACTGGGCAGCAGCAGCCCACTTACCCGCTTTGAGGTCATTGTCTGATGACTTCGAGATCATTGGAGTGGCCAACCGAAGTTATGAGAGCTCAAAAAAAACAGCGCAGGCCTTAAATCTTCCCATTGCGTTTAAGGATGCGCTATCACTGGTTAGCTCAAACGAGATTGACCTGGTCGTGGTAACAGTAAAAGTCCCATATCACTTTGACCTGGTCAGCGCAGCACTGAATTCCGGCAAACATGTTTTTTGCGAATGGCCTCTTGGAAACGGATTATTGGAAGGCAGGAAACTGGCAGCGTTGGCCAAGCAGAAAGGTGTTATCGCTGCAATAGGAACACAGATGCGCTACGCGCCGGAGGTGGCCTACCTGAAACAGCTTATAGCAGATGGCTATGTAGGTAAAGTTTTATCCACTACACTGATCGGTGCCGGCGGTAGCTGGGGAAATGAAACGGAAGCGGATCTTTATTATCTCCATGATCAGGCTAATGGTGCAACAATGCAGGCCATACCTTTAGCGCATACGCTGGTGGGTTTAACGGAGGTATTGGGAAGTATTGAACAGCTGTCTGCCCGGATGTTGACCCAATTTGACCAGGTCAGGTTGACCGATACCGGCGCCTTAAAGTCTAAAAATACCCAGGACCAGATATTGATACATGGTGCACTCAAAAGCGGTGCCGCCTTATCCGTGCACTACCGTGGCGGCATAACACGGGGAACTAACTTACTATGGGAGATCAACGGTACAGTCGGTGACTTGCAGATAACGGGTGAAAATGGTCATGGCCAAATTGTTCAGCTGGCTATCAAAGGCGCGAGGGGAGAAGAAAAAGAAATGAAAACACTTATGCCGCCTGCCAGTGCCTACAACGGATGGCCATCTTTTTCAGGGGCCCGGAATGTTGGCCATCTGTATGCCTTGATCGCCGAAGATATCCGTACGGGTTCAAGAAAAGCGCCGGATTTCGAGGATGGTGTTGCGCTTCATGAATTGGTTGACCGTATCGAGAAATCCTCGCAAGAGATAAAAGAAGCGTGGATGAGGAGTGATGACGGTAAAAATGCCGAGCCTTAATTACTTGATAATCATATATACGATCCAATATTGCAGGTTGGGTTAACTCAAGCGGAATCGAACTCTTAATTGCCTTATTTTATTTTCATAAGAAAATATCATAAAAGAAAAAGCCTTGAAATTGCCCCTTTTAAAGAAAAGGTTCGACTTTCAAGGCTTTTTGCCGTCATGGTAGAGTCAATCGGCGGAAAATCGAACTTTTATGAACATTGTGAGGCCGTATTAAATTTTGAAAAAGTGGTCTATAACAAGATTGAGGGGCAGTATAGGAAGACTTATTTTTTTAGGTTGTACTTTAAGTTGTCAAATAAACGTTGAATTAAACGCCTATCATTGGTTATGATCTCCGCTGTACCCTTTAATTCTGCTTTAAACTCCAGTTCTCTACCATAGTTCGTTTTTAATTGATTTGGAAAATCAACCAAGATCATGTAGGTATCTACTTCTGATTTTTCTGTTTTTGTGGTATTGGTAGTTAGTGAGATTGATTTAACGCGTCCTGTTAATGATCCATACTCCAGATATGGATAGTTATCCAGTTTAATGATTACCTCTTGTCCCGGTTTAATCTTGCCACTTCCCTGAGCCAACAGGACAACCTGACCAAATGCTCTTTCTTCTTTGGGCACTATTGTAAATACCTGCTCACCTGCCTGTACAAACTGATTTTCATTATAGAATTTAAGAAATTGAACTTTGCCGCCAAATGGGGCTTTGAATACATACCTCTGTTCCCAATTTTTGATATTATCTTCAAGTTCATTATAAGCGGAAATTAATGCTATTTGTAGTTCTTTTTCCTTTTCTGGCTTTTGTATACCTAATTCCTGAATTTTGCTCTCAGTTTGCTGTGCAGCCTGTTTTGCATTAATTAGATTGCTTATTGCATTTTGTAATGCATCTTTGCTAGAAAAATAACCCATTTGAGCTTTATCCAATTCAGATTCGCTGATAACTTTTTTAGAAAATAAAAGCGAATCCCGAGTATAAAATTTGCTAACATAGTTTAAACTATTTTTAGCCATTTCAACTCTTTTGTTTGCAGTGTTTATTGCATTTTTTTGCTCGTTTAATAGTGCTGAATAACTCCCTGTTTGCTTATCTAAAAGCCTATCTTCTTTGTAATTTGAAAACTCGCGTAAGGCATTAGCAAATGTGTAGTACTTTACATTGAGTTCGCCAAGTGAAATGTTGCTGGGCAGTTTTTGTCTAATCTTTAAAATGTCATCATGATTTGGATTGTATATTTTTAGTAAACTGTCTATATATAGAACACTTTCTGGATTGGTCGGGTTCTCGATATGTGCTAAGATCTGGCCTTCTCTGACATCGGACATCGATCCAAGTTTATTAAGTTTTAATTTGCCATTGCTATTCGCGACCAACTTAAGTGGTGAATTATTTGTATTAACACTAATTTGTCCTGTAACAATATCAGGATAACGTACCAGCCATCCAAATACAAACATTAATATAAAAAGTAACAATACAATACTGGACACCCAAAAACCAAAGCGAGTTGGCATCCGATTTATTATATGTTGGACTTCCTCGGATCTTTGATTTTGTAAAGCTAATTTTTCGTATTCCATAATGACTAAACTTCTGTAAATTGTTTCGGAACTTGCAATGCGATTGTACTTGTGAGATCCATTTGTGATTGCACTAACTGAAAGTACCTTCCCTTTCTTTCCATTAACGAATTATGGTTACCAACCTCGGTAATAGAGCCATTTTGCATCACAACTATCTGATCTGCTTTACGGATAGTGCTTAAGCGGTGGGCGATTACAATTACTGTCTTATCCTTAAAAACATTATCTAAAGCGGTAACAATCTTTTGCTCATTAATGGTATCAAGACTATTCGTAGCCTCATCAAAAAATAAATAATCTGGATTCTTATATAATGCCCTTGCAATTAATATCCTTTGCTTCTGTCCACCACTTAAGCCGCGTCCTTGTTCGCCCATCATAGTTTGATAACCTAATGGTAATTGTTCTATTTCATGTGCAATATTAGCTGTGTGCAAGGCTTTTTTTAGTTTTTCATAATCTATTTTCTCATCGTCTAGGACGATATTATTCATTATTGTGTCGTTAAAAATTTTACCATCCTGCATTACTGCTCCACACTTATCCCGCCATTGTCGCAGACTAATGTTATTTATGTTCATATTGCCAATTAAGATTTCTCCGTGGGTTGGTTTATATAATCGCAACAATAGCTTTAGCAAAGTAGATTTACCGCTTCCACTGTCCCCAACTATAGCAGTTACTTTACCCTCCGGGATTACTAATCTGATACCTTGTAATACTATCTTGCTATTTGTGCTATATTGAAACATCACATTACTAACCACAAGGCTTTTATTTTCAGGTAGCTCAACGTTATTATTGCCTGCATTTTCATGTTCATCCTCTAATTGATGGATCTCATTCAATCTTAAAAAGCTTATTTTAGCGAACTGAAAGGAAATAATAAATTGAATAAACTGCACAACAGGGGCATTTAACATTCCAATAATAAACTGGGTGGAAATCATCACGCCAAAAGTAATTTCTCCAGCTATGACTGCCTTGGCACAGTAGAATGTAATAAATAAATTCTTTAAACTATCAATAAACTGAGCTCCAAGATTTTGGGTATTTGTAATACTCAAAACCTTTAAATTTACTTTATATAACCTTGCTTGTATATCCTCCCATTTCCAACGTTTTTGTTTTTCATAGTTATTGATTTTTATATCCTGTATGCTGCCGATCGTTTCCACCCAGTAACTTTGGTTCTTACTTACAAGATCAAAATATTCCCAATCCAGTTTTTTGCGTATTTTTAAAAAGGCCATAACCCACGTTACATATACTACACTGCCTGCAATGAAAATATAAAATATTGTTGGGTTGTAGACGAACATAATTATACCGAATACTGCAAAAGTCAGTGCAGAAAAAATCATGTTTAGTGAATTGTTCATGATAAAACTCCGTATACGTTCATGGTCTTGCGCGCGTTGCAGAATATCACCAGTCATCTTATTCTCAAAAAAAGTAACTGGTAAGCGCATAAGCTTGATGAGATAATCGGATATGAGTGCAATATTTACACGCGATGTTACGTGGAGTAAAATCCAATCCCTGACAAGATTGCTCAACATCACACTAACAATGATAGCGACATTAGCAATCAAGACAATGTTGATAAAATCTACATCATGGGTTTGTATTCCTACATCGATAACTGCTTTACTGATAAAGGGTAATAAGCCTTGTAAAACGGTAACTAAAAACATTACTACAAAAAGATTTAGAAAGCTCTTTTTGTACGGCTTAAAATACGACAGGAAATTTTCAAAAGTTTTTACACGTTGTATTTTTTCGTCGCCTTGCCTTTGGTAAAAGTCAGATTGAGGCTCTATGGCCATCAAAAGGCCTGTTTTAGTGCCGTCTGGTAACGAGGAGCCATTGTCTTGGGCAATCCACTTGGACGCAAACTCTTCTTTGGTATAGATGACAGTTCCCTTACCTGGATCTGCAACATAAATCTTTCCAGCAACTTTTGTTTTGTAAACGACAATAAAGTGGCTATTATCCCAATGTGCAATTGCTGGTAAGGGTATTTTGTTTAAAAGATCCTCAATTGTGCATTTTATAGATAGTGTTCGAAGTCCAATGTCCTCAGCGGCATGACTAAGATCCAGAAAGCTTACTCCTTCTTTTGTTACACCGCACTTATCTCGTAGATATTGTAAACTATAAAACTTACCGTAAAACTTGCTTATCATTTTTAAGCAAGTAGGACCGCAGTCCATGGTATCTAACTGCCGTTCGACAGGGAATCTCTTCCAGTTCATAAATTGAGTAGCATTAAAGAATTGTATCGGCAAACATACATTTTAAAATGTATTATATGACGTTTCAGCGTAACATTTGTAATATTAAAATATTATTGCATATTTACAAAAAAAACAAATTAATTAAACAATGAAAAGAAAAGCTCTCAACATCAATCAGCTAAAACATGAATTTCAAGTAATTCCTGACGATTATCTAAGAACTGTCCTTGGCGGAATAACATTTGCAAACTGGTATGAACTTGTGAAGTATATTGCCGAGCATGGAGTAGACGACAATATTGCAAACACCCACTGGGATTTGAATGGCGAAGGTGGGCTCAATCGTATTGACATAGTTCAAAAGGAAGGAGTATGGGGTTTTTATGCAACAACAGGAAGTGCAAGCGGCCCGGATGTTGCAAATGGTCAACCAGGAACAATCTCCGTTAATGTAAACTCTACTTGGGTTCCTGTCCCTTCAGGTACGATTAACAATGGGGCAAAGGCTTACCTTGATGCGCTAAATAAAGTATGGAGCTTGGGTAAGGGTTATGTAATGGGTTTTAAAACTAGTAGCGATGCCACTTATGAAAATTTTTGGAATATGACTTTTAATACACTTACCGGGGCTGTTGTAGGCGCGGTTACTGGCGGAATTTCATCTACAATTGAAGGGGTTTTAGGGGCAACCTTTGGAGGGGTGGTAAATGGTTATTTAAGTGATATGATCCCTTCAATAAATACAACAAGTGATACAGATAAAGTTAGGAACGATATCGTCCTTGCGGCGTTGCAAAACCAGGGCATAGCTGATTATACACCCGGGATGACAATGGGTGGGACTATTCGATTTGCCAATGTGGAGCTCTCTCCAATGGCATTGACAATTGACATGAGAGATCTTATGGCGGCGGTAACCAACCATATGAGGGTTAATGGTGTTATTGATAACGACGGGGAAGTCAACCAAGATCTTATGAATGATTATATGGGGGTATTTAACCAACAAATTCAAGGATCAACTAGCATGGTGGAGATTATCCATAAAATAGGCGGCACATCTACGCGAATGGACTCAACAACTGGTAACAATGGAAGCGGAGGTGGTGGTGGTAGCGGGCATGGTATTGGTGGTGGCGGTAATCTCTCTCCTGTTGGTCCAAATCCCACAGAACCTATCTTTCAGCCTGAATTCTTTTTTTATGATCAAGCTCCACTTCCGAGTAACGATCCAGAAATCACATCAAATCCTGTGCAGTATGTATATCCTCCAGGCGAACACATTGAGGGCGGTGTTTGGGTAGACACAGATGGAACTAAGTGGTTGCTAATCTATTGTGATCAAATTACCGACCCTTCTGATACCAGTGGATACGGAAATAGATCTAAATGGGCAGCGACACAAATGCATCCTTAGATAAATTAGCGGGTATCAATGTACAAGAAGTTTTTTTACTTTTTTTTGTTTATATCACTAATTGTGGCCTATTTCTCGACAGCATTAATCTCAATGTTTTCAGATACCCAGATATCTAAAGACCTACGAAAAAGATTATCTGGATCGTGGGTCTTGATATCCCATAATCAGTATGCTAAAACAGCCTTTATAGGAGCTGATGGTAGAACTATTTCTTTCAATAGATATTTTTTATTTACAAAAGATATTTTTTTGCCAAAGCAGTATAAGATTAATTACATATCATATAAGATGGGTGGTAAATTATTTGAAAATCAGGCAGCAATTGTTTTGTCAAATAGTAAGCGATATGATGAATGGATGGAGAATGGTTATGCCATTTCAAGTCTGAGTTCGGATACACTTAAATTGGTTCCAACATACATGATTCTCGGAAGTGCCAAGCCAAATGTTTATACATTTAAAAAAGTTAATGAAAAGTAGGATAACAAAAAGAGTTTTGATGACTAAAATGAATAAGCACGTTTATGTATTTGTAGTCATTGCGTTGTTTCTGGGATGTTCAGGTAAGAGTGAGTTTTCTGAGGAACTTGAAGGAAAGTGGTACGGGCAAAGACAGGTGTTAGGAAGCACTTATCAAATTGCAGTAGCAAAGTTGGTAAAACAAGAACGGGACAAATTTCCTGACAATGAACAGGTGAACCTTATTTTTAAGGATGGCTGGTTGTTGATGGAACCTCGGGATAAGAAAAATATGATTGTCGATTCTGCTAGATATAAAATAAGTAACGACAGTACCTTAACCGCAGGACACTTTAAAACAAAAGTGATGAAAATAACCAAGGATAGCTTAATTCTTTATGCAAAGGACGAATTAATTCTTAAATCGCTTCGGATATTTACCCGACAAAAATGAGACTGCTTTAACCAATTTGGTTTTGGTTAAGTTTCCTTGAAGTGGTATTTTGTCTCGTCCTGCCATAGCTTGTCATTAAAAACTAAAAAATGGCAACAAAAAGCAAAGACAAAACAAAAATTGCAACTAGAAAACCTTGGGGACGGTTAAGCGATGATCTGAAAGAGAAAATCATCTGCGAGATCAAATCCGGTATGCTCAGTCAGCGAGCAGCTGGACGCAAATATGGCTTACCTTCAAGTACCATTGGCAAATGGATGGAGAAGCATAATTTGGCTATCTTAGTCCATTCTAAAACATCTTATGAACTTTCAGCGATGGACGAAAACCAAGAGACAAAACTTCTTAAGAAAAAGATCGATGAGCTAACAAAAGCTTTGGCTGATGCCCAGCTGAGAAATGTTGGATTAGAGACTATGATTGAGGTTGCGGAAAGCGAACTTAAGATTAATATTAGAAAAAAGCGTGGTACCAAACGGTCTTAAGGATGCGGCAAAAACTATCGGATAAGCGTCTGGTTGAACTTTGTGCACTGTTTGGTGTAAGCCGCCAGGCTTATTATCTGGCGCAAAAAACAGCGATCAAAACTGATATTTCCCACATGGTGGTATTGGCCCTGGTGGCTGAATTCCGTACAGCAGTTCCATTTTTGGGAACAAGGAAACTGCTATACATGCTTTCTCCGGAAATGGAAAAGCATAATATAAAGATGGGGAGAGACCAGCTTTATGATCTTTTGAGATTTCATGGACTACTTATACGGCGGAGGAAACGTTCCGTAAGGACTACTGACTCTAACCACTCTCTAAAAAGATACCAGAATCTCATAAAACATATGATGCTCTCTGCCCCGGAACAACTATGGGTAAGTGACATAACCTATATCCGTACGCAGGATGGCTTTAGCTATCTAAGCCTGATCACAGATGCCTATTCCAGAAAGATTGTAGGGTTTGCACTCCATCCGAACCTTGAAGCTACCGGCTGTATTATCGCTCTGGAGATGGCTATCAACGGGAGGAAAAAAGACTCACCGTTCATATTGGTTCATTATTCGGACCGGGGGATACAATATTGTTCTAAAAGCTATACTGAGCTTCTTAACAGTGACAGAATTGCAATAAGTATGACTGAAAGTGGTAGTCCCTATGATAATGCTTTAGCCGAACGTGTTAATGGAATAGTGAAAAATGAGTTCTTCCCAAAAAAGATATATAAGGATCATAAAGAAGCTAAAAAGAGCATTGAAATCATTATCAAAAACTATAACGATAAAAGGCCCCACGGTAGTCTGGACTATCTTACGCCTAGCAAAGCCCATGATATGTCTGGTGAGATAAGCAAGCGTTGGAAACACTATCCTTATAAAAAAAAGGGCATGCAAGAGGAGTCGCAGGAGACCGTCTGAAAATACAATCAGAAAAAACCCACAGCAATTCTTTTATTAATAAATTACAAATTGTACAATTGTAAAGTAATATCAGAATTAACACAAAAGTGGTGTAAACTAATTCCAGTATTACCACCCAGAAGATGTAAACTAATTCTAGTATTATAACTCAAAAACGACAAGTAAAATCAGGACGAGTCAAGTTAAAATCAGGACGAGTCAACAAGTAAAATCAGGACGAGTCAATGTAAACTAATTCTAGTATTATAACTCAAAAACGACAAGTAAAATCAGGACGAGTCAGTGGCCACTCATTCCTAACCAAAATGACCACTCATTTCGCTCCAAAATGTGCACTGATTACCGCTTAAAGTGTACAGTCGGCTGATTTTTAGCGTTTTTAAACTTGATTTTTAACCTACCGGAATCTTCTATCATCCGGGTAATAAAACGCGCTGCAGATGCTTTAAAATCCGCTTAAAAGGAAAGTGTAGATTGTACTAGGTGATCTGGTTTAGATGGGCTGTTTTTTCGTACCTGGGCACCTTTTTAATGATGCCTATTGGGCCTTTTAGAGATTTAGGGATCCAAAATCTATTCTGAAGACCTGGCAGAGCGGATCGCTGCAATTAAAAACTGAAAGCTGAAATTTCGGATGAACTTTTATCTTTGGTCCAGATTGAATCAAATTTCCCTGGATCCAGGGACTAAAGCCGGGTGCACACTTTGGATTGAAATCCGGTGTCTACTATCCCTGAAATCCCCAGTAAAGATCAGAAAATTCTCCATTTGCTATTTGCTTTACTGGCAGATAGGAGAAGCCGAATAATTCGGCTCGATTGACGAGCTGTTTATACTTGTCGAGGGAATGCTTTTGCCCTGTTTCAACAAGAGCTGACCAATAACGTTCTATCTTCTCATCTTCAATTTTCGCGAGGCGAAGGGCCTGTTTCTTGCTATCGGTTCTTAATGAAAAACGGACATATTCGCGGTTGTCATAGGGTTTTAACTTTACAGGAACGCGACGACTAAAATGCCAGTTGTTGTCTCGGAAGATGATGTGGTGCATTTGAACCCCGAAATGAGTAACGTTTTTGAGTTACGATTAGGGGAGCAATATGCTTGAACTGTAGTCTGATTTGCCGAATTAGTCGTATTTACAAAGGTTTGCAATAAACAATTGGCCTTTGATTGACTAAAAAATGGCGGAGACAGGGCTGTCAGTTGGCAATACACCTAAACCGTATTAGTTTGATTTTTAATGAAAAATTCGCTTCAAAACGTCTAAGCTTATTAAAAATGAGTAACGCTATGAGTGCTGTTTTTCATCAATTAGATTATTTTAGCGATATCTCCGTGATTGTAAAGTTAAATCACCGCAAAGGATTCGGTAGCGATAATGTTGTACCTATGTTGTACCAAAATAAAAAAAGCCTTTAGATTTTAATTCTAAAGGCTTGGTAATCAAGTAGAGTCAATCCGCGGAAGTTCGAACTTTTATGAGCATTGCGAGGCAGTAGTAAATTTTGATAAAGTAGTGAAGAACAAAATTGAAGGACAATATAGAATGAAAAAGGATTATAAAAAAGTCACATCCTAGTTATCGGTGTAATTTGTTAATCAGAAAATAGGTATGTTTTCTTAGTTGTAAATAAATTAGCTAAATTACAAATCAATCGGAGCTACTGTTCTAAATCTAAAATTGAAGCTTTTGTGAAACTTACCGACTTGCCAGATTATCACCGAATTACACCTTTAGATGAAAGCATTCACATCCTTAATGTTATAAACAATAATATTTTAAGGTATCATCGGGCATTATGCATCTTACCTGACTATGATGTCGATCCAAATATTGTCATTACTATAAATACTATGACTTTTGAATACGGCTGTATGTTGGTGACCAGTTATCTAGATGAGTATCATGGTCACTTTACAAGACTTTTAAACGAGCAACAGAAAAGATATATAAACCCTTACTTTAAGCGAATTAAAAGTGTACTAAATCTTTTTCCCGACATTAAAGAGTTTAGAAATCAAGTAGTAGCGCATAATTTAAGAGTTAAAGACAAAAGTGTACCCACCAATAAAAGTCTTAACAGTTTCGTAGTGCCGCAAACAATTATTGAATTCAGCTTAGTTATTGAATGTATAAAATACATTACCACGATAATCAATAGAATGTTTCCATTTGCGATGGAAAAGGTTGTAAAGCATGTATTTGATATGGCCAAGAGATCAAGTGTCGTTATGAAGCCACCGCTAACACCTGCAGATGCAGAAAAAATTCTATTGGAACTTATTCGTGACCTAGACAAAATAACGAACAGTCAGCGTATTCCGGATGAACAATAAATCTAGATTTTCAATATTATAATTAAAAGTAAACTTATTCTAACTTATAACTCATGCTACTAGTGTATTCAGGACGGATTTTGTACAAGTAATTTTCAGTGCAAGGATAAATTAGATGGATATGCGTATTCTACTCATCTAGTCTTAGCGTCTCGCTAAGACGAAAGCTAATTAATTATGGGTATATCTGAAACAAAAAAAGCCCATCTTTCGATGAGCTTTTAATCAGTAGCCTTGGGAAATAGATTCACGAATGAATTTATAGAAGATTTGCGTCGTTTAGCTAGAATAGACAAACTTAACGACTAATTCGAATTTCTTTCGCTTATGGATTTGTCCGGTCGAACTGCTGGTAGGATTTGACCTACCATTTATATTGTTCTTTTATTTGAGTATCTCCATTGCTCAATTAAGAGAACAATAGTTGCCTAATCAATGCTTTAGGATAACCGCTGTATAGACTATTGTTTTGCCATCCTTTACGGAATTTTACGGTTTTTTTCTTGTCTTTTTTAGGACTGAAAATTGTAGATTAGCCACAACCAAACAGACGCTCAAAATGTATATTTCTAAAATTGCCATTAAAGGCTTTCGCAATTTCCCTGAAAAAGAAATCCTATTTAATGATGGAATAAATGTAATTATAGGCCACAATAATGCTGGAAAGACGAGCTTATTGCGTGCAATCGGAATGTTGATCAGCAATGATGCTTCTCGCAGACTTGAGGTAGATGATTTTTCAAAAGATTCTTCTCTGGCTGAATTACAGTCTAACCCTCCATCGGTCACTATTTCGCTTGATATTATTCAAAGTGAGAATGAGGACCTAACGGGTGATGATCTTGTAACAGTTGCTAACTGGCTAACAAAAATTGAGGCTCCTTACGAGGCAAAACTGACTTACAGGTTTTATCTTCCGGTTGAAAAAATTAGCGAGTATAAAAATGAGCTTGCCCATGCAACCAGCAAAGACCAAGCTTGGTCAATGATTAAACATGAATTTCTACGGTTTTACACGTATAAGATTTTTGGGGGTGATCCAATGTTGCAGGTTGTTGCTGATGGCGAATCCCTGAGCAAGTTTGATTTTCAGTTTTTAAATGCCATTCGGGATGTTGAACGGGATATGTTTACTGGGAGAAATACAATGCTAAGGGATGTGCTGGACTTTTTTATGGATTATGAAATTAAATCCGCCAATGAATCAGAAAAAAGTTTGACCGATAAGCAAAAAGAGATTAAAGACTTAAAGAAGGCTTTCTCAACCAATGCAGATGCCTTGATCGGTGAATTGCAACGGAGAATGCATGCAGGGAAAGAGCATATTTTAGCATATGCCCATCAAACAGGGGCTACGTTTAATAATGCAAGGCCAGATTTTGATGGTGCTATTTCTGATGTCGATATGTATTCTGCATTGAGATTGATAATAGGTTATGATGCCTTAGATATCAAAATTCCAGCCTCACACAATGGGCTAGGATATAACAATCTAATTTTTATGTCTCTTTTGCTGGCCAAAATGCAAGTGAATTCTGATGGAATTTACTTGGGAAGTAACGCAAAAGTATTTCCGGTTTTAGCAATCGAGGAACCAGAAGCACATTTACATCCAGCCATGCAATACAAGTTCCTCAAATTTTTAAAAGAAAATAAAGATAAGAGGAAAGTGAGGCAAATATTCGTTACAACCCACTCTACGCAGATTACCTCGGCAGTTTCCTTAGACGAGATTATCTGTCTGCACAATGAAAAAGGAGTCGTATCCGTGGGTTACCCAGGGAAGACTTTTCCTGATACAGCAGAGGGCAAAATAGCAAAAGCATTTGTACAGAGATTTTTAGATGCAACAAGGTCTGATATGCTTTTCGCACAGAACATTATTTTTGTAGAAGGGCTTGCCGAACAGGTACTTTTACCCACCTTAGCAAGATATAGTGGGAAAAATCTGGAGGATTATCACACTGCAATAATTCCGGTAGGCGGTCGATTCTTCGATTATTTTTTATACATGTTTGATGTTAATGAACCTTTTACGGTACCCAAGCAAATTGTTTGTTTGAAAGATAGAGATCCTGAACGTAAAAAGTTGTTAGGGGGGAGTTTCACAAGTTGTTATCCTTATGAATCGGGTTTAGATTCCGCTAATTACCAATATAAAAACCATATTGATGACAAGTGTACGCAATATGCCACTCATGGTAACATCCGTTTCTTTGGGCAGAACCATTACAAGGGTAAAACATTCGAGTACGAACTCTGCCTGGGAAATTTAGAAAACGACATTTTATTTACTGAAAGATTAAAGAATAGAGATGAGCTGATCATTTTATCAAATCTGTACCGCGGCGGTGGTTCCATTGATTTAATGTATGATGAGTTGCGAAAGAGTGATGAAAATGAACGCATAGAAAATTCTCTAAGGGCACAAACAAATACAAGCTGGTTAGATGATGATAAAAAGAAAGCAATTTGTGCTTCGCGGTATTTGAATTCTGTCGGAAAGGGAGAAAATGCACTAGAGCTCGCGAATATTCTTGAACAAAATCTATTGCTTCCCGAACATACTCCTGCTGATGATGACCCATCAAACCCTACTCCTTTAAGACAGAAATTTGTTGTGCCCAAATATATCGTTGATAGTCTAACACATCTTTGCGTATGATCGGGATAGCTTCTGATTCATTAATTCCGATTAACGAACATTTTAAAATTTCAGCAGGCCCTGGAGCTGGTAAAACGCATTGGCTTGTAAACCATATCAAAAATGTTTTACAACACTCGGATAAATTAGGATCCTATAAGAAAATTGCTTGTATCACCTACACCAATGTTGCTGTTGATACTATTGTGAAACGTCTGGATTTTGTTGCTGATCGGGTTGAAGTAAGTACAATACATGGTTTTTTATATAAACACATAATTAAGCCGTATATGTCTTTTATTGCCGACGAGCATGATTTTAACGTGAAAAAAATGGATGGACATGATGATCACAATATTAGCAGAGGTAGGATTGTAGATTGGATAAAAGCACATCCTAATGTTTCGAACCTTAGCCATCCTTATACAGTAAATCAATTGATACTTCGAAACGAGAACCTAATTGCTATGGGAAACTGGCTTCAGTCGCTTGGGTATAAGTTTGAGGGTAATGATATAGTCATATCAATTGATAACAGTAAAGCATTTCACAATGAAACTGGCCGTAGAGTAATGCTTTCGAAAGCCAATTGCCTGGACAAACTGGCACCCGGTCTTTTGGAATATAAAAAGATGTTTTGGCGGAAGGGAATATTGCATCACGATGATGTGTTATACTTCGCCTTTCTTTTGCTTAAAAAGTTTCCATTTATTCTTACCGTTCTAAGGGCTAAGTTCCCGTACTTTTTCATAGATGAATTTCAAGATACCAGTCCAATTCAGACCGAAATAGTTAAAATGATAAGTACGACAGATACCGTTATTGGGGTAATTGGAGATCGTGCCCAATCAATTTTTAGCTTTCAGGGGGCCAACCCAGATCTTTTTACCAGCTTCTCGACGCCAAGTATGGTAATTTATTTGATTAAGGATAATCGCAGAAGCTCTAACCAGGTTGTTGGTCTATTGAATAAAATTAGAACAGATATGCAACAGGATCCCGTTCGAAATGTAGAAGGAGCCAGAGTAAAAATACTTATTGGTAGCCTTGAAAATGCTTTCAAACACGTCAGTGAGGCTTGTACTGGTGAAGATTTTGTATCGCTCAGCCGAGATAATACCACATCAAATATACTGCGAAGACAGTCGAATAGTAGCCTGCTTGAGATTAACTTGCTGGATACATGGAATATAAAGGATAGTAACGGGGATCGGAGAAGCGTGGTTTTGAGGAGCATGAAGGCTCTTGAATTGGGTAGACAAAAGAGATTCAAGGAGTCTATTCAAGAGATGTCAAAAAACTTTTATTCAATTAAGGATCGGACTGAACAGAAAAAAGTTGCCTTAGCTAAAATTAGCTTACTGCTCTCTCAATATAATAATTTTAGAGTTCAGCCCCTTTTTACGTTTTATGAACTTGTTAAATCAGTAGTTGATAGTAGCCTAAGCGGCATGAGGGCAGGGGCGATTAAAGACTTTTATGATGGCTACACTTATGATCAGGTAGGTGACTTTATCAATATTCCGGAAGATGATTCGTGGAGCAGGACAATTCATAAGGCGAAAGGCGATGAATTCGATAATGTACTGATGGTGATTAAAGATGAAAGTAATTTGTCATTTTTATTAAATCCCAATTTAAGTAGTGAAGAACAAAGGGTTTATTATGTTGCAGCAAGCCGATCAAGGGAACGATTATTCATTAATGTCCCAACATTGACCGTAGCGAATGAAACCGCTTTATCTTCATTAGCGGATATTTTACATTTGGCAACCTGAGTAATTTTAGTATTTGATGGCTTAATTCGCCTGATTGATATAGCACCTACCTAGATTTGGGTAGGTGCTTGTATTTACTTTTAATTCTGAAAGCATAAAACAGTATCAATCCTTATATAGAATGCGATACGGCAAATCTTCTTTTCAATTACAATAAATAACTATTTACGGAGTAATGTCATGTTTATACTGATCATAAACATCAAATTTGATCTTATCTATTTCATCCAATAGAGTCTTTACTATTGCATTTTTTTTGGAAATATATGACCTGTCAAAAATATGGCACTTAGCTGGAGTAATTAAAAGTTCAGCATTTTCATTCTGGCCTCGTGAATATTCTGAAAATCCGATATATAAAATCAAACTGCCCATTATATTGCCTAAATTAAACCGATAAGTGGCCTCTATACTCCAAACGATCAATAACTGATAATTGTCAGCCACGGTAAGAAAATCGGTATTGTGAATGTTTTTGCCATTGAAAATCACCTTCGCTTTATCGTTCATCCATTTTAAATGTTCAGGAAGTGATACATCTGGATCAGGCTTAAATTGGATATCTGTCGTATCTTTAAATTCTACTGATAGGTTCGGATCATTTAAACTCCTTGCGAGTTTAGTTAAAAAAAGAAACCTATTTTTATTGTCAAAATCCTTAAAACGGATCGTCTCTACCTTTTTCTCTTTATTAACATAGCCCTTTTCAATTAATGTCGAACGCAGATTTCTGGTCAAAGTAGAAACAACATCTTTAGTCTCTTCGGATGAGTAGGTTTTGGTAACCCTTAGTTGTTTTTTTTCTGCATCAAGATCAAGAAACACCTCTGCTGTAAATGAATTTTTGGCTTCGAACCAGCTTTTGTTTAAATCACTACGCTCAATATCAAGATATATTTTTGCCTGATTATTATTAGCTCCTTCAAATACAATCTTTGGTTTGCTCAAAAGCTTATAATTGCAGTTTTTTGGAACCAATGCTTCTAAGATTACCCCTCTGTTTTCATCAATGGCGGTCTTTAAAGAATCAGTACCATTATTCCAATACAAGACCTCATTAGTTCGTTTCGGATTATCCTCCCTAGTTCCTTGGGCATCTTTCAAACTGTCAAATTCTTCCGGACTGACTAAAGAAGAGGTAATAAAGGGGACCGAATTATTTTTTGAATAATCTGAGAGAAAGACCCCTCGTTCCCTCAAAAGCATTCTCATGTCTGATTCAGTTAAAAATGACTGATTTAAAAAGCCTCTTATAGTCTCGCCGTAAGGAAGGATTTTATCTACCGATTTTACTGTCTTTTTCATTTTATCTTGTATCTAGTATTGGAATAATTTGCAATAAAAACTTTATTAGCCAAGTCTGTACTGGTAAATTCATTTTTTATGGCGAGGAAGTCATTTTGATGCTCCAATTCGTCATAATCCGGAAATGCCAGTAGAATTTGGCTGCTAAGATTAGTTGTAAGTTCTTGTGCCAGACCGATTATCCTTCTCAAATTGCTTTTTGTAAATGGAACCGAAGTAATTATAGATAATGTAATAATTTTATTGCTATCACTTGTTTTAAACGTGATTACTGGACTGCAAACAAACTCTACCGGCATAATCTTCCCTGAGCTGATTTTTGTCATGGGATTTATATTCTGGCCAGTATTTGGATAATAGAATTCAATTCCCTGGTTAACGAAAACGGTCTTTATAAAACTCACAGCGGACCATACAAAATCAACCTGAATATTATCTAGCAGAATAATTTTCGTTTGATCATAAGGCAATTCTATTCTGGTATTTTGTAGTTCTTTTCTTATGTCAAGGTCAGAATCCTTGTGGCACAGCCAAATAAGAACACCAATATCTTCTTCAATACTACCCTCTAAGTGCTCTGTGTCGCTCTTTAGTTCTGAGTATGAATAAGAATGGAGCATTTGAGATAACTCTATTAAATGAGACTTGGCTAAAGCCTTATAGCCATCAGGATATTTATCCTTGTGATACTTAACAGATACAAGAATGTTTTTTACGGTATCGTCAACAAGCGGACATTCATAAGATTTTAAAAAATCTATACCGTATGTCTTTTTATCATAATTTTCTTGAAACAGATTAGCCATCTCAATGCCTTTTTGAAGCGATGACCACCCGATGTCATTTAAAAACTCTTCTACAACAGATTCTCCATATTCTCCAATTTTTTTTGATAATTCTCCCATTTATTGATCACATTAATTTATACTTAAATCAAAGCTAATCAAATTTTAACATTTGAACACTAGGTCGGTTGGAGGATAAAATATTTAGATTCGATCAAGTGGTAAGATTGTAATAAACATCACTAAGTTGAAGATTATCGACGCTTTTTAATGAGTTTATCAAAGGCTCAGCTTAAATTGGGGATTTCGCTAAAAGTGTGCAGTGATTCTCATTCCAAACTGTACACTCCGTTTTTTACCATCTGGTCTTGATGGTATCCTAAAGACTGACCCAAATATATCCCATCCAGCCCAATCTGACCTAGTCATTTTTCAAATAGTCTTCGTAATTGTTGGTCCACTGAGACTTCGCCTGATTCCTTAAAAGGCAATATTCAGCGTATAAAGGACAATTTAGTCCTGGGCTAACAGAAAATTACCCTCGATAAAAAATACTCCCACAAAAGATTTATAACTTTCGATTTTAAGGCCTTTAGCGCATCGACAATTTAGTTTCTCCATGCAAAACAACCAATAAGCTCGGTCAGGCTTCCGCAAAGCTTAAAACCGCTTAAAATGAGCCGATTGGCCATTTTGGAGCGAAATAGAGTGAAAAATATAGACAGAAAAAGCTGGCCACTATGCGCGAAAACAGTGGATACTATTGCCGAAATCCCCAGCCTGATTGGCCCAGATGATTATTCCCTTCTCATCGACCCAGTGAAGGGGGATCGAAGCGTTTTCAAAAAAATCCGCCAGTTCTTCGACCTTGGCAGTGAGTTCCTCATTTTCTTTTTCATAACGCAAAAGCTTTTCGTAAAGTTGAGTATAATTTTCCATGCCGTCAGCGCCGTGATTTAGGCTTTGATATTGTTCGTGAAGATACCAAATAAAATTTACTTATTGGTCTAGGTCTTTAAGCAATTGAAACTGGGTCATTAGCTGAATCTCGCAATTCTGAAGCCTTTATATACCTTTTGAAGAATAATTTGACAGCTGTATTTCTCAAGAACTGTAGTAAGACGAAGCGCTGATGTCAGATCAAGGGGAGATAGAAAGGGCGCTCGCTCCAGTTTTAGGCTTAAATTATACTTTCTTACAATAGCATTCAAAGTGGAGGAGAAATAAGGCAAAAAATTGTTAGTAAAATAAAACTAAACTAAGGTCGCTGCGGTTAACAATAGAGTTTGGAAGTTGTCAAACTATCAAGACCGGATGGTAAAAAGGGCGGGCACATTTTTCAATAAAAACTGGTGCACACTTTTAGCGAATCCCTAACAATATATTACCTAAAAAGTTGTTGTAACCATTATTTGCCATATATTTCTTTTAACCACTCCTTGTTTTTCTTTTTGTCTCCAATACATATACCCGAATTCTGTATCTATTTTTTTATTCCACCGATATCCTAAGGATGCAAAAAGCCTGTTTTGATCAAAAAAGCTTCCATTTACGTTTTCTTTTTTTTGCAGATTCATAAACAGTTCATTTTGTAAACCCGTATAAATGCCTTTACTGAAATCTTCATTAGCTAATATTGGTATCTGAGCACTTAGGAACATTCTTCCTCGTTGAGAGAAATTGGTTTCACCTTCTTCTTGCATAAAACGCTGTTCCAACCGGAGCCTTAAACTTCCTTCTATTTTACCGAATGATTGCTGTTTCAGGTATTGCTCAAATATTCTCTGCTCCCCTGAACTGGTTTTAAGATCTTGCTCATATTCCCAACTTCCTAAATAGGCATATCCAAGTGCAATAGAATTTCGCTTGTTTAAATTATAACTCAACGCACCACGCAATAAAATTCCTGACAAATAGCCCAACTTATCTGCAGAGCGTAACTGAAAGTCTGCTCGTATATCTAATTTTTCACCTAAAGATTGCTTATGGCTAATAAAAACCCATCCGGCATTCTCGAATTGAGCGAACAGATGCGTAGTACAAAATAAAATTAAAATTACAATCCCTAATCGCTTCATATCCGGTTTTACAAAATTCTGCTCTGCTGTAGGTTAGAAGCTTAGCACTCAACTTATTTGAGATTTACGTTTATCCTGAAAAATCTTTTATCCCGTGTTCAACCCCAAAAAGAGCAAACAGTATTTAGTTGCTCTTTTTGGGGTTATTGAGTTTACAAAGGTTTATAGTTTACCTTTTGAATTGCAAATTTTTTAACCGGGACTTGGTTGCTATCTAGTAATTGATTGAACTGAGCATTCATCACCCATATTTCATTGCCGTTTTGGGTAGCTGTAGAAGGATAAGTAAACCTATCTGTGGCTAATGTAGATGCCTTTACATTTGCGGTCTTCCAGTTATCAGTTGTAGCCAATTGGAATATTTTATCGCTTCCACCATTTACAACAACGGTAAGTAAATTTTTATCGTTAAGTAAGAGTCCGTCTGCACCTAAAAAGAATTGATTAATCGCAACCTTCGCAATGTTTTTTGGATTCTTAATATCGATTTTGTACAGTTCACCTTTAGCGGTATTATCAACAATTAAAAACCCATCAGCATGATAAACAATTCCATTAAGACCTACGCCTTCTGTTTTAAAAAGTTCATCTTTCGCAAAAACTGAGGCTCTACCATCTGGCGTAACTTTGTAGATTGCTCCTGCAAAACTATCGGTTACGTATATATTTTGTTGCTGATCAAAAGTCATATCGTTAGCAAAATGCTTTCCTGGAAGCAGTCCGGATAAGTCGATGTCAGAAATTTTCTTCCCCGTACTTAGTTCCAAACCTATTAGTCTTGCCATCTTTGTTCTTGTGGCAGGGTTGGTGTACTTGCTGTAATTTGCATCACTTACGCAAGCAAAAAGCTTTTTACCATCAGGATGAATTTTTATTCCATAGGTAGATTTTAGCATTGAATCCTGAAGCAGAATTGTATAGGCTCCTTGAGGGGTAACCTTCCCAATGTTTCCAAGCCTTGCAGATGAAACATAATAATTGCCATCGATTTTGTTATATGCAACACCTTCGGGATAGCTTTCCATGGCATCGAATTCGATCCTTGGCCCTGGCTCCGGACTAAAAGCAGCTATTGCGGCAAGGCTCGCAACCCCGCAGAGTAAATATGTAAGTTTTTTCATGTTAGTTTGATTTACGTACTGCATAAATATTTCCTGATGCATCATCAGAAATGTAAATAATTCCTTCTTTAGTTACGGTAATTCCGGCAGGGCGGCCAAAGCGAGATTCCCCTTGTAAAAATCCAGTTAAAAAATCTTCGGCTTTTACAGCTTTACCATTCTCAAAATGGATTCGTTGAACTTTAAAACCAACCGGCTTATCAGCATTCCATGAGCCATGCCATGCAACAAGTCCGTCACCAGACCAATCTGCAGGGATATTTGAGGCACCCCTGAAAAATGTGAATGCGATTGGAGCCATATGTGCGGTAAGTTCTAATACAGAAGGTTCGGTATTTTTTACAACTGCCTCTTTGGTATTTCCGGCAGGATCTTCGCGACTTTTATCAACCTCACGTTTTCCATAAGCATAAGGAAAACCGTAATCAGCACCTTGTTTTATCTGATTGACCTCTTCTGGTGGCCAGTCGCTTCCTTTTGCGTCCCCACCGTTATCAATTCCCCAAAGTTCTTTGGTTTGTGGGTGCCAATCAAAACCTATGGTGTTCCGCAAGCCACTGGCATATAGTTTTCTACTCCAACTCTTAGGGTCAACCTGTAGCATCACAGCAGTTTCCTTATCACTTTCCTTACAATCATTACATAAAGATCCAATGCTTATATATAGCATTCCATCCGGACCAAAATCCATTGTACGATTTGGATGTTGTCCGCCATCGGGTAAGTCCTTGATTAAGGTTTCCTTACCATAAATATTAAGTGTTCCATCTGGCTTTACCGGGTATCTGCGTAACTCATTATTATTACATAAATACATCCAATTATCTTTCATTGTAATACCATGCACACCCTTAAATTCAGAAACAACGGTAATTAAATTTTCAAACTTTCCGTTTTTATCTTTATCTTCCAACAGCAATACATCACCTCCATCTCTTCGCGTAACATAAACTTTTCCTGCTAATGAAGTATATAACATTCTAGGTTTTCCTAAACCAGAAGCGGCAAGTTCTACCTGCCAACCAGGTGGCGTTTTCAGTAGTTTCACCATCTCGGGTTTAAATTCCAATACCTGAGCATATTTAGTAACTGAAACAGATCGGGTAACTTCTTTGGGAGGCAGACCTCGTTGGGCCTTAACGTTTAAGGCATGGCAGATTAAAAGCGCCATCATGACGTAGTAGATTTTTTTGTATTTCATATGTTGGTATTTACTGTTCAACATAAGCTATGAAGTTAAGTTTTGAAAAAAACGCCAGCCATACAAAATAGGTAGTTAACCCACTTCATTATTTCAGGTAGAAGTTCAATGTATCTGATTGAAATGCTTAATTCTTTAATTATCAGCTAATGATATCAGATATTTTGCTGATATGGGCAAGTGCAATACTTTAAAATCTTTTTTAGATGATTTTGTCCTGTCTTTGATTTTTGTTGCCATCTTTTTGTTCAATGACAAGCTTAGCAGGATGAGGCAGACTGGTTGGAAAATGTCGATTCGGTAATGGGAGAGGTACAGCTAATTGTTGTATAGTGATCTACGAGTGAAAAAAAAGAAACCACATAGATATGCTGCTTCCTGATGATAGTTAATATGTGGGTGACCAAACTTTTATTAGTGTTGTGAAGCGATAGTAAATTTTGAAAAAGTGGTGAAGAACAAAATTGAGGAGCAGTATAGGAAAGAGAAATTATCAAAACTGTTTTCGTTATTAGGTTGTGACAGGCTAGTGGGATGTGACATCAAGCTACCTCACTTATACAAAGCTAATTTTTTGACTGAATTGAATTCAGTTTGCAGGCTGAATGAATTAACAAGATCCAGACCAGGATCTTGTTAATGTTTGTATTATCCTCCAAGCTCACCAAGTATGCGTTTGGTGATGGCAACATGCTCTTTGAATACGGCAAGTGACAAGGTAGCCAAATGCCTGCCCTGATCTTCTGCAGCTCCTGGCAACTTTCCTTTACTGATATAATTAGCAGCAAGATCACGCAGGAATTCGTGGTTTTCCAGTTGTGCGGAAATATACGCTTTATCAAATTCTGGTCCCGCTGGTGTATTTTTGATTTTTGCAAGTGTGGCTTTAGCCTTTGCGCCCATCGGCGGAACCGGGGTGCCCAAGTCTTTTAGAACACCTGTAACTGCAATGGCTTCCGTAAGCTCAAAGCCAGCAAATTCCTTTGTATTTTTATTGCTTGCCTTAACGGCAGCAATCTGGCTTGTAGCCAATGAAAGCTCTGCTGGACCGATAACACCCATTCTAAAAGCTTTTTCGTTCGATGCAGTCGGATCCCCATTCCGCTCCGCTTCTAAGGCATTTGCTTCGGTAATACTAAATAGTGATGCCGCAAGAGAAAGTCCTGTCCCCATAGCAATTGTTCCGGTGATCGACTTTTTTACAAAGTCTCTGCGGCCTGATTGTTCGTTTTCCATATTAGTTATCTTTACTGGCAGAACATGGCCTATGTTCACTTGTTTGGGGGAGTTTCAATTACCGCACTTCTAATAGCTCTTCAATATGACCAGATGGTAAAAGAAACGAGGTTTACAGTTTGGAATGAGAACCACTGCACACTTTTAGTGAAATCCCGATATATTAAATGTTTATTCTAAAAAGAATCAACTAATAAAGGGTATCTGCCTTTTCAGACATTTAATATTTATTTTAAGTTTTAGCATCGAAATAAACTTCAAATATTAATTAATAGTTTTTTTTGTATTTAAGTTAGCTCATTCGCATCGATCGTCTTGATTGGCTTCTGGCAGACCTGATAGGACAAGTGTGATTTCTCTCCCAATTTTTTCAATAGGTAGGGGTAAAAGAGATCCCTGTTGATGTAAGCCGATAGACCTTATTTCAAGATCATGACTATGGACCTTTGATAGGGGGACTTCAGCCCACGTGCCCTTTTTTTCTTCGACAGCAGCAATAATGCGGTCCTTAAACATTATTGCGAAATAACCTCTTTCTGGTAGAATGGTATATATGTGGTCAGTCTCACCTTGGCTAACTTTTACATTGAACGGTTGCATATTTAGAAATTTGATATTCGTAAACAAAAGTTTTAATACTTTATTGGCTGATTTAGCAATGGAAAGGGAATAAGATTAATAAACTATAGGCGGAGAATCTGGTCATGGTACAATGGTCATTGAAGATTTTTCCATTCTAGACCAAATCACTTGAGTTAAGTCGGGCAATTGTTATAAACTTTTGAAATTCATTTGCAGGTAGCCAAAATTTAGAGAATGTAATCGAATGAATATAATCTCAATCTTTATCTTCAAACATTTGTTCAGGCGTTCGAGTGGAACTTTCTGCGCGTTATATACTGAAACCACAAGGTCAAGATCATTAAATACCCAGAAAGTCTTGTTTAACTTGATGATTTCTGGATATTAACTACTTTCCTTTTGTATGCTTATGGGGTTTAAGTGAGGGTGTATTCCCCGGAGTTTCTTTATTATCACGTTGACGTTTGTCTGGTTCTCCTGTCGATTCAGCTTTCTTTTTTGGTCCTGGTTTAATTGGCATAATCTTGATTTTAATTATTAATTAGAGTTTACTATTTAGTTCTGGAAGAAAAATTTGGTGCACATTAAATTACCTCTTAGTGTATATAACACTATAATAATGAGAAGGTTTTAAGGATAAAATCAATGATAATAATATGAGCCATTTTCACTTTGTAACAACATAAACAAAAGCTCTTTTTGGAGCTTTTGTTTGTTTAAAATTTATTCAGAAGCAGCTTCTGCATTAATTGTTCCTACAGCAATTTCTGTAAGTGCCAAATCTGTTTCTTTTTCGTTTTCAAGTGTTTGTCCCAAAAGTTCAGCTACATCTGAACGGTTCAGGTTTTCAGCGAAAACTTTTAATGTGCCATACGTTGCAATCTCATAGTGCTCTACCTTTTGTGCTGCAAGTATCAGACCTGCATCACGGATCATAGTGCCTGAGTCAGTATCTTCGATTATACCATCAGCCTCTTCAAGTAATCCTGCCATCGCATCACACTTTTTGGCTGCCGGTTTTTCATCCAACAGGCCAAATACCTGTTCTAATGTGTCTATATGCAACTGTGTTTCCTGAGCATGTTTTTCAAATGCTGCAGCTAGCTCGGGACTGGTTGCGGCTTTTTTCATTTTAGGAAGCGCTTTTACCAAATGCTTTTCTGCCCAATAAATATCTTTCAACTCATCAACAAAAAACTCATGGAATTCAGATGATTCAATTTTGCCAGTTGTATTTCCAGCTTTTTTAGCCGTTGCTTTAGTATCAGTTTTACCTGATGCTGTTTTCGTGGTAGTCGCCATATGTTTAAATTTTAGTTGTTGTTTTAGCTAATAACGATAGTTAAAACCAATGGTTTACGAAATTCAATAATCAGGTATTTGCCGTTATTATTTCTAGGTATTTGGCACCTATTGCGTTTTGTACGTGTTTTCCATATATGTACTGAATACCAAAACTATTTTCTAATTAAGGGGATTTTCAGTAAAAGATCACAATGGAAAAGCAGGAACTTATACCCACACAACAGATCGGTCAACAGACAGATGCAGAAGAGGAAAAAATATTTTCGTCAAAAGAAGAGGCTAAAGCAGCTTACCATACTGCGGTACGAAAATTATTGTCGGTAAATGAGTGGCATAATATTTCGATGATCGAGGCGAGCTGTTTTTCCATACATGATAAAAATGGTTCTTCAGTCAACAGACCAGTTGCTGAAGGTGATTTTATCCGTATTGATATACCGGGCCCTGGAACCTCTGAAGGGAAAGGCTTCGATTGGGTGCATATAGAGAAGCTAGACGAATATTCCGACATTGAGTCAGACGTCGAATTCACCTTGTTTGTCGCACGTCCAAGCCAAGTTCCAGGCACTTTTGGTGGCAAAGTTGCGCACTTCTTCACCGATCGATCGACGTCGACCTTCATGATTTTTCGTCGGGCCAACGTCCTCAGCGTTGAAGTTCATGGACGTAATGAAGTGCCTAATACCCATGGCCAAAATTTATTGGATAAGACCAGAAATTTATTGGTAAATGGTGGTAGTGCTGTAGGTATGTCTTTTGCACAGTGGCACCTCCTGGTGTCCGGTATTCTCCATCATATTTGATTTTCAACGCATAAATAAATTTGCTTATAGTTTTCTATGTTTAATTTTTTCCAAGAGTAATCTAGCTGTATTTCCAGTTGATTGCTACTTTGAAATTTCCCGGGATAACCGCTTCCAAATAGTCTTTTCCCTTAACAGAAGTTAGCCCTACATCTTTCCCCTTTAATGTGAAAATTATTTTGCTTAAATTCTTATGTCCATCAGTTGCTATAATTCTCAGCCTGCAACTGATGCGGGCATCTCCCTGCAGATGGAAACTTACCGATTGTTTTCCATGTCTTAACCCAGAGAAGGGGTAATCTGTATATATGAGAAAGTCATCATTACTGGATCGTATGTAATGACGGGGCATAATACCAAATGCATTGCCCGCCCCATACACTTCCTGCCCAACACTTCCACTTTGTATGTTCCCATCCTGGATATCTTCCAGGGCAATCCACAATGCTGGATCAACTTCGCCGGTTTTAACATCATCAGAAATCATTTCTTTTGGCAGCATGGGTGGATAATAATAGGGTGCACGTTCTACCAGATAACGTATGTATTCACAGCACAATAGTCTCAGGCTTGGCATGATCTCAATTTCATCAGCATGCTTTAAATAATCATGCAGGGCACAGAAAACCTCCTGTTCCTCATATGCTGCAGTATATGGAGCGTCGGCCAATGGGAACAATGCAAAAAATGTGGGAATATTTTTCCCGTATCCATAATTGCAGTCCCACAGCTGTACATTTTGAAAAACCGATGCTAAACAACGATAGCTTAGGGTCAAATAAATTTCCTTCCCGGTAATTTTGTAAAGCCTTAATAATGCGCCTGCCCCGAAAGCTGTGTTATTGGCCTGATACATAATCTTCATTCCCAGGGACTTCATTTTTTTTGCCGAACGTTCAGCTTCCATCAGGTATTTCTTATCACCAGTCAGTTCAAATGCCTGTAGCATAATATGGGCATAAAGCCCCGGTACATCCTGTTCACCGCCCTCACCATCGGCAGTCTCTGCTTTAATGATTTCCAGTGTGTCCATTTTATAGAATACAGGCCAGTTATATTTAAACTGATGTGCAACCTTAATGGCAAAGTTAATTGAATCGAGAAACAGTTTTTCGGCATCATGGTCGCCTTTTAAAGCTAATCTGGATAAGTTAAGCAATGGGTGGTGTAGATACCAGGAATCCATAATCATCGGCATTTTTTGCTCTTCATCGCCTTTAAGTTTATCCTGTGCCGCAGGGTGCCAGCGTACAATAGTTTTTAATTTTTCGTTATAAAAAGCCTGAAGCCCTCTTTTGATAGTACTGATTATCCCAACTTCTTCCCCGCTCCATTCCTTATAATCCACAAGTGGTAACAATACGGCAAGCTGTACCATGATCTCTGGCGGTGTTTCATAATCGCTGACATATGCATTAAGATAACTGTTGCCCGCTACCATAGACCAGCAACCAGGATTTTCTATCAGGTCTTTAAGCCCTTTCTTAAGAATATCGGGCATGGCTACATAATGGGTGTCAGGCCGGGGCATCAGAAGATACACCGCCGCCGTGAGATCCAGATAATCGAGGCTCAGGTCGGCATTTCTTGTTTCAATGGGTTTAAAGCAGATGTAAGCATCGGATATAGTAATCTTTTGACCTTTTTTTAATGGGTTTTCGATTGCAGGTGGGACTGATAGTCCAATTTGCGGTAACTGTCCGCTTACAACTCCGGTGAGGCTAGTTCCTGTCTGCTGGGCATATGGAGAAAGTGCGGTTAGGTTTTGCATGTACATAACACGTAACCTACTTTTTTCTTTGGTAAAATATGCCAATCCGGAACGCGTACCTATCTGACTTAAGTGCAGCTCTCCCCAAGATTTTTGACTTTCGGAAGGAGAGTGTGCAGTTAGTATGTCACGTGGGCTGAATGGAATGAAAAGATCTGTATGTGGTGTGATTTCCGTTTTATACGTTAAAAACGGAAAGCTACCTTCACCAAATGAAATGCTCAATTCTAAATTTCCAATTAATGCGTCAATTTCAACATGCAGGCCATCATTTTCTTTGACAATCGTTATGTTTTTTATTCCACCGGTTGAAATCGAGCATGTATTAAAATATATAGGTAATCCATCATTATAACTTACAGAAACCCAAACTGCATCATCAGTCTCCAAAATCCTGAATAATGTTTTGTTGACGCTAAATTTGTGAATCTCGGTGGCATTTTTGAGCTGGGCCAACGCCGATAGCGTCCACATAGATAATCCTTTCATAGCCTTATAGTTTTTGAATTTTCACAACATTTATTTTACAGCCGTTGTTTTGAGTCGGTCTCTATATTTTTTAAAAGGTTAGAAATTAGGTAGATCACGTGGTCCGATACGTGGGTGATGTGCAAGTACGTGATTTGCTAATTGTGAAAACTACAGGGCCATTTGTACTGTGTTTAGTATGTGCCGCAACGATAGGTGGCCATTAACAATTAACAAAACAATAAGCTTATGTTTCATCATTCAAAAGACCTGCAGTTTAATGCAAGGGTTTCCAGGCCAGACCCAGTTTTTGCAAATATTTTATTGGAACAGTTTGGAGGTGAAAATGGCGAGCTCGCAGCAGCTATGCAGTATTTCACCCAGGCCTTTGGTGCCAAGCAGCCACATCCGGATAAGTATGATATGCTGATGGATATCGCTACAGAAGAATTTTCCCATTTAGAAATTGTTGGCGCGACCATTCAGATGCTTTTGAAGGGTGTGAATGGAGAATTAAAAGATGCCGCTGATTCCTCGGAAATTATGCAGGTCCTGGATGGCAAGGCAGCAAAGGAAAATATAATTCATGCTGCCCTGTCAGCGAATCCGCACTTTGTGATGTTAAGCAGTGGTGGGCCAAGGCTTGCCAATAGCCAGGGAATTCCTTGGTGCGCTTCCTATATACATTCAAATGGTGACCTGACAGTTGATTTAAGGTCTAATCTTGCTTCTGAATCACGGGCAAAACTTGTTTATGAGCACCTGATGAAATTTACTGATGATCCTTATGTAAAGGAAACCCTTTCATTCCTCATGACAAGGGAGGTTGCCCATTATAAAATGTTTGAAGCTGCATTGGAAACTATCCAACCTAATTTTCCTCCGGGCGTTTTACAGGCCGACCCAAGGTTTACGCAACAGTATTATAACCTATCTCCAGAAAATTCATTTTCGGGGCCGTGGAATACCGGGGAAATGCCAGGGATGGGCAAGGAATGGGAACTGGTTGAGGACCCATTAAATTTTGTTAAAGAAACTCAGGGACTTACTGACCTGCCAGACCGCAAGGCTGAGGAACTGGAAGAAACTGAAGCCCTCAATATGAAAATGAGCGAAGAGAAAAGCACCGAGGTAAAATCATCAGAACCTGATGGTATTGCCCAGTGGAGTGAATATGCAAAGGATTAGTATTCCCGGAATAGACCAGTCAGACCAATCGCGTAATGTGATTGGTCTTTTTGTTTTGGATGCAACCCCAATCTTCATTGACATTACCAAGTTTGCGCTCCATGACCTAAAACTTTATGGAATGTGGTGTGTTAATTAAATTGACTATCAGAACAATCCAGACAGGTTTGTCCTGATCGCGTCTATTCAAAATGAAAAAAATCATTCTAGCAGAAGATCACAAAATTATCAGGGACGGACTTAAAATGCTTCTCGAATCGACAAATGAGTATGAAGTAGTAATTGAAGCCGGGAACGGACAAGAGGTGCTTCAGGCCTTAGAACTTGGATGCAATGCCGATCTGATCGTTTCTGATATTGGCATGCCGGTTATGGATGGGATTTCCCTATTGAGGGAAATCCAGGAAAAATATAACAGGATCCCGGTGTTGATCGTTTCTATGCTTGAGGATGAATCCCATCTTTACAAGGCCATCGGTTCAGGAGCCATGGGATTTCTTACCAAGTCGGTTAATTCCAATGAACTTTTTTTTGCTTTAACTAAAATTTTTTCGGGGGAACGTTATATCTGTGCCGGACTCTCAGTCAGGTTGGTAGACAAGATGATTAACTCAGCAGTTTCAGCTAACATAAATATTTCTGGGGACGCATTTTCCTCCAGGGAAATTGAAATTCTTCATCTTATTGGTCAGGGACTAACCAATTCAGAAATGGCGGATAAACTATTTATTTCACGCCGTACCGTAGAGGGCCACCGCCAAAGTCTGATCGATAAAACGGGTGCGAAAAATACAGCTGTGTTGATGCGCTTTGCGTACACCAATGGAATCCTGAATTAATTTTAAGTATATTTTGAACTTAATAATCTATTTATGATAGCAACAGATAAGCAGATTTTTTGTGAAATGGGGGATAGTTCTTCCGATGGCTATTTTGTATTTGACATTGCAGATTCAACTTTTAGCTATCTTAATCCTGCGTTTTATCAAATCTTTGAATTAAGTGCCGCTGATATACATAAATCAGTAAATAAATTGATTACGAAAGTTCATCCGGAAGATGTTCAGCATGTAAACAACTGTTATGAAGAATTGATTCAAACAAAGGGTGCTAAAAAGTATGTTTTCCGGCTTGGCAATTACGAAAAGGAGAAATATCTCAAGAGCTCGTTGACGCTTTCGGTCGATGGTAATTATATGTACGGGACCGTCGAAGATATAACAGTTGCACAGCAAAATAAAATCCACATCGAGCAGATCAATGCCAGAAAGAATGTGACACTCGAAGTCTTGTCGCATGATCTAAAAGAACCAATGGGGATGATCCGCATGGCAGCGTCTTCAATTGAAAACAATATTGGGCAGATGGCAGAGGAGGACCTCAGAAAATCACTAAATTTTATCAGCGAAATGTGCGAACGCAATTTAAAGCTCGTTCGGAGTATGGTAAACCATGAATTTTTAAAGTCATCTGTTGTAGCGATAAAAAAGGAAAGGGCAGATCTGGTTTGGGAACTCAAGGATGTCGTCAGGTTTTACAGCCGCTCGCACTTAAGCCAAATCCGGAACTTTAGATTCTCGGCCGCCCAGGATAAAATCTTTTTGTTTATCGACAGTATGAAGTTTTTACAAGTGATCAACAACCTGATTTCCAATTCCATTAAGTTTACTGCTGTCGGTGGAAACATTGAAGTTTATGCCGAGGAGCGTGAAGATAAAATTATTGTTTCGGTAAGTGACAACGGTATAGGAATTCCTGAAGATATACGTGGCAATTTATTCCAACACAGTAAAGAAGTTTTAAGAAGAGGGCTGAACGGTGAAGAGTCTGGTGGCCTGGGAATGGGAATCATCAGGGATATTGTTGATCTGCACAATGGAAAAATCTGGCTGGTCAGCGAAGAGTCCGTGGGCACGACATTCTTCATTGAATTACCAAAAGCATAATACCGTATTGATCTAATAAAAACAGGTATTTTCCACAATAGTTTCATGGGATTATTCTTCACTGTTTTATAAAAGTGTCTAAAAAAAGGGGAAGTAATACTCGAAACTACTTCCCCGTTTTTTATGAATGATATTGTTTAAGATATTTTTTCAGGAGAATCCTCGCCTCGTGAATATAAGTTTTAACAGTTCCAAGAGGCAGTTGCATCTCTTCTGCAATTTCATGATATTTATAACCTTCAAAGTAGCGTACAAAAGGCGATGAATATCTTTCCGGTAACATGGACAGCGCGCGGTTGATATCCTGCATGGCAAAACTGCCTACTGATCCATTTGTTGTCGCGCTGTAATAAAGGTTTGCCGATGTGATCTCATCTTCCTGTACTGTAAGGTCCCTGGTCTTAAGGTGCTTTCTGTAATTATTGATGAAAGTGTTTTTCATAATTACGAAGAGCCAACCCTTGATATTGGTCCCGTCTTCAAAATTAGATACAAATCGGGTTGCCTTAAGCAGCGTATCCTGTAAAAGGTCGTTGGCATCTTCGGGATCTCGTGTAAAATTTAGCGCGTGCATTCTTAACGACGACGCGTGAACACTGATGGTCTCACTGAATTCTTTCTGTGTCATAAGTTTTTGTTTTAGCGTGTACCAGGAACAATCAAAATATATACCATTGATAGGCTGAACTTAAGACAAATTATGGTTGAATACGTAGATCTCGCTTGCCCCGTATTTCTACCTGCTCCAATGTTAATTGGGATCAGAAATCAACTTACTTATTCGTAAACTGTTTATTTATCTGTGATTTACCCAACAATCTTAGAATTTCCAGTGTTAATTGAAAACTATGGATCAAACAATAAAGGGTTTCTATTCAGGTACAAGTGGTTTGCTCTTGCCTGTTCCAAATAAACTACATTATCCAGAAGCTTTTAAAGAACGCTCCAGGCTCTGTTATTACGGGTCCCTGATGAACAGTATAGAAATCAACAGTTCTTTTTATAAAATTCCAATGAAATTTACGGTAGAAAAATGGGTCCGGGATGTTCCGGATGCCTTCCGCTTTACTTTCAAACTATTTAAAGGAATAACACATTCACCAAAACTGGGCTATGATCCTGCAGATCTTGCCCGGTTTATGGAAACAGTTGATGGAGCTGGTGAAAAAAGAGGCTGTATCCTGGTCCAGTTCCCTCCCAGTATCAGGATTGCCGATTTCCCCCAGCTTTCCCGGTTGATGATGGATTTACGCAGATATGATCCCGATAATAAATGGAAAATTACTCTGGAATTCAGGCATGCATCATTATATATTGACGAAGTAATGGAGCTATTGGAGGAGAATGGGCTTGGCATGGTCAGCCATGATAAAGGTTCGGCATCCAGCCCCTTTGATAATACTGCAACCGCTTTCCGTTATTTAAGGTTTCACGGGCCAGGGGGTAACTATCGGGGAAGTTATTCTGATGATGTGCTCGCAGAATATGCCAGTTATATTTCTGAATGGATCCTGGATAAAAAAGATGTCTATGTATATTTCAACAATACAATGGGCGATGCTTACGGGAACCTTAAAACCCTCAATGGTTTCGTAAATGACCTGCTTAATGTTTGACGTGCTCAAGTTTTTTTTGTATTACAGGCAATCTTTTTTGCCATCTTAGAACTGCTTCGTTTTCAACAAGAGGAAGCCCTTTTTTGCCCAGCAGCCCGAGGGTCAACGCAAGTTCCCTGGTATCCCTTGCTTTTTCAGGGTGGTCGTTAATATACCGCCCCTGTTGTTGTTCTTTTTCCAGCTCAAGTGCCATAACTGCGTCTTTAATAAGTAAAATCTCTTTTGAATATTCATGTAGTCTACGATAGACCATCATCAAACGGTTATTTGCTTCGATATGAGCGGGATTTCTTTTTAGCACAAGCAGGTATTGCTTAACAGCATCTTTAAGCTGGCCATCGCGCTCGGCCTGCCTGCCCAGTTCAAAATACCCGGCCTCACGTATTCTTTTGCTGTCCATATTCTAATTATAACAGTTGATTCACAACAGGTGTTTGGATGTTTGAAGCATACTTATATGATAAGCAAAACAATAGTAGATAAATTCGGATTATAACAGTTAAGGAATCTGCCGGAATAATAAAAGTTTTTTGTTTTGATGAAGTGCAATTACCATTTATCAATCCATTGGAAACGGTCAGGCAGCATTGGGCCGTCTGGAATTGAGCGATATTAAATAACTAGGATCTGGAATAACAAATTTAATCCTTAAAACCAAAAATAATTGAAATATGGAAAATGATAATGAACCGCTCCAAAAGCAAAACAGTAAGGCTAAGTCAATTATTCCAATTGAAGATAATGGGAATAACCTTCACGAAACAGAGCATGATCATAACACTTTAGAGCCGCAGAATTTCGGAACCGATGAGGGGATTATCAATATTGAGGATCCTGAAGACCTTAAACATTGGGCCAGTGAATTCCAGATCAGTAGCGAGGAATTAAAGTCCTCAATTTTTCTGGTCGGGCCTAATCTTTCAGCTATCAGGAAATATTTAAGTGTTTGATTATGGCAGAACTACCAGATTTAACCGTGTTTGCCCGGATTCTAGAGCGAAAATATAAAGGTAACATATTGGAAACTTTAGAGATAACTGTTGCCAAAAAGATCAATGTGCCAGCAAAAGAGCTTAAAAAAGCCCTTGAGGGCAGAGTATTACTGAATGCCAAAAGGGTTGGAAAAACCCTCCAAATGTTTTTCTCAGGTAATCAGACTTTAGGGCTACACCTGATGTTGCGTGGTGAACTTTCTTCTATAGAGAATGATGAACCGCCCCGCTTCCAGATCCTTGGTTTTCATTTTGAGGGAGGTGAGGGTTTTGCCCTAACCGATATGCAGAAACAGGCAACGCCGACATTGAACCCAGCATCTGTCAATGTACCGGATGCGATGGGGATTAGCGAAGAAATGTTTCTTCATATGCTGTCCAGAAAACGTACAACAATAAAAACCCTTATGATGGATCAACAGTCCATAAGAGGGATCGGGAATTCTTATTCAGATGAGATTCTCTATTACGCCGGCATATCACCATTTTCAATAGCCAGGGCAATTCCGGAAAAACAGGCTAAACACCTTTTTAAAAGTATGTTAAGTGTGCTCCAATCTGCCATAGAAAAAATCGGTAATGAAAACGGCAATGACCTTAAAGGTGAGCTTAAGGATTTTATGGAAATACATGGAGCCTCGATCGTAAAAGGTCCCAAGGGCGAGGAAATCCTTTCGGAAAAAATCGGAGGAAGAAAAACTTACTATACAAAAGCTCAGGCGCTATTTGAATAATGTTTAGGGGTCTGTTTGATATGAAAAATTTATGATAACCAATTATATTGCTGAAGGTTGGGAGATCATTACCCAGCGGTCGCATGCGATGCTGGCTGCCCAGATCTGCGCGCACTGGAAAATTTCCGATCAGCCGTCAAGATGGGTGGAGACACTGGTTGCTGTAGCAGAACACGATGATGTGTTCAATGAGTTTGAACGCGGGCCATTGGTTAACAGTATAGGTGGGCCAGTTGACTTTAAAACGACCTCATTTGACCTTGAAGCTTCAAAAAAACTGATGGATATGGCGCTCAGCAAAAGCAGTTATGTCGCACTCCTCACAGCAAAACACATTGAGTTTACACATGGTAAAGAACCAAAAGCAGCTAAATTTATCTCCGGTCTAAAGCAGCAGATGAAAATCTGGATAAAATGTGCTGCTGTAGAGGAAAAGGAACTTGCAGATGCTTATGAACTGCTTGAGTTTTGTGATGCCTTCTCACTGTTGATATGCCAGGATTTCATTCCCCCGGAAAAACGCTCCCTGGAAATAAGCAGTGGCCCTGGTAAAAAGGCATATAGCTTGACAGGAACTGCAGAAAAACTTATTGTCAGCCCATGGCCTTTTGAAGTCGGATCATTTATGGTGAATTATGAATCCAGAATCTTAACAGCACTAACTTTTTCGTCAGATGCCGCATTTAGAAAAAAGTTATTACGGGTACCGGCAATTCAAAAAACGGTGAAGCTAAGTGCCGGATAACGCATCTCAACTAAACAATATAGCAGTAATGTTGTTCTGCTTCCAATAATGCTGGCTAAATGAAAAAAATCTTACTTATCTCTGTTTCAGTTCTTTTTACATTTTCTGGTCTCAAGGCCCAGGTAAAAACCAAATATAACCTTTTCCATCCTGTTCCAAAGGAACAGTTAAGGGATATGGAAACCGATCGTCCCGATATCACTGAATCCCCGATAACTACCGATGCAGGGCACATACAAGTGGAAAAAAAGTCAGTAGCAGGGGAAAGGCCCGATTGGCAGATTATTGCTACCTTTGGTCAGAAATATGGCGCTGGAGATGAAACGAATATTGATAATAGACGATAACGAGTCCAACCTGGAAGTATTGGGCCTCGTGTTCAGGGAAGTGGGATTTGATACCATGCTCATGCACGGACCTGAAGATATCGGGAAGGTGCTTACAGGTTATTCACCCCACCTTGTGCTGCTTGATGTGCTGATGGGCAATGCCAATGGGGCAGATATCTGCAGGCAGATAAAGGGGAGTCCAAAGTTTTCTGGGGTGAAGGTTTTGTTGATGACCGCTTCCAATGCTTTCAACACGCTGGATATCGAAGGGACGCTTGCCGATGCCCATATCCCCAAGCCCTTTGATATCGAACAGATTACCTCAATGGCCGATAGGTTGTTGGAAGAATAAGTGTTAGGGATTGTAAGTATTCGTGTTTGTAACGTAATCACTTTTTTTCGAATAAAATTTGGCTGTCCCCCTGCGGGGCCGGGCAATCTGCTGTATCTTTTGTTCCAAAAGGATGCCGCTTCTTTCCCTGACAGAAAGGGAAGTTTTCTTCTGTATTCTATTGAATTTGGAAGTATTGCAATAGCGATGAAGCCGTTTTGGTAATTAGTTTAGATTAGCGAAACTAATTCCGTACTGATAGGCTTATATCTATATGAAAGCATTAACAAAAATTCTGTCACCCTTAGCATTTGTTGTTTTAATCTCGTTTGGTTGTAATAACCAGGCTAAAAAGCCGGTGGAAATAAAGCCCAAAATGAACTGGAAAGATACGGCAGCCAAAAAAACAGATACCCTTATGCCCCGCGAAAGGATTAATCCTGAAGATTCGGTAAGAAGGTTTTAGTTTTGAACAATTAAGATCTTTTATCGGTAGCAATTGTTTGTAGATAAATAATTTATAAAACATAACAAATGCGTTGAATATAAACTTTAATTAAATTATCATCAACATGGAAAATAAAGATAACGAAGTGTCAAAAAAACGTAAACGTTCTCAAAAGGAATTAAAAAGTGACAATACCCAAGATTCGGATTACCCTAAACCAATTAAAGAAGATAAAGAGAAGACTGAAGATAAAAGCGGAAGCTCTGAGAACAAGGCAGATTTTGAAAGTCCCGTAGATGATCCTGCTTAATCAACGAAATGGGGTGATTACTTGAGAGAGCTTAATCCTAAAAATTCAGTATTAGCTTTTAGGCTTGAAGGATGCTTATTGAAATTTTATTTCATTTAGGAGTATCAATTATTTTAAAAGTATAAAACAAAATACAGACAGGTAGGATTGTTAGGGAAATATAAATATTATGAGCACGATTAATGCGATGTCAAAAGATCTTCAGAAGTTCATTGATAAGTTTGAGCCAAATAAGTTCAAAGTAATGCCAACTGGAATTGAGATTAGGGGAGTAAGTAATATCCATGCTGCTATTGAAACAGCAAAGGGGATTATTCAGAAACTTAAATTGAACCTGCGGATTTCCCATAATGCCGATATGGTAAGCTATGGCGCGTTTGAGGTTTGTACGGTTTAGGTTTTAAGATGAGTTTGTGAGTTCTTTAAGCCGCATCATGGAGAGATACTATCATTATTAGCTTAAAACTGCTCCAACAAATATTACGATATTTTCACGTAGCATTTTATTTGATATCTATATGCTTTGGAAGAGATGACATGCTTTTTCGGAATGAACTGTGTGATGGATCGAAAGGGTGTCGAACTTGGGAGTTTAATCGGTTGTGAATTTGTATTTTTGGTATTTTGATTTAATACCAAAAACTCACCTTTTGTAATTTTTATTTATGTTATTAACGGACCTTTGGTTTAATACTTTAGGGTGGGGATTATCCAAAAAGTGGCCCGTTGTTGCACCAAAGTGGCCACTTTTTTCGGTCTAAACTGACCACTTTTTTCGCTCAGAGTGGTTACTCAGCTGATTTTAAGGGGTTTTAAGCTGTTTTTAGTGAGGATTGGATTCAATAGATTGTTTTTGAGTGCAATACATCTTTAAAGGGCCTCTGGGTGCTTTGAAATCGAATTTTTTTCCAGTGTTGGTAATCCAGTTTTCAGAATCTGTTTTTTGTTTGGAATATAGGTTTAGGAAGGCTGTTTCTGCCAAAAATCGTTATCTGGTATTAAATCTGAGCGTAGTTCGGCAGATTGGAAGAGAAAAACAGATGGGATTTGGATTGCATTGATTCCAAAAGGAATGAATACATTTGGGTTTTCTTTTAGGATACCCTTCTCAAAATTGGGTAACTCCCCGGGTGTACAGTTTGGAACGGAATCCGATGTCTACTATTACCGAAATCCCCAGCCTGTTTTCTAAACGATATGAATACAACTTCGAAGTCAGCAAACATGGCATGTTGAACTGCTGGCAGGGATACACAATTTGCTATGGCTTTGGCCAGACAGGAATATACAAATCAGACATACCCAAAACCGCTACACACCTACTTAAAGGCGGCATCATGAGCAACTTTGATTATTGGATTACTGACAAACGTTTCTTGGGCGTTACCAGTTATATGGAAACCGGACTACAATTCACCGACAGCCGAACCAGCCTGGTGCTGGTTCCATTGATTGGATTACAGCTGGGCCCCTTGTTAAATATCAATTATTACAATATGCCTACCTGGCTGAGAATTCCAGCGCAGTTCTTTTTACCACTTGAAGTCAGGCTTGGCGCGATTTTGAATGGAAGATTCAAACCAGCATACTTTTCGGGTGCTGATTTGACTTATGCATTTTAGCAATGGCTAACTTTCCATAAGCTAAGGCTCGCTTCATCAGCATGTACGGCAGAATGATTATAGAACACAATAGCCACTATAAATAATATTTTATTGATTGGGGATTTGGACAAATCAATCATAGGTTGAATAATAAATTAGTCGAAAATGGACAACCTTTAAGCATAATTTAATTTTTTTTCTAAATTTACCACATATCAAATTAACAATATGGACATATTAACGCTTGCAGCCACTGCATATGTACTCTCAAAGCCATTCCTAGAAAAAACAGGAGAAGGTGTAGCCCGAAAAGTGGGCGAGGACATTTGGAACCTCATTAAAAAACCATTCATTAAAAAAGGCACGGACAATATCGAAGAAGTTGCTATCTCGGACCAAGAAACCTTTACCAAGGATTTAGAACAACAGTTGCAGCAGGATGAGACCTTCGCAAAAGAGTTAATAGACTTGGTGAGCCATTCGCAAAATCTATTGAGTGGTAATTTTCAGCAGAATATCATATCCAATGGAAAGGTTGAAAAGCAGATCAATATCCAAACCAATTCAGGGCCTATTCAAATGTAATGCCAGATCACCAAAGTGTTACCAATAGTGGACCTGTTGATAAACAGGTCAATGTCGCGCAATTAAACGGTCAAATTAGTTTTTCCAACATAAGCCGGCTCAGCCAACGGTTTAAGCGTTTGAAGGAAGAAGTAGAGAAAGATATTCGACTATCTGACTTTATGGACGATTTTAAAAACTACAATACGAAATTGGACGGTCGGAGTATGCCGGATAAATTGGCTGATGGAGGCTTTAGCCCCATAGAGATACTCAGGGCAACCAAACGAAAGCACATGTACAGTAAAAAACTTGAAAGAAATAAACTGTACGAAACTGCACAATTGATCGATATGGAGCTGTTTAGCTTGATCAATTTATATTTTGAAACGCATATCGAGTCGCTGATTGAGGAAGGAGCGGACAAAAAAGTTATTAAGGTGGCAGTCTTGGAAAAAATTGTACAGCCTATTATAGATCTTATTAACCAAGACGGGCAAGACGACACTTTTTTAAATTATACAACTGAGGAAATTTACGGAATGATATTTTTTCTGACCGGGAAATGTCATTTAAACTGGGCAGTTTATGATAGTATATAATCAGGCTTTCGACTATTATCATGCGATTTATCGAATGATTAGGCTGCTGACCCATGTTAAAAAAGATAGCTTCGTAGAATTGGACCGATTAAGGATTTGGGATTTTTATTTGTTGTTTCCCGAACAAGTTCATACGATTTCTCTCAAAGAAGGTGATAAGGAAATCAAAGAACTGAGAACACGTTTTGTAAAACAAAGAAACAATCCCTATAATCAGGTATTTGATAACAAAAAGGTATTTGAAAAATTGCGCCCATATCAGTTAACCGCTTTACAGTGCTTGGCCTCTTACGGAATTATCAATAAGGATCTCTTGAATGAAAATCGGGTCTCAATTATTTCCAGGTCTGTTCTCAAAGATTACGAAGCACGTTTTGAAGATCTCAGTTACACAGAACAAAATATTATTACGATGATGGTTTACCATTTTTCCTCCATTTCCATGTTTGGACCAGATGGCCTGAAAAGTAGAACTAAATTAATGGTTAGCAAATATGATTACCAATAATCTCTTCGTTAACCGTTTGGTGGTTATTGCACTAAATGGTTCAATAGCCTATGATGAAGTTTTTCATAAGGGTGTTAATATTATCCGAGGTGAAAACAGTAGTGGAAAATCGACTATTTCGAATTTTATCTTCTACATACTAGGTGGGGAATTTACAGATTTCGTACCTGAAGCAAAAAGATGTTCTGAGGTTTTCGCTGAAACTGAAATGAACGGGGCGGTGATTACTTTAAGAAGAAGTATTGAACTGGATGATAACCGTAAGGTAAAATCCCGATCGGCGATATATTTTTTTTGGGGCAGTTACGATGAATCCCGAAATCCACCTCCAGATAAGCACTGGCAAAAATTCGGTTATAATTCGTATTCGGAGACAAAGAGTTTTTCAAATGTAATTTTCGATAATCTCAATATACCTACTGTAAAGGGAGAAAATAATATTACAATTCATCAGCTCCTACGGCTAATGTACATTGATCAGGAATCTCCAACGAGTTCACTGTTTGTCTATGAGCAGTTTGATTCCCAAATTACCAGGGAAACGACGGCAGAGCTCGTTCTTGGTATCTATGATGATGAATTGTATCAGAATAGAAAAAGATTAAACGAGGTTTTTAAAGAAATTGATGACGTTAAGAGCGAAATCAAAGCTACCAAAGGCTTTTTCTCAGATGCACTGTTGTTGAATCCTGCAAATATCGAACTGCGAATCGAGAAGACGCAGGCAAGAATTGTAGATATTGAAAAACAAATCGCAGAACTAAAAGCTGTTGATAGAGTTAAAACTATAAAGGCTGATAAGTTTAAATATCAACAATTGGCAACAGATATTGCCAGACAAAGAATTGTTGTAACCGGTTTAAAGGATAAATTGGCCGACACTCAAAATGAAATTACGGATAATGATTTCTTCATCGCATCCCTCAATGAAAAGCTAAAGGCCCTAAAAAATTCCACCGTCACCAGAGAATTTCTCAATAATTTCCAACTGGAATATTGTCCTGAATGTCTGAGTGAAATCAAACCTCATATAAAAGTAGAAGGGGAGGAAACCTGTAAACTTTGCAAGGCTCCAATTGACTCGACCTATGCGCTAACTCAGGCGCGTCGTATGCAGCAGGAAATCAATTTTCAGATTATTGAATCTAACTCTATTCAAAAGATATTAAAAGGAGAAGAAGAGGAGTTAGTACCTCAAATAAAGAAAGAAGCCGCTGTTTTGCAAGATCTTCAAAAAAAATTCGATAGTGAGATAGAGGATGTAAATACCAGTAGGCAGGAGCAAATAGAAAATCTGGCAACAGATCGTGGTTTGGCAGAGGGCGAAATTATGCAGTTTCGTACATTTCTTGAAAATGCACAGGTTTATGCGAATTTGCTGGAAAAACGTGATGGTTTGATCAGGGAACGAGACCGGATTGAAGGTTACATCAAGCACGCTGAAGGCCAGCAGACTAATCTCAGATTTAGGATAGAAAACAAAATTAAAGAGGAAGCGTTATATTTCCTCAAAAATGATTTTCATAGACAGGATGAATTTAAGACTGCTGCGGATTTCCATGTCGATTTTTCGAACAATATTGCTTTTCTGTCCAGTAAGTACGCTAAATATTCAGCAAGTTCTAACTTTTATCTAAAAATCTCAGCTAGGTTTGCCATATTCATGGCATCTCTATCTATCCCCGAAATGCGATATCCCCGTTTTATATTGGCCGACAATATGGAGGATAAGGGAATCGAAGAAAAAAGAGCACAAAATTTTCAAAAAATATTGATCGAACGATTACAGGGATTTGATCCAAATACCTATCAAGTAATTTATACTACCTCTTACATCACAGATGAATTGAACGAAAGTGATTTAGTAGTTGGTAGCTTTCATACGGTTGCAAACCGAACATTGCATAATTTGTAACTAAGTAAATATATGTCACTAAGGAGTATAAAGAAATTAAATAGGTTCACAACTCTTCCTGTGCTTTTGGATCTTTTGGAGAGAAAAAAGCTAACGCTTTTAGATCCGAAACTTTGGGATGATCGCAATGATTCTGAGATTATACTCGCATACAAGAAAAAGAAGGGAATTAAAAACCTGTTTGCGGTATGCCTATCCCATGGTGATGAAACGGTTCACCATTGGAAAACCTTTTCTAATGGGACAAGTGGATGCGTGATTGAATTCAATGCTGAAAAGCTTTTTGAGATTATAGATCAAATACCGAATCTGCGGCATAAAAAAGTCACTTACAAGAAGCTTAGTGAAGTTGAAGATAAACAGATAACCATCGAGGTTGATGAAATGCCTTTTACAAAACGCTGGCCTTATCGTTGTGAAGAGGAATATCGAATTATTGCAGAAAGCGATTCTGATGAAACTTTTTTCGAGATCGATATTCCTTTAAATGTTATCAAAAGAATTACCATTAGCCAACAAATGCCGCAGCCTATATACAACACAATAAAAGGTTATCTTAAAGATTTACGTGGGGATCCTTCGAGTCGGATTAACAAGTCTACACTGTATGAAAACAAGCGTTGGATAAATAGATTTAAAAAAAATTAGTTTCACTTAATATTTATTTGGTCAAGGTTTACTAAGGGTTAGTTATCAGTAACTTATCCACATTTGTTAACCATGATCTAATTTTGTTTATTTTTGTATCATGGGCTGTTAGGTTCAACTACCTAACGATACCCAAAGCGATGGAGCGCATGATGCATAAAGTTTTGGCTTTACTGTCAAGATGAGTATCATCTGCTCACTGATCTGCCCTTAATATTTGTTGTCTGCTAGACCCAGTGGCACTGGAACGGAAATGGCAATTACTACAACAAAATGGCAACTACTAGGAAGCGAAGACTTATTACGCAAATTGCAGATCCTGCCTACCTTAGGAAGGCTTGGCTGAAGTTAAACAAATCGAACAAAGATTCTCGTGGAGTGTCAGAAGAAACAATAAATGACTTCGCCAATTCACTCGAAACCAATTTAGTCACAATCAGTGCTGAACTGAAAGCCCGTAAATATGTATTCCAGCCGGTTAGACCAGTACTTATAGGTAAGGAGAAAAAAGGGGAATTTAGGCCTTTACGTCTTGCGGATATAAGAGACCGGCTTGTTCAAAAAGCTTTGGCATTAAAACTTGAAGAACTTCTTTCCTCACGTTATCAGTTAGATAACGATTGTAGTTTTGGATATCGCCCTGACAGGAATGTGGGTGACGCTATCAAAAAAATGGTCGAGCATTACAAAGCGGGCTTTAGAATTATACTTGAAGCGGATATCAAAAAGTTTTTTGATAACGTAAACCGAAAAAAGCTGCTAAAAAAAATCGCTGCTGAACTTCAGGATAAAACAATAAACAAACTTTTAAGTGCCGCACTTGAGCAAAGTATCGGAGATTTAAGCGGATATGAAGAGCAATACCACCATTATTTCCTAGATTCAATGCAGGGTATTCCACAGGGGAATGCACTGTCACCTTTGTTGGCTAATATTTATTTAGCAGATTTTGATCAGCGGATGATTAAGGAAAAACTAAGACTTGTCCGTTATGCCGATGATTTTATCTTAATGTGTAAAGATCGGGAAGAAGCTAAACTTGCTCTCCAAATTGCAAAGGAAGAAATAGAAGGTAAATTAGGATTAGCTTTACACCCTCTTCCGGATCCCATTAACGCAAAGGATTCCAAAACCAGAATTGTTAATCCCATAATTGATCCTTTTTCCTTTTTATCCATTCGATTTGATGGTAAAAAAGTTTGGGTTGACCCTAAGAAAGTAAATTCGTTGATTACAGGGATTAACGAGATAACTGACTTATCCAACTATAAGGATGATCCAAAATATTTGGGGTTAATAACTGTATTAAGAAGATTAAAAAATCTTTTGGAGGGTTGGCTTTCGGCCTTCAAGTATGTTGATGTCGATAGAGATTTTAAAGAAATAGATGATCACATCAATTATAAATTAGCGACGACTTTTGTTAAAATGAACTTTAGATTTCGCACCAGGAATCTGAATAAAAAGAAAATCAAATCTGTTGGTAGTGAAGTTGAAGTTTTGTTGCCTACCCAGCGGTTAAATACTGGTATTCCTACCTGCGAAAAATTTGTAAACAATCTGGAAAGAGGTAAAATTGAGCTATAGATTCAAAAGTTATAGCTCTTATTTAAAATTCCTACCTCCATGGAAAGCTCCTTTAGTCTCCTTGCTTACATTCTCACGAACCTGGGACCGCTTATCCTGCGCCGCTCCAAGCGCCGATTTCTCATCACCCCGCGATAATGTCAGGATCGGCAGATCATCAGCCTCTCTTTGAAGTAATTTGCCGAGCATCTTAGTAAAATCAAAACATTTGCTAACAATCACATGCACTACCTGTCCTTCACGCTGCAACCGCCCTTCCACCATAAGTAACCTCGAATGCAGAATCTCTTTCCGATAAGTTTCAAAAAGCTTTTCAAATACCACCAGGTTAGAATAACCAGTCTCATCTTCAATGGTAATAAAACACACCCCTCCAGCGGTTCCAGGCCGCTGCCTTACCAAAACCAATCCCGCCACCTTCACCAATTGTCCATCAGTGGATTCATTGTTAATGGTGAAGCAGGAGCGGATATTTAACATATTCAACTGATCCCGCACAAAACTTACAGGATGCGCTTTTAGCGATAAACCAACCGTGGCATAATCCTGCACGACATGTTCTCCCTTTGCCATTAACGGCAATTCAACTTGCGTTTCCAGAACACTTTCAGAGGGCTGGCCCTTAAATAACTCTACCGGCATATCCTTCAAAGCAGAAACTTCCCATAGTGCTTTTCTGCGGTCCAGCCCCATTGACCTAAATGCATCAGCATCCGCCAACCCTTCTAGTGTTGCAAGGGAAACCCCAACATCCCGAAGCGCAGTAATACTGCGATAACCCGAACCCCTGGCAGAAACCAGCACCTCCATTTCTTCCTGTCGGATACCCTTGATCTGCCTAAAACCCAAGCGAATTGCAAAATACTTTCCTGATTTTTCCTCCAGTAAATTATCCCAGCTAGAATAATTTACATCCACTTCCCGGACCTCTACAGTATGCTTCTGTGCATCAATGACAATCTGAGCTGGTTGGTAAAAGCCCATTGGCATACTATTCAGCAGCGCTGCGGCAAAGGCGTCAGGATAATAATGCTTTAACCAGCACGACACATAAACCAAAAGGGCAAAGCTCGCCGCATGGCTTTCAGGAAACCCATAACTTCCAAATCCCTCGAGCTGCCGGAATATCCTTTTAGCAAATTCCAAACTATAACCCTTTGCCAGCATACCATCAATCAATTTCTGCTCATACTGGTTCACTAAGCCTTTGAACTTAAAAGTTGCCATGCTCCGGCGCAATCCATCCGCCTCAGCAGGGGTAAAGCCAGCGGCAACAATAGCGATCTTCATCGCCTGTTCTTGAAATAACGGCACCCCTAGTGTCCTACCTAGAATTTCCTCAAGCTCAGGCGAGGGATAAACCACCGGTTCCTCACCATTCCTACGCCGCAAATACGGATGTACCATATCCCCCTGAATAGGACCGGGACGCACAATGGCCACCTCGATCACCAGATCATAAAAACATTGTGGTCTGAGTCTGGGCAGCATCGACATCTGCGCCCGGCTTTCAATTTGGAATACCCCTAAAGTATCAGCTGCCGAAATCATGGCATACACATCCGGATCATCCTGCGGGATATTCGCTAACGTAAGTTCCCTGCCATAATGATCCCTACATAGATCAAATGCTTTTCTGATGCAGGTCAGCATCCCCAAGGCCAGCACATCTACCTTTAAAAAGCCTAACGCGTCTATATCATCCTTGTTCCATTCAATATTAGTTCGATCCTCCATCCGGGCATTTAAGATAGGGCAGAGGTCTGTTAGTTTTCCTTGCGTCACTACAAATCCCCCGGTATGTTGTCCCAACTGCCTTGGAAAGCCCATCATTTGCGCGGTAAGTTCCAGTGTTTTTTTCAAATGTGGATCTTCCGGATTTAAACCCTGCTCAGTTACCCGTTTACCCTCAAACCACTCATCGGTATATTCCCAAAGCGAGCCCGAAAGCCTGTTGATCGTATCTACTGATAAGCCCATCGCTTTACCCACATCACGGATCGCACCTTTTTGGTGCTGCTGGGTAACGGTGGCTACAATTGCAGCTCTATCCCGCCCATACTTATCATAGATATACTGAATGATTTCTTCCCGCCTTTCATGCTCAAAATCCACATCAATATCTGGCGGCTCATTCCTTGCAGGGGAAATAAAGCGCTCAAAAAGCAGATCAAATTTCATAGGGTTAACCGAAGTCACCCCTAAACAGAAACATATTGCTGAATTGGCTGCAGAACCGCGGCCCTGGCATAAAATCCCCCGGCTACGCGCTTCACGTACAATATCCTCCACAAAAAGAAAGTAATTGGCATAATCCATCTTCTTCACAAATTCCATTTCATGATGCACCATATTCACTACTTTCTCCGGAATCTCTTCCCCGTAAAACGCATGTGCACCTTGCCAGGTCAAATGCTCCAGTTCTTCCAGTGGCGAACGCCCGCTTAGATTAATCTCCTCTGGATACACATATTTCAGTTCATCTAAAGAAAACGTGCAGGCCTCAGCAATTACCGAAGTATTTCTAATTGCCTCTGGATAGCGCCTGAAAAGCCTTTTCATCTCATCCACCGGTTTCATATAACGCTCTGCATTCTGATGCAAACGAAATCCAGCTTCTTCAATCGTGCACTTTTCACGCACGCAGGTCAGCACATCCTGAAGTTCCCTTCGCGAGGGATCATGATAATGTATATCCCCAGTTGCCACTACCGGAATATCAAAACGGGAGGAAAGCTGCGAAATCCGAAAGATCAGCTTATCATCATTTCCTAAATAACTCCGGGTAGCAGAGAGATAAAGCTGGGATCCAAGCGCCTCACGGTATTCTGCAATAGCAGCAATAAAGTTATCCTCAAAACAAAAACGCCTATTCAAAACGCCCGGCATGACCGCCGTAAAAATTATCCCTTCCGAATGTGCATAAACATCGGCCCGCGACAAATGACACGAACCTTTTTCTGCCCGCATATTGCCTAAAGTAAGCAAAGCAGATAGTCTGCCGTAAGCAGCAATATCAGTAGGGTAGGTCAATAAACTTGGTCCATCCAGTAAATCTAATCTACAAGCCGGGATAATCGAAATCCCTTTTTCACGCGCTGCGGCATGTGCACGCACAATTCCAGCCAGCGTATTACGGTCAGTAATGGCAATCTTTTCATAACCAAAAGCAGCCGCCTGATCCACGAGCTCATGCGGATGCGAGGCCCCACGCAAAAAACTAAAATTCGAAGTCACCTGTAATTCACTATATCCCATAACTCAATCCCCTTTAAGCAAAAAATCCATGCAAAAACCACTTAAACTGCTTTTCGCTGCCATAGTGGCCCGAACGAAACAGCCAATACCTGCGCCCCTTATCATCCTCCACCTGGTAATAATCCCTATGTTCCCCCTCATCCAGCCACCATTCTCGCTCAATGCGTTCCGGGCCATCAGCTTTTACCACCTGATGCTGTTCGCCTTTGTAAATAAAAAACCGGGGTGGGTGATCGGGGATAAGTGCCATGACTTCAATAGGGGCAGGGGAGGTTAACAGTTCGGTTGGCCGTGGCATGTCCAGGCGCCAGTCAGCAGCCCGTTTTTCAGTAACCAAAAAAGTATTCTTAACCGACCGTTCCGGCCAGTAACGTGTAGCTGGCAAATATCGGTGGATTACCTGCGGACCCACTTTACCAGCCACCCGGTCAAGTAAGCGGATCACACTCTGATCATCCAGTCCAGGCTTCGCCGTCCAGATTGCCTCTTGAGCAATTTCTACATCATCCACCTTCGGTACATCCAAAATAAAAAGCTCTATCCCCAAACCCGGACGGATCTGATCGATCTTTAATTTAAAAAGCTTTAACAGATGGCTCACGCTATGACTAGCCGCATTGGTTCCGATAGCCACCTGCACCAACTGTCCATCCAACCGGTATCCTGTTAAGATACCTTTACGCAAGCCTTTACCTTCCTTCTGGAGTTTGATGCAAAGCGATTCCAGTAATTTGGAAATGGCAATTTCAATAGCTGTCCTGGTTCTGATCGGCTCTAAGCAGGGCAGCCTTTCCTGAAAGGCAACTGGCACCTGTACCGGCACTAAAGCCTCGGTTTCCGTTCCCAGTGCTTGAGCTAATCGCAATAGAAATCCTTCCCCAAACCGCCTGCGCAAAACAGACCGGGGCATGCCAATAAAACTTTTGATCTGATAAAAGCCCAACTTACGGAGTTTTGCCAATACCACATCATCTAACCGCAAAGCCTCTGGTGGCAATGGCAATAATGCTTCCGCGTGGCCATTCACCTCAATTAGTGGCGTAACTTTTCCAAACCTCGATATCGCCCAAGCCGCGCCCGGCGTATCGGCAATCGCCAACCGAACTGTGTAACCCTTACTTTTTAACCTCGAAACAATTTCTTTAATATATTCACGCTCGCCGCCCCAAAGATGAGGGCAGCCGCTAACCTCCAGCAGTAATCCATCTTTCCCGAATTCATCAATTGCTACAATAGGGGCATAGCGTATACACCATATCCCAAGCCCGCGCAAAAGCTTTTCAGGTCTTCGGGGTTTATCATCCAATACTTCCAGACCCGGACAGATTGCTTTCGCATCCGCGGCCCGCATCCCCCGTTCAATCCCAGCTTCAGCAGCCAAAGGACTGACTGCAGTAATCATCATCCTCCCATGATCAGGCGCAGCAAAAACAAAAGGAACTGTGCTAAGTTCAGGACGGCGGATAAGCTGCCAATCCGCCAGTAACTGGCGAAACCATATCGAAACAAAACGCCTTTGCATAAGTTTTATCCAATCTGCCTGTTTTCATCATCTCTCCAGCCATTTTGCTGCAATACCCGTTTAACCTCTAAAAAGCCCTCGCCGGCCCATTCCATAATCCAGTTTCCCGGAATCCCGTTTCTTACTTTCAGTAACTCTACCTGCCAGCGCGGGAAACCGAGACCCGGCATGCCTTCTTCCAGCTCGCTTGGCAAAGGACTGATCTGCCAACGTGCAGTCGCAATAGTGCTGGCCATCCTTCGCGCATCTTTTCGTAAAATGAAACCCGTAACCCCGCTTTCTTCCACCGCAAGCTGCAACCTCCTAGATTCAACAAGACTGATCCCATCCACTTCAGCCACCACAGCAGCCAATCCCTCACAGCGCAAAGCTTCCTCCATGATCCAAAGCGCATCCTTTTCTGTGGCAACATCCATAAAAATGATCCGTTCGGGTTCAACATTAAAACTGCGCAATGACGCAGGAAACAAACGCCTAGCTGTACTGATCCAGACACAAGCTGCCCCATTCTGCATTAAAGCGGAAAGCAGCCCCGCAATAAAACCATCACTTGCAGCAGCATCTTCAGGAAAAACAGTGATAAATTCGTGGATAGCCCGTTTGGGAAAAACCCCGCCAGGAAAAGCATCTTCAATACCACCAAGGCCAATCCGCTCGCCGCATGCAGCAGAAGCAGGCTTAAAGCCCTGCCACAGCAGGATGTCCTGTTGCAGTTTGTGTACCAATTCGCTTTTAGTTCCCATATTAATTGCTAAAATTATTGGCTATTTTAATTAGCTTTTATAATTTAACAACAAACATAATACTAAAAATGTTAGTAAAAAATGAATTATGGAAAAGATTGCCTTTTTGGTGGAGAAATCAAAAATATAAAGCCTTATCTGATACTTTTGTATATTCGAAACCTTTAAGATCTCAAGGATGTTAAGGCAAGAGGGCATTATCATTATTTTCCACAGTCTTAACTAGTTTTTAAATATAAATGAGCGAATTATCGGCAAGTGAAAAGCGTTTTCGGGCATTAGTGACCGCTACATCTGATGTTGTATACAGGCTCAGTCCGGATTGGGAAGTGATGTATGAACTGGACGGACGTGGATTTTTGAGCAGTACCAGTGCTCCGATTACTGGGTGGAGGGAAAGGAATGTACATCCTTTAGACATGGAAATGGTGAATACTGCCATCTCGCATGCCATTGAAACTAAGGGGATTTTCGAGCTTGAACATAGGGTAGTCCGTGCGGATGGAAGTATGGGCTGGACCGTATCCAGGGCAGTACCGATCCTTGGGAATGATGGTGAAATAGAGGAGTGGTTTGGTACCGCGAGCGACATAACAGCTAAAAAAATCATAGAGGAAGAGAAATCCAGATTGAGCGGTGACCTCGCAGCTTTAAATGAAGAGGCGACGGCAGTCAATGAAGAACTGCATGCTGCAAATGATGAACTCATGATATCCCAGGATAAGCTTGTAGAGGTCAACAGCAGGCTTGAACAGATACTCAACATGCTTCCGGCGTCGGTCGTCGTGATCCGTGGCTATGAGCTCATTGTCGAAATGATTAACGATAGCAATCTCCTTTATTGGAACAAAACGCGCGAAGAAGTTACCGGCAGGCCTTTTCTTGACATTTTGCCCGATCTTGCTGATCAGCCTTTTGCAGGTCAGCTGCGTAAGGTAATGGAAACGGGCGAAATTATCGACGTTAAGGAAAGCCCTGTGATCTTTACCTCCGCTGACGGCAGTCTGCGGGAAACCTATGTTGATTATACCTATCAGCCCCTCCGAGATACGTATGGGAATATCACCGGGGTTCTCGTAATGTCCTTTGAAATTACCGATAGGGTATTATCCAGAAGGCTGTTGGAAAAGTACACTGCAGAACTTTCGGGAATAAATGACCAGTTATCAATATCGAACAATAAACTCCACAAGAGTGAGCAACGTTTCAAATTTCTCATTGAGGAGGCACCTGTTGCCATCGGCGTGCTTAACGGCAGGGAACTGACCGTAGAAACGGCCAATGCAAAACTGCTCGAGGTTTGGGGCAAAAGTAATCTTATCGTAGGGCTTCCCTTGAAAGATGCACTCCCGGAAATCAAGGACCAGCCTTTTCAGAAAATACTTGAAAAGGTGTTCGATACCGGCGAGGCCTTTTATGCAAATGAGATTAGGGCAATGCTTCAACATGGGACATCCCTAAAAGAATATTTTTTCAACCTGGTCTATCAGCCTGTTACAGATAACGCTGGCAAAATGGATGATATCCTGGTGGTAGCCATCGATGTGACCCCTCAGGTAAATGCCCGCAGGGAAGTGGAACGAAGCGAGGAACATTTTCGCAGACTGGCAGATCTTATCCCTGCCAAAATATCAAACGCCCTTCCAAGCGGCGAGGTTACCTTTTTCAACAGGCAATGGCTGGATTTTGCGGGAATGGGTTTTGAGGACCTGCGTGACTTCGGCTATCACCAGATGATGCACCCGGATGAAATCCCCGGCTTTCAGGAAGGCCTGGTAGCTGCGGCGCAAAGCGGGGTGCCCCATATTTCAGAAATGCGTTTTAAAAATACAGATGGAAACTATGTATGGCACCTGAACGTAACCTCACCGGTAATCAATGAATCCGGTGAAATGATCATGTGGGTTAGGCTCAACAACCGATATACAGGCTATCAAGGAGGAAGAACAGCGCAAAAACGATTTTATCGGAATGGTCAGCCATGAACTTAAAACCCCGCTGACCTCCCTTACCGGATATCTCCAGTTCATGCAGCGAAAGGCGCAGCGCTCCGGCGATGAGGCACTTTATGAGGGCTTTAAGCAACCGCTAAAACAGGTCTCGGTTATGACCGCAATGATTAAGGGCTTTTTGAATGTAGCAAGGCTTGATGCCGGTAAGATCCCGATTGAAAAATCAGAGTTCAATATGGCAGAACTGATCGTGTCCGCCCGCGATGAATTTAAAGTGCTTTATAGCTCCCACAACATTGTCTATACTGAACTGGAAGAAATAGCGGTGTTTGCCGACCGCGATAAGATTTTGCAGGTACTCAACAACCTGGTCAGCAATGCAGCAAAATACTCGCCAGCCGCTACCACTATTGAAATCTCCTGCCTGCAGGTAGAAAATTCGGTCAGGGTAAGCGTAAAAGACCAGGGTATCGGGGTAGGGAAGGAAGAACTTGGAAAACTCTTTGACCGTTATTACAGGGTGGAAAACAACAATAACATTGCAGGCTTCGGGATTGGTTTATACCTGTGCGCCGAAATCATAAAATTGCATGATGGTAAAATCTGGGGTGAAAGCGAGCCAGCAAAGGGATCAGTCTTCCATTTTGAGCTTCCCCTGTAAAGAGATACTGGGATTTTAACTGATAAACTGCTGCAAGATTTTGGTATTAGCCGATCTGATCTTTGGATCAACGATGCGCTTCCAAAGATCACCTTTTTCCTGAAGCCTTACCAGCATGTTTTCCACGGTAAAATCTGTTGGCTTTAGCTCACTATCCAGTTCATCCCATTCAATGGGCGCTGAGACCGTGGGCTGTTTGGCAGGCCTGACGGAGTAAAGCGCCGCAAGGGTATCCGCCTGGTCATTTTGGGAAAAATCCACAAACAGTTTCTTTCCCCTTTTATCCACGGCAACTTCAAGCGTGGTGAACATCGGCACCCTTTTATGTATTTCTGCGCAGATATGTTCTGCCAGCCGCCTCGCCTGCGGATAAGAGAATCCTTTGCAGGGTATAAATATATGCATGCCCGTTTTACCCGAGGTTTTAACAAAGCCGGTCAGTTTATTTTCTTCCAGATATTCCCTCGCCGCACGCGCAGTTTTCAATACTTTTTTAAAGTCTTCATCCGATGGGTCCAGGTCTATGGCAATATAATCAGGCTCATCCGGGCTTGAAGTGACCGAATTCCAGGGATTGATATCAATGCAGCCCAGATTGATCAGCCATAAAAGCGCAGGCAGGTTATTGCATACCGCATAATCAATCACATCTGCTTTACCCTTTACCTTATGTTTGCGACCTGTAGAATGAATATCCATAAAATCAGGTTCAAAGCCTTCCATATCCTTGATATAAAATCCCGGTGCTCCGGCACTCATATTTTTAATGTGCAGTGATAACGGGCGGTTTTTGATATGGGGCAATAGATACGGTGAAACACTGTTATAATATGCGATCAGCCCCGCTTTATTAAAACCCTTCCACAGCATTTTTTCAATATTGGTAAGGTGCAAAGTTTCTTTTTCAATAACAATACTCCCTTCAGATTTAATCTTTTCCTCAAAAATCCTGCTCCAGTTGCTTTCCGAAGATTGCCTGCTACGCGTAGAACGCTTGTTTTTTGATTTTGGAAATAATGCCCCTACGCTAGCATGGGCCACTTTACCGACTATTTTCTTTTCACTTTCCACTTCATCCAGGATTTCAGGGCCCGCCAGTTCAGCCTCCAGTTCCGCCTCTTCCTCATTGGTCTTTGATACAGTCTCCACCGTACCACTGCGGTTACTCTGCCAGACTTTTGAACGGCTGTCCATGGCAATTTCCAGTATAGTGAGCCCTGAAATCACAGACTGGTCTTTTTTAGTGATCTCACTATCAGCTTCCTCTCCATCCTTTACCTTGGTCAGCAGCCAGGCATTTTCCGCCTTACCATAAGTTTTAACCAGGTTGAACCTGCCCTTTAGTTTTCTGCCGTGGAGCACGATGCTCAGTTTATTTTTATAATAGGAGGAAAGCAGCCAGTGTTCCTGCTCTTTTTTGCCCCTTATTTCCTCAACCGGTTCGTATGTGCCCTGGTCCCAGACCATCACCGTACCACCACCGTATTGCCCCTCGGGGATAATACCCTCAAAATCCTTATAATCATAAGGGTGGTCTTCCACTTCCATCGCCAGGCGGTGGTCTTCGGGGTCCATTGAAGGACCTTTTGGTATTGCCCAGGATTTTAGTACGCCCCTGATCTCCAGCCTGAAATCATAATGCAGATGAGAGGCATTGTGTTTTTGTACCACAAAAAGTAATTTTTCATTATCAGGGGTGCCGCCCTCGGGCTCAGGGCTGATATCAAAGCGGCGCTTTTCATGGTACTTTTCAAGGTCTGCGTTTGTTGCTTTCCGCTCCGGTCTATCCTTAGCCGCGGAATTTACGCCACGATCCTCCACTCCATGCTGCGCCTCCATTACCTGCTCCACATCAATAGTCTCCCGGGGAATTTCGCGTACCACCTGTTTTGGATCTTTATCTTTGCGGAAGCCAAGAAAAGTTGCAGGTTTACGGATCCTTCCCGATCTGGTCCAGGTCGCAAATTCAAAATTGGCGACCAGCTCTGGTTTCACAAAATGTATTTTGGCTCCCTTGTCATCCAGGATTTTATTTTCAAAGGGGGATTTTGGCGTTTCAATTTCCTGCAGTTGTTTTAGAATGCCCGGCATTTCCGATTGTTTATACCCTCCGCCGGACCGCCCGATCCATTGCAGTTTTCCATTTTCATAAGCCCCAAATAGCAGTGATTTAAAAGACCTCGATTTATCGGATTCCGCCCATCCCCCGATCACAAATTCCTGCCGTTTGCGCGCTGGCACCTTCAGCCATTCATAGCCCCTGGAACCGGGGATATAAGTGCTGTCCTTTTTCTTTCCGACAATCCCTTCCAGGTTATCTTCCAACACTTTTTCATAAAGCGCTTTCCCATCTTCAAAACTTTCACTGAAAAGAAAAATCTCATCTCCCTTGACCAGCGTTTCCAAAAGCGCTTTGCGCTTGTACAGCGGCAGATCCATCAGGCTGTTTCCATCCAGGTACAACAGGTCAAATACACAATAACGGATCGGGGTCCTCTTGCCGTTGTAAAGCTGGAGGGTATCAAAATCAGCTTTACCCTCCCCATTCAGCACCACCACCTCGCCGTCGATCATGACATCATGGCCCAAAGAAAGCAAAGCTTCTGCAATCAATGGATACCTGGGCGTATAATCCAGCCCACTGCGGGAATTCATGCGCACCTGGTCATTTTCCACCCTGGAAATAATCCGGTACCCGTCCCATTTGAGCTCATAGAAATATTCGCCGTTTTCGATGGGCGCTTTGACCAGGGTACAGAGCATGGGATCAACGTGCTCCGGCATACCCTCATTTTCCCGACTGCGATTTTTGCCTGCCATAGATTAGCATTTACGGTACAGTTAATTATTTCGACAGATAAAAATAAAACATCGCCTTAACGGTCTTGCCCATTGCCTTTTTACCCGTCACCCAATCAGAAATACTTTCCCGTTCTATCCCGGTTTCAAAGGCGATCTGTTTGATCCGCAATCCCTTTTCCTGCATCTTTTTATCAATCCAGGAAACGTTTACCACATCCGTGGGCGAAGGCACAACCGCATTTGCTGTGATCTGAAGCTTAAAATTGGCAAGCCTTTTTTTAAACAGTTCTTCCGTTCTTTTAAGCAGCACCTGCTGGGTGGCATATTTTCCAGAAGCCGTTTCGCCCTGGCCCGTCTCTACCTGTATAACATTTCCATCAACCGAAAGGATGTTAAAAACCATATTGGACTGCTGCGAATGCCGTTCGGCCGCTTTTTTAAGCGAGCTCAGCTCAACTGCATTTAAAAGGGAAGCCAGGGACTCTATATTCTGTATGCTCATTTTTATTGATTTGGTTTAAAAAAAGAAAAGGCCGCTAAAAGCGGCCGTTCCATTAAAGCTGGGGCAGATGCCCGGCCCTGATATCATTTGTTGCCGTTTTTGCCTTGTCTATCCACTGCGGCGCTTTTTCCTTTAGCTCATCCAGTTTGGAATAACCCAGGGCATCTTTTTTGGTCAGGTACTTAATCCCCTCAAAAATCGCGATGCCGATAAGTGCATTTTTAATAAATCCCATAATCTTATCTCTTTATATTTTTTAACATACGCTAAGCCCATTTAGTTTTCTTTCCCGCCATTTGTTTCATTGTTAACGCCTGTCAAAACCATAACCGCAAAAAGCTGTTATACTAATAACATTCACCTAAAACTTTTAATTATGCCAAGAGGAACAAAAGTGGAAAGGAATTCAGTTTCCAACCAACCGCACGAAATCAAATACGAAGCAGATAAACTTGATGTAAAACAGTCAAAGATCAAGGATGCCAAAAAAGACGGATCCAATCAGCGCAAGGATATCGAAAAGAAAGTTAAATAACACACAGAAACACATGAGCCCCGCAAGGGGCTTTCGTTTTACAGATGAAGATTGCTACTTACAATATCAACGGGATAAATGGTAGATTGCCAATACTGATCCGATGGCTCGAAACGGCGCGTCCTGATATCGTATGCCTTCAGGAACTCAAATGCGAAAGCTCCCGGTTTCCCCAAAAAGCAGTCAAAGATGCCGGTTATCACGCCATCTGGCGAGGTGAAAAAAGCTGGAACGGCGTAGCCATCCTGTCCAGGCAGCCCATTCAGGAGCTCAGGGATTACCTGCCGGGGGAAGATCAATCCTTCACCCATAGCCGCTACATCGAAGGATTTACCTTTGATATGGTGATCGGCTGCCTGTACCTGCCCAACGGAAACCCATATCCAGGACCTAAATTCGATTACAAACTCCGCTGGTTCTCGCGCCTCATCTTACATGCCAAAACCTTATTAAATACCGGCCTTCCCGTCATGCTCATAGGCGATTATAATGTAATGCCGACCGAACTTGATACCTATAAACCAGAAAAATATATCGATAATGCCCTCTTTCAAAAGGAGATCCGCCAGGCTTTTGCCGACCTTACCGGCCAGGGATGGACCGACGCGATCAGGACGCTTTTCCCCGGCGAGCGTATTTATACCTTTTGGGATTACCTGCGCAACGCCTACGGCAGGGATGCCGGGCTCCGCCTGGATCATTTACTGCTCAGCCCCAATCTCAGCGGCCGCCTAAAAAAAGGCGGCGTGGATAAAGAGGTCCGTGGCTGGGAAAAATCCAGCGACCATGCGCCCGTTTGGATAGAGCTCGCGGAAAATGAGAACGGTAAAAAAGACAAAGACAAAAGCAACCCGAAAGCCAAAACAGTTTCAGCAAAGGATCAGAAAGACAAGAAACCCGCGACCGTATCAGGGGAAACCTTCACTCCCGAAATAAAGGCTTTTCTTGACCAGGCGCCGGCACAAAAAATGCCAAGGGATATCAAGGTCATGAAAGCAACCCAGGTCGATAAACCCTTCCAAGATCCTGACTGGCTGTACGAAATCAAATGGGACGGTTACCGGGCGCTGGCCTTTTCGCAGAAAGGCAAAGTGGAACTGGTATCAAGAAATAACCTGGTATATGACCATTTTTCCCCGATCAATACCGAGCTTGAAAGCTGGAAGATGGATATCGTACTGGATGGTGAAATCGTGGTAATCGATGAGATCGGAATGCCTGTTTTTGGCGCTCTTCAAAACTGGAGGAGCGAGAAAAAGCTCAACCTGGTATTTTACGTATTCGATATTATCTGGCTTAAGGGGAAACTCCTGACCGGATTCACGCTAAAGGAAAGAAGGATGATCCTGGAAGCGGTTTTGCCAAATAAGGAGGGAACCATCAGGCTCAGCCATTTCTTTGATGCAGATGGCGAAGTATTTTACCAGACCGCCAAGGGTATGGGGCTTGAAGGCATCATCGCCAAAAAAGCCGATAGCACCTATACCGGCGACATCCGTTCCCGCGACTGGCTCAAAGTTAAGGCCAAACTCCGCCAGGAAACCATCATCGCCGGATACACGCGCAACGAAGATTCCGGTAAATATTTCAGCGCACTGGCACTCGGCGTTTATGATCCTAACGGCGTGCTGCGCTATATCGGAAAAGTCGGCACCGGTTTCAATGGTAAACTGCAAAAAGAGCTGTTAAAACATTTTGCACCGCTTGAAACCGATGTATGCCCATTTGATATTGAACCCGATGTGGACGAACCCTCCAGGTTCCGCCCCCGCAGGCTTGGCGCCAAGCCGACCTGGCTCATTCCGGAACTGATCTGCGAAGTAGAATTTGCTGAAATCAGCCGCGATGGAAAACTGCGTCAGGCATCTTTTAAGGGATTGCGTACTGACAAAGATCCAGCAGATGTCGTCCTGGAAATCCCCTCGGCAACCAGTGAAATCATTGATGAAAACCATGAATATTCAGAAAATCCCATGCCACAAACTAAAACATCAAAAACAGCCAAAAAAACTCTTAGAGGCCCCAAACATAAAATGCCCGAAAAACCGCTTCTCGATGGCAAAGCAGAAACCATAGAAAAGAAAATCGATGGCCACCTGATCAAATTTACCCACCTGAATAAACTTTACTGGCCGGAAGACGGGGTAAGTAAAAGGGATATGTTCAATTATTATGATAAAGTTGCCCCTTACATGGTGCCTTATTTAGTAGATCGGCCTATGTCACTCAACCGGTATCCGGGTGGTATCCATGGCCAGAGCTTTTACCAGAAAAACGTTGCAGAAATTGCTCCGGAATGGGCCAGCACCATGCCGCATACCAATGAAAAGGGGGAGGAGAAGGCGTACCTGCTTGGCCAGGACCGGGCGACACTGTTCTGGATGGCCACACTGGGCTGCATCGAAATGAACCCATGGTTCAGCCGCGTATCCTCTCCGGACAATCCCGATTACTGCGTAATAGACCTGGATCCAGATAAAAACACCTTTGATCAGGTAATAGAAGCCGCGAATGTCACCCGTTCGGTACTCGATGCCATGGGCGTACCTTCTTACCCCAAAACATCCGGCTCAACCGGCATCCATATCTACGTTCCGCTGGGCGCAAAATATAGCTATGATCAGTCGCAGCTCTTTGCCCAGGTCATAGTCAAGCTCGTCCACCGCGAACTGCTATCATATACCACCCTAGAGCGCATGATTTCGAACCGCAAAGGCAAAATGTACCTGGATTTTCTGCAGAACAGGCCAGGCGCTACCATCGCTGGGGTATATTCGCTCAGGCCAAAACCCGGAGCCACCGTTTCTATGCCTCTGAACTGGGAAGAAGTCAGACCGGGCCTCACCATGCGCGATTTCACCATCCACAATGCACCGGACCGCTTAAAAGAAACCGGTGATATTTTTACCGGTGTTTTAGCTGAAGGGATCGATATGGCTAAAGCCATCGCTAACGCAAAAGAAAAACTTTAAATAAAAACAGTTCGCACAATTACAGCCCGAGGATGCGCAGCGTTTTAATATCCTTATGCCCTGAAAAGAACTTATCGAGTACCTGCTGGAATACCAATGGGGCCGAAGGGACAGAGGCAAATAAACTCATGCTTGACCGCAGTTTTAGATCATCGGGGCTACCAAAAATTTCATGGGCACTTCTTTCCTCGTGGGTGAGCAGGGCTTCACTGATCTCCGTTAACCTGGAGCCCAGCAAAGGATGCTTCAGATAGGCCGAAGCCTGCTTTAAATCCCTGATCCCGTAACGCTTTGCCATTTCCGAAAACCCAAGCCCGTCAAGCTGTGGAAAGATATACCACATCCAGTGCGACTGTTTTCGTCCTGAACTGATCTCGTCCAATGCAGTAGCATAATTATGCTGCTGCGCCGCAACGAATTTTTCAAGCTCTTTACCTTCATCACCCGCAAAACCCTTTTTATTATCATTCCTTTGTTCCATAGATTAAATGCTAATAAAAGCTCAACCATCCGCGCCATAAAATAGTTTTAAGCCATACAGGCCCCACGGTCGTAAAACAAACCATTCCAAAACCAAGCGCCTTTATTTATTGTTAAGCCTAATATATAGCTTGCCATGGAAAACTATCAGATCACCATCAGTTTGGATAAGAAAATGCATCATTTTGAAATAGGGGAATACCTCCACCAGGACGGTGAGAGCTGTAAAGTAAAAGTCTTTCAGCAGGGTAAGCTCGTGGCCAGCTTCAATCCTGACCGTCATGGTTTCCTGCACATCTGCCAGAACCCCGCAAAGCTAAAAGAAGAGCTGCTGCACCTGCTCGCCGACCAGATCGAGGCGCAGCATCCACACGGAATCATCAGAGACTCTCGGGAAGAATAACAAGGCTAATGCCTTTTAAAGCTAACACTTCACCAGGTTAGCTTTCCCTGGAAAACTCTCGGCTAGCTAGTGTTTCCAATGGTCAAACTCCAGTTCCTCCTGATCGATAAACTCCTGTTTGATTTCGGGCAGTTCAGGATATTCTTTTTTATTAATTACTCCTTCCAACCTGTATTCCGGACCGATGGTACACCGCTCCATCAGCCCCGAAGGAATCTGCGTCATGGCAATTTCTGTAATCCGCTCATCACTCAGATCACCCATCAACCACTCCCAGGCCAATTCATCCGTTAAGATACAGGGCATACGCAATTTCGAATTATGCACCTGTTTCATCAGCTCATTGGCCTTAGTAATCCCGATAGCAAAAGTTTTGGTCACTTCGCCAGTATCGGTATTTACCCAATCGCTGTACAAACCAGGCAACCAAAAATATTCATGATCTTTTAATCCAACCTGATAAGGATATTTAATGGTCTCTTTCAGTTCCTGACCTTTCTTTCCAATTTTAGGAACATGCCTGGATTCCACAATACCAGTAGAAAGAACCAGACACCTGCGCTTCCTCGCCGCATCTTTCCACATCGACCACTTACCACTCTCACTCACAAAAAGGTTCTCACCCTTGAAATTCAGTGTTGTCAGTTTCCTGCGGAACGCAATAGCCTCATCAGTACTCATCTTGCCTGGCACATAACCCCACTGCGCCTGTACCAGCTCAAAATCCCGCTTATCATCGGTGGCAATTGCAATCGCACATGGCGGATAATTAAACCCGTTATGCACATCCACATCCAAAAAATCATAATCCCTAACTGCTTTTTCCAGTTGCTTAAGCTGGATAAATTCAGCCCTGGTTACTTTTTGACCATTATAATAACACATCATTACCCCCTTTTTCCGCGGATATGCTCCGCAATTAATTTACCGATCTTTTGAGCCTCGGCCTGCCGGCCCTCTGGAATCGAGGTCCAGAACTTTTTCCCATTTGCATTCAATCCCACCGCAATATGCAGCGGTTTTAACCTGGCGCCATAATGAACATGGAATACCCGCTTTCCGGCAAGCTCATGCTCAGATATCCGTAAAACCCTTCCTTCCAGATCCAGTTCAAAAGGCGGCTCTAATTCCCTCATATTTAAAGATAACAAAATGTTTTTAAAAAAGATTTAGGCTTAAATACCTTATAAACCGGCTAATTCCGTCTTCCAAAACCAAACCCTGTCATGCACTGTTCTAGGGGTATACCCCAAATAACCGATATGATGGAAAAATATGTTTTTGATATAGCAACCGATGATGGCATCCAACAGGCCATTGTCGAAAGCAGCGGCGAGTGTTACAGCGTGAGTGTCGACGGCTCATTTATGGGTACAATGTGGCAGGATGCAAACCGCGGCATGCAATGGAAAACCGAAGATCAGGCCCTTGAGACTTACCTGTGGGATATTGCAGCCGCCCTTTCTGAAGCATTTTCGCGAAACGGTTTTCCAAGCCTGCTTAAAGGCGCCTATCCCCAAATCACTCAGACCGCATGGAAAAGCAGCGAAACACTCGAAGTTATCATTAAGCCCGACACCGATCTAGAAGTCTTCAGCACTTTTTTACAGGATGAAGTGCTCAATCTGGTAGACTTTGAAGAACACCTGGACCTGATCGTAAAAAAGCAGGGCGATGCCTATTTCAAAATCATAGGGGTCAATTAACAAATTAATAAGCAACATTAGACCAGTCATATTATGCCATGGTACAACGGGGATTACCCACCATCCTATAAAAACCAGCCCGGTCACCTTAGGGAAAAAGCTGTAGAAATTGCTAATGCCCTGCTCGATGAAGGGGTAGAGGAAGGAATAGCCATAGCCACCGGGCTTAAACGCGCGAGGGAGTTTTTCAATGTTGATCCCGAGAAAGGAAGTACAGATACAATACTGCATGAGATCGAAGATGATAGCCAATCCCTGGAGCCTGGCGATTTCGGTGCAAACGAAGGCATAATAGACACCGGAAACGAAAGGGAACTCAGGTATTGGGCAGAACAGTTTCAGATCAGTACCGGAGAGTTAAAATCGGCAGCGGTATTACAGGGCAATAAAATATCCGAAATCAAAAAATACCTAAAATCATAACCCCATGGCAGAACTCCCAGATTTAGAAGTGTTTTCAAGGATACTCAGCCGCAGGTATGCCGGAAAAGTCCTTGAGAAAATCGACGTAGAAGTTGCAAAAAAGCTTAACATCACGGCAAAAAAACTAAAAGAATCACTGGAAGGCCATAAACTTTCCTTGGTAAAACGCGCTGGAAAAACATTACAGTTCCATTTCGACAAAGGCCAGGTTTTAGGACTGCACCTCATGCTCCGCGGAGAATTGGTAGCCCTGGGTGATAAACCACCGAAATTTCCCATCCTGCTCTTCCATTTTAAAGGCGGTGATGGCTTTGCTGTTATAGATTTGCAGAAACAGGCAACACCCACACTTGATCCTCCATCAAACCAGATACCCGATGCCCTGGATCTAGATTATCCGGCATTAAAAAAACTGCTCGAAAACAAAAAAACAGTGATTAAAACCCTGCTGATGGATCAGAAAAAAGTCCGCGGGATCGGAAATTCCTATGGGGATGAAATCCTCTATCACGCCGGAATTTCCCCTTTTTCCATCGCAGGGAAAATCCCGGAAGAAAATATCAGGCAACTGCATAAGAGCATCCACTGGGTATTGGAAACAGCAATAAAAAAGATAGAAAAGGAAAACGGTGATGAGCTGGTTGGTGAACTCAGGGATTTTATGCAGGTACACAGCCCGAGGTTAAAAGAAACACCAAAAGGAGAGGAAATCCTCTCAGAGAAAATCGGAGGAAAGACCAGTTACTATACTAAAGCCCAGGAACTCTTCCATTAAACCCTCCGGCAAAACTATTCCCCTTAAAGAGATGTTCCTATAATAAAAACAGATATCATGCAAGAAAATATTGATCCAAAAGATGAGGAAACCCGGGATGATGAGGGCCAGTCGCAGACCAGTCCAAACGAAGAAAAAGAGGCAGATGACAATGATGTTCAGCGTGGCCTGACCGGTGAAACCGATGATGAAGAAGATGTCGGCGGTGACCTGGCCGGAAATGCCGGAGGAAATACATAGGGGTAAAAACAGCTAATCAAAACCGCGCTCCAGGTTAAACAACACCCAACTTTCCTAACCAAAGCTTAAAAAGAATTAAAGCCGGATTGTCACCCAATCCGGCTTTTTTATTGCACTGAAAAAATAAACAAAACCATTCCGTGTTAAAAGGGATTGTATCTATAAAAAGATATGAACACATTCAGGATATTTTTATGCATTACCGCCTTTTCAGCCATTGGGCTTCAGGCGTGTCACAATCCATCCGAAAAAGGGAAAAAAGTGAAGCTAAAAATGACTTCAAAAGATACAACTGCAAAAAAGCCGGATACCCTCCAGCCCCGTGAAAGGGTAAACCCAGAGGATTCGGTCCGGAAATATTAAGATGTCGATTATACTGATCTCGCAGGTTTAACCCAGGACAAAGTGGCCTGGGCAAGGTTTACAAACTTAAAAAACTGCAAAAGCTTAAACTAAAATTAAGCCTCGCGGTATCGTTTCAGGTATTTTTTAAGCAACAGCCTTGCCTGATGAATATGCGTCTTCACCGTTCCCAGGGGTATATTCAATTGCACTGAGATTTCCTCGTATTTATATCCTTCAAAATAACGCTGAAAAGGAATACGGAAAGCGGAGGGAATACTTTCCATCACCTGCTGGATATCTTCCATCACAAACTTTCCCTCAGATGCATTCCGCTCACCACTTTTAAGCAGGGTAGTATCCGAGAGCTCTTCATCCCTTTTAATCACCAGATGCTTTTTTTGATCCTTCCGGTAATTATTGATAAAAGTATTGCGCATGATCACATAAAGCCAGCCCCTGATATTGGTACCCCTTTCAAATTTTTCACAAAACCGGATCCCTTTAATCAACGTATCCTGTACAAGGTCTTTTGCCTCATCCTCATCGCCCGTAAAGCGTAACGCGTGAGATTGTAAGGCACTAGCATGCCCGTCAGCGGCTCTGCTGAATTCATATTGGTCCATAGTTTTTCTAATTAGTATATAGGTCTAAAAAGAACAGACTAAAGGGTATATAGTTTCAGTAAAAAAACTTTGATAACCAATATATTATAAATCGCAGCGGGAAATGCCCATCCAAGGCGACTAAAAGCAGAATAATCAAACCAGGCATTCTGTAACAAAATTAAAGGCTTAAAAATGCGCTAAGCATTAATCTAAAACTTATGCTACATCCAACAAAAAAGCCCTGCTCCGAAACGAAGCAGGGCCATAATTTCCCAAAACCGCTTAACTGCTTATTTACTTTCTGTATTTTTCAATTCAGTAACCTCGTTACGGCCAGCAGATGCCAGGTTCTTGATCTCCATAAAGGCTTTACGCAGACGTGTACCAGCTGCTTTATTTCCTTTAACATAAAACGAGTTCGCATCCGCTTCAGTAGCGGCGATCAGTTCTTTCAATTTTTCAAATGAATTCATATAATTTTGTTTTAAGATTTTGCAAATATAGAATTAACAGGTAAACAGCTCTAATTATATGCTCAGCGATTTTTCCTGCTGTTTATCCTTTTCCTGAGATTTATCCTTCGCAGTTCCCTGCTAAGATCGATGTAGTGCGAGTTGCGCAGCACCGGAGAATAAAAAGTCTGCTGGAATTCCTTTTTCACATAATCAATCTTTGCCTCTTTCATTGTCGCCACATCTCCTATCATCAAACCATTATATATGAACTCCATGTGAAGGGATTCACCCGGCTAAATGCACTTATTCCTGAACACCTTCGCAGGACCTTTGCAGGCTTAGCCCATCCCGAAAGTTCAGATACCTGAAATCACTTGGCATTACATCCGTTGAACTCATGCCCGTCCACCAGTTTATCTCCGATGGTCATCTGGAAGAAAAAGGACTCCACAATTATTGGGGCTACAATACCATTGGATTTTTTGCCCCGCTTGACAATACAGTGCCTCGGGGGACCAAGGCCGACAAGTAAGGGGGTTCAAGGACATGGTAAAGGAGCTTCATCGAAATGGCCTGGAGGTTATACTTGATGTTGTTTATAACCACACTGCGGAAGGCAATCATCTTGGCCCAACAATTTGTGTCAAGGGTATCGATAACGAAAGCTATTACCGTTTGGAAGAGAACAATAAGCGCTATTACACGGATTACACCAGTACCGGAAATACCCTGAATACCCGCAGGCCGGCGGTTCTCAGGTTTATTATGGACAGCCTTCGGAACTGGGTGAGAGAGATGCATGTGGACGGTTTCCGCTTTGACCTTGCATCCACTCTGGCCAGGGGCCTTTACGGGGTCGATAGGCTAGGTGCCTTTTTCGATATCATACATCAGGATCCGGTGATTTCGCAGCTTATTGCAGAGCCTTAGGATGTGGGCGAGGACGGATATCAGGTTGGCAAGTTCCCTGCAGGATGGGCGGAATGGAACGGCAAGTATCGGGATACGATGCGCAGGTTCTGGAAGGGCGATGGGGGAATGGTAGGTGAATTCGCCCAGCGCTTTATGGGGAGCCCGGACCTCTATATGCAGGACTATAGAAGGCCGACGGCGACCATCAATTTTATCACCGCACATGATGGCTTTACGCTAAACGACCTGGTGAGTTATAACCAAAAGCACAATGAGAATAATAAGGATAACAATACCGATGGGGAACAGGATAACGATTCCTGGAACTGTGGTGTGGAAGGCGATACGGATAGCGATGACATCAATTATCTTCGCGCGAAACAGAAGCGCAATTTTCTCGCTAACCTTTTGCTCCCGCAGGGCGTACCTATGATCAGCTCTGGCGATGAAATTGGCAAAACGCAAAAGGGAAACAACAATGCCTATTGCCAGGCAACGAAGTCTCCTGGGTAGACTGGACATCAATGAACGGCGAGCTTTTGGAATTCACCAAACAGGTTATAAGGCTTCGCCTTCAACATCCCAGTCTGCGCAGGCGTGGATGGATAGTCGGTGACCGGGGGGATTCTGACGGACTACTTTTCTGTTTGGGTAACTATTTAAGGTTAAACTAGCCGAATGAGAAACTATTTTATATGTGACATCGGGCTGTCCATCCGGCTTTAACCTTAGAAAACCAAGAATGGTCATGGAAAATAAAAATCAAAACAATAATCAATTTGTGACGGATTCTGCACCTGAAATCGATGAGGCTGCAAGACGGCTCAACGAACAGATTCTTTGAGAGAACACAGTCAATGGATCATATATGGGGGAAGAGGATGCAAACCAGGATAGACCCTCTGGTGGAGAGTAGTTAAGATGTTCTATTAAACTGTCAGCCCTGCCGTCTTATCATATGACCGCAGGCCTTGCTCTGAAAGTAATCGAGTGATTATTTACGCTTTATCATTTTGCAATTTTATCTCCGGAGATATTGACTCTCCCAAGCGCCGCCCTTGGAGGACCTGTGATCACGCATCCATCTGTAGCAAACCGCCCGCCATGGCATGGGCAGTCCCAGCTCTTCTCGCTAGCGTTCCAACCCACAATACAGCTGGCATGCGTGCATACGGGATCAAGTGCGGTAACCTCTCCATTACTATCCTTATAGAGCGCCAGCTTTTTGCCATCAAATGAGGCAATTTTTCCCTCGCCATTCGCTAAGCCGTTGAGCGTATCCAGTACCGCCCCGCCAAATCTGTCGGATAGGAAACGATAAGCAACATCCGCATTTTCTTTCACAAATTCACTGAAGCCTGAGACAGGCTTTATTCTCGAGGGCGAAAGGACTTTCGCTAGTGCATGTTCCTTTTTTAAAATCAGGCTAGTGATAATTTCTCCCGACAAGCTTCCGAAGATCATGCCATTCCCATTGAAACCAGTTGCGACGTAGGTGCACTCATCTCCTCCGGGCATTTGGCCGATATAGGGAAGACCATCTACCGGAACGTAATATTGAGAGGACCAGCGGAACTTTATTTCAGTAATCTCAAAAATATCCCGGACATATTTTTCCAGATCTTTAAAGGCTTGCTCCGGATCATCGTGGCCCGTCTTGTGGTCGGCGCCGCCAACCAGTAAGTATTTTTTCCCGTCTACCTCATGGCTCCTGAAGTAGTGGTAAGGCTCCTGCATATCATAGGAGAGGCATTTTGGATAATTTCCGTCTTTAAGTTCAGCTGCAATCACATAACTTCGGTATGGTGCATTACGAAGGGACAGGATATTGACCCCTGGTGGAATGTGCGTAGCCCAAACCAGGTTCTTTGCCCTAATTTCCCCATTATCGTGAACCGCATGGTGGATTCCGTCTCTGAATTCTGTAGAAGTTACCATGATCCCTTCGGAGATCTTTCCGCCAAGGTTTGTAAATCCATCAGCAAGACCGGCAATGTATTTTAGTGGATGAAACTGCGCCTGTTCCTTAAACCGAAGGGAATGCTGGAAATCAATTGGAAGGCCGTTTTCATCAGATTCAGAGACAGCGGTTCCCGCCGCCTGAGCACAAGCGAGTATTTCACGGAGTTGCTGGGTTTCCTCCTCATTCTGTGAAAAAAGGTAGCCATCCTTAAATTCAAAATCTGCCTCTATTTGAAGTTCATCTATGTTGGCCTTAATCTTTTTTATCATCCTCTTGGTAGCATCAGCCAGCATACTAGAAACATCCTTTCCAAAGTCACTGTCGATTTCCGGATAGGTGGCATCCAGAAAGGTATTCAGGTGAGCGCTTGTTCCTCCCGTAGTTCCAAAACCCAGATTGTGGGACTCGGCCAGCATACATTTTTTTCCTTCTCGTTGAAGGTCTAGCGCCGTAGTCAGCCCGGTAATGCCGCCGCCGATAATAAGTACATCGTAGATCTCATTGGCATCGTTTAAGCCATTTGCCAAGGCTTTTTTGCTTGCCTGCCATAGGCTTATGTTTTTCCCGTCGCGGGGATTTATTGTATTATTTTCCATATGTTCCAATAAAAAAAGTCTATCAGAAGTCTTAAGCGATTCCTTGGCTTGCTGATAACTGTTGATTCAAAAGTTCAAGCGCTTTTTCATTTCCCTGCATCGCTGCAATGTCGGCAGCACTCTGTCCACGGATATCGGTGATGCTGGGATCTGCCCCGCTTCGAAGCAGCAACTCAAATACTTCATTGCGTCCAAACATCGCAGCAAACATCAGGGCCGTTCCGCCGTTTCCATGCTGAAGGTCCAAGTTGGCATGGCGGGAAATCAAGAGTTCCACGATCGGAAGATAGCCCTTGAAGCTTGCGCCCATCAATGCTGTGTTTCCGCCGCTATCCCCTTCATCGATATTTGCTCCGCTGTCAAGTAAAAGCCTGGCCGTTTCTAACCTGTTATTATAACAGGCGATGATGAGCGGGGTGTAACCTTTTTCGTCCCTAAAGTTTAGCTCGGCTCCTCTTTTGATGAGCTCCCTGATTACTTCGTTTTCGCCCTGCCTGGCAGCAGGGATAATGAGCTGGTCAATGTTTTCCATAGGTATGTTATTTTGTTAGTTGGTTTGGGATTCTTCCCTCGCGTGATATTTATCCGCACGCTGATAAATTGAAAAAGGCTCCATTAAGGAGCCCATTGATCTTATTCTGAAACGGCCTGTGCATTCACTGCTCCGACCGCAATTTCGGTCAGGGCGACATCAGTTGCCTTTTCGTTGTCAAGCGTCTGGCTAAGCAGGTCGGCGATGTCATCGCGGCCCATGTTCTGCGCAAACACCCTCAAGGTGCCATAGGTTGCGATCTCGTAATGTTCGACCTTTTGCGCGGCAAGGATAAGTCCAGCATCGCGGATCATCGTGCCTTTATCGGTATCAGAAATTATTCCGTCTGCCTCTTCGAGCAGTCCCGCCATTGCATCGCATTTTTTGGCGGTGGCTTTCTCTTCTAAAAGTTCGAATACCTGCTCAAGGGTAGTAATGTGCTGCTCGGTTTCTGCAGTGTGTTTGTCAAATGCCGCGGCAAGTTCGGGGCTGGTAGCAGCTTTTTTCATTTTAGGAAGTGCCTTTGCGAGATGTTTTTCTGCCCAGTAAATATCCTTAAGCTCATCTACAAAGAATTCATGGAATTCTGTATCCTCAATCTTGCCCGCTTTCGCGGCTGTTTTTTTTGCCACTGGTTTGGCGGCTGTTTTCGTAGTTGCCATATTGTTTAATTTTCTAAAGGTATATCTGCAATAACCCTTTGGTCTGCGGTTTGGTTTTGGATTTTTCAACTTTTGAATATCAGTCTTACCTGGAAGCAAAATACCAAACATTGTCTACTTACCTGTCTCCAGGTCCGGCGCATCAACGGGCTTGGATTCGGGAGACCCCTTCTGCCTTAAGAATATGGTGAGAACAACGATCGAGGCTACCGAGAGAAACTCGCTCTGCCAGTTCTGAAAGGTTTCAAACCAGAAGTTTGCCTCACCTAAATACTGAAAGATGCTTTCTACAGGTTTGCCCTTTAGTACTAGCTCTACATTGTTGTCTTGCCAGCTTCCGTAAAAATGCAGTCCCCAGCTCACTAGGAACAGAATTCCAAAGGCAATTGAAAGGGAATGGCTATAAAGTTTCAGCGCCAGGCCGCCTTTTCTCACCGGCCATGGGGCATGGGCGGAAGGTCTCGGCTCACGGTCCACCGGTTCAGTTTCATCGAGTTTTTTGGACTCTGCAGAGCCGATCTGGCGAAGCGAAATGGTTAGTACCACATATAGGGCCATCTGCAAAAACTCGCTTTCGAAATTTTCGAAAGTGGCTGATATGAAATGTCCGCTGCACAGGTAAGTACCCAGGTCAAGGGCGTTTGCGCCAAGATCCTGCAACTCGGAATTGTGTTCTTTCCAACCGGTGATTGCCTGCGCGAATAGAGTTATAAGAAAGATGCTTATGAAAAACACCGATAGCCCGTTTCGGTATAGCCATGTTTTTTTTGGATATTTTTTGTTTGTTGCCATTATGCTTGTTCGTTAAGGTTTAGGTGTTGTTTCATCAGAACGGCTGTTCGTTCTATGGTTTGGGAAACAATTTTCTCCCGGTCACCAGAAAAATTCATCCGTTCAGAAAATAGGTGCATGCCACCTATAAGCGCATAGATGAACATCGTGCCCACTGGTTTTTCTTTGGTTTCGCTGCCCCCAGGGCAGGTCAGCCCGGTTATGCCGATATGGATATCAGCCTGTATAAGATGGATAAGTCCCTCGGTAATTTCCCTTGTTACTTCCATAGATTCAGGCGTATATTTTTCTATAAGCTCGTGGCCTACCTTTAAAAGACTTTCTTTAATACAAGCATCGTAGCAGGCTATACCCCCTTTAAGAAAATTTCCGGCATCATCAATAAGGGAAAATTCTGCGCTCAGGCGGCCAGCTGTAGCGCTCTCGGCAAAGGCCAGGGTCATCCCGCTTTCAACAAGCAGACGGCCTACCTGTTTTAATGTTTCGCTAACCATAACTGCAATTTTTATTATTAATAGATTGCTCTATAAACATCAATTTCCGGTTTCTGGTTTTTCCAAGCTTTTGATATTTGGTATGCCCTCAACCGGATCTTTTTCAGCTCAAAACTCCGATTCACAATTTCCAGAGTCTTAAAACCATTCCCGCTCATACAGGGTTATATATTAACCAAGTAAAAAAAACAAGTTATTGACCTATTACTTAATATCATGGAAACTAGTTCAAAAGCCCAAAAACTCAAAACTGGCTTATCCAAACCGACTGAATTACCAGAGGACACAGATTATCGGGGCATCGCCGGAAGCACCAGCCTAAACGCAACCGCCGCTAAAGAGCATAGTTATTCCACAGAAAAGGAAACTGCATCCGATGAAACGGGTGAAGAAAACCCCCTTGCGCGTGGCATTTAAAAGTATCCCACCTTAACAGAACATGTCCCCTCAACTCTTTTTGAAACACGCTAAAGGAAATCGTCAATCTTGCCGGTAGGATATCGGTGCATAGCGAGCTTGGAAAGGGATCGGTATTTAGTTTATATCTCCCGGTTTAGCTTTTGGGGCAGGTTGCCATCATCCTTTACTTTAAAATAAGCTATAAGCAAAAAGCCGCAGTCTGCGGCTTTTTGCTTACCGGAAATATTTCAGCTATATTACTTAAATTTATTGTCCTGATTGTCGATGAATTTAACACTTTTAATAACTTATTGATCCAGATCATCTTGGGCAGCAGTTAGTTTGCCCTGGATATCTTTCTTATATCCCTTAGCCTTTTCCATCCATTCTGGTGCTTTTTCGATAAGGTCATCCATAATTGATTTTCCGTTTAACGGATCTTTTTTGGTAATATATTTTACGCCTGCATAAACTGCTGCGCCGATAAATGCTGTCTTTAAAAATCCCATATCTCTTTCCTTTTACAATGAGAACATCACCTAAGGATTAAAGGTTTTGTTTATTCCGGTTTATCTCGTGTTCTATTGCATCTTCAGATAAACACCATAGTATAAGATAAACTTTTCAATGAAACGGATAAAAAGGCCGTGAATCTCGGGCATTCCACTCATTGCGCGCGCATAATGCTCCGGCAGAACGGAGCACCCTTCGGGACTTATAGCGCTCCATTCCCTCCATACCCGTAGTTCAGGACTTTCTTTTTTTCCGTTTTTTCTTTTGAAAAGATTTTTTTGGAAAGGAGAAAGAAATAAGAAAATGTAAAACTTAAAAATTTTTGATCATGGAAATTACAGGAAGATTGACAGCTGATGCAACGGTTAAGACCGTGAGTGGAGAAAGAAAAGTGGTAAACTTTTCACTTGCAATCAATGACAGCTACCGCAGTGGTGGAGAACAGAAAAAAGTGACCACTTTTTTTGACTGCTCCTATTGGCTTAACACAGGTATTGCCGAATACCTTAAAAAAGGGGGATGGGTTCAGCTATATGGCAGGGTCGGGGCTAATGCCTATATCAATGGAAGCGGAGAGGCAAAAGCATCTTTGACCTTTCATACATTAGAAGTGAAACTGTTGGGGGCTACCTCGGGCAGTAATTCAGTTGGCCGTACAGATGAAGCCTCTTCGGTTGCCAATAGAAATCAAGAGGGTACAAGTGGCAAGGAAACAGAAGAAAGGGAAGCTGTGACGACAGGTGACAATAAAGTTGATCCCACAGACACTTTTGATGGTCTGGAGGGTGACCTGCCATTTTAGTGTTAAGCTTTGATCTATGGTTAGCGCTCTTTATTCATTTAACATTTTTTAATCTAAAATTTTTTGATATGTCACATAACTTAAATTATAACAGCAGAACGGATAAACACAGTTTTTTTTCGGTAAGGGAAAAAGCATGGCATGGCTTGGGTAAAATAGTGGAATCTTATCCCACTTCGGCCGAAGCCTTGAAATTTGCAGGGCTTGATTATTCGGTGGAGAAACGGCCTTTGTTTACTGTAGATTCCCGTAACCTTGCAACTTTTCAGGAAAGCGATGCAGGGGCTGACGGATTTTTGCCGGATATTTTAGTGCCAAATTTCTATTCCACTGTGAGGACTGATACAGAAGAAGTCCTTGGAGTGGTAGGTAAAGATTACAAAGTGGTGCAAAATATAGAAGCCTTTTCATTCTTCGACAGTATTGTCGGTGGAGGTGAGGGTATCCTCTATGAAACCGCAGGAGCGTTGGGCAAAGGTTATGGAAAGTAAAAGATTATGTAAAGTCCTTTTATAAAAGCCGCTGAACTTCTAAATTTCAGCGGTTTAACTTCATTCTACTTTACATTATTTTGTTGACGGCA
>Ga0065714_10002188_pt1 | contig 166479 bp, 133 predicted proteins | sample MisRhiReplicate2_FD_59101 | JGI IMG/M metagenome (GOLD analysis project Ga0065714, IMG submission 59101) | Miscanthus rhizosphere microbial communities from Kellogg Biological Station, MSU, sample Rhizosphere Soil Replicate 2: eDNA_1 v2... | ecosystem: Host-associated > Plants > Roots >...
TTGAATATATTTCTTCCAATATAGCGAAACGCTCTGGTGTTTTACGTAGATTTTTGTTTTCTAAATAAGCCTCAAAAATCTTGCGAACGAGCTCATTTGTTTTTTGTTCAGACATAGTTTTTAAACTCCACTCAAAGGTAGGTAATTAGTTTTGAAAAATGATTACACCGATTAAATGATTACACAGATTTGTATTAAGTCGGAGATCCGGGGTCGGGAGTCAGAAGTAAATTCAAATAACTTGCTACTTAGCACTCAAAATTGTGACTTCGGACTCCTGACTAAAGACTTCGGGCTAACTAGGCATCAAACCTTGTTACTCCGGTAACTCCTCTCACTTTTAATAAATTCTTGATCAGATTTTCGAGGTGTTCAGTATCATTTACAAAAATCATAATCGAACCATCAAAAATCCCCTCATTGGTATCAACAGTAATCGAACGCATATTTACTTTAAAGTCGGTAGAAATCACCCTGGTGATGTTATTAATCAAACCGACATCATCAATACCTACAATGCGTAAGCCGGTTAAGAAAGTTAATTCCTGTTGTTTGTTCCATTTTGCTTTTACCACACGATAACCATAATTGGCCATTAGCTGTGCTGCATTTGGGCAATTGGTGCGATGTATCTTTATACCTTCACTTACGGTGATGAATCCAAAAACATCATCTCCTGGTATCGGGTTACAACAGGCTGCCAAGGTATAATCAATACGCTGCATATCTTCACCAATGAGTAAAATATCAGATTCTCCCCCTTTAATTTTACTCTTGATTCCATCTACAGAAAGATTTTCAGGGCGTTCCGGTCCACGATTTTCTACTTCTTTCTCGCTTGATAGGTACTCTTTGATATCTTTGAGCTCTATTTTCCCCAGGGCAACGTTTACAAAGAGTTCTTGTGTAGAAGGCAGCTTAAAGAAATAGCTGAGCTTTTGTATATTATCGGTATTGTAGGTAATTTTTAATGACTTTAGCTTTCTTTCCAGGATTTCTTTACCATTTTCAGCGATTTTCCGTTTTTCTTCTTTTAGCGATGACTTAATTTTAGATTTGGCTTTAGCAGTAACCACCACGTTTAACCAATCTTCTTTTGGGGTTTGTTTGCTCGAGGTAATAATCTCTACCTGATCGCCATTTTGCAGTTTATATGAGATCGGAACCAGTTTATGGTTTACTTTAGCCCCGATACAGGTTGCGCCCACATCAGTATGGATTTCGAAGGCAAAATCTAATGCGGTTGCACCCAAAGGCAACTGGATTAAAGCACCTTTTGGTGTGAAAATAAAAATCTCATCAGAGAAAAGGTTCATTTTGAAATCGTCAAGGAAATCTAATGCATTGGCTTCAGGATTGCTTAACATTTCGCGTACTTTCTGGATCCATTGATCCAGGCCGTTATCATTACTTGATTCTTTATATTTCCAGTGTGCAGCAAAACCTTTTTCTGCAATTTCATTCATGCGTTGTGTACGGATCTGTACTTCAACCCATTGTCCGCGTGGCCCCATTACCGTCGTGTGTAAACTTTCATAACCATTTCCTTTTGGTGATGAAACCCAATCACGTAATCGATCTGGATTTGGGCGGTATAAATCCGTTACGATAGAATACGCTTTCCAGCAATCGGCTTTTTCATTTTCTGGGGCCGAGTCCAAAATAATCCGAATGGCAAAAAGATCATAAACTTCTTCGAAAGGGATATTTTTCTTTTTCATCTTGTTCCAGATGGAGTGAATGGACTTAGGCCTGCCATAAACATCAGCTACTAAACCTTGCTCGTGAACAATTTCATCAATCGGCTCGACGAATTTTTTGATGAAAAGCGCACGTTCTGCTTTTTTCTCGTTTAATTTTTTAGCGATGAATTTATAAGTATCAGGATCAAGATATTTCATCGAAAGATCTTCCAATTCTGATTTTATGGCATATAAGCCCAACCTATGGGCTAATGGAGCGTATAAATAAATGGTTTCTGAAGCGATTTTAAGCTGCTTGTGGCGGGGCATAAAATCCATTGTACGCATATTATGCAAGCGATCGGCAAGTTTGATCAGGATTACCCTCACATCATCAGCCAAAGTGAGCAGCATTTTACGGAAATTCTCAGCCTGTAATGAGCTATTGGTATCGAAAACGCCAGATATTTTGGTTAAACCATCGATAATTTTAGCGGTTTTTTTACCAAACTCGCGTTCAATATCTTCTAAAGTAATATCGGTATCCTCTACCACATCGTGCAGTAAGGCACATACAATGGAGGTTGTTCCCAGACCAATTTCTTCAGCAGCAATCTGCGCTACAGCGATAGGGTGGTAGATGTAAGGTTCGCCGGATTTTCGGCGCATATCTTTATGGCTTTCCAATGCCATATCAAAAGCTTTCCTGATTTCTTTTTTATCACCCTTTTGTAAAGTAGATTTGCTTGCCCGTAGTAATGCCCTATATCTTTTTAGAATTTCTTGCTTTTCCGCCTCTAAATCAATCACTAACTCTGTTTTCATTTGTATTTTTTGCGTAAAAAATTGCGTCTTATTTATGAATAAAACTTATATTAGTTTTGTGAAACAACTAATATATGAAATAACACCTAACTTTGTAAAAGTATAAATTTATGAAATTTAAAGGGCTCTTTTTTCTTTGTATTGTAATGATTTGTAGCATTTCGCTATGGGCCCAGGATCCTACTGCACCAATATTCCCTAAATTGGGTAAAAGTGATACAATAAGAGTAGCCTCAACAAATGATAATGGTGTGATGATCCCCTGGATGCAACTCAATGAGGTTAACATTTACGCAGCCAGAATCTGGAAATCGCCGGCAGAACAGGCTGCCTACAACCGCTTACGGTATAACGTATTAAAAGTAATGCCTTATGCACTGTTTGCAAAACGCCGCTATGAGCAATTGGAGCAGGATTTGGCCCGAACTCCTGAGAAAAAGGAACAAAAACAACTGGTTAAACAATGTGATAAAGAAATTAAAGACATGTTTAACCGTGAAATAAAGGAATTAACGATTACTCAGGGTCAGATTTTAACAAAACTGATTGACCGTGAGGTGGGCAGAACAACATACGATATTGTAAAGCAAACAAAAGGTGGTTTCGCTGCATTTTCTTATCAGATTGTTGCCCGTGTGGTAGGACATAATTTAAAAAGCACTTACGATCCTAATACAGATAGGGATATAGAATCTATTATCCGTACCTCAGGATTTTATCAATAACATATAATGCAGGAACGCATTCCGAATATTTATTCGTTTAAGGTTAAGAAAATTAATGGCGAAGAACAGCCCTTATCAACCTACCGAAACAAAGTTGTTTTAATTGTAAATACAGCATCAGAATGTGGTTTCACGCCACAGTTAAAAGAATTACAGCGACTTAAAGACGAGATTAACAGCCCTGATTTTGAAATCCTGGGCTTTCCCACAAACGATTTTGGAAAACAGGAACCTTTAAACGGGGCTGATATCGCATCCTTTTGCGAGATCAACCACGGCGTAAAATTCCCTGTTTTTGAAAAGATTATGGTTCGTGGCGAGCATGCTCATCCACTTTATCAGTTCCTGAGCGATAAAAAGCAAAACACAAAATTAAGTTCAAAACCCCGTTGGAACTTTCACAAGTACCTCCTGAACAAAAATGGCGAACTGGAAGATTATTTTTTACCGTTTACCAAGCCGTTGAGTTCGAAAATTAAAAAGAAAATTCAGCAGCTGCTGAGCCAAAATGCCCAATAATTTAAATCAATGAAACCGACATTATTAAAATAATCATTAAGCCAGATGGACAATGATTATTTTAATGATCAAAGGTTCCATCTGACTATTAAAAAACACAAAAAACACAGATGAACTTAGATATTTTAGTCATAGCCGTGCATCCTGATGATGCAGAGCTTTGCTGTTCCGGTACTATTTTAAAACATATTGCCCTTGGTAAAAAAGTTGGAATTGTAGATTTAACCAGAGGCGAGCTGGGTACACGCGGTACAGCAGAAACAAGAGATGAAGAAGCGGCGGCCTCTGCAAAAATTTTGGGCTTACATGTCCGTGAAAATTTAAGATTGAAAGATGGATTTTTTCAGAACGATGAATTTCACCGTTTAGAAGTGATTAAAGTCATCAGAAAATATCAACCCGAAATTATTTTAAGCAATGCTTTGGAAGACCGACACCCTGATCATGGCAGAGCTGGCGACCTGGTTTACGATTCGGTTTTTTTATCGGGCTTACCAAAAATAGAAACGTTGATAGATGGTGTTAAACAAGAGGCCCACCGTCCGAGGTTATTGTTGCAATATATCCAGGACAGATACTTGAAGCCTGATATTATTGTAGATATTTCTGATCATATGGATAAGAAAATTGAATCGATTAAGGCTTTTAAAACACAGTTTTATAATCCTGATGTAGATGGATTGCAAACTTATATTTCATCACCTGAGTTTTTCGAAAGTGTAATTGGCCGTTCAAGAGAATTTGGCAAAAGCATTGGCGCCACTTTTGGTGAAGGTTTTACTTCGCGGAAATTGTTGGGCGTTGATAATTTATTTGATTTGAGGTAGGAAAATTTGTCATTCTGAGTGCAGAGAAGAATCTTTTACGTAAATGCACTAACGCAAATACAACAAATTTTTTTGTACTCTTACCATGCGAGGCACAAAGCATCTTTTTAATCGGTTAAAGATTCTTCGTTCCTCAGAATGACAAAGCCCGGACGGAATCCAACAAAACCGCTCTTCATTTGTTATGCTCAAAACGAATAATAATGGCGAATATATTCTCATCTCTCAAAAACGCTTACAATCTTTTCAAACATGTAGATTTCGATAAGTTAGAGGCTTTATCGAAAAAAGTCGATTTACCTAAAATGGTCGAAACTATATCAAGCCTGAATGATAAACAAATCAAAGGGATGATGAAAATGATGGGTGGATCGGGTAAAAAGAAAGAATTACCACCCATTGAAGGTGACTTTTACCATTTAGGCGACGAAGCGCTCAAAGATGAGGATCGCGAACTCCAGTTAAAAGTACGTGCTTTTTTAGAAAAAGAAGTAAAACCCATCGTTAATCATTACTGGAACAAAGCTGAATTCCCCTTCGAAATTATTCCAAAACTTGCTGAACTCAATATCTGTGGTTTAACTTATAAAGGTTATGGCTGTCCGGGGAAATCGAATTTAATGGAAGGTATTTTAGCGATGGAAATGGCTAGGATTGATACCTCAATTTCTACTTTTTTTGGCGTACAGAGCGGCCTGGCCATGGGATCTATCTATTTATGTGGATCGGAGGAACAGAAACAACAGTGGTTACCGCTGATGCAACAATTTAAAATTATTGGTGCATTTGGTTTAACAGAACCTGAAGTAGGGTCTGCTGCCGCCGGTGGACTCACTACCACATGCAAAAAAATAAATGGCAAATGGGTGTTAAATGGTCAGAAAAAATGGATCGGTAACGCCACTTTTGCCGATATCTTAATTATTTGGGCACGCGATGAGGAAAGCAGTGAAGTAAAAGGCTTTATCGTGAAAAAAGATAATCCTGGTTTTGCTGTAGAAAAAATGCAGGATAAAATGGCATTGCGGATTGTGCAGAATGGAATTATTACCTTAACCAATTGCGAGGTAGAGGAAGCAGATCGCTTGCAAAATGCCAACTCATTTAAAGATACCGCGAAGGTACTACAAATGACAAGAGCAGGGGTTGCCTGGCAGGCGGTAGGCTGCGCTCGTGGTGCTTATGAAAATGCTTTGGAATATACCCAGACCCGAAAACAGTTTGGTAAACCCATTGCTTCTTTTCAATTAATTCAAAACCACTTGGTAGAGATGTTATCCAATTTGACAGCGATGCAAACACTTTGTTTCCGCCTGTCACAATTACAGGACCAGGGTTTATTGAAAGATGAGCATGCTTCGCTAGCAAAGGTTTTCTGTTCATTAAGAACGCGTGATGTAGTAAGCAAAGCAAGGGAAGTAATGGGCGGAAACGGTATCTTACTCGATTATAATGTAGCACGTTTTGTTGCCGATGCCGAGGCGATTTATTCGTATGAGGGCACCAAAGAAATTAACACATTGATTGTAGGTAGGGCGATAACTGGTTTTTCTGCTTTTGTTTAGGGGGAACTCACGAAGTTTGAAAAGGAAAGCGCAGTTTGGGAACTTCGTTAGTTTTGATCTTGGGTAATTAACTGTTTGTCTGTCTGGGTGTAGTTGAAGACTTAATAAATAACAAGGATTTTTAGGGACTGGAAAGGAAAGCCAGCATTTTATAGGTGCTTTAGCCCTGCCATTCGCTGCAATCTTTTTGCGGGTTTTGAAGTGCTGAGGTGAGGAAACTCTATTCCATAGCTCGCAGAGATGCTTCGTGCCTCAGCATGGCAGCATTTTAAGGGTGCTGCAAGCAAAAAGGATTTTCGCTGCTGTCAGGTTTATTTAACAATGGCATATTGATTGGACTGGTAGCGTATGTTTTGTGTGTTCCGTTCTGTGAGGACACAGACCGGGGCAAGTGGATTTTTGGCTTTTTTTAGGCTAACTCACGAAGTTTGAAAGGGTAAGTGCAGTTTGGTAACTTCGTTAGTTTTGAGATAGGGTAATTAGTTGCTTGTCAGTTCGAGCTTAGTCTAAGACTGATGTAGTATGATAAATAGCAGGATTTTTAGGTTTAGGAAACGAATGTTAGCATTTCATAGGTGCTACAGTCCTGCCATTCGCTGTAGCCCGATAGAAAAATCGGGGCTGCCGCTGCTGTCAGGTTTATTGAACAGCGGTTTTTTTCAAGGCACAAAACATTGTTCATAAACCCGATTGGAATGGATGCCAATTTCCTTCAAATTGGCAGGAGGGAAAGCGGGATTGTAGTTGCCAAACGCTCAGAACCGTCCATTTCCAAATCATCGATCAAATTAAGCAAGGAGATATCCATTAACGGCTCTACTCTTTACTTAAACGGATACTTGTTAAATGCCACCTGGCTCATCGCACTTTTTTCATATAATGCAATACAGGCTTTGTTAAAAGCCGGATCGAAGTTTATTGCTCCAGGCTCTAATGTGTTTGGAACATTTCCATTTTGCATAAAGAAGTAAACTTTCGTATTCCCGTATTTAGTATGGGGCATTAAATTACCATAATCTTCCATTTCTTTCCAGATCGAATCTTTAACTGTTACCACGTAAATCCGTTGCACCGGGCCAGTGTTATTGGCATTTCTATACTTGATCATTTCTTTAAAGCCAGCTTTCATATCACTAATTCCTGGCTGATCAAAAACATCTTTAGCCATGAAAAAGATGAATACTAAAACCCCTGCAATCAGGAAATAAACCGACGATTTTCTGTTCATGCCTACAATAAAGGCAATATTTTTTCCATAACCGTCAGGCCTTCGTCAATATGCTTTTGTTCAATGCAGAGTGCCGGACGAAAACGTATGGTTTTCTCACCACAACCTAAGAACATTACGTTGTTTTCAAGTCCTTTGCCAATAAATGCATTGCGCATTTCTTTTGTCGGGAAATCGAAAGAACACAACAAACCTCTTCCGCGCACATTTGTCATTTGATCAAACTTATGTGATAGGTTTCCTAATTGATCTTTTAGGTACATCCCTACTTTTGCCGCATTTTCGCATAGCTGATCTTCCTCTATGATCTGTAAAATCTGAGAAGAACGTACCATATCAACCAAATTGCCTCCCCAAGTTGAGTTAATTCGGCTGGGTACTTTAAATACATTGGTTTCAATTTCGTCTACCTTATTGCCAACAAGGATACCACAAACCTGCATTTTTTTACCAAAAGCAATAATATCTGGTCGGGCCTTTTCGCTAAAATGTTGGTGGCACCAGAATTTACCGGTTAACCCTACGCCAGTTTGTACTTCATCATAGATTAAAAAGGCATCGTTTTCATCGGCCAATGTTTTAAGCTGAATCAAAAATTCTTCCCGCAGGTGGTTATCCCCTCCTTCAGATTGGATCGGTTCTACAATTATTGCGCAGATATCATCTTTATTATCTGCAAAAGCTTTTTTGATCTGTGCAAGCGAAACTTCTTCAGTTGCAATGGCCTGATTTAAATTATTTCCTGAAAGTGGAAATTTAACTTCCGGAACAGCTACCCTTGGCCAGTCGAATTTGGCAAACCATTTTGTTTTATCTGGTAGGGTATTGGTTAAGCTTAGCGTATAACCTGTTCTACCATGAAAAGCCCTTTCGAAGTGTAAAACTTTAAAGCCTTTTTCTTGAGTATATCCTTCTGCAAAGTTTTTCTGGACTTTCCAGTCCATGGCTACCTTGATAGCATTTTCTACTGCCAGGCCTCCTCCTGCAATAAAAAAAGCATGCGGCAGATAATCGGGGATACCAATTTTAGAAAATGTTTCTACAAACTGTGCATATTGCTGGGTGTAAACATCTGAGTTAGATGGATTGGCTAAGGCAGCGAGGAGAAGATTTTTTTTAAATGCTTCATCATTAATCATTTTAGGGTGGTTATAGCCCAAAGGAACGGAAGCAAAACAAGTGAAAAAATCGAGTAAAGTTCTATTGTATTTCGAATCGTAAATGTATGCGCCGTGACTTTTTTCTATATCATAAGTGAGGTCGAAACCATCGGCCAAAATGTGCTTACTTAAGGATTCGTTAACGCGATCTGCAGGTACTGTTAATTGATACATAAACTTGATTTTGGTATAATCCAAATTTAGTTAAATGTGCCTAAAATCAAAATTTAAGCACTTTTTATGCATGTGGGGCAAAAAATAGGTTTAAACTGTTTAAAGTATGATTATAGACAAAATCAAGTTTTGGACTTCACAGGTGTGGAAAACTTTTTTGCTAAAAACGCTAATCTAATGCTTTTAGCTCGCTCGTTTTTATTGACCTGTGCAGGCTCTGTGCCTTATATGAAATCATAAAGTAGAATCCATCGCCTTTTAACCCATGCTGTAAAATATTTCATCGGGTCATAACGTCTCATTTCTTTAAGTATTTTGATTTTTTAGTGCATTGGAGTTGCATTAAGATTCCGGTCTGGTTGAGAATAACGCCCGTAATTTATTTTATAAAAATCAATGTTTTGACGTTTAATTGATTTTTTTGCCCCTAAGACGCGGTCTTGCCTCGGCTCGCCGCCGCCGAAGGGCTCTTTCTTTTTGGCATCAAAAAGAAACAAAAAATGCCGGCTGAAAATTTTTCTTTTGAAGCCAGTTATACGGCCAGAACAGTGCAGCCCGAAAAATTTGTTAGGCCGATTTACATAGAACGGGGATACTGTGCTATGGCCTAGCTAGATGGAAATGCGACAGCGCTTAAAGTATTGATTAGGAATAATTTGTAAAAAAAAATGTCAATAGTAGCCTGTCGAAGGACCTATTTATACAATTCAGGCACTTCGACAAGCTCAATATGACAGATAAAGTTTAAATACTTAACCTTTAATAAATGCCAAAATATCCTTATTAATCGTTTCTGCCTCTGTAGTTGGCATACCGTGAGGAAAACCTGGATAAGAAATTAATTTTCCGTTTGGCAAAAGTTTAGCTGCTCTTGGTGCCTGGTTAAAAGGAACAATCTGGTCGTCTTCGCCATGTAACACCAATACGGGAATTTCTACGCTTTTTAAATCTTCAGTAAAATTCGATTCCGAAAATGCTTTAATTCCATCATGATGTGCCAATACAGAACCCATCATGCCCTGGCGCCACCAGTTGTGTTTTATGCCTTCCTGAACGGTTTTTCCCTCACGGTTCCAGCCATAAAATGCTACCGGAAAATCGTAAAAATATTGTGCCCTGGTAAAACCAGTACCCTGACGTATTTCGTCAAAAACAGACAATGGCACACCTTCCGGATTGCTTTCATTCTGGATCATGATTGGCGTAACCGCACTGATTAATACCACTTTGGCAACCCTTTCTTTACCATATTTAGCAACATAACGAATCGCTTCGCCACCGCCGGTTGAATGGCCAATGTGAATGGCATCTTTTAGATTAAGTGCTGCGGTTAGTTCCGCAATATCGGCTACATAGGTATCCATATCATTACCGTTAGCGCTTTGGCCAGAGCGACCATGTCCGCGGCGATCATGTGCAATTACGCGATATCCCTGTTTAAGAAAAAACATCATTTGGATATCCCAATCATCGCCAGATAATGGCCATCCATGATGAAAAACGATTGGCTGTCCTGTTCCCCAATCTTTGTAATAAATTTCAGTTCCATCTTTTACTTTAATCGTACTCATAGCTTTTTTTTAGATTAATTTTAATTGTTTAATGTCGTTTTTAGGAATCATCCAAAAATAAAAAATGATGTTGGTTGATCACTAAACGTGAATGCTATATCTTGTGCTTTCTGTATTGCAATTTGTGATCCATTTTGTTAAGTTATTGCTTTTTAGATAATTAGTGTTTATGGTTTGATAATTTATTTGCGCTATTTCGTTAATTTACGTTGGTGGTATGGGAGCGTCGATTTTGGATTAACTATTTTAATTGAGGTTACATCATTAAGATAATGGTATTAAATTAAACACCAACTTCAGGTAGCGGTTTCAATAGCATGGAAATTTTATCAGCTTAATGATTACTTAGCCGATTGTGATAGTTTTTTAACGTAAAATCACGATATATCGTCAGTTTGATTCTTTATTATGTAGTCTTTTATTTGCAACAAGCTGGTTATTTGTTGATTATATTTATGGTTTGTTCTTTGTTTAGAAAAGCTATGCATTATACCCTTCTTCAGTTCTTGATTTTACTTTTTGTTGCTTTTATGCTTATTATGCTGGCTCAAAAAGTTAAAATTTCATATCCTATATTTTTGGTTATTGCCGGTTTGGGCATTAGTTATATTCCTGGAATTCCTGCAATGTCTATCGATCCGGAGGTGATATTCCTGATTTTTCTTCCTCCTTTACTTTATGAGGCTGCCTGGTATACTTCCTGGAACGATTTTTGGCGTTGGCGCAGGCCCATCAGTTTACTGGCTTTTGGGCTGGTTATCATCACTTCTTTAGCCGTGGCTTTTTTAACTTCATCAATCATTCCAGGTTTTACGCTGGCTATGGGATTTTTATTGGGGGGAATCGTTTCGCCACCAGATGCCATTGCGGCGACATCCGTGCTCAAAAACATACAAATTCCCAAACGGATAACCACTATTCTTGAGGGCGAAAGTTTGGTTAACGATGCTTCCAGTTTAATTGTGCTTCGTTTTGCCCTGGCTGCGGTAATTACTGGGCATTTTTCACTTTCAGAAGCTACCGGCGATTTCTTTCTAAGTACAACAATGGGAATTGTAATTGGCTTGGCGGTTGCTCATGTACTTTATCTTATCCACCGTTTTTTACCTACCACACCAAGTATAGATGCAGCATTAACGTTAATTTCACCATATTTTATGTATCTGGCGGCAGAACAATTTCATTATTCAGGAGTAATGGCAGTAGTTAGCGGTGGTCTATTTTTGTCGTACCGATCGCATGAAATTTTTGTTGATGGACAAAGCCGTTTACAGGCTGTAAATGTTTGGGCAACACTGGCCGTTATACTAAATGCCTTTGTTTTTATTTTAATTGGCTTGGAACTGCCTGTAATTATGGCGGGTTTAGAAGGTTATTCACTATGGGAGGCCATTAGTTACGGTTTAATAATTAGCGCTTTAGTAATTTTGTTGCGCATTGCCTGGATTTATCCAGTTGCTTTTATTCCACGCTGGTTATCTAAAAAAGTAAGAATTAGCGAGGCGCACCCGGGTTGGAAAGGTCCTTTAATTATAGGATGGGCAGGCATGAGGGGGGTAGTTTCATTGGCAGCAGCACTTTCATTGCCTATTACTACGGCAGCACATGTAAATTTTCCACACAGAAACTTAATCATCTTTATCACCTTTGTGGTGATTTTGGTAACACTTGTATTTCAGGGGCTTACCCTGCCCCTTTTAATCAAAATGGTTCGTATTCAGGAGATTGATCCTTTGGTTTCTGATGAACAACAGGAAGCTACCATTAAGCGTAGGCTTTTAAGGGTTGCACTCAATCGCTTGTCGGAAATCTATCCTCAAGAGGTGGAGGGCATAATTTTAGTGCGCGGATTAAAGGAAGAACTAGAAAATCGCTTAAATCATGCATCAAAAAGATTAGAATCGTTGGAATGCGAAGAAATTGAAAACGCCGAAATGGATATTTACAACCACATTTTAAAGGATATTTATCGCATACAAAGGCAAGAGCTACACAAAATAAGAAGGGAAAAAGAGTTTAGCGATGAAGTAATCAGACAAGAGGAAATGCAGATTGATTTATCGGATACCAAAATTCCGCATAAGAAATTGCAGTAAAATAATGGCTAAATGGTTTATATAGCAGTGGCGAGCGCTGCGAAACAAAATCTTTTAACATCGTTCAAAGATCTCTCCACCGCGATCGAAATGATGTTACCTCGAGACTCCGCTACAGATTCCAATATAAGGATCGTTATCTCGACTGGAGTGCAACGGAATGGAGAGATCTTTGAAGCAAATTATTGAAATGAAATTTAAAAGCTCTCTCCACTGCGGTTGAGATGACGATTTATCTTAATCTAGATCACAGCGCTTAATCGACTCCAGGCTCCAGACTCAGAACTACCGACTCCTGGCTAAAACCTCAACTTTACCTAAAGCCTATTTAACAAATTCGAACTTTATTCCTAGTTTTTTAATTTTTGAGTTTAAGGTTGTTGATGGAATATTCAGGATTTCAGCCGCCCCACCTGGTCCATATATCTTGCCTTTGCACATTTTCAAAATGCTCAGGATATGCTCCCTTTCCATTTCTTCCATGGTTTTAATTTTGAATTGGTCATCGCCAGCATAACCCATTACATTTAACGAACCCGGAAGTTCTACCTGAGTGATTGTTTCTCCTTCGGTTAACAACATCGTTCTTTCAATCAGGTGCTCCAATTCCCTGATATTTCCCGGCCAATCGTATTCCTGTAATTGATGGAGTGCTTCAGCTGAAATTCCGGTTGCACCAGAAGAACTTTTTTTGCCGAACTTATAAATGAAATAGCTTACCAAAGCAGGAATATCTTCTTTACGTTGCCTTAATGCAGGCAGTTCAATAGGGAAAACATTTAATCGATAATATAAATCCAGTCGGAAACGCCCCTCAGATACTTCTTTCTCCAGGTTTCGGTTGGTGGCCGTAATAATCCTGACATTTATCTTTTTGGTATAATTGCTACCTAAACGTTCAATTTCTTTTTCCTGCAGTACCCTTAATAGTTTAACCTGTGCCTCTAATGGAAGTTCACCAATCTCATCTAAAAAGATCGAACCGCCATCGGCCTGTTCAAACTTCCCTATCCGTTTTTCATTTGCACCCGTAAAAGAACCTTTTTCATGCCCAAAAAGTTCTGACTCTATTAAAGTTAAAGGCAAAGCGGCACAGTTTACGGTAACCAATGGTTTATTTTTTCGTGGAGATAATTTATGGATGGTCTGAGCAATTTTTTCTTTTCCAGTGCCGCTTTCTCCCAAAATAAGTACCGAGGTATCATCTGGCGCAACCAGTTCTAATTTTTTAAAAGCAGCATGTAGCAAGGTACTATTGCCTATAATGCCATTATAATCTTTCGGAATTTCGGTATTTTCGTTTTTAACGATTGGTTTTTCAGCCATAGGTAAAGTGGAGGATTGAATTTCCAATACAATATCCTTTCCATAAATCACCTGATCTAATACAAGTTCCAGGCTTTTCTTAAACTGATTAATAATTCCTGTATGAACTTTTGTGTATAAATCTGAAAGGTGGTTAAAGAAAACAAACTGAAATTGTTCGCCTGTTCTTTCAATTTCGGTAACCAATACGGATTCTAACTGGTAATGATCTGAAATTGTTTTTACCCACGGATTTTCCATCCTCAGTTTTCTAAAATCATAGCCGTTAAATATCGATTTTCCGTTATGAACAAGCGCTACGTTATTCCACGCTTTAAAATCGCGAATGGAAACATTTACTTCCTTCAGTAAAGTTTCGTTATTGAGTGTATTAAATTTTCCATCAGAAGAACGGACAATATTAATGTCTTTGGTAATTGTGCGTGGATTTGATTTGGTAATCCAAAGGAAATCGAAAGGGACAACCGGATGCAATACGGCACTGATTTGTTTCAGCCGTTCCGAAATGGAAGATTGCTTTTCTACAATATGTTCAATCTGTTTGTGTAATGATGGCTCTGCGTGTTGATTGTACTTTAAATTCTGCTCATGCCTGTACCGGGCAATATCCAGCATCACCATGAGGTCTTTTTCACGAAAAGGCTTTACCAAAAAACCGTATGGCAGGGTAGCTTTGGCAGCCTCTAAAATTCCTTGATTGGTATTTGCAGAAATGTAAATAAACGGAATCCCTATTTCGGTAAGCTGGCCAGCCAAATCAATACCTGTTTTATCGCCCTGTAAAAAAATATCCAACAGTATCCAATCGGGTTCTTTAGCCGCGATTAACTCGAGTGCTTTTACCACAGACGGCGCTATCCCACACACTTTGTAACCAGCCTTTTCGAGCATGATCCTCAAATCGTTGGCTACAATAAATTCATCCTCTACAATTAAGATTTTTTTTTTCATTTTTTTTCAGACGGGCGTAATATAAAAACCGACAATCAACAAGGGGGGGACAGATTAATACGGTTATTTTAAGTCAAGAAAAATACCAATCCTTAAGTTTTTGTCTATCAGTGTTTTATTTTATTTATTATTTTTTGAAAATGATGATATATCGTTGATTTACTAAATGTCATTAGCGTTTTATATCTAGCTTTTTAATTTTAGAATTCAATGTTGTTGCCGGGATGCCCAAGAGTTCGGCTGCGCCGCCAATGCCTGCCACCTTGCCTTTGCAGCGTTCTAAGACTCTGATGATATGGTCTCTTTCGTTATCGCTAATTGTTTTTATTCTACCTTGAGACAGGGGTTCCTCGTTTTTAATCTCAAGTTCGAGATGATCTGTATTAAGTTTCCCATTTGAAGACAGCAGTATATTTCTTAAAATTACATGCTCCAATTCCCTGATATTGCCCGGCCAATCATATTGCATCAGCCGATCTATAAAATCAATAGGGATTTCCGGAATACTTTTACCCACAGCCTCTGCATGTTTTTTTACGAAATACTGTGTCAATAATGGTATATCTGTTTTTCGTTGGCAAAGCGGGGGGATGTGTATCGGAAAAACGTTAAGACGGTAAAAGAGATCAAGCCTGAATCTGCCTTTTGCAATCTCTTTCTCTAAATTGAGATTAGTAGCGGCAATTATTCTCAAGTCAACAGAAATAGGTGCTTTGCCGCCGATCCTTTCAATTTCCTTTTCCTGTAATACCCTAAGGAGCTTTGCTTGAAGATCGAAGGGCATTTCGCCTATCTCATCAAGAAATATGGTGCCACCATTGGCTTCTTCAAATTTACCAATTCTGGTATTGATCGCACCTGTAAATGAGCCTTTTTCGTGACCAAATAAAATGGATTCGATTAAATCGGCAGGTAATGCGGCACAGTTTACTGCTACAATGGATTTTGTATTTCGATGTGACAAGCGGTGCAGGCTTTTGGCAATTTCTTCTTTTCCTGTTCCGCTTTCTCCGGTAATCAATACTGATGTGTCTGTTGGGGCTACAATTTTTATTTTATCTAAAACACTTAGTAAAGCCGTGCTTTTGCCAATAATATTCTCGAAATCTTTCTTAGCCAAAGGATAGTCGCTTTCCTGATGTGTTGCTGATTCGGTTCCCGCTTTTTCCAGTTCAATAATATGGGCCAGTTTTTTCTCCAGGGTGCCTGATAAGAAATTAAGCAAATCCATGTGGGCTGGTTGGTAAATGTTTTCAGTTCTGCTGTAAAATGAAAAGCTAATTTGATCGCCATTTTCGAGGTAGAATGTTTTGACCAAATTGGAAGATAAATTATACGTATTGGCCATTAAGTTTTTCATTGGCGCAGCCTTTTTAACGCCTTCAAAATCATCACCAATGTAAATGGCATCGGCAGTGGTTTCTGGTACCAGTTCATTGATGGCATCGTATTGTACTCTGCTTAAACCCGTATAATTCAAAAACTCATTGGCTGTAAATAAGTCGTATTGATCGAAGTTTTTTCTGGTGATTCCAATTTCACTGTATCGTTTTCCATCTTTTGCAATACCTGAAAGCGCAATAAAATCAAAAGGAATATAAGGTTGAAAGGCATTTGCAGTGCATAATATTTTCTTTTGCCAGGTTAGCGATTTCATGGAGATATCCACAATAAAATCCTGCATAAAGCGCTCGCTGCTCATTTTCATGTTATTGCTGTTTTCCTTGCGGTACCTGGCAATATCAATGCTTAATAAAATATCCCGTTCGCGGTAAGGCTTAACAATAAACCCGTAAGGGCAGGTAGATTTTGCGGCCTCCAGCACTTTCTCATTCGAATTGGCGGAGATATAAATGAAAGGAATCTGGCTTTTCATCAAATCATGCGCCAGATCAATTCCGGTTAGCCTGCCTTTAAGGTAAATATCCAGAAGAACCAGATCAATCTGGTGTTTTTCTAATAGGGGCTGCGCATTTTTTACCGAATCGGCAATGCCAATAACCTGATAACCTGCACGCTGCAAAATCATCTGCAGGTCGTGTGCAACAATAAACTCATCTTCAACGATTAGGATTTTCTCAGTCATCACGTTCATTTAATCATTTGGTAAAAATAAATCTTCATTAGAATTGGTAAAGATTAGGCTCACCAAAACACCATTGTAACTTTCCATAGTAAAAGTCCCATCGATTTGTGTACTCAGCCCCTTCATCAAAATAATGCCCAATGTATTGCTTTGTTCGTAGTCAAAATCGGGTGCTAACCCAATGCCGTTGTCTTTAATAAACAATTCGTAGCAGTTTTCCTGGTGTTCTTTTAGTTTGATTACAATTTTTCCTCCAGGCATATCCGGGAAAGCATATTTGAAAATATTGGTGATCGCTTCGTTAATAATTAGACCAAGTGGAACGGCTTTCGAAATGTCCAGTTCGAGATTTAAAATATCCAGTTCAAAACTGATCTTTTTATCGTCGTTTAGACTTTCCTTTAAATATTCAACCAACTCTACAATATAAGGCTGAATGTTTATGGTCGCAACATTTTCTGTCTGATAGAGCTTTTGATGGATTAATGCAATACTTTTTAGCCGGTGCTGACTTTCTTTTATGGCCTCAATTGCCGATAAATCTTCGAGGTAATAGCTTTGACTATTTAACAGGCTCATAGTAAGCTGCAGGTTATTTTTAACCCGATGGTGCACTTCCTTAATTAAGCTTTCTTTTTCTTCGATCAGTTTGTTTTTTTGCTGAACATTGACTTCCAGCTTAGCATATGCAAGGTCTATATCGGCCTTTTTCTTTACCAGTGTATCATGAAGTTTCTTTTTCAATCGAAACCTTCCATAAATTAGAATGAGTACAATGGTTAAAAAGGCCAGACCAACGAAAGTGGCATTTTTGATCCATTGAATGCGGTTGAGTTCCTGACTTTGCAATTGTGATTTCTTTCTGAGGATTTCATTATCATTCTCCTTTTGCGCAGCCTGAAATTCAATTTTCAATCGTTCAATAGTATTTAAATTCTCCTGACTAAGCATAGAATCTCTAAGCTTATGAAAAGCTTGCAGGTGAATAATTGCCTCAGCCGGACGATCGGTAGATAAATCTATTTTGTAAAGGATCTCATTTAACCGGATCTGCCTTGGCAAGGTCATGCTGATCTGATTTTCTCTTGCCTTTTCTGCAAATTGCAATGCAAGCTGATATTTGTTCTGGGCAAAATAAAATTCGCTTGTTGAGAAGAAAACTGAAGTTTGGAAAGGGTTAGAATATGTTTTTAAGGTAGCATCTTCCAGTAGTTTATCAAAATAAGTTTTAGCCAGATTGTATTTTTTTAGTGCGGCATAACACTCGCCAAATGCAAGAAATATAAAATATTGATGCCCACTTGATGGATTGCTAACCTCGCTCCATGTTTTTTGTAATATAGAAAGTGCTTTTTTAGCTTCACCTAATTTTATCATTTGGCTGGTAATGGCATATGCGGTAATAAATCGGAAAGGGTCTTTTTTGTCTGGTCCGTTAAGGGTTTTGCTGTACCATGAAATGCTTTCTTTAGCTTTGCCCATAGCCTCGTAAGCAGAACCCACTCTGTTCAGATAAGTGTCGAGCACTTCCTCGTGGTTGCTTTGAGCTGTTTTTACACTGAGCAAAGCATAGTTTAGCGCTTTACTGAGTTCTCCTTTTCTTTCGTAGACTGCCGAAAGTAAATCGTAAGCCATTGGGAGATCAGGAAGTTTGAATTTCTTATCTAAAGCAATCACCTCAAAAAGCTCTTTTATCGATAAATCAAATTTTTCTTCTTCCAGATGGAAATCGGCCATTGTTTTTAGGAGCGTTGCCTCTCTGTATTTTTCATCGAAAGATGTGCCGATTTTTTTATATAAAGAATGTGCATTGGCGGCGCGATTGTAGAATGTTCGGTTTTTATAATCCGAAACGGTATCAGGAACGTTAAGATAATAGGAATACCAGGCGTTGGCTTCAAAATGTTTATTTCTAATTTTTTTTGCAATAGCAATCGCCTTTTCATAGGTGAGCGCCTGCTGCTCTCTTAAGTGCTTCTTATTCAAGAACCGGGCGTAAACCATCAGTGTATGGAATTCCCAGTTTGAAGATTTAAGTTGATCACTTAAAATCTGCGCTTTTTGCAGATAAGGTAGTGCCTTTGCTAAATTTTCGTGTTTGTTATCTTGTTGATTGATGAAATGATTTGCAATTTTAATCAGATATTTTACCCGGTTTGTATCGGGTTTGGATCCGGCAAGCAATTTGTTCAGCTTTTGCAGTGAATCTTTTTGATTTAAGTTGTTTTCCTGGATACTGGTTGGACTATTATGGTTTTTGAATATCATTAAACTGGAAATTCCGATCATAACCATGTAAATCACCATTTTAGTGATGTATTTATGAATTACAATGTTTCGAATCATTCCGTTTAATCTCATCCTTAATTATTTGTTTAGGATATGTTCACGTTTAATTTTGAATTTTTTGATTTTAGAATTGAGGGTCGTTGCCGGAATGTTTAAGATTTCTGCAGCCCCACCAATACCGGATATTTTGCCTTTGCAACGTTTTAGTATCGATAGAATATGGTCGCGCTCATTTTCGTGGATGCTTTTGATTTTTTCCTCATCTACAATATTATTGGCCTCATTTCTATCTATTTTAGGTAGGTGGATCTCTTTTAGTATGTTGCCCGATGTTAACAGTAAGCTCCGCTCAATAAGGTGTTCCAGCTCCCTTACATTTCCTGGCCAAGGATAAAGCATCAATTTGTTCAATGCGCTTTTGGATATAGTGTTAACCTGCCGCCCGGTTTTCTTCGAAATGCGTTGTATGAAAAATGCTGACAGGTGTGGGATGTCATCCAATCTATCCCTTAATGGTGGAATGGAGATTGGAAATACGTTCAACCTGTAATACAAGTCACTTCTAAAAGTTCCTTTTTCTACCTCCTTTAACAAATTCCTGTTCGTTGCGGCTATAATTCTAACATCTGTTTTAATTACACCTTTACCGCCGATGCGCTCAATTTCTTTTTCCTGTAGCGCTCTTAGTAATTTTACTTGAAGGTCGGGCGAGAGCTCGCCGATTTCATCCAAAAACAGCGTGCCGTTATGGGCCAGTTCGAATTTTCCTATCCTTCGTTCCGTTGCGCCCGTAAAACTGCCTTTTTCATGGCCGAAAAGTTCACTTTCAGCCAAGTTAAGAGGTATTGCCGCACAATTGATTTTAACCATCAATTCATTGTGTCGGAGTGAAGAATTGTGTATCGCTCTTGCAATGAGTTCCTTTCCGGTTCCTGTTTCCCCAATAATCAATACCGTGCTATCAGTGGTGGCCACGGCGTCAATCAGATGAAAGATGCCTTTTAACGACTTGCTTTGTCCGATGATTTCTGTATGATTGTATTTGTGTTGTATCTCTTCTTGCAGGTAACTTTTTTCGTCTTCTAATTTTTGTTTGTATTCATTAATTTCTATAAGCTGCTGTTCAATTTTTTCGTTTGCCAGGATGTTTGATATGGCTATCGAAATTTGCAGCGAAAGACCATGAAGCAGATCAAAATAAATGTTTGATAATAAATTTTTGCTTTTAGTGTACAGGTAAAAGAAACCGATACAGCCTGATCTATCTGCCATTTTTAGGCCGATCATTTCTTTGATGCCTTTATTATGCCAAAATCCGAGCCATGCCGGCGCATCAGCCCATGTTAAGACCTCTTGAACATTGAAAACGATTGGTTTTTCAGATGAAATCATCGCCCTGCACATGCCATCATCAAGGGTGTATTTTTCTGAAGCTTTAGGCGCTATGCCAGCTGTTTTAAGAAAATCTTCTTTCTGGTTATAGATAAAAGCACTGTGCGTTTCCTTATCATCATTAATCAAACAGATAACAAAATCGTCAAAATTAAACAGTCTTTTTAGTTTTTGATCGATGACATCGAACAAATCTAGTTTGTTGCGTATAGAAGCGATTGAATTACTTAAAGATAACAGTACTGCGGATTCTATTTCCTTTTGTTTAAGTTTTTTAAGCAGTAAAATGTTCTCACTTATAAGAGCGGAGGCCTCGTTCGGGTCGAGGTGAGTATTCTTAATGTTGCGAAGTTCAGATAGATTACCCTTGCTTTCCATGAAGCTAAGGTAGGATTTATAAATTAAAAAAGGATTTTATATAGATTAAATGTATAACGATATTTCGATAGTTAATGAATTAATTAATTGATTTATAGTATTTTATTGTATATCATATATGAATATTTTTTGTATTATTTCGTTATTCTATTTATGTATCAACCGAGTTTGTATAATCCTCATAACGCCCTATTGAACTTGATTCAGCATCTTTTGCAGTTGTAATTGGCACTGCAATAAATCATTATTGGCAAATTCCTTAAACAGGTCGCTATTGAGAGGAGAAATCCTGAATTTTCGGGGAAGCAATCTTAAAGTTGTGCCATTAGCGACCGTAAGATTGCTTCGTTGGCTGAAAAAGCCTTCTCGCAATGACGATATCCCTAAGGGAATTATAAACACTTAACTCTATATCCTTTGTGCCTTCCTTCATTTTCTTTGTGGTAAAAAGCGTTTTCCCTTAGCCGCACCTTGCGTAAAAATCTTCGTGGTAAAAACAAAATTAAAATTCGTAAATCAACGATATATGGTTAATTCTAAATAACCTGTTTTTGTGTAAGTTGTTGTTTTGTAGTGTTTTATTAGGTGGTATGTTTCTTGGAACAGTGAGGGAAACAAAAATATTTAATTATGAAACCATCACCAGACTTATTATCTCCAGAAAACCACGCATTGGTATTAATCGATTATGAAGGACAAATGGCTTTTGCTACAAAAAGCATCTCCATTACCGAACTTCGTACTAATGTGGCTATTATTTGTGGTGCATCTAAAATCTTTAAAGTTCCGACCATTGTAACCACAGTTGCTGAAGAATCGTTTTCTGGTCCTGTTTTTCTTGAAGTTGAAGAATTTTATCCTCAGGCCACTTCAAATTATATTGATAGAACTTCTATGAATACCTGGGAAGATGAACCCGCTTACAAAGCCATTACAGGAACAGGAAAAAAGAAAATTGTTTTAGCCGGACTTTGGACAGGCGTATGCATTGTTGGCCCGGCATTATCGGCCTTATCAGAGGGTTTTGACGTTTTTGTGATCACTGATGCCTGTGGCGATGTAAGTAATGAAGCGCATGAGCGAGCTATTCAGCGAATGGTACATGCAGGTGTGAAACCGGTAACTGCTGTACAATATATCCTTGAGCTACAAAGAGACTGGGCCAGAACCGAAACTTATGAGCCTGTAACCACCCTGATGAAAAAATACGGTGCGGGTTATGGCATCGGTATCCAGTACGCACATAAAATGATCAAACACTAATTGTTTTACAAAAAAAATGAGCATTAATCATCCCCGCTTGGCGTTTATTGTGGCCATTTGTATCTGCCTTTCAATGGCAAATGCTTACGGTCAGGGCATCATGCTTATGCGCTACGATGAGGATTATAGCTATCTGAAAGATTCGGACAGGAATTTATACAATACCTTAAAATTCCTGCCGCTTTCGGTTAATAAAAAAGTATACCTCAGTTTTGGTGGCGAGATCAGGGAAGAATATGGCGGTAAAATCAATGAGGATTGGATCAAATATCAAGGATTCAATTATTCTTTTTTACAACGCTATTCTCTTTATGCCAATTTAAATATTGGTGATAGACTGCGGGTTTTTGCTCAGGTGAACAGTGCACTCGAAAATGGGAGTAAGTATGGACCATCTCCTGTTGATGAAGATCAGCTTGCAGTGCAAAATCTTTTCGCAGAATACAGGATACTTAAAGATTCTTCAAATAAATTAGCTATTCGGGTGGGCAGACAGGAAATTAATTATGGTTCGGGCAGGTTAATTTCTGTGCGAGAAGGTACAACCGTTAGGCAGTATTTTACAGGCGCCAAACTGATGTATGCAATATCCCGGTTTTCGCTCGATGCATTTGTTTTAGAAGCCGATGAGGTTAATTTTGGGGTATTTGACAATCGTCCAAGCCATCAGGCTAATCTTTGGGGCGCTTATTCTAACCTCAATATCCAGAAAGGCGGAAACTTCGATTTCTACTATTTAGGCATTAGGCGCAACAATGCAGAGTTTGAGGAAGGTATAGCGCAGGAAGTGCGGCATACCTTAGCTACCCGATATTGGAAAAGTGGCGGTGGTTTTATCTACAATGTAGAAGCCGCCTATCAGTTCGGGAAATTTGGAAATGGCAATATCAATGCCTGGACAATGGCCCTTGAATTTGGTTATACTTTCGAAAAAACCAAATTTAAACCTTCTTTCAACTTGCGGAACGACTACATTTCAGGTGATCAAAAGGCAGGAGATGGGAAACTGCAAACCTTTAATCCTTTATATCCGAAAGGGGGCTATTTTGGCTTTAATCCACTCATCGGGCCATCTAATTTAATTGATCTTCATCCATACTTAACACTCACCCTTACCGATAAATTAAGTGTCCAGGCTGATGTGGTTTTCAACTGGAGATATTCATTAAACGATGGAATTTATCGTCCGAGTGGAAATTTTAACACTGCAGGTTCCATGTCCGGTCACCGGTTTATTGGTACAACCTATCTGCTCAGCGCGGATTATAAATTTAATAACAACCTTTCATTGAGTTGTGGGGGACAATATTTCAGGGTAGGTGATTTCATCAAAGATATCGTACCGCTCTGGGACAATTCAAAGTTTTTTAATGCTCAGGTATCATACAAATTTTAAACATAAGAAAATGAAAAAGAACTTCACTAAACAATCAAAATCTGTCCTGCAAAAAATCAGGATAACGGTAATTATATTTTCAGTATTTATTACAGGAACAGCATTTGCGCAAACTACTACGGCAATAGGAACGGCCAAAGTTTGGGGCACAGTAGATGGAGTTGTCATCGAAGGTGTTGTTCAGGGGCCATCGGCGCAGGTTAGCGATTTACAGATCGCCTGTGTTTTCGAGTATACAGAGGGAGATATTTTTAATTCTCCACCTGCACTTCCGCCAGCGTTAAATGGTTTGGTACACTTAGATCAGGATATGAAAGGTTTGATCACTGAAATCCGTAAAAGCGGTAAATTTTGGGGTCATGCAAACGAAACCATTTTAATTTCTCCGCCAAAAGGTACCATAGGGGGTAAACGCTTGCTTTTAATAGGTCTTGGCGATCGGAACAAATTTACGCCAGAATTAATGACAGGAGTAGGCAGTATCGCCATGAGAGAAGCACTTAAAGTGGGCGTTAACAATTTTTCTTTTGCAAGCGATTTGAAAGATGCCGGGATCGACTCACCAACGGCGTTGGTTGCTGGCAACGTGGTGAAAGGTATTTTCGAAGCCTACAGAACCCAAGCCTGGTTAAAAGAAAAGAACATGGCAACCTTTAAACCTGTTGTGAAAGTGATTCTTTTAGCGGGACCGGCTTTTTTTACAACCGCTGGAGAAGGCATTCAGGAAGCAATTGCTGCCATTAAAAATTAAAATCTCAACAGTTTTAATTCCTAAAAAGAAAATACTATGGATGCAGATATGATCTTATTCAATGGCAAGGTACATACCATTGCCAAACAGAAGGAAGAAATAACAGCGGTTGCGATTAAGGACGGGAAGTTCATTGCCATTGGTAATGATAGCGATATTATGAATTTTTCGGGTTCTGCAACAAGGCTGATTGACCTTTGTAAAAAACGGGTAGTTCCTGGCATTAACGATTCCCACATTCACCTAATCAGGGGTGGATTGAATTTCAATCTGGAATTGCGTTGGGATGGCGTTCCGTCATTGGCCGATGCCTTGCGGATGCTCAAAGAACAGGTAGATATTACCCCGTCGCCACAATGGGTGCGCGTAGTTGGAGGCTGGTCTGAATTTCAGTTTGCCGAAAGAAGAATGCCTACCCTCGAAGAAATAAATGCCATTGCGCCTGAAACACCAGTTTTTATTCTGCATTTATACGACCGTGCTTTCATGAACCGTGCTGCGCTTAAAGCAGTTGGATATACAAAAGATACTCCAGCGCCTCCAGGCGGAGAAATCCAGAGAGATACAAACGGAGAGCCTACAGGGTTGATCATTGCAAGTCCGAACGCCATGATTTTATATTCCACTTTGGCTAAAGGGCCAAAACTGTCTTACGAACATCAGGTAAATTCTACCCGTCATTTCATGACAGAATTAAACCGGTTCGGTATTACCAGTGTAATTGATGCAGGTGGAGGTTTTCAGAATTTTCCAGACGATTATAAAGTAGTAAACGAACTGAACGAGCAAAAGCAACTTACTGTTCGCATTGCCTATAATTTGTTTACCCAACGCCCAAAGCAGGAATTTGAAGATTTTGATAATTGGACAAACACTGTAAAACTTTATCAGGGTGATGATATGTATCGCCACAATGGGGCAGGTGAGATGCTTGTTTTTTCGGCAGCAGATTTTGAAGATTTTCTTCAGCCAAGGCCAGACCTGTCAGATAATATGGAGCCCGAATTGGAGCGCGTAGTGCGTTTGCTGGTCGAAAAAAGATGGCCTTTCAGGCTTCATGCCACATATGATGAAAGTATCGGCAGGTTTTTAAATGTTTTCGAAAAAGTAAATAAAGACATTCCTTTCGCTGGTTTACCATGGATTTTTGATCATGCTGAAACAATCGGCGAGCGAAATATCGAACGGGTAAAAGCTTTAGGTGGTGGTATTGCCATTCAGAGCAGGATGGCCTATCAGGGCGAATATTTTACCGAACGTTATGGCGCAAAAGCCACACTACAAACACCTCCGGTAAAAAGGATGCTTGAAATGGAAGTTCCTGTGGGTGGTGGTTCTGATGCTACACGCGTAAGCAGTTACAATCCGTGGGTTTCGATGTTTTGGTTAACTGCTGGTAAAACAGTTGGTGGCTTAAAAATCTACAGTGAAGATACTGTTTTAACCAGGGAAACTGCTTTAGAGTTGTACACCAGAGGTAGTGCCTGGTTTTCGAATGAACAACAAAAGAAAGGCGATATCGAAGTGGGTATGCTAGCTGATTTAGCCGTATTGAATCACGATTACTTTAAGGTTACGGATGAGCAGATCAAAAGTATCGAATCTGATTTAACCATTGTTGATGGTAAGATTGTTTATGCTAAAGGCGAATTCTCTTCTTTCTCGCCGCCAAAAATCCCAATTCTGCCCGATTGGTCGCCAACGAAAAGTTATAACGGATATTATTCTTCGGCCAATCATCAAAAAGATCAAAAAGGAAAAACAAAAGGCGCAAGTGGTGCCGATTCAGTTTTGGCTATGGTACACTCCTGCGTGGGCAGCTGTAATGTTCACAACCACAATCACGATGCGGTAAGAACCAGTAATCTGCCTATAAACAATTATACTGCATTTTGGGGCGCATTGGGTTGTTCATGCTTTGCTTTTTAAAAATGGAAAATATCATTAAATACCTGTTATATTCCGATTTGGGATCAGACCTTAATAACCGGGCGGTGCTTATTTTCAGGGTGCTGCTCATGCTCGAGCTCTTTAGGGTTCATGGAATGAAAAAGTTCCGGGTTCAAAATGGCGAAAAGGAGCACGTCCCCAATCCGCTGGGTTTGCCTGATAAACTGAACGGTTTAGTTGCTACATTTTCAGATACCGTTGTGCCATTTCTCGTTGCCATAGGTTTCGGAACAAGGCTTTTCCTCCTGCCATCTATAAGCGTAACGGCAATCGGTTACTTTGTAGTGCACAGAAAAGATTCAATAGAAGTGCGTGATGTGCCTTATATGTATACGCTGGCCATGCTTTTTTTATGGGTAATCGGACCTGGCGCTATTTCAATAGATCATTATTTATTCAATACACTTTTTAATTAATACTAAACATTAAAATCACAAAATCATGGAAGCTAAAATTGGAATCAGTACAGAAAATCTTGCTGAGGTAGCACATTCATTAAGCAAAATTCTTGCAGATGAATACGTTCTATATACGAAAACACGCAAAGCACACTGGAACGTAGAAGGGGCAGACTTTTACAACAAACACAAATTTTTCGAAGAACAATACACACAATTGGAAGATATTGTTGATGAAGTAGCAGAACGCATCCGCAAACTAGGCCACTATGCACCCGCGTCACTTAAACAGTTTCTGGAATTAACACATTTGACTGAAGACGACCGTGGCAAAAACGATGCGCCAACCTATATCAAAATATTGCTTGCCGATCACGAAAGTATTTTAATTCATTTAAGAGAAAACATCGACAATTATGCAGGTGCATTGAAAGATGCCGGAACAAGCGATTACATTACAGGCCTAATGGAAACACACGAAACCATGGCCTGGATGTTAAGGGCTCATTTATCATAAATAAAATACATGATGGAAGAAAAACAGAATAATATCTGGTTTGTAACCCTTGTGTTAACCATTATAGCCGGTTATTGCGATACAATTACCTTTGTTGCCGCCGATAAAATATTCTCAGCACATGTTACAGGAAACTTTATTGTATTCGCTTATCAAATGATCAAAGGCTCTGATGGCGACGCATGGATCAAGCTGCTAACTTTCCCAATATTTATGCTCTCGGTTATGGTTGGTGGCTGGATATCGGCGAGATTTTCGAACAGGCATTTTCTGCTTTTATGCGAAGGGATTATTCTTTTGCTGGGGGGGATAATCGCCTATTCGCTCGGCTATATCGATAATGGAGAAATTACCTGGCCCATGTACCTGGTTACCATGATTGTTGTTTTTGCTATGGGTTTACAAAACGCTTTCGGGAAACTTTTTGCTAAAGAAACCTATGGACCAACAACCATGATGACGGGGAATGTAACCCAGTTCGCTCTTGATATCAGGTCTTTTTGCAATTCTGGTTTTAAAAATGCCGATTTCCTTTCGGGCGTAAAAAAAGGACTGATCACGCTGGGCGGTTTTTTAACCGGATGTCTGCTAGGGGCGTGGATTGGGCAGCTCTTTGGTCTGGTTGGTATTTTGTTACCTGGCGTTGCCATGGTTATTTGCTATTACAATACAAAACCAGGTATAAACGATGTTAAACTTTAAACATGTTGGCCAGAAATAGCAGAACGGTTTTTTTAATGATGAAGATTAGGTTCCTGATCATCACTTTTATGCTAATAAGCCCTGTCTTTGCAAAAGGGCAGGGCATTAGGACAAAGGCAGAAGTAGAAGTTGCTGAAATAAAACTGCGCAGGCTTGGACAAACTGAAAATAAGGTCGATTTGTTGGTGGATGTAGGGACATATTACCTCAATTTACCTGGCGAAATAAAAGCAGATTTAGCTACTGCGATGAATCTTCAGCAGCAAGCTTTTAGTCTGGCAGGAAAAATCGAATATCCTAAAGGAATAGCCAGAAGCATGGTGCTCAAAGGCAATATTCTCCGCGAATCCGGAGATAAGGCTGGCAGTACCAAAATCTATAACCAGGCAATCGCTTATACAAGTAAATTGGATCTGAGAGACCAATTGGCGGAAGCTTATGCTGCCATTGGGGCACTTTTTAGCAATGAAGGAACGGATCTTGAAAAAAAGATTGGCTACAATGAAAAATCGCTGGCTTTATACCGTCAGACTGGCAATAAATTAGAAGAAGGTAACTCGCTTAAAAACCTGGGCGATTATTACAATATAAAAGGCCAACCGGCTTATGCCATTAAACTGATGGATTCATCTCTTGCTGTGTATAAAGCCATTGGATTTAAAGAATTGCAGGGTGTTTACAACAACATGTGTATCACCAATATTAGCCTTGGTAATTTTTCAAATGCACTCAAATATGGTTTGCTGGCTGAGAAAACTGCAGATCAACTGGCGGATACAAGTTTACAGCGAAGTTCGATAAACAATCATTTAGGTTTAACGTATTATTACCTGAGGAATGATCAGAAAGCATTGGCTTACTGGTTGGAGGCCAAAAGAATTGCGGAACGGTATAAAGATGCCGGTTACATGCAAACCATTATGGCCAACGTGGCCACCATTTATGTTCGGATGAAAAAGTTTGAAGAAGGAATCGCGGCGCTGAAAGAACTGATTAAAAAATATCCGCCAACTGATACCCAAATGAAGCTGCGGATCCCATACATTTTGTTTAATACCTATTACGATATCGAGCAATATGCCAAGGCTGAACCCTATTTTAAGGAACTACAGAAGTTTCACCACGATCTACCTAAAGATGATCCCAATCAAATCTATTTATACCGGAGTATCATCCGGAAACTGATCCACGATAAACAGTTTGTAGCTGCCGACGCTTATTTAAAAGAACATGAAAAACAAAGTTTACAGCAGAAAAACTTACTGGCGCTTTCGCAGTTGCACCGGCTTTGGTTTGATGTAGATTCGGCACTGAATAAGCCCTGGTCGGCAGTATCACATTATAAAACCTATAAAAGATTAACCGATTCTATCTGGAATAACGACAAGAATAAACAGATTTCGGGTTTGGAAATCGAATTCCAGACTGAAAAAAAGGACAAGGACATTGCTTTGCTCAGTCAAAAAAACCAATTGCAGCAAGTTGCGATTGAAAATGAAGGCAGGCTGAGGTATATATTTATCGCCAGTCTTTTGATTGCCACCATGTTTGTGGGATTGATTTATAACCGTTATCGGTTAAAAAGGCGCAGCAACCTCGTTTTAGAGCAGAAGCAGGGCGAAATCAACGCGCAGAACGAACTGCTCAGAAAAATACTCGATGAGAAAGAATGGTTGCTACGTGAAATCCATCACCGGGTTAAAAACAACCTGCAGATTGTCATTAGCCTGCTCAATACCCAATCGGCTTACCTTGACAATGAAGATGCCTTGGTGGCCATTAGAAACAGTCAGAACCGCATGCATGCTATGTCGCTCATCCACCAGAAGCTTTATCAATCAAATAACCTGGCCGAAATTGATATGAAGTGGTACATCAAAGAATTGGTCGATTATATGATCGAGTGTTTTAGTACTGATAAAAAAATTCAGTTCACATTAGACACAGAGGCCATTAAATTAGATGTCGCACAGGCTGTTCCGCTTGGTTTGATCCTGAACGAGGCCATTAGCAATGTGATTAAATATGCATTCCCGGCTAATAAAAAAGGTAAAGTGCATATTTCTTTCCTGTTTATAGGAGAGGATATCTGCGAACTGAAAATCGCTGATACCGGAATCGGTTTACCAGAAGGTTTCGATCCTGAAAATACCGAATCACTGGGCATGAGTTTGATGACAGGCCTTACTGAACAGCTTAATGGCGAGATTAAAATGTGGAATGATGATGGCCTAGTGCTTGATGTCATCTTTAAACGTCACAACGAATTAATTACAGAGACCTCAGAATTATTAATCAATAAAAATTAAACGATATGAATAACAATATTTTAGGCTTGCACCACATCACGGCGATTGCAGGCAATGCGCAACAAAACTTCGATTTTTATACCAAAATATTGGGTTTAAGATTGGTAAAAAAGACAGTAAACTTTGATGATCCGGGTACTTATCATCTTTATTATGGCGATGAAACCGGATCAGCAGGAACGATTCTTACTTTTTTTCCCTGGGATGGAATCGGCCCCGGAACCGAGGGTGTAGGTATGGCTACAGAAATCGGTTATTCGGTACCTGATGGCAGTCATCAGTTCTGGTTAGACAGATTTGGTGCAGCAAACATTAAAACCAAAGACATTACCGAACGTTTTGGCGAGCAGGTAATGGCTTTTAAAGATCCAGACGGGCTTTCAATGAGTTTAATTGTGCCTAAAACAGCAGATACAAGAGTGCCATGGGAAACCGCTGATGTTAAAAAAGATACCGCCACCAAAGGTTTTCATAGCACCACTTTAACTTTGCAAAGTATCGATGAAACAGCAAAAGTGCTCACCGATCTGTTTGGCTACCGTTTATTGGCCCAGGAAGGAAACCGTTACCGTTTTATTACCGATACCGTAGAAAATGCAGCCATTGTCGATCTGTTAGAAGTGCCGGCTGGCCATAGAGGAAGAAATGCAGCTGGTACAAACCATCATGTTGCATTCCGTGTTAAAAATGAAGAGATTCAAATGGAATTGAGAGAACAGATTTTGAGTAAAAATTTACAGATTACTCCAAAAATTGACCGCGATTATTTTTATTCTTTATATTTCCGTGAACCAGGGGGTGTACTTTTCGAGATAGCGACAGAAAACCCAGGCTTTACTGTTGATGAGCCTTTAAACGAATTGGGTACTCATTTAATGTTGCCGCACCAACACGAACATTTACGTGGCGATTTAGAAAAATTACTTCCAAAACTAACATAGAAAATATGGCACAAGTAAAATTAAACATTCAGGAAGGCGAACCAAGTTCTTTCGATATTTATGATGAAGACGGAAAAGTCGGCGAAATGATTTTCGACATCAAGGATAAGGATTTAACCGTTTACCATACCGAAGTAGATCCTTCAAAAGAAGGAAAAGGTTATGCCAAAATGCTCCTTGATGAGATGGTTGCCTATGTCCGCGAAAATAAATTGATGGTCATCCCGATGTGCCCCTATGTGCACATCCAGTTTAAGCGGCACGAAGATTTATACCAGGATATCTGGAACAAAGTAAAAGAAGAAGAATAGTGATGAAAGAACTTATAAAAGCAGGAAAAAGCTTTGATCAGGCCGAAAAAGTGCTGGTCATGATCCATGGGCGTGGCGGCACGGCACAGGATATTTTATCAATGGCAAGATATCTAAATGTTTCTGAGTTTGCATTGGTAGCGCCGCAAGTTGCAGGTAACACCTGGTATCCGCAATCATTTTTAGCACCACGGGAATATAACGAACCTTCCTTATCTAACGCTTTAAGCACCATAAAAGAAACTGTGCTCGATTTGGAAAAAGAAGGCTTCTCAAAAGAACAGATCTACTTTCTGGGTTTTTCGCAGGGTGCCTGCTTAACGCTCGATTTTGTGGCCGCAAATGCGGCACGTTATGGTGGTGTGGTGGCCTTTACAGGTGGTCTTATTGGCGAAGAGTTAGATCACCGCAATTATCAAGGCGATTTTGATGGAACACCAATCTTTATTGGAAGTAGCGATCCCGATATGCATGTACCTGTATCAAGGGTAAAAGAATCAACAGTTTTACTCGAAGAAATGGGGGCACAGGTTACCGAAATTATTTACGAAAACATGGGGCATACCATCAGTCAGGCAGAAATTGCACAGGTGAATAAGTTAATCTTTAAAGATTAAATGCATAAATGGAAAAAGAAACGGGTAGAATAGAGGCATTTAGCGATGGCGTTTTTGCAATCGCTGTTACGCTGCTGGTACTCGAACTTCATGTTCCTGAACTGAAGGATGGCGATATAGCGGTGAATTTAATTGAAGCACTTAAAATTCAGTGGCCGGGTTATATTGCCTTTATCATTTCATTTTTCAGCATATTTATCATCTGGGTAAATCACCACAAAGTTTTTAAACAGATATACAGGCGAAATACAGGGCTGATGTTTGCCAACGGATTCATTCTGTTCCTGGTTTCGCTTGTTTCTTATCCAAGTGCCTTATTGGCCAGGTTTTATCTTTCGGATTCGAAACAGCTTTCTGTTACCATTTATACCGGATTGTTCGTTTTGATTAACCTGGGTTTTAACCTGTTGTGGCAGCAAGCTACTTCGGATAAAAAATTATTACGCCCGGGAATCAGCGATGCCGCCATCAGGCAACTCCGGAACAACTACCTGTATGGCTTTCCAACCTATTTAGCTGCTTTTTTTGTTTCATTTTTCTATCCGGATCTGGCCTTGAGCATTTGTGTTTTACTCTGGTTTTTCTGGGCAGCATCATCAAAGAAAATTAATTTTACCGAAATACCCACCAGTTAAGATTCTATTGGAGCCTTTCAATGGTAGAGAATTAAAAGATATTTATAGGTCTCGCTGTATCATTATTGAAAGGCATGAAGCAATCTTTATTGCATCATTCACTCAATCATTCTCTCTACTATATTTCGTATCCGAAATCGCCTTTTGGCGAAATATCGTGAGCCATTTATTGTCATGTTTTTCGTCCTAGTGCATTAACGCCATAATCCTGCATTTGGCATGCTCTTTGAATTCGCTGGTTTGAACAATAAGCAAAGAACAATCCCTGTCGAGTCAACCCTCAATCGCTCAGTAATGATGAATAATCATCCGGATGTTGTTCGTTTTGGTGATTGCATTAAAATTTATTCATCTAGTTCCCGGATAAATATTCCGGGTAAGATCAACTATAAAAAATGAGAACGCAGGAATCAGATTTTAATACGTGTACTAATGTTGATGGCAATGATGTTAAGCCTCAAGCCGGTTCTTATTTCGAAACAAGGGCAGAAACACCAGCAGAACAAGAAAAGAATTTCACGCTAAAAGACCTCTTTCAGGGCGTGTTTTCTAAACTGCATCCCTTGTTTTCGATTGATTGCGGTGCATTAATTCTGTATAACAAAGAAATAGACCACATTACAAGGGCTTATCTTACCGAAGTCACTTCAGGAAAGATTTCCTGTACCAAAATCATTTCCGATCCGGTTAGCCTTTCGCTGATTACGAAAGAGATATCTGGTTTTGATTTCCCCGTTCTCAAATCGCGGCAAGACTGGATAGCCGATTTTGGTGAAAATCATAGCTTAAACAATCATTCTACAGAATATCATTTTCACTGTTATATTCCATTGGAGCATAACGGTCAGATATTGGGTACTTTTGAACTGCATAACCATAACTGCGAATTGAGTGCAGAAGCACTGAGTTTTTGCTGTAACATTGCCGATTTTATTGCAGGCCTGCTGGCCACAATGGAGGAAAAAAATGGAAATGTGCCTAAACTGGTAACACTTCCCATACCTGAAATTATAAATAGCACCCAAGCATCCACACAAGCCGGGGAGAAAATTAAACAATTAGAGAATGAAATCGAAAAACTGAGTGTCCGTCTTGCCGAACACCTTGTTTTTGAACCCGAAGAATCCAATGAAATACTTACGCACTCGGAAATTATTGGCAGTAGTCCGGAAATGCAGGAGGTTTATAAACTGCTTAACCGGATTTCCTCCTCAGAAACTACTGTGCTCATTTTAGGCGAAACAGGAACTGGGAAAGAATTAATTGCCAAAGCCATCCATGATGAATCTGTAAGAAGTCAGAAACCTATGATTAAGGTGAACTGTGCCGCCATTCCACCCAATTTAATCGAGTCAGAACTTTTTGGCCATGAGAAGGGGAGTTTTACAGGGGCAACTGAAAGGAGAATAGGCAAGTTTGAACAAGCACATAAAGGTACCATCTTCCTGGATGAAATAGGCGAATTACCGCTTGATTTGCAAGTTAAACTGCTCCGTGTTTTACAGGAAAAGGAAATAGAACGTGTAGGGGGCAAAACAACCATCGCAACTGATGTGCGCATTATCTCGGCCACAAATAGAAATCTTTTGGCAGAAGTGGAGGCGGGGCGGTTCAGAAGAGATTTATATTACAGGTTAAATGTTTTTCCGGTTTCATTACCACCACTTCGAAACCGGAAATCAGATATTGCGGAACTTGCAAATTTTTTCTTAGCAAAATTTGCCAAAAAGTTGAATCGAAATCTTAATGGATTTTCAAAAAAAGCAATTTCTACTATGATGGCTTATAGCTGGCCCGGGAATGTAAGAGAATTGGAGCACCTCATCGAAAGACAGGTGGTAATGGCAGAGGGAAATATAATTAAGAATATTGAAATTCTGAGCAATAACAAACAATCTTTATCTTCAGTAGCGCCCGTTAAAACCATATTTGAAAACGAACGTGATCATATTTTTGCTGTTTTAGAATTATGTAACGGGCGGATTTCTGGCCAGCATGGCGCTGCAAAGTTATTGGGTGTTCCGGCAACCACACTAAATTCAAAAATTAAAAAACTAGGCCTAGCCAAAAGACACATTTATTAATATCTTTAAGTAATATTATTAGTGCCTATTCTCTTAAACTGTGCCTAATAAAGTGGCGATATCTTTTGAGATTTCAAAAAAAATACCGCCATTTTTCCTCGAATAAAGATTGGCCTAAATATCCAATTCATAAGAAGACCGGGAGGCTTTATCTGCCTGGTCTAACAAATCGGCATCGTGTTCTGCAGCGCTTTCATCACTGATGATTGTGCTTTGATTTAGTGCATCTTCTTCGCTAATTAACGCATCTTCCTTATCGTCAGAAAGTTCTTCTTTATCTGGGTCTATAATCATGGCTTTTTTATTTAAAGATAACCATTTAAATTAGTTTTAACCCCTCTTTTTTTGCTTTTAAATGCATTGGAAAAATTCATTTCTTGATCAGCTATTTATTAAAAATAAATTTTACCTGGATTCTTTCATAAATTCACTTTATATCGTTAATGTTTTTTTTCTTATTTTTTTTAAGGTTTTGTTTTACAGTGTTTTGTGAGTTGGTTTATTTTTTGTTAAATTAACATATCTTCTAAAAATAATAAAAGATTATGGATCACGAGAGCTTAAAACACATTGGAGAAATGACTTCTCTTTCTGAAGTGATTAATGCACTTGCTAAACAGGGTTATACCGTTGATTTTAATCTTAAAAGTAATCAGATTGATGGTGGAAAAAATTCAGTACAAGAATTTCCCGATCAGTTTTTAATTGATAAATATTATCGTTTTGAAGGCGAGTCCGACCCTGAAGATGAAGCCATCGTTTATGCCATATCATCAGTTGATGGCCAAATTAAAGGTCTATTGGTAAATGGTTACGGAACTTCTTCTGAAAATTTTGGGGATGAAATCATTAAAAAATTAAAAACCAGAACCGATTAAGACACTACTGATGAATAAGCTGAAACTATACGGTAGGCCAGATTCGCCCGAGATTTATCCTATAAGAGATTTTTTGAAAAGAAGTGTTGTCGATTTTGATTGGTTTGATATTACGAATGATGATTTATGCTGGGGCCAGGGCATTACCTCGTTCAATAATCCTGATAAATATCCGGTAATAGAGTTTCCTGATGGCAAAATAATTGTTAACCCCAGTTTAGAACAGATTGCCTGTAACCTGGGATGGATTACCCAGCCAAAATATAAAGAATACGATCTTTCTATTTATGGCGCTGGCCCTGCAGGTCTAAGTGCTGCCGTTTATGCGGCATCAGAGGGTTTAAAAACCATTTTAATTGAGCGCGAGGCAATAGGTGGGCAGGCAGGTACAAGTTCGCTGATTGAAAATTATCTTGGTTTTCCCGAGGGGATTTCGGGGGCAAACCTTGCTGAAAGAGCAAGGCAACAAGCTTTAAAATTTGGTGTCGAAATCTTGCTTTTGAAAGAGGGAATTAAAGGCACATTTTATAACAATAAAATCCATGTTGACTTTGCCACTGGCGAAAAGTTAGTCGCCAAAACAAATATTTGTGCAACCGGAGTGGAGTATGCAAGATTGGATCTTCAAGACGAAAGCCGGTTTTTTCATAAAGGTGTTTATTATGGGGCTGGTGCCAGTGAGGCGTTTTTCTGTCAGGATAAAGACCTTTATATTGTTGGCGGAGGAAACTCAGCCGGCCAGGCCGCTACCTATTTTTCTGGCTTTGCCAAACGCGTTTTCATGGTGATCAGGAAGGGCAATCTTGCTGATACGCTATCAGAATACCTGATCCGTAGAATAGCCACCATTAAGAATATTCATGTGTTGTACCATTCACAGGTAACGGCCCTTGAAGGTGATGATTACTTACAGCGAATTAAGATTGTAAATAGTCAGGAGGGAACAGCGCAATGGCACGATACCTCAAAATTATTCATTTGTATTGGTGGAAAACCAAATACGGAATGGGCCGCCGAAACCGCCATCTGTAGAGACTCGAACGGTTACCTTTATACGGGCAATGATTTGCTTAGTCTCGATCAATATAAAATGTGCTGGACAGCAGATAGACCACCTTATCACTTAGAGACCAGTGTTCCAGGTTCATTTGCTGCCGGCGACGTGCGGTTCAATTCAGTAAAGAGAGTAGCCTCAGCTGTGGGCGAAGGAGCGATGGCAGTTACTCAGGTTCATCAGTATTTATCAAAACTATAATTATGGACAGTAATCAAAGTTGTAGCCATATCGGAGCCGTAAAAGAGCTAAAACTGGCAAAAGAAAAGGTATGCGAACTGTGTATAAAACAAGGTACAGATTGGGTGCATCTCCGTACCTGCCAGACCTGTGGAGTTACTTTGTGCTGTGATTCGTCGCCAATGCAGCACATGTCGCATCATTGCCGGGCAGAAAAACATCCGGTTATCATCTCATCCGAACCAGGTGAAAGATGGATGTATTGTTTTGTTGATGATGAAATAGCGGAATATTAAGCGTTTTGTGGAGAGGCCTAAACCAGGTAGCGCTAAAAGAAGTTTCGTCTTTGTTTGCCCATAATTTAACCTCAATTATTCAAAAACTGTTTTGGTTAAATTAGTTTTGAATTTGCTTTAACCTGTGAATCAAATAAACACTTGTTTAAAAGATATCACTGGTTACTTTACTTTTAAAATGTAGCCTAAACCATAAACATTTTCTATGCTTACCTGCTCAGAGACTTTAAAAAGCCTGCGAAGCCTCGAAATAAAAACTTCGAGGCTTTTTCCGTTAAAATAATCGTCATTTCCCCATAAGGCTAAAAGAATATCTTTCTTTTTCACCACGCTATTAATATTCCCAGCCAAACGATCCAATAGTTCAGATTCTCGAACTGTTAGGGAAATTTCCCTGCTATCAGGCATTCTCACAAATAACTGGTCTTTATGGTATCTGACATCGCCTATGGTAATAAATCCTGGATTTTGTACTAATTGTGTTTTAGCACTATTGGAAAACCTGTTAATTACATTTCCGATTCTCAGTACAAGTTCTTCGATTTCGAATGGCTTTGAGATATAATCTATCGCACCGATTTTGAGGCCCCGAAGCCGGTCCTGTTTTTCGTTATGTGCCGTAAGAAAGAAAAAAGGCTGATCGGGATTGATCTTTATCATTTCTGAAGCCAAATCAAAACCATTCATGTCAGGCAACTGCACATCTACAATCACCAGTTTATTGTCAAGCTGGTTTTTACCATAATAATCCAATGCTTCTATAGCGGTTTTAAACCATAATACACTAAAGCCCCTTAATTTCAGGTATTCTGAAATCACATTGCCCAGGTCTGTTTCATCTTCAATTATTACGATATCATAAAGCATAATTCTTTGTGATTAATGATTTACACTGTTTGCCGTTTGCCCGGCAGGGATATGCACCAGAAATTCTGTTCCTTTGCCCAGCGCTGTTTTTACGCTGATTTGCCAGCCATGAATATCCAGACATTGTTTAACATAATATAGTCCGAGGCCGAGGCCCGAAACGGTATTCTCTTTACCTGCACGGAAAAACTTATCGAATATTTTTTCCTTCATGGCATCTTCAATTCCCTTTCCGTTATCTTTAATATGGAGAATGTAACCATCATTTTTAGAAGTGATAAAGATTACGGTCATTTTTACGTCGCTATTGTTGTATTTAAAGGCATTATCCAGAATATTCTGCAGCATGGTGGTAAACACAAAAGGATCGATCATGATTAATATTTCCGAACCATGAGGATCGAAGGTAAGGCTATCGGGTGCCTGAAGTTTTATTTTATAATCGTTAACCAGGGTAAGCACTTCATAATTAAGATCGGTTTCCTCTAAATTGATGTTATTGTTGATTTCTGAGATCTCCAGCATCTGGTTAATGTGGGAGTGAAGTCTTCTGGCCTGCCTTTCTACAATCTGCACCAGTGTTTTTACGCGCATTCTGTCATTAAGTACTTCATCCTCATGGAGGCTTTTGCTGGCCACCAATATGGTGGTAATCGGTGTGTTAAATTCATGCTTTATGCTGTTCAGGAAATCAGATTTAACATCGGTTTCTTTTTTCTGCCGCATCCAGCTGATATAAGTGTAATAATTAATGCCAACAATAATGACGATACACAAGGCTACCAGTGAAAACGTAGGTAACATTTGATACGCTACTTTTAAAGTACGGCCCGGCGGATCGACAAAAAGGTTAAATGTAACCCTATAATCGTAAACCAGTTTACCACTAACAGAGAGGTTGGTTACCCTGTTCTGAGTATTTGGATCAGTTAATGTACCATCAACGATAACGCCGAACGGTGTTTTTTGGTCAGCTTTAAAATCAGTATTGGTTTGGTTGTCGAATATGGTGATATTCCCGATTTTGGTATCGAAGTTAATCTCTATCGACTGGAAGGTAAGCAGGTATTGCAAGTTGCTGTCCAAACCGTTCCTTTTTACAATCGACCGGAAAACACTGTCCATGGTGCTTTGCTTCTGCAGGTCCTTTAACAAGGTATTGCTAACGCTTTGCGACAGTTTAATAAATTCTTTCCTGTTGTTTACGTAAGTTTGTTTGAGCTTAGGCATATTCCTAGAGAGAATCGAATCGATGATCTTTCCACCACCTTTGTAAACTTTATCTTCAGATATACTGCGCCCATATTCATCGTTAATCAGCGTTTTTTCCTTTAAACTGTAATCCCTGTCTCTCAGTACATAAGAATTATAGGTTAACCTGAGCTGTACGAGAAGCAAAATCAGAAAACTGACCAGCACTACTGATTTATAGATACGATCTTTCATTTTATCCCTTAAAAATAGGCGTATTATTTCATAAATGCCATAACGTTAAGCTTTTGTTAGGCTTCTGTTACGTTTTCGTTCGACAAATTCTTTCCATGTCGGGTGTAGCTTTGAATAATAATTTAGATGCCGCCTGTAAATCAGATTTCTATTGATTGATCGAAATTGACAAATAAAGCAGGCCGGTCCGATCTCTCAATTAACTAACACAAATACGTAAACCAAAAAAAACAGAAATGACCTTTAAAAGGATTTTATCATTACTACTTATCGTTTCGGGAACGACATCTATTTACCCGGCAATGGCCCAGCAAAAATCAGCCAATAAACCCTTACCGGAGCTTCAGCAAGATTTTGTTGACCTGGGTCTGGGTATGTTTATCCATTACGGTATGCCTACTTTTATGGATCAGGACTGGTCTGATCCGGACGCCGATCTTTCATTGTTCCAATCGCCGAAACTCAACGCTGATCAATGGGCAAAGGCTGCAAAATCTGCTAACATGACCTATGGCTGTCTTACCACCAAACACCATAGTGGGTTCCCGATCTGGGATACCAAAACGACAGCATATAATGTAATGAATACACCACTAAAACGCGATGTGGTAAAAGAATATGCAGATGCTTTCCGCAAAAACGGATTAAAGGTAATGCTGTATTATTCTATACTGGATACCCACCACGGCATCCGCCCGAACCAGATTACACCAGCGAATGTTAAAATGATCAAAGATCAGATTACCGAACTGCTTACGAATTATGGTGAGATTACCGCCCTTATTATAGATGGCTGGGATGCGCCATGGTCGAGGATTTCTTATGACCAAGTACCTTTTGAGGATATTTATTACCTGATTAAATCATTACAGCCAAATTGCCTGGTAATGGATTTAAATGCCGCGAAATATCCTACTCAGGCATTATTTTATACGGATATCAAATCTTACGAACAAGGTGCCGGTCAGTTTATTTCTAAAGAAAACAACAAACTTCCGGCGCTTGCCTGCCTGCCGCTTCAGGCCAACTGGTTCTGGAAAACATCTTTCCCAACTACTCCTGTAAAAAATGTACCGGAACTTGTGAATAAATTTATTATTCCATACAACGCTGCATATTGCAATTTTATTCTCAATGTAGCGCCAGGTAAAAACGGTTTAATAGATGATAACGCCCTAGCTGCACTTAAAGAAATGGGCCAGATTTATAAAAAACCTACAGATCTTCTACGTATTCCGGCCTACGCTGCACCTATCATTTCGAGTAATATTGCCAAGCATATAAAAAGTAACAGCAGCTGGAGTGATGATATGAATATCATGGATTTTGCCAATGATGATGATTTTGGTTCAAGCTGGTCATCCAATCACACCGTAAAATCGCCATGGTATGAACTGAATTTCGAAAAGGCTGTTCCCTGTAATATGGTGGTGCTTACAGCGGGCAATAACAGAAAAGCTACCTATAATTTACAGTACTATGCAAATGGTAAATGGAATGCTTTAGCTGCAAAAAATGAGGGAGAGAAAAAGGTAAATATTTTTAGGTTCGGGCGCATCTGGTGCGAAAAAATAAAGGTAACCATTACCGACTTCGACGGCTCACCTGCCATTGCTGAACTGGGAGTATTTAACGAAAGAAAATAAAATGTGTTAGCCGGATCATTTTTGGCCCGGCTAATTTATTAACTGCCCTTGTTTGACAGATACAGATGGAAATTGACTATTCCAAGTGATCTCTACAAACATTTTTTTAAATAATCTAAACATAAAACCAACCAAACTTTATGAACCAAAATTTTACTGCTAATTTAAGGCATTTGCCTTATCTGGGAAACCTCTGGGTACTGTTCGCAGTATTCGGTGCCTGTATATTGCTCTTGGGCGGGCCCACTTTTGCACAACAGAGTGCAACAATTAAAATTACCGGAACTGTTAAAGATTCGCTCGGCCTGGGAATTCCGGGGGTAAGCCTTCAGGTTAAAGGCCAGAACGCTATGGGAACCATCACCGATGGCGATGGTAAGTTTTCGCTCAATGCAACAGCTAAATCTATAGTAGTGGTGTCATCTGTCGGATTTAAACAGGTTACGTTTATTGTAGATCCATTAAGGCTAAAGGTAGATCTGGTACTGCATTCCGATGACAACAATCTAACGGATGTAGTGGTTACTGCCTTTGGAAAAAAGGAACGGAGAGAAGCTATGGTGGGATCAGTTACCAGTATTACACCTTCCAAGCTAAAAATTCCCTCCAGCAACTTAACCAATGCTATGGCCGGGCAAATCGCCGGAGTAGTGGCCTACCAGCGGAGTGGACAGCCAGGACTTGACAATTCTACATTTTTTATTCGTGGAGTAACCACATTCGGGTACAAACAAGACCCATTGATCCTGGTAGATAACGTAGAACTCACGCCAACTGATCTGGCCAGGCTGCAGGTAGATGATATCGCCAGCTTCTCCATCTTAAAGGATGCCAGTGCAACGGCTTTGTATGGGGCCAGGGGTGCCAATGGAGTAATTTTGGTAACCACGAAAGAAGGTGTGGAAGGCAATGCGAAGGTAAACGTCCGTTTTGAAAATTCCATTTCTCAGGCCACGCAAAACCTTGAAATTGCCGATCCCATTACCTTTATGAAGATGTACAATGAGGCCCTGACTACGAGGAATCCTTTAGCGGTGCCCAGGTTTAGCCAGAACGATATTTATAACCGCGAGCAAACTTTAAGTGGTGCACCGGGGAGCAACAAATATGTTTATCCGGCGGTAAACTGGATTGATGAATTGTTTAAAACCAGTACCAATAATCAACGCTTAAACGGAAGTGTGAGCGGAGGTGGAAAGATTGCACGATATTACATTGGTACGTCTTATAACCGAGACAATGGGATACTGAAAGTAAGTCCGGTAAACAATTTTAACAATAACGTTAAACTCGAAAACTACCAGCTCCGTTCCAATGTCAACATTAATGTTACGCCTACCACAGAAGTGGTGCTTAGACTGTCGGGAACTTTTGATGAATACAACGGGCCAATTACCGATGACGGCTCTTTCTCTGCCGATCTTTATAAAAAGGCACTTCACACCAGCCCTGTATTGTTTCCTGCATTTTACCCGTCCGATCCTTCACTGGGGATCGATACCCACATCTTATTTGGCAACAGCTCAACTGAAGGAACAGGAAATACAGTTGCTTTTTCCAATCCTTATGCAGATATGATGAAGGGATATAAATCTTTCTCGAGGTCAAGAATGTCGGCACAGCTTGAGCTAAACCAGGACCTTAATTTCCTGACTAAGGGGTTAACTTTTAAAGGCATGTTTAATACCAACAGATATTCCTATTTCGACCTCACCAGGCGCTATTCTCCGTTTTTTTACAATGTGGCGTCCTATGATAGGTTCAGCAATCAATATACCCTCAACTGGATCAATAACCAGCCCGGACAGGCCTCAGAGTACCTGAGTTTCGAACCGGGGTTTAAAGACATTAATACATTCGTTTACATGCAAGCCGTTGTAGATTACTCGAGGCAGCTTGGCAGTAAACACAACATCAGCAGTACAGTGATCGCCACAAGGCAACAGCGTTTATATGCCAATGCGATCGATCCTGCTACCGGACAATCGAGCCTTCAGTATTCACTTCCCTACCGGAATGTTGGCTTGTCGGGAAGGTTGGGCTACGGTTACGATAACCGTTATTTTGCTGAATTTAACTTTGGCTATAACGGATCGGAGCGTTTTGCTGAAAAGAACAGGTTCGGTTTCTTTCCAACTATCGGCGGATCGTGGGTGATTTCCAATGAATCATTTTGGAACGGCGGCTTAAAAGAGGCTGTGAATAAGCTTAAACTGCGCGCAAGCTATGGCCTTGTTGGTAACGATGCGATTGGTGCACAGCGTTTCTTCTATCTGTCAAATGTAAACCTGAATGGTGGTAATCCTGCCTATTTTGGGCAGGCCAACGGTGTTTCCAGACCGGGGGTAAGCATTACCAATTATGCCAATGATGCCGTTACCTGGGAAACTTCCAGACAAACCAATATCGGGCTTGAGATCAGTCTTTTTAAAAGCCTGAATATTATTGCCGAAGTGTACAAACAGCACCGTTACAATATTTTGATGGAGCGTGCCTCTATCCCTGCCAGTATGGGGTTAGAATCGGGTGTGAGCGCAAACCTTGGAACCGCTGATTCGAGAGGGATAGATTTTTCTGCCGATTATAGTAAAACCTTCAGTGGAGGATTTTGGATGTCGGGAAGGATGAACTTTACCTTTTCGCAGAATAAATACGGACAATACGAACAGCCGGCCTATAAAGAACCATGGCGAATACTCTCCGGGCAGAAAATTGGTGTAAGATGGGGCTACATTGCCGAGCGTCTTTTTGTTGACGACCAGGAAGCTGCCGCTTCTCCAACACAACTTTTTGGCGCCGGAGCTTCTGCACCTAAGGGCGGAGATATTAAATATGCCGATGTAAATAATGATGGAAAAATTACCGAAGCCGATCAGGTTTTTATCGGCTTGCCTTCTACGCCCGAAATTGTTTATGGTGCAGGTTTGTCAATGGGATTCAAAAAAATCGATCTTTCTCTCTTCTTTCAAGGGGTAGGCCGCACGAGTTTCTTTATCGATCCGTCGCAGGTTAGCCCGTTCCTATCCAACAGGCAAGTGCTTCAACCTTTCGCGGATAGCCATTGGACAGAAGAAAATCAGGATTTATATGCCAAATATCCACGTTTGGGAACCACATCTTCTGAGATCAGCAACAACCTCCAAACCAGTTCCTGGTGGATGCGAGATGGTGCTTTCATCAGGTTGAAGTCTATAGAAATCGGTTATACTTTTCCCGATAAGTTATCGAAAAAAGTCTTTTTATCTAATTGCAGGATCTATTTCAATGCTTTAAATCCGCTTACCTGGAGCAGGTTTAAGGACTGGGATCCGGAATTGGCCTCAAATGGCTTCAGTTACCCGATCCAGAAAGTGTATAACATCGGAATAAACGTAAACCTATAAAGCAGCTAATAATGAAACCCAACTTTAAATTCCTCATACTTCTTGTGGTGATTTCGGGGATGATCCTTTCCTGCAAGAAATACCTGGATGTAACGCCAGACAATGTGGCCACAATCGATTATGCTTTCAGAAACAGAAACGAGGCCGAAAACTATCTCTTTACCTGTTATTCTACAATACAAAATATGGGGCCATCCAATAAAGATGGTGCTTTTACCACTTCAGGAGAGATTTATTTTCCCAATACTTTAACAGAAGCAACGCTTGGCAGCAGGGATGCAGAGCAGGGCTTCCATCTCATCAGGGGTGTGCAGAGTACTGATAATCCCTCACTAAATTATTGGGATGGCGAACAGCTTGGCCAGCCTATTTTTAAGGCCATCAGAAGGTGTAATATTTTTCTAGAAAATATCGATCGGCCAAAAGATCTGGCTCAATTCGAACGTAACCGCTGGATTGCAGAGGTGAAGTTCCTTAAGGCTTATTATCATTTTTACCTGTTAAGAATGTACGGCCCAATTCCCCTGGTTAAACAGAATCTGCCGATCGATGCCGGCACAGATGAGGTAAGGACAAAACGCGAACCTGTAGATGTTGCATTTGACTATATTGTATCCTTATTGGATGAGGCTACCCCTGATCTACCTCGTACCATCCAGGATCCAGCACGTAGTCTGGGCCGAATTACGCAGAATATTGCCCTATCGGTTAAGGCAGAAGTGCTGACTACGCAGGCTAGTCCTTTTTTTAACGGAAATCCTGATTATACTGGCTTTAAGGATAAAGACGGTGTTAATTTGTTCCCCGCCGCTTTTAGTGCAGAAAAATGGAATAAAGCAATGCTGGCTTGCCAGGCAGCTGTAAAATCCTGTGAAGAAAGTAACCTTTCGCTTTATCATTTTACCTCTCCTGGTAATCTTCCAAGTATACCTGCGCCTTTAAAAACGGTGATGGACATCAGACAGAGCATTACCGAGAACTGGGAGAAAAATCCTGAAGTGATCTGGGCACTCAACACTCAATTTGATTTCCAATCAATGGCTATGCCGAGGCTTACCAATGCCATGGTGCAGAATATGGATGGTGCAAGGGGTAACTTTGCCGTACCCATCGGAATGGCCGAACTGTTTTATTCCAAAAATGGAGTTCCCATTGCTGAAGATACAGGATATGATTATAGAGGACGTTATGCCGTTGCTGCGGCAGGAACCGATAGTAAATACTATTTAAAAAGCGGTTACCAGACCATAAAAATGCACATGGACCGGGAACCCCGCTTTTATGCCGATTTATCATTTGATGGAAGCTGCTTTTTTGGCAACGGCCAAACCGATCCTGAAAATATGTTATACGTGCAGGCTCGTGGCGCAAATTCAATTGCCGGTCCGAAAGATAATATCAGGGTTAACGTATCTGGCTATTGGCCAAGCAAACTGGTAAACTACCAATCGGTTTTTGGTACAGAGGTTGCCCAGGCAGGTTACAGAATACCGCTGATCAGGCTGGCAGGACTTTATTTGCTTTATGCCGAAACACTCAATGAGGTAAATGGTCCTACGGCAGATGTTTATACCTATATCGATAAAGTACGCGCACGCGCAGGATTAAAAGGTGTTAAAGAATCATGGGCGTCATATTCAACCAATCCTGGTAAAGCCACCAGTAAAGATGGTTTAAGAACAATCATCCAGCAGGAACGCCGTATTGAACTTTGCTTCGAAGGAAGAATAGGATGGGATTTAAGGCGCTGGAAAGTGATGCAGGATGTACTGAGCAAGCCAATTCAGGGATGGAATATTCAGGATACTACACCCGAAGGTTATTACCGCCAGCGCAACCTGGTCATTCCGGTATTTGGCCTGAAAGATTATTTATGGCCGCTTAAATACAACGACCTGATTGTAAATCCGAACCTAGTTCAAAATCCTTACTGGTAAAATTAAATAAATGATGATGAAAATTAGATCAAAAATATATAACAGGTTTTGCAGTTTGCAGTTTCTTATGTTGTTACTCCTGGCCTGCTCGTTTTATTCTTGTAAAGAAAGTGAAGGATTTAATGAGGTGGTATCGAAAGATATGACAAAACCCGGTGCACTTACCGGGATAAAGGTAGAAAACCTGGCCGGTGCCGCGGTAATTTCTTATGTGTTGCCCAATTCCGAAAACCTGCTCTATGTGCAGGCAGAATACCGGATCAATTCGCGGACAGTAAGGCAGAGTAAATCTTCTTATTATAGCGATACGATCAGGGTAGAGGGCTTTGAAAAAAGTACGGATTATGATGTTACCCTGTATGCCGTTTCGCGTGCAAACGTCAAAAGTGATCCTGTACAGGTGCGTGTGCACCCGGCAACACCTTCTTACCTGGCTGTAAATACTACGGTTCAGATGCAGGCCGATTTTGGTGGAGTGAATGTAACAGCCAGCAATCCTGCTAAAAAACCGATCGGAGTAATTGTGATTTCGAATGATAAAACCACAGGGAAAATGCTGCCGGTTGAACAGTTTTATACCGAAGCCGAAAACATTAATTTTAGCGTAAGGGGATTCGATACCCTAAAAAGAGATTTCGGGGTATATGTTACCGATAGGTGGGGGAATATATCTGATACCTTATATAAATCAATCAGTCCCATCTTTGAGATTATGGTGCCCAAAGCGCAGTTTAGTGAGTATAGGTTAGCTTCTGATTCTCCGCTTGGCGCAGTTTCGCTGGGATGGAACACCACAAGGCTTTGGGACAATAATACCTCAGATCCGGGATGGCACACGGAACCCGGTTATGGTAAGCCACTGCAGATCTGTACCTTCGATATGGGAGTGCTCACCAAGCTTAGCCGCTATAAGATCTGGGAAAGGGGAGAAGCTTATGGAAACGATTATTCTTATAACCATGGCAATCCTAAAGCCTGGACACTCTGGGGATCAGCCAAAACTGCACCGGCAGATATCGAATTACCCGTAACATCCACAAAAGGTACCGTGGTGGGCGACTGGATTAACCTGGGCAATTTCATCTGTCCGCCACCGCCATCGGGCAATGCTCCGGGGCAGACTACTCCATTGGATCTCGCCGCGGTTAAAGCCGGATTTGAATTTAACATTGGCCTTGATATTCCGAAGGTGAGGTTTATCAGGCTGGCTGTAAGCGCTACCTGGGGAAATGGAGATTTTGCCCATGTGACGGAATTATCATTTTGGGGTAACACCAATTAAAATTTATACAGATGAGAACTAAACATATCAATAGCATTTTAATGGTTTTTATGATCATTGCAGTGTTTTGTGGCTGTAGTAAGGATACCCTTGATTACAGAAAATATCTTGATGGAAAAGAACGGATATATCCTGGCTTTCCGGGTAAGGTTGCGGCAGCACCAGGCAATTATAGGGTAAAACTTAACTGGAAGGCCAGTCCCGATCCAAGTGTAACCCGTTACAAAATATTCTGGAACAATTCAGCAGATTCACTTGAAATGGTGGCTCCCGACCGGGCCATTACTGATGTATCGGTAATCATTTCTAAACTTGTAGAGTATAATTATTCCTTTACTATTTATTCTTACGATAAGGCTGGAAATAAATCCGTCCCGGTTCAGATCAGCAACGTAAAGGTTTACGGTGATAGCTACAAATCAAGTCTCACCAACAGATTCCTGGTTTCTGCTGATCCTTATCAGTTGGATGACAGCGGCATCACGCTCAACTTTGAAAAACCTGATACCATTAATATTGCAACCGAAATACGCTATACTTTTAAAGATGGTACCATTCATAAAAGCTCGCTAAGCCCTGATCAAAATTCGATCAGGCTTGCCGACTATAAAACCGGAACGAAGATTTATTTCAGGTCGGCATACGTGCCCGTAAAATCGGCGATTGATACGTTTTATACGGCAGATTACGATTCATTGAGCAATATCTTGATACCGGTAGATAAATCGCTTTTCCGCCCGCTTAAACTTGCTAATGATGTAGGTACTTATTCAGATGAGACCACTTTATCTCAACTTTGGAATGGAAATAAAACACCAACTGATTATCCGGATATTTTTCATAGTGACGATAAAACTCCGCTTCCGCATCACTTTACTTTTGATATGGGTAAAGCGATAACCAACCTGGCTCAATTCGAAATCATCGGGCGCAACGGTTATAATAACCCTACAAAATTTGAGATTTGGGGAATCGCAGATCTTACCGGAGCAGAAACGCAGTCGCCAGGAAATTCAGCGGGGTGGACAGCAGAATCGAAAGGAAGAGGATGGACGCTGCTTAAAACAGTGGAACGTTCGGATGATGGATCGGCACCATTTAAAGTTACCCTACCTGATGGCCTGCCAGCAATGCGGTATATCCGAATTCGGGTAATTGAAGTGGCCAGTGGCGATGCCTATTACAGCAATATTAGTGAAATATCCTTTTGGAATAAATAAACATATCTCCTGTATAAAGAGGAATAATCTAATGATGAATAATACTAAAGCAATCATTTATTTACTAGTCCCGATTTTTTTATTGGGACTGGTTTTAAAATCCGAAGCTCAGGCTAAGGATCAGTCAAATAAAACGATAATCACCCCTGATTCTATATGGAAAGAGCACTGGTTTGAACATCAGGAAGAACTGAAACTGATAGAAAGCAATGCAAATGTCGCTGTTTTTTATGATAAAAATATGCCATCCAATGTTAAATGGCCAATCTCCGTAATGGCAGATTGCTGGGCCTATGTTAAACGTAACTATGGTGATTTCGGGCCGGACCCAAAACTGTATGTCATCCTGCACCGGGCTATGGGTAAGGATTATGGAGGCGGGCATCCATCACCTTTTTTTGATGCGAGCCATGATTACCGGAACGTTATCGATTGTGGTTTAGCGCAATGGAACAACCCTGTCGGAGAACAGATTGGCATGCCTATACATGAGATGGGACATATCGTAACCAGTGCCAGTCATGACACAAAAGGCTCGCCCTCTGATGTACTTTGGGGCGACAGTAAGTTTATGGAAATTTTCAATTATGATGTACTCAAAAACATCGGAATGGCCAACGAAGCCCATAAGGTATTTACACAAATGCAGACCCAGTACGACGACTTTCCGAGACCTGGAACGCAGTGGTTCAAAAACTGGTTTTTCCCTATTTATAGTAAATATGGTGAAGGAAAGGTGCTCAATAGGTATTTTGAACTTCTCGCATTAAATTTTCCAAAAGACAAAAACGGACGCTTCAAAAGAGATCTGAATTTTGGAGAGTTTATTCATTTCTGGAGCGGCGCAGCAGGGATAAACCTGGAAGATGTTGCACAAAAGGCTTTCGGCTGGCCAATAGAGTACGATCTTCAGTTTAAAAAAGCACAGAAGGATTTTCCAAAGCTGAACTATAAACCTGAAGGTAGCAGTAAATAAAGTGTGTGCTATCATTTAAAATATTCCCTCGGATGGATTTGTGAAGTCAGCGATTTAAACAAATCCCAGAAGGATAAAATATCCGGTGAGGACCGGTCATAATTCAGCCGTAAAATGATTTGATTCTTTTTACATGCTGATTTTAGTTTGGTGAAACATAGGTTGTGGTGGATTCCCAACCTATGTTTATTTCTATATCTAGAACTAAATTAACAGGACAATTTAGAGATCTTATAAGAAGTTGTCTTATAAATATAGATTGTCATCCTTGAGCTTGTCGAAGGACCTGTTTTAAATATTCTGCAAGGCGTTTCGACAAGCTCAACGTGACAAATCAAAGTGAATTGAAATTTATGATACAGCCTATTTTTATGTTTACAGATTAAAGTTTAATTTTTAAAACTTATCCTTCATCCCAAAGAGACCCATTAGTCCTCCGGTATGGATGGCCAGTATTTTATCATCCTTACCGATAATTCCTCGTTTCTGTAAATCGACAATGGCATAAAACATTTTTGAGGTATAAACAGGGTCTAAAAGTAGTCCGGTTTTTGCAGCAAAGGTTTTAATAAAATTGATCAATTCGGGGTTAGTTTTAGCATAGCCGCCAAAGTGATAATCTAAGTGGAGATTTAAATGATCAGAAAGAGGTGTATGCTGCACAATTTCATACTCAATAAATGAACCGCCTTTTAGCACGGGGATAATGTGGAGTTTCGTGTTTAATTGATGTTGCTGAATTCCTTTCAATAAACCTGCAGCTGTTGTTCCCGTTCCGGCAGCGCAAAAAATATGATCGTAAGTTTCGGTTAACTCACCGATAATTTCTGCACAGCCTATAGTAGCTTCTGGCGAAGCACCACCTTCATCAATAAAATAGCTTTGTTCGTCGTCAGCAAAATGCTCTTTAAACAATTTGTGCTTGTCACGATAACTTTCGCGATCGACAAAAATGAGTTTCATGCCAAACAAACTGCACAATAATAACATCTCGTTTTTTACTTTTTCTCCACGTACAAAAGCGGTTGATTTAAGTCCCGAACGCGATGCAGCAGCGGCTGTAGCTACGAGGTGATTGGAATAAGCGCCTCCAAAGGTAACCAGATGTGTTTTTTTTTCCTCCTCAGCCTTAGCTAAAATGTACTTAAGTTTGCGCCATTTATTACCCGAAATATAGGGGTCAATCAGGTCATCACGCTTTACAGAAAGATTATTAAAAGGCGCAAATGTTATTTTTTGTACCGGGCTATATATTTCTTCGAACACGTGTAAAAATAAAAAACACCTGAATATTTCAGGTGTTTTTAAACAAAATTATAGCTGATCGTTCATTATTTACCGATACCTAAACCAATACCTGCATTAACCATGCTGTATTTTGCCTGGGTATAGGAACCATAAAACTTAAAGAAACTAAATTTCAGCTGAAAACCTAAACTTGCCCTCACGCCATCAATATCGGTCTGTTTAACCGAAATTGGGTCAACATAAGTTGCGTTGTTTACGCCGTCTTCAAATGTATAAGTACCAAGCGCTTTTAAATTGGTGTTCGAGGTTTGGTAACCGATGCTGGCAAAAGGGGTGAAAAACAGAATTTTTTTAGAAACAATGGCATCAAAGTTTACACCATTGAATTTAGCATCTATACGCTGATTAGAGTTTTCAGTATTATTGATATTCAGAGGCAAATTATATTTGTACTGGGTAAATCCTCCTGCTATCGCAATATCTACCGGAACCAGTTTCTCCGTTGTTGATCCCATAAACAAAGGTAAAAGTTCAACTTTTGCACCAAAACCGATCATTGATAAACTTCCTAAGTCGCTACCCAATTTTATTTTAGGCATGGCCCTTAAAGTAACATCAATGTTTTTTGGTAAACCCAGTGTAGCCTGTATCTGTGCCGAGGGCACTACATGGAAACCCACGCCCTGTGGCAGGTTGAAAAATTTACCTGTAGGGATACCGCTGCTGGTGTATACTTCCATTTTACCCCCTTCGCGATCATCGCCAAAAGCAGTAGGGCCTATAGAAGAAGCACCAGGTGCAGGTTTGATATTGTTTAAACCCAATGTATTTACATCGTAACTTCTGGCCGATTGCGGAACAAAAGCCCCGGAGACGGAAACCCTCACATCGAATTTTAAAAAACCTTTTGATTGGGCAGTATTCGACCATCCATCGGTTAAACCCAGGCCTAAACCTTTGTATAAAGGATCGAAATAGGCATTAACCAATTTGGTTGCATCGGCTGGTCCGCCTATAAACAAGTCTCCAACATCTTGTTGAGCACTTGCTTTTTGAGCCATTCCCAATAAAAATATGGCACATAACATTTTTAAAGCGCAACATTTTTTCATATAAATGATTTAGGATGATTTAATTATATTAAAGATAAGGTTGTTTTTCCTAAAACTACAATCATTAAAAAATTCTTGAAGTTAAAAGTTTATTTTTGCCCCATGGAAAATGTGGTCGAATTGCAGGAATCAGAAGAGCAGGAATTATATGAACATTTAAAAATTATTGTTGATAAGGGACAGTCTTTGCTACGTATCGATAAATTTTTGATGGTGCGCGTAGAAAATGCTTCCCGAAACCGTATTCAGAATGCAATTGATGCAGGGAATGTACTGGTTAACCAGAAACAGATAAAAGCGAGTTATAAGGTTAAACCTTATGATGAAATATCTATCGTTTTACCGCACCCACCGCGCGATACCGAAGTTTACCCTGAAGATTTACCATTGGATATCATTTACGAGGATAGCGATCTTTTGGTCGTAAATAAAGCTGCCGGTATGGTTGTACATCCAGGTTTTAATAATTATACAGGAACTTTGGTTAATGCTTTGGCATTCCATTTTGAGCAATTGCCTCAGCTGCCAGGTAATGATGGCCGCCCAGGCCTGGTGCACCGTATTGATAAGGATACCTCGGGTTTACTGCTGATCAGTAAAAATGAAAAGTCGATTACACACCTTGCGCGTCAGTTTTTTGATCACAGCATTACCCGTAAATATATTGCACTAGTTTGGGGCGATATCGAAAACGATGGAACGGTAACCGGTTACATTGGCAGAAGTGTGAAAGACCGCCGTGTGATGGATATTTACGATGATGAAGAAAAAGGGAAGTGGTCTGTAACACACTATAAAGTATTAAAGCGTTTGGGTTATGTTACTTTGATTAGTTGTGAACTCGAAACCGGCCGCACACACCAGATCAGGGCACACATGCAGCACATTGGTCATCCACTTTTTAACGATGCAATGTATGGTGGCGATAAGATTTTAAAAGGTACTACGTTTAATAAGTACAAACAGTTTGTAGATAACTGTTTCGAATTGTTGCCACGTCAGGCTTTACATGCGCAAAGTCTGGGTTTTATCCACCCCACCACTAAAGAATATATGTATTTTGAATCACCATTGCCACCCGATTTTAAAGCTGGCTTAACCAAATGGGAAAATTATATTGCTACATCATAAAATATGCTTCAGGAGTACCTCTTATTTAATGATGAATTTCAGGCGGTAGATGACCCGATTTTAACCGCTTCGAACAGAAGTTTCAAATTTGGCGATGGACTGTTCGAAAGCATGCGAATGATTAATAATAAACTGCAATTTGCCGATTTACATGCTGATAGATTAACGGCTGGCATGAAGGCACTTAAAATTGACGGTCATGCTTTAATGGATGATTATTTTCTGCGCCAAAAAACCGCCGATCTGGCAAAACGCAACAAATGGAACGGTAACGTGCGTTTCCGCCTTTCTGTTTACAGAGGAGGAGCTGGAGTTTATACGCCCGAAATAAATAAAGCCGGTTATATTTTGGAGGGTATTCCTTTAAAAACATCCGCATATGAGTTAAACAGTAAAGGTTTGATCATTGATGTTTTTGACGAAATGACTAAACCCGTTAATAAACTCTCGAATTTTAAAACAGCCAATGCCCTGCTTTATGTTATGGCCGGACTTTTTAAAAGTCAAAATCGCCTGGATGAGGCCATGATCCTGAACCAATTTGGCTTTCTTTGCGAAAGCATCAGCGCCAATGTTTTTGTCGTATACCGCAAACAGATTTATACACCCTCACTTGCTGAAGGTTGCATAAGCGGTGTAATGCGTACAGCTATCATGCAGTTGTGCAAAATGAACGATATGCCTTTAGTTGAGGCACAGATCAACCCCGAAATATTAAAAGAAGCCGAAGAAGTTTTTATCACTAATGCTACACAAGGCATACAATGGGTAATGGGCTATGGCAGGAAACGTTATTTTAATGAGGTATCTAAGTTTTTGATTGAGAAATTGAACGCTTTGTAGTCACTATCCTTAATTTACTCAGGAGGCAAATTTCTTTTGCTTCGGCGATGTTACATTTTATTTCTTTCAGTTTGTGTTTACCTGAACTGTATTTTTAGTATTATTGGTCACACACACAAATTTAACCGAAATGAAAAAATTACTCATTCTCGTAATGGCTTGCTATGGCCTGAACGCCCGTTCACAGCAGTTGAACGAATCCAGAAACTTTCTGTACTTCTATTCAGATTCTACAGTTTATGCACAAAAGATCAGATTACAACCCGATTTAACCGGCGGGTGGTCGCTTCGGGCCGATTCAAGGCGGATACCGGTGTCACAGGTCAAATTTTTTAACAATCAGGATGGCTTCTTTGCCAACACCCGAAAACTCAGCCTTTTGGGAGAGGCCTCTTTTGCTGAGCGGATTATTGAAGGTAAGCTCAATCTTTATCGGGAAGTCATTTACGATGACGTTCTTATGAAAGGCGAATACTATGGATTTAGAGATTATAGGCGGCAGGCAGTAAACAATCGGATGTTTATTAACAAGGGCTACTCCGATTTAAAAAGGGTAAATTATCATAATTTAAACGACGCCATGGCTGATAATCCGAAAAGTTTAAGGCTCTTAAGGCGATATAGGAATACTAAGATTACAGGTATTGCCATGTATGTGGCAGCAGGAGCTACCATTATTGCCAGTGGGATTACATTGATGTCAGAAGGTAAGCAAGTAGGTACCACATTCGGCGGTATGCCAAAATACGCAGACCGCAATTATACAGGCAGTTTTGTTTTGTTAGGTCTGGGGGCCGGTTTAAGTCTGGGAGGATTTCTGGTAGGAGAATCTGGTAAAAAGAATATAGAAAGAGCTATCGATAATTATAACCGGTAGTAGAAAAATCGTCATCTCGAGCGGAGCAACGCGAAGTGGGGAGATCTATCAAAACAGATTTAGCTTCGCTGAGTAGTTCGTAGTTCTCGACTGCGTTGCACTCCGCTCAAAATGACGGCCAATCGAGGGCGGCATACGCAGATTAATTACTGTCATTCATATTGGTTTTATAAATAAATTAGTAAAGCAAAACATAAGGTACTTCAGTTTTGGTCGGGTTTATTTAACCCTAAACAGGAGCACGTTGTGGCCACTTAAACCCGATCAAAGCGGGATGCCAATTTCCTTCAAATTGGCAGAAGCGGGAGCGGGACTGTATTAACCTAAAAGCTCCTCTTACTGCTTTTCAAAAGGAATTGATCCATATTAAATACTCTTCATGCTGATCCGATGGTTATTGGATTATTTGAGCATCTTTATGCTAATCTTATTTCTGCACCAAATAGCTTTCATGAAATTGCCCAGAAGAGTTGTCAGCTTTCTTACATAGTGGCCATTAAAGTTGACAACTCAAATTCACAATTACAACCGCATTCCTCTTAAAAAATCCTCGATCAGCATTCTTTTTTTGCCTTCGTACTGAATATCTAAAAGCTTGATAAAACCATCTTTAGCGGCAAATTTTAAATAGGTTTTACCGTCTGTTAAAAAGCCGCCAGCAGTTATACCAGGTTCTTTATCTTCTATTTCGGCCTTAAACACCTTCAGGGTTTTATCGTTTAAAAAAGTAAAAGCTGTAGGATAAGGACTGAGGCCGCGAATTAAATTATAAATCGTCAGCGCTTGGTTATTCCAGTCGATTTTACAGTCATCTTTGAAAATTTTAGGTGCATGTTTTAATTCATTGCTTTGAGGCTGTGGTTGTTCATTAACCTCGCCAGCCTCAATTGCTTTAAGCGTTTTTACCAGCAGGTCGGCACCAATATACATTAGTTTATCGTGCAGGTCGCCAGCGGTTTCATCATCGGCAATGGCGGTGCTGTCACTGAGGATAATATTACCAGTATCAATTTCATGTGTAAGGAAAAAAGTTGTTACACCACTTTCCTTTTCTCCGTTTATAATAGCGTGGTTTATTGGTGCGGCACCACGGTATTGAGGTAAAAGCGATCCGTGTAAGTTAATGGTTCCCTTTGGAGGCATATTCCATACCACCTCGGGTAACATTCTAAAAGCTACTACCACTTGTAAATCGGCTTGGTAAGATCTTAGTTCTTCAATAAATTCAGGGTTCTTTAACTTTTCGGGCTGTAGAACAGGAATTCCTTTTTCTGCTGCGTATTTTTTTACCGCACTTTCACTCAGTTTTTGGCCACGACCTGAAGGCTTATCTGGTGCAGTAACCACCGCAACTACGTCGAAATTGGCTTTTACCAAGGCATCTAAAGAGGCTACCGCAAAATCGGGCGTGCCCATAAAAACTATTTTCATAAAGAAGTGTTGTGTTTCTAAAAATAACGTGTCTATACACGTTTAAGTTTTGCAAAATAACTAAAAATAAACCCATACTTACAGGCAAAAAATGGTACAAGGCAAAGATGTTGTCAAAGCAAGTGGATTGGTGTACGTAACTGATGCCATGCCTGGTATTTTCCGTAAAGGAAAACCAGGTAAATTTTATTACGTAGATAAAGAAGGTAATAAAATTACCGAAGATAAACACCTGGACCGGATTAAGGCCCTGGTTATTCCACCTGCATGGCAAAACGTATGGATCGCCAATAAACCAAATGCCTATCTGCAGGTTACGGGAATCGATGCAGCCGGACGCAAACAATATAAATATCATGCAAAGTGGACAAACCGCCGGTCTGAAGATAAATATTATCGTTTATTGGAATTTGGAAAAGCATTGCCAAATGCCCGGAAAAACTTGGAAAAAGATCTCCACCGAAAAGATTTTGACGAGCGTAAAGTATTAGCTATTTCAGTTGATGTGCTTCAAAAAACACTCATCCGTGTGGGTAACGAAAGTTATAAACAGCTTTATGGATCCTTTGGGCTCACGACATTACGCGATAAACACGTTAAGATCAACGGCAGTAAAATTACGATGGATTTTATAGGTAAAAAAGGTGTTCAGCAGAAAGTAGAACTGAACGATAGATCCTTAGCCAAACTGGTCAAAAAATGTAGGGACATTCCCGGGCAGGAATTATTCCAGTTTTACACTAACGGCAATGAACACAGAAGCATCGATTCGGGAAAGATAAATGCCTACATTAAAGAAATTACCGGCAATGATTTCACGGCAAAAGATTTTAGAACCTGGGGCGGAACGTTAGAAGCATTGCGCCAGTTTTCGAAGTGCAGTGCGGATGAGAATTTTAACCTAAATTCAAAAAAAACAATTGTAACGGTTTTAGATTGTGTAGCGAAAAAATTAGGAAATACCAGAGCAGTTTGTAAGAGTTCTTACGTGTACCCGCTATTGCTTACCGCCTACGAAAACGATGAGCTTGGTAAATACATAAAAAAAATGAATAATAACAAAGGAAATGCTAAATTAGGTTTAACACACGATGAGAAAGTTTTAATCTCATTTTTAAAATCGAGTAGTAAATAGAAACACATTATATTTGTTTTTTTATTCCTTTATGCAAATTAACTTTGATGATAACGCTGCTATTTTTTATACATTGATCGAAGAGTCTCCAATGCCAATCGGTTTGTATATTGGGGAGAACATGAACATTAAGGTTGCTAATAAAGCAATGCTTAAGGCGTGGGGACGAGATCATTCGGTTATTGGACAAGAACTCGCCATTGCCTTGCCCGAGCTTAAAGAGCAACCTTTTTTAGAAATCCTTCAAAATGTTCGTGAAACGGGAATTGCTTACGAAACTAAAGAGGATAGGGTAATGCTGATTAATGACGGTGTTTTACAGACCTTTTATTTCGATTTTATTTATAAGCCCCTAAAAGATAATGATGGAAATGTATGGGGGATTTTGAATAATGCTACTAATGTTACTGAACTGGTAAATGCCCGATTAAAGATTAAAGCCAGTGAAGAACTTTTTCGGAAGATGATTCAGGATGCACCTGTGGCCATAGGTATTTTAAGGGGAGAAAATTTTGTAATTGAACAGGCAAATGCAGATCTTTTAAAATTATGGGGTAAAACAGAAGAGGTAATTGGTCTCCGTTTAATTGATGGTTTGCCCGAACTAAAGGGACAGCCCTTTCCCGATTTGTTAACTCAGGTTTACAAGACAGGGGTCTCACATTTCGGTTACGAAACCATGGCGAGATTGGAAAGAGATGGTGTGCTTCAGGATTTTTATTTCAATTTTGTTTACGATCCCATCCGAGATCAGCATAATGTGGTGACTGGGATTATGGTGGTTGCCAACGAAATCACCTCGTTGGTACATTCGCGTATGGAAATGGCTAAAAGCGAAGAGCGTTTCAGGAATTTATTATTGGACACTCCAATGGCCACTGGCTATTACGAGACGGAAAATATTATAATCTCTTTGGCTAACGATGAAATGCTGCGGTTCTGGGGGAAAGATAAAAGTGTCATCGGAAAGCCGATGGAAGAGGCTATACCTGAATTAAAAGGACAACCTTTTATCGATATTTTAAAAGAGGTTTATCGTACTGGAATTCCTTACCACGCCGACCAGCAGGAGGCGTTATTGCCTGTTAATGGTAAAATGGAAAGGTTGTGGTTCAATTTTACTTATAAACCTTTGATGAATGCCAAAGGGAAAGTTTATGCCATTTTACATGCTGCAATGGATGTAACTAAACAGGTACAGCTTCAGCAGCAAAAAGACGAGTTTTTGGGCATTGCGAGCCACGAACTTAAAACGCCGGTAACCAGTATAAAAGCTTATACACAGGTATTGGAAAGGATGATCAGAAATGATGGGGATGAGAAAAAGGCTGATATGGTACGCAAAATGGATTTACAATTGAACCGTTTAACAGGTTTAATTGGCGATTTGCTTGATGTAACTAAAATCCAGTCGGGCAAAATGACTTTTAATCCGGTAAATTTTGATTTTGATTATGCCGTAGCCGAAATTGCAGAAGAAATGCAGCACGTTAGTGCTAAACATTATATTAATGCCGAGCTACAAAGCCACGCTACGGTTTATGCCGATAAGGAGAGGATTGGACAGGTAATTACGAATTTCTTGTCAAATGCCATCAAATATTCTGCTGACGCCAACCAGGTTGATGTTAAAACTGAAGTGGTAGATAAGGAAGTAATTTTAAGCGTAAAAGATTACGGTATTGGCATTTCAAAAACACTACAGCACCTGGTTTTTGATCAGTTTTACCGTGTAGATGGAAACTTACAGCATACCTACCCAGGCCTGGGTCTAGGACTCTATATTTCTTCTGAGATTATAAAAAATGAAGGTGGAAGGATTTGGGTGGAAAGTGAAGAGGGGAAAGGTGCTACTTTTTACTTTGCGTTAAAAATCTGATTCCATCAATTTGTTATCAATGGAACCAGTTATTATTCTTTTGGTGCCTTTTTTATCGGGTGTACAGGCTGTTCTTCCTGTTCCCGTTGTTTGGCCGGATTATTGGTTTTAGGCGCTTTATTCGGCGTACTGTCGTTTTCCTTTCTAACCGTTTTATGGTCAACAGGCTCCCTGCCTTTTGGTACCTCTTCCTGGTAATTACTTCCGGGTTTATCGCTTTTAACTTTTGGACCGCTCATGCTTATAATTATTGAATGATTGATTATTAAATGAACAGATTAATCTACTCATTTATATATAACAAAACTCAATCTGTTAAGTTTGAAATAATCGTCCAGCGGGATTCATTCAAAATTTAATTCTTCTATCATGCTATCATTAATGGTAAAGCAAATATTTCTTACGCATGGTTTTGTATGCGCTTAGGCCTGGTTCCCAGCTCGCCCTGATTTCTGCTTCACTTTTTCCATCAATTACCTGTTGCCTGAAATCTGCCACACCAACCAATCTTTCTATAATCCCCATTTCTTTACTTAACTTGGTATTAAAGAAATCTTCTTTTCTTGGCGATGCCTGATATAGTTCGATTAACCAGCTGATGTTTATCTGTTTCGATTTTATCAGTTTTGAGGTGTCGTAAGTTCTTAAATCTAAGCCATAACAAACCTGATCTTGAAATAGTGGTGTTTCAGACATTCCTTTTATGCTTTTTGGCGTAAAACTGAAATCGAATTTACCTTTTAGGTATGGTGCCCCAACAACAGTAAAAGGAAACATTGTTCCGCGGCCATGATTTAAATAAGTGCCTTCAAATAAACAGGTAGATGGATAAAGTAAAATAGCTTGCTGCGTATTCAGGTTAGGAGAAGGTTTTACGGGTAAAGTATACTCCATATCATGATTATAATTGGCGTTTTTGATAATGGTTATTTTGCATTTCACTTTGTTTTTCAACCAGCCTTCGCCATTTAACATCTGTGCATATTCGCCAACCGTTAAGCCATGCGCAATAGGAATAGGTTGTACGCCAATACCCGATTTAAACTTTGGATCTAAAATTGGCCCATCAATTAAATAGCCATTTGGATTTGGACGGTCTAAAATCAATAATGTTTTATTGTTTGCGGCACAAGCTTCCATAACATGCTGTAAGGTATTGATATAGGTATAAAAACGAACCCCAACATCCTGGATGTCAAACACCATAATGTCAATATCTGCTAAATCTTCAGCAGTAGGTGTGCTGTGTTTGCCATAAAGTGAAATGGCTTTTATGCCTGTTTTGGTATCAACATCATCATTAACTGTAACACCAGCACTTGCATTGCCTCTAAAACCATGTTCAGGACCAAATATCTTCTGGATTTTAACACCTCTTTTCAGCAGGCTATCAACCGAAGTCTGCGTACCAATAATTGATGTAGGGTTAACTACCATACCAACACGCTTACCTTTTAGCAGCGGGAGATATTTTTCGGTCTGCTCTGCACCGGTTTTAATTGCCGATGGCAGCTTAACAGTCTTGATCATCAGTTTTCTATTTTCAGTGCTTTTCTTTCCCAAAGCTTCTTGTTCAAGTGGTTTGGGTTGTCCGCAGGCCGATAATGCAATTAAACTGGTTAAAGTAAAGCTGATATAATTTTTCATTTCTTTTTATTCTAATCTTCCGGTGTTATCATAAAACAATTTATAACATATTTTATTTATGCTATTGGTATTTTATTGCTATAACTTCATGATTGATGTTTAAAGTTGGTTATTTATTTCCAAAAATGCCATTTTTAAAAAGGAATTGAGCATTTTTGTTAATACAAATTGATTAAATTGAATTTCGAATATTTCATAGCAGGGCGGATAGCCATTAAATCTGAGCGCACTTTTTCAAAGCTTATTGTCCGCATTGCAATAGCAGGCGTGATGTTGAGTTTGGCTGTTATGATTCTTTCTATAGCCATTATTAAAGGCTTTAAAACTGAAATTCAGGATAAGGTAAGGGGCTATTTGGGCGATGTACAGATTACCCGTTACGATCTGAACAATTCATTTGAGCATTCACCCTTCACACTTGATGGAGAAACGAAAAAGATGCTCAAAAATAATCCCAATGTTGAATATTATTATCCTTTTGCTACAAAACCGGGTATCCTTTCTGCCAATAATGAAATTGAAGGCATTAATTTTAAGGGGATTGACAAAAGCTATAACTGGGATTACATTAAACAGCATATTATCAGCGGAACCATCATCGATTTTTCTGACAGTACGGCTGCGATGCAAGAACTGCTGATCTCGAATTATACTGCTAATCGTTTAAAACTCAAAACAGGTGATGATTTTATCATGTACTTTGTTCAAAACCAGTTACGCCCACGTAAATTTAAAATTGTAGGCATTTACGATATCGGCGTAGAAGATATTGACAAGGGCTTTGTGTTGGGCAACCTGAATATTATTAAACGGCTGAATAACTGGAAAGCCAACGAAATTGGTGGCATAGAAATCAGGATTAAGGATTTTAACCAGCTTAAACCTATCGCCGATAATATTTATGAAAGGCTTCCACGCCATTTGCGCTCTTATTCTATTGAAGAAAATTTCCCTAATATTTTTACCTGGTTAGGCCTTCTTGATGTAAATACCAAAGTACTTTTAATCCTGATGCTCATTGTAGGCGTAATTAACATGGTTACAGCATTGTTGATTATGATTTTAGAGAAAACCAATATGATCGGGATGCTAAAATCTTTTGGGGCAAGCAATTGGAGTATTATGAAAATTTTCCTTTACAACGCGGCTTATTTAATTGGTATTGGCTTGTTACTTGGGAATATTCTGGGCTTAGGACTTGGTTTCTTACAGCAGTCCACTCACATTTTCAAACTTAATCAGGCTTCTTACTTTTTAGCTTACGCACCAATCGAATTTCATTTTATTGATGTGTTGCTGCTTAATATTGTTACAATAGCGGTGTGTTTAACGGTTTTGATTATTCCTTCACTATTGATTAGCAAGGTTTCTCCACTTAAAGCAATCAGGTTTAAATAAGGAAAAAACTTGGGTCACCGGACAGATCATTTCCCGATGCCCAAGCAAACCTAAACTTAAGCTTTTGTCAACTCAACTTTTACAGTTTTTGTAATATTACTTTTCTGAAGCTGAGGATATGGTGTGATGTCGATTAATTTGATTGAATAATTTATGCCATTAATTTTAATGTTTGTTACACTTTCTAATGTGCCACATTCTCCTCCTTTGCATAAAATAATTTCCTGATCAACATTATTGCCTGTTAATTTAAAATATGCTCTTGCACCTCCAGCACTAATACAATCAACATTGATTGGGCAGCGGCTGTCGCTAATCGATTTTAATACTAATGTAGATGCACCAATTGATTTTGACGTATTGATTTCAAAATCGTAATTCGTTGTTTTTGTTTCAGATTTTTTCTTACATCCAAAAAAGAATATAGACAGGGCGATAAATAAGAATATTAAATTTTTCATTTATATGAGGATTAATTACTTCTTTTTAAAATATATTCATAATCTATGGTAGCGTAAGGGTTAGCCGGAGAAAGATCCGTTTTTGCATTGAATCTTTTTCTTAGGGTTAAATCCACACCACTACTTCTGATATCGTATTCGCCGTTTAATATCATATTCCAATCAAAATCCGCTGTCCAAATGCCCTCATCGGTAAAATATCCGATCCCATTTTTAAAAGTATAGATTCCCTCGCCACCTGACGGTTTTAGGTTAGCATCAGCGCCAGGTATAATGTTGAATTTTCCGTCCTGTAAAGAAATTGAAATTGGACGGGTTACCGGTACAGAGTTAACACTATTGGTAATTACCAATACACCTGTATAGTTACCATCCAGTAAAACATTTACGTTTGTGGATTTTTTACAGCCTAGAGATAAGATCAGGACAAAAAGGAAAATACATATTTGGACTTTCATACCCCTTAAACGGAGTTCCATATCAAAACGCTACACTTAGATTGAAATCCAATCGATTCCTTGAGTACTATGGATAAATTCAGTCCGTGGTTCGAGGTTTAAATAGGGGTAAGTGACTTTGGAAAGATATAGGCCTGTAGGGTGAGCGGGCAATGATGGTTTTGAGACTTGAAGGGTAACCAGTTCGCTTTTAAATTCGTCAAAACTTAGTTCTCCTTTGCCGACCATTAGCATTTTACCCATAATAATGCGAATCATTTTGCCCAAAAAGCGGTTACTGGCAATATGGAACCTCAGCCTGTCGCCTTTTGGGTTTACAAATAAATCGGCCTCCATTACATTGCAGATGGTATGCTCATATTTGTCAGGATGCTTGCAAAAAGCCCTGTAATCTTTGTATAACGGTAATAGTTTTACAACGGCTTTCATTTTATCAAAATCTAGATTGTTTAATTGATAAAAGGAACTTTGGGTGCTTAAAAAAGGATCTTTATAGGTATGGATAAAATAATCATATTTCCGCTGTACAGCATCAAACCGGGCATGCGGTTTACCTTCCATTTTAATAATGTCGAATATGGCAATATTATAAGGTAAAGCTTTATTTAAAATGTAAAGCAGATCGAAATCAATTTCTTTTTCAATATCAGCATGGAAAAAAAACTGACTGGCATGTACATGTGCATCTGTCCGCCCGCAGCCGTTAATAGCAATCTGCGATTTTAAAATCTTCGATAGGGTTTGTTCAATAACTTCCTGAACGCTTTTAACTCCAGGTTGTTTTTGCCACCCACTAAAGTACTGGCCTTGATATGCAATGTGAAAGAAATACCTCATTTTTCAGCTGCAATTTTACGGAAATTTTAGCAGCAGAAATATTAAATGATACTTTTGTGTGATAAATTTTAATCATGAATTTAATATCCTGTCCTTGTGGAAGCGGAATAAACTTTCAGCACTGTTGCCAGCCTTATCATTTAAAAAAGAAAACCGCGCCAACTGCAGAGGCGCTAATGCGTTCCAGATATTCGGCTTTTGTAGTGGCAGATGCGGATTATCTTTATGAAACCACGCATAGTAGTAAAAGAAATAACCATTCCAAAAGCGGTTATTTAAACAGTGCGAAAAATACCAAATGGCTAAAACTCGAAATCGTTTTTTCAGATTTTGATGTTGTAGAGTTTAAAGCCTATTATCTGAATAAGAAATTTCAAGCTGAAATATTGCATGAAAAATCTAATTTCAGGTTAGAGGATGGAAAATGGTATTATGTTGACGGGGAATTTTATGAATAAGGTTGAAATCGCAAAATTCATATAAAATTTGCGATTCCATTCGCAGAATTAATATGAATTTTGCGATTATACTCCTTTTAGCTATAATTTCTTTGCTTCGTTCCAATATATATCCATTTCAGCAAGTGTCATATCGGCCAGGGCTTTTCCATTTTCTTTTGCTTTGCTTTCGAGGTATTGAAAACGTTTGATGAATTTTTTATTGGTTTTTTCTAATGCATTTTCCGGATTGATATTGATGAATCGCGCATAATTGATCAGGGAGAACAATACATCGCCAAATTCTGATTCAGCTTTTTCCAGATCGATTGCCGTATGATCTGCAACATTAAATTCAGTCTTAAATTCCTGAAGTTCTTCCTCTACTTTTTCCCAAACCTGGTTTTTATCTTCCCAATCAAAACCTACGCCACGGGCTTTTTCCTGGATACGGGCAGCTTTAACCAAAGCTGGTAATGAAGATGGAACACCGGCCAATACCGATTTGTTGCCTTCTTTCAGTTTAATCTGCTCCCAATTGCGTTTAACATCTTCTTCGTTCTGCACCTCAACATCGCCATAAATATGTGGATGCCGGTTTACCAGTTTATCGCAAACCCCGTTTAAAACATCTGTAATGTTAAAATTGTTAGTTTCTGAAGCAATTCTTGAATAGAAAACCAGATGCATCATTACATCACCAAGTTCCTTTTTAATTTCGTCTAAATCGCCCTCTAAAATGGCATCACTTAATTCATAAGTTTCTTCTATGGTTAAATGGCGCAGTGTTTCCATGGTCTGTTTTTTATCCCAGGGGCATTGTGTACGCAATGTATCTAAAACGGTGAGTAAACGTGTAAAGGCATCCGCCGGATTATTGGCGCTTGCAGGAATTGGATTGTTAGGCATGTTTTATGGTTGAACTATATTTATCGAACGCTAAAGTACCAAACCCAGGCGATTAAGAAAAGCTGAAATGGTATTCTGAACCATAAATATTTTGGCCCCGGCCCTGATTTATACAGATCTTCGTAATTGATGCGGTGTTTGGCAGCGTAAATATTGGCAGGTAAAATAACAATGTAAAAAATAATCAGGGCTATCCCCGTAAAATATCTGGTGCTTTCAATCGCCAGGCCAATGGCAAATAAAATCTCCAGCACGCCTGTTAAAAGTACAATTTCTACTTTTTTAGGGATAAATAAGGGAACCATAGCAGCCATACTTGTTTTAAACTTGAAATGCCCGATAGCTGTAAAAAGTAACATCACGCCCATGGCGATATTGCCTGCAAAAATATTTCCTTTATTAAATGTGGTATGACCACCAAAGGCTAATAGGGCAACATAAACGACAAGTAATACAAATAAGGGTTTCATTTAAAGGACTAATCTACTTTATTAAATTAAAGGCAATTAAAATTGTAGCGATAAACAATACCAATAGCCCAGATAAAAAGACGAAGTCGGCTGCTTTTTCCAGGCGCTGACTTGCCGTTTGTTCCCTCCTCATCGAGATAAAAGATAAGATGCAGCTGGTCATAAAAAACATAACAGCAGCTACGGCAAATTCGTCAATTAAAGAGCCATCGGTAAGTGCGAGTTTTTTTAAAGAAGTAAGTACAATAAAGCAAATACCCAAGAGATTGGCAGAAGTACTTAAAATATGAGGCGATCTATTTTCTGCCATTTTAATCTTTTTCTTCTAATTTAATTTTTTTTGTAATCCGGTAAACACGTTTCTTTTTATCAGGCTTATGTTCTTCGCCCATTAAAATACCCCACGGTTTTAAGTTATCTACTCTATCGAAGATTATTTTTAATATGGCAAGATAAGGAATACATAAGAACATGCCTGAGATGCCCCAGATCATCTCACCGACAACAATACCGATAAAGGCAAATAAGGCATTTATTTTTACTTTAGAGCCCACTACCAACGGCATTAGTACATTTCCATCTATGGCATGTACTCCAACATAGGCAATCAAAACCAGCAGCACTTTACCAGCGCCTGCGGTAGCGAAAGTAATCAGGCAGCTTACTAAAAGCGCAAAGAATATTCCCAAATAAGGAACTACATTAAATATACCTGCTACCAAACCCAATAGAACGGCATATTTAACGCCCAATAAACTCAGCACCGTAATCATTAATACGGTAACAATAAGCATCTGCAAGAATAAACCTATGATGTATTTTTTAATGATGTACTGAATCTGGCTTACAATTTCTGAGACTTTTTCTTTATGTTCTTCACTGAAAACAGAAGTTAAAAAAGTAAATAAAACCCTACGGTAGTTTAATATAAAGAAAGTGAATAACAGGGTGAAACCTAAAAACAATAGGGTAGATGATAGGGTAGATAGGGTTGTAGCTACAATTGCAGCACTGGTAGCCAAAGCTTTTTCTGTGCTGTCATTTAAATAATCGAGTTGTTTCTGAGAATTTATGCCGAAAGTGTGTGAAATCCATTTTTGAAGTTCGTGATAAGAAACATTCGCTTTTTCCTTAAGTAAAGGCCAATCTGCCCATAAATCGCTTAACTGATTGCCAAAGAAATAAACAATGCCACCAATTACAGCAATCATTAAAATTACTGAAACCAGGGTAGATAAACTCCTTTTGAATTTTAATCTGCGTTCTAAAAAATTGCCAACAGGCAATAATAAGATCGCCATTAGAAAAGAGAAAAGTAGAGGAGCCAACAAAGATTGGCCTAAAATGGCGATATATGTTAAACTAATTAAACAGAAAAGGACCAATGCCAATTTGGGTAGAAAAGATAGTTTGTCTTTCATATATTTTAAAATCCTGTTTAATACAAAATGCCCGAATAATTGTTTTATTTAATCGGGCATTTAAATATAAGAGATTATTTTTAATAGATACTTGCTTTGTCTAAAAGTGAAATATCTTCTGGTGATAATTTTAGATTTGCGGCTTCAGTGAAGGATTTTAACTGGTTTAAATCGGTAACACTTGCAATTGGAGCCGTAACTGATGGGTGGTGAATTAACCAGGCCAAGGCTACAGAAGCTGGCTCAACACGATGTTTCTCTGCAACCTGATCCAGTGCTGCTAAAATTTTAAAGCCGCGTTCGTTCAGGAATTTTTTAATGCCCCCGCCACGCTGGCTTTTGTTCAGATCGTCTTGACTACGGTATTTTCCGGTTAAGAAACCGCTGGCCAGCGAATAATAGGTAACTACAGCCAAACCATGATCTAAACATATTTTTTCGTGCTCCCGTTCAAATTCCTCTCTATCGTAGAGGTTATAGCTAGGCTGGTAAACTTCATAACGAGGTAAACTGTGTTTGGTAGAATAAAGTAATGATTCCTTTAAGCGGTCTGCAGAAAAATTTGAAGCACCAATCCAGCGTACTTTTCCGGCTTTGATCAGCGTTTCATAAGCACTTAAAGTTTCTTCAACGGGCGTACTTTCGTCATCAAAATGCGAAAAATAAAGATCGATATAATCAGTTTGCAAGCGCGACAAAGAATGTTCTACTTCATTGATGATGTAATCTTTTCTTAGCGATTTGCCATGGCCCATATCTGAGCCAACTTTTGTGGCAATAATTATGTCATGACGTTTATGTTGTGTTTTAATCCAGTTACCTATAATCGTTTCCGACTCACCACCTTTATTGCCGGGTGCCCAGCGCGAATATACATCAGCGGTATCGATAAAATTGAAACCACTTTCTACAAATTGGTCTAATATTTCAAACGACTTCTTTTCATCAATTGTCCAGCCAAAAACATTTCCTCCGAATACTATTGGGGCAATACTTAAATCGGTTTTTCCTAAGGTTATTTTTTCCATGATATGAATGTTAATACCTTTTTAACAAAATTAGATGGCGCTGGTTTTGGATGGTAGTCTGCTTGGTGTAAAATGATTCCATTTTAACCGAAAAGGAAGCAAGGGATTAGCGCAGAGTGTTTGGTGCCTACTTTTCACCAACCAGACCAAAGGAAGATATTTTTTGAAATTTTATTTCCGACTTTCGGACATCCGACTATTTAACCTTCCATCTTTATTGCGCGCAACATTTCCCTTTTTCCGGGGGCGCCAGGTAATTTTTCTATGGTAAATCCGCAGGCTTTAATGGCCCTTTTTAATTTTCCGGTAATGGCATAGGTAACAAAAGTTCCGCCAGGTTTTAAGAAACTGCAGGCATGTGCAATAATTTCATCGCTCCACATTTCGGGCTGGTGCTGTACTGAAAATGCATCGTAGTAAATCAGGTCAAATTTTTGGTCACTGCTGTATTTGCCTAATGTAGTATGCGGAATCTCCATCGAGCAAAGCGGAGTTATTTTTTTTGGTGCTTTTAATGCTTCTGGATAATTTGAAATAAAATCAGTCCATATTTCTTCTGGAACATATGCTGCATAACCAGTCTGCTCAATTACATCTGTCGTAAGCGGAAAGGCCTCAATGCTGGTATAGTTCAGGCTAATGCTATTTTCCGCGCAATATTCGAAACTTAAAATAAAGTTCAATCCGGTGCCAAAACCTACTTCCAAAATGGAAATTTCATTTAAATTTAGAGAAGCAAATTTTAATCCTGCATCAATAAATACGTGTTTGCTTTCCTGTAGTGCACCATGTTTGCTGTGGTAATGTTCGCCTATGGTATCGTTATAAAGTGTATTAGAACCATCGGCAGTAAGCGTAATAATATTCATGGCTGGAATTTTTAAGGATTCTTGGATTTCAAGATCGTGCTGCAAATATAGATACAGGATCAATATGATTTCTGGATAAATTAGCATGTTTTATCTTTAGTTTCTGGTATTCGGCTTCTGATTAAATCTTCTGACATTCCGACTTACCTCTTCTATCATTTAAAAACACATCAGCTTTGTAAGGCTACTTAATTATTGGACTTCGGACTCCCGGCTTCTGACTTTTTTTTCAGCTTTAATTTTTTGTGCTTAGCTTTGGTTTTACCCTAAACCCTATACCTAAAAATGGATATTGAATCGTTCAGAGAATATTGTTTGAGTTTACCTGGCACTACCGAAGGTATGAAATGGGAACATCTATGTTTTATGATAGAAGAGAAAATCTATGTCATTATTGCTATTGATGAGGGTAACCGTTTTTCTATCAAATGCAATCCCGACGAATTTGATGAACTTGCTGCCAGAGACGGCATTGCGCAGGCCTATCATATGGCAAAGCGACAATGGATTCAGATTGAGAATTTAGAGGTGTTGAACGATAAAGAGCTAAAAAGTAGGGTGGCAGATTCAAGAGCGATGGTGTTAGCTAAATTACCAAAGAAAACGCAGGCCAAGTACGCTTAAATTTTCTGTAGAGAGGCGAATATCTTCGATGCAACTTCCTACACCAGTTTCTTTAAGGCCATGATGTAGCCGATATGCCCTTCATGGAAAGGGATAAAATTTATGGCATCATCTATGGAATTTAATTTCATACCATAACGCTTATCCCAGGGTTTGAACTTTAAAAAAATACCACTCATATAATCGGTGCTTAAATGATCCACGCTGTTTAAGAGTGTATCAAAAATGGAATCAATCTCTGTCTGTTCAATAAATTTTTCTGGTTTTGTTCCACTTAAAAACGGCGAAAAATGTTCTTTAATAACCGTTATTGTTAATCCTGATCTTACAAAGGTTTTGCTGTGCAGCGGTTAAGTGGGGCTATGTTCCAGATGATGTTACTGTTGAAACCCGTGGGGATTTCGTTTAACTGCTCTGTGGACAAATCTTTTACTAATTCTAGAACAAAGGCCCTGGTATTTTTGATCTGATTGATGGTAGCGAGTATATTAGACATCGAATTGTTTATGAACGGCGATTTATTGCTCGCTTTTAGTTTCTTCCTTTTTGGTTTCGTCTTTTTTTATGCCTTTGTCAGCATTCAGTTCTTTCGACTTCATGATATTAAAACGGTACATTTCTTCAATCCCAACAAGTTTTCGCGTGCATTTCTCAATGTCGGTCCCTTCCTCCCATAAATAGGGACGGAAACTATAAGTTTTGGTACCATCCAAATTGGCAATAAACTGATTCCAGCTGCTCCAGCGTAATCCTTTATAAAATTTAGAAAGATCACTGTCGAAACAAAAAACAAGGAATTCGCCATAGCCAGCCCCAAGCGGTTGCCAGGTTAGCGTATTTGGTTCAAGGTAATACACGTTTTTGATGTCTTTGCCCAAACCACCGTAATTAATAGCAAAAAAACCGCCTATGGCATCATCGGCAATTAAAAGGTAGGGAATGTTGTCGCCATATTCTTTTAAGGTTTTTCCTTTATTCCAATCGGCAACATTTCTGCTCAATCTTTCGCTGCCCGAACCTAAAATTCTAATCCAGCCATTATCAACCATAATGCCCCCGGTATTGTAAATTACCGAACCAAGTGTGGCGTAGGTTGTCATTTGTGAGTGATATAAAACCTCTTTTGCCTTTGCAGAATCAACAGGTAGTATTTCCACCTTGTTTTTTGCAGAATCAATCCATTTTTTTACCAGTGGCCAAGCAGGATCTGTTTTATTAATTAATTTCTCAATACTGATCAAGTTGTTTTCCTGAGCAAAACCTGTGAAGGAAAATAAAGTTAAAGCAAGGATAAAGAAGTATATGATTGGGTTTTTCATGGATAGGGTACTTATGTTTTTTCAAAGATAGGATGATAATTAGGAATTGCTGAAAGGAGCAGGATAATTTTTGATTTAGATAAAGCGTTGAATTAAATTATTGGTTCGTGAGGGCACTGACTATGGCACTTAGAATGACTGTGGTGTTGGATGGTACCATCCAACACAGGGAAAATCATCAATGTCAATTGCTTTTGTTTGTGATGTGATGAAACCAAGGCAGATTGAATTAATGCTTTTGGTAAGTGTCAGATGGAAACATCTGACAGCACAGCTATAAAACAAAACATCCCGAAAATAATCGGGACGTTTGAAATATTGAAATGATATAATAATCGAATTTTAAAGATGGGGGGGAAGAAAATCTTAAGCCTTACACCCTCCGCCTTTCAACCTTCAACCTTAACTTACCACATTCTAATTCTGTCTTCTGGTTTTTTATATAGTTTATCACCAGGTTTAACATCAAAGGCTTCATACCATGCATCCATATTTACAGGTGCACCAATGGTACGGTACGGACCTGGAGAATGCGGATCTGTTTTAATTAACTGCGCTGCACTTTCCGGTAAAATGTTACCTCTCCATACCTGTGCCCAGGCCAGGAAGAAACGCTGATCTGGTGTAAAACCATCAATTTTCTCATTGCTTTGCCCTTGTTTGGTCATTTTGAAAGCCGTGTAAGCAGCATTTAAACCTCCTAAATCGCCAATGTTTTCGCCCATGGTTAATTTACCGATAACATGAATGGTATCCAATACAGTATAAGCATCAAACTGCTCCCCTAAAGCTTTGGTTTTAGCATCAAATTTAGCTTTGTCTTCAGCTGTCCACCAGTTTTTTAAGTTGCCGGCGGCATCATATTGGCTGCCGCTGTCATCAAAACCATGGCTCATTTCGTGACCGATTACAGCACCTATACCGCCATAATTAACCGCATCATCAGCATTTGGATCAAAGAAAGGAAACTGTAAAATACCAGCAGGGAAAACAATTTCGTTCAGTGTAGGACTGTAGTAAGCATTAACCGTTGGAGGCGTCATACCAAAACGTTTACGGTCAACAGGTTTACCTAACTGATTAACCATTTCATCATAGCTCCAAACGCTTGCATTGCGTAAGTTTTGGAAATAAGTATCTTTATTGATCGCTAAACCATCGTAATTTTTCCATTTTTCAGGATAACCCACTTTTGGTGTAAACGCATGTAATTTAGCTAAGGCCTTTTGTTTGGTTTCAGGGCTCATCCACTCCAAACCGTTAATCCTGATTTCGAAAGCTTTACGCAGGTTCACAATCATCTGGTTCATACGTTCTTTCGCTTCCGGCTTAAAATATTTGGCTACATAAAGCTGGCCTAATAATTCACCAATAGTTCCATCTGTTAAAGATGACATGCGTTGCCAACGTGGTGTTTGTATTTTCTGACCTGTTTGAGCCTGTGTGAAAGCAAAACTAGCCTTAACAAATGGAGAACTTAAATTAGAAGCCGAACCTTTTAAAAGGTTCCATTCCAAATAGGTTTTCCAATCTTCAACCGGAATTGATTTCAACATTCCATCCAGGCTTGCCATAAATTTAGGGGATGAAACCAGAACGGTATCTTGATTTTTGATTTTGAATTTAGGTAAATAGGTTGTCCAGTTAATATCTGGCGTTTTTTGGTTCAGCTCGGCAACGGTAAGCTTGTTATAGGTGGCGTAAGGATCGCGCATTTCTAAACGGCTCATCTGCGCTTCAGCAAATTGCTTTTCAATTTTATAAACGGTTGCTGCTTTTTGTTTGGCTTCTTCAGGTGTACTTCCTGTTAAGGTAAATAAAGTAACCATATAGGTGTTGTATGCATCGCGGATCTTAACACTTCTTGCATCATCTTTAAGGTAATAATCACGGTCGGGAAGTGTTGTGCCACCCTGGCTAATATTTACCATATATTTGTTTACATTCTTGCGGTCTTGGCCAACACCCAAACCGAACATTCCCCCACCCAAACCATTTGTTCGCATGTAAGCCACCTGATCCAGAACAGCCTGAATGTTTTTAACTTGCTTAATTTTCGCTAAATCTGCTTTTATAGGCGTATAACCTAATTTTTCAATGGTTAAGCTATCCATTGCCGCTGTATAAAAATCGCCAACTCTTCGCTTAACTGAACCTGCAGGAGCAGATTTGTCAGCTGCCGCATCTTCTACTAAAGATTTAACAGCATTGATATTGAAATCGCGAAGTTCGTTAAATGAACCCCAGCGTGTTTCTTTAGCAGGAACAGGATTGTTTTTTATCCACGCGCCACTTGCGTAGGTATAGAAATCGTCGCCTGGCTTAACGGAAAGATCCATGTTGGCAGGGTCGATAAATTTTTTAGTTTGTGCATTTGCAGAAAAGCCAGTAGCGACTATACCTAGCGCCGCAAAATATCTTTTCAAATTTTGGTATTTCATTCGCTTAATAAGTTAAGAATAATGCGAAATTTATGAAATACTAATTAATACTGGTGTTATATATTAAGAATATTACTTGTTAAACCAGTAATAAATTTTTGCTAAGCCAAGCCGCCTAATAAGTTCGGATGCTGAAAAAGAAATTTTAATAGATTTCATGGTTTTAAATCTTTTATACCATTATTAACATTTTTTAACAAAATTTATTGTGTGCTTGTAAAAATTATTGCTATTAAGAATGATTCGGGATAAAACATTTTATTTCCATAAATTTGGAAACAGTTATCTAAACCTCAGAGGTTTTATCGATAATAATAAAAATGATGTTAGCATACTATAGATATAATGAGTCACTCACACGATAAAGAAGATAGCTGTTGCAGCAGTAAGGTGCATTCTGAACCAAAACATAACCATGATCACGAACATGAAGAAGGCGATGAACATGACCACGACCATGGTGGAGATCCATCAGCCTTTAAAACTTATTTGCCAGCTATCGTAACATTGGCTATGCTACTGATTGGGATTGCATTCGATAATCTTTTTAAGGTTCCGGCATTTCAAATCATCAGACCTTATTGGTATTTCGTAGCTTATTTGCCTGTGGGCATTCCGGTTTTACGCGAGGTTTGGGAAACTTTTAAAGCCAAAGATTTTTTTACCGAGTTTTCTTTAATGTCTATCGCTACCATCGGTGCTTTTGCCATTGAAGAATATCCTGAGGGAGTAACGGTGATGCTTTTCTACACTATTGGTGAGTTGTTTCAAATGGCTGCGGTAAACCGTGCCAAAAGGAATATTAAAGCGTTACTTGATGTTCGTGCGGATGTAGCGCACGTGTTCCGCAATGGAAAATACGAAGATATTAATCCTGAAAAGGTAGAAATTGGCGAAACGATACAGGTAAAGGCTGGGGAGAAAATCCCTTTAGACGGAGAATTGATTAGTGATAAAAGCAGTTTTAATACCGCTGCTTTAACCGGTGAGAGCAAACCGCGCACCATTAATAATGGAGAATCGATTTTGGCCGGGATGCTTAATCTGGATAAAGTAGTCGAAGTTAAAGTTACCAAAGCTTTTGCAGACAGTGCATTATCACGCATTTTGGAAATGGTTCAAAATGCCACTACACGCAAAGCTAAGACCGAACTTTTTATTCGCAAGTTTGCGAAAATATATACCCCGATTGTTTTCTTTTTAGCCCTAGCCCTGGTTACTATTCCAATTTTGGTTTTAGGAAACGAATATCATTTCCAAACCTGGTTGTATCGTTCGCTGGTTTTCCTGGTTATATCTTGCCCATGTGCGCTGGTCATTTCTATTCCATTGGGTTATTTTGGCGGAATAGGTGCGGCATCGGCAAATGGCATTCTTTTTAAAGGCTCTAATTTCCTTGATTTAATTACTAAACTGAATGTTGTTGTAATGGACAAAACAGGCACCTTAACAAAAGGTGTTTTTAATGTTCAGAAAGTAGAAAGCAGTATAGATGAAACAGATTTTTTAAACTTATTAACGGCTGTAGAAGCCAAATCTACCCATCCAATTGCGAAGGCTATTGTAAAATATGCAGGACAGAAAGAAATTCATCCAGCCGAAAACATGGAGGAAATTGCGGGGATGGGTTTAAAGGGTTTCGTTAATGGTAAGGAGGTTTTAGCAGGTAATGTCAAGCTTTTGGAGAAATTTAATATTGATTTTGACCCTAAAATTGCATCCATAGAAGAAAGTATTGTTGTGGTTGCTATCGACCAGAAGTATATTGGTTATGTTCTGATTGCAGATGAAATAAAAGAAGATGCTGCTGAAGCCGTCAAACAGCTTTATGAAAATGGAATAAAACAGGTGGTGATGTTAAGTGGTGATAAAACCTCAATCGTTAAAAAAGTAGCAACAAGTTTAGGTATTGATACTTATTTTGGCGATTTATTACCTGAAGGTAAAGTTGCCAGGCTGGAAGCAATAAAAAGCGACAAAAGTAAGGTAGTGGCCTTTGTAGGAGATGGAATTAACGATACACCGGTATTGGCAATCAGTGATATCGGTATTGCCATGGGCGCAATGGGTAGCGATGCTGCTATTGAAACTGCAGATGTGGTGATTCAAACCGATCAACCTTCCAAGATTGCAACCGCGGTTAAAATCGGAAAGGCAACCAAAAAGGTTGTGATCCAGAATATCGTATTGGCATTTGCTGTAAAAGCAATTGTATTAATTTTAGGTGCAGGTGGAATAGCAACTATGTGGGAGGCTGTTTTTGCTGATGTTGGTGTAGCACTCCTGGCTATTTTAAATGCTGTACGGATACAGAAAATGAAGTTTTCTTAATTGGTCAATTGTTTAACTGATCTAGGAGTTACAGCTTTAGATTAAAAACATTGATTTTCTTCTCCGTTAATTTAATGATAAGTGCCAATTGCCAACTGAAAACTTCTTGATGGTAAATAAGATGTGTTGAAAAGTAGAGAGGTGGATTACTATAAAAATTAGTATATTTGATTATGTCTGAGCCTGTTCCATATCCTGTTTTAAACGATGATGAACCTGTTAGGCAGTTCAATGAACTTGATGCATCGTTAACTTATAGCTACGCCAGCTATTTAAACTGGCTGTTCCCCGAAAGAGTAGAATTGATCAAGGGTAAAATCTTTAAGATGAGCCCTGCGCCATCAAGTTTTCATCAATTAATCTCGGGCAAAATATACCGCAGATTAGGTAATTTTCTTGAAAAACACCCTTGCAGAGTTTTTATCTCTCCCTTTGACGTGCGTTTTTCGAAAGAAAGTGAAAATGACAAGGAAATCTTGACCGTTTTACAACCAGACATCTGTGTAATCTGCGATAGAAACAAAATTGATGCCCGTGGTTGTATCGGTGCACCAGATCTGGTTGTCGAGGTTTTATCTCCCGGAAATACCAAAATGGAACTGCTTAATAAGTACCATGTTTACGAAGAATTTGGTGTGAAAGAATATTGGGTGGTGAGCCAGAGCGATAAAAGTATTTTGATCTATACGCTAAATGAGATGGGTAAATTTCAACCCTCTAAAATATTCACCCTAAGCGAAAAAGTTACTTCAACGGTATTGCCAGGTTTTGAACTGGCATTGGATGATGTATTTGACGATTTATAAAATGCACAAATAATTTTTAGCTTACTACTTTTTTTTAGTATATTAGGTTATATATGAGCCTGTTCCATATCCTGTTTTAAACGATGATGAACCTGTTAGGCAGTTCAATGAACTTGATGCATCATTAACTTATAGCTACTCCAGCTATCTAAACTGGCTTTTTCCCGAAAGGGTAGAACTGATTAAAGGTAAAATCTTTAAGATGAGTCCTGCGCCATCAAGGGTGCACCAAGGTATTTCTGTTAATTTGTTAAATCCAATAATTATTTTTTTAAAAGGTAAACCCTGTAAGGTTTATGCAGTGCCCTTTGACGTCCGATTTCCAAAGGAAAGCAAAGCTGATAGTGATGTATTTACTGTTCTCCAACCAGATATCTGCGTAATCTGCGATAAAAGCAAACTTGATGCCCGTGGTTGTATCGGTGCACCCGATCTGGTCATCGAAATTTTATCACCGGGTAATACTAAAATGGAACTGCTTCATAAATATCGCGTTTATGAAGAATTTGGTGTTAAAGAATATTGGGTGGTGAGCCAGGGCGATAATAGTATTTTGATCTATACCTTAAATGAGATGGGTAAATTTCAGCCCTCTAAAATATTTGCGCTAAGTGAAAAAATTACGTCAACCGTATTGCTAGGTTTTGAACTGGCATTGGATGATGTTTTTGATGATGTAGAGTGGGCGTTTAATGAAAATACATGATCATTCTTGTCATGCATGAACCAATTTTCTAGATCTGATTGACGTAGCAGCTCCAGACTTTATGCCGGTACTACAAATCAAAAGCAAGACTAAATCAGAATATGACCTGCTTTCCAAAAACTGATACCCTTATCTTCTACATAAACGGATCTATACTTTACCTGTTTTAGTCTTTTAGCTTTCCGTTTATCTGGGCTTTGGGCTTTCAGCTTAATTAGCTATTTTTGGGCTTTTATAACAATTTTCATGAGCATTTCCACCAAGTACAATCCTGCAGAAACAGAAGATAAATGGTATAGCTATTGGCTATCTAAAAAGTTTTTCCACTCAGAACCTGATGAGCGCGAACCTTACACCATCGTCATTCCGCCGCCAAACGTCACAGGTGTACTGCACATGGGTCATATGCTCAACAATACCATTCAGGATGTATTGATCCGTAAAGCCCGTATGCAAGGTAAAAACGCTTGCTGGGTACCAGGAACTGACCATGCTTCAATTGCGACCGAAGCAAAGGTTGTGGCAATGTTAAAAGAACAGGGCATCAATAAAAAAGATCTTTCGCGTGAAGAATTTTTGAAATATGCCTGGGAATGGAAAGAGAAGTACGGTGGTATTATTTTAGACCAGTTAAAGAAACTTGGTGCAAGTTGCGATTGGGACCGTACCCGTTTTACTATGGAAGAGGATCTTTCTGAAGCAGTAATTGATTCGTTTATCCACCTGTACAAAAAAGGGTGGATTTACCGCGGAATCCGTATGGTAAACTGGGATCCTGCTGGTAAAACTGCAGTTTCTGATGAAGAAGTAAATCGTAAGGAAGTAAACCAGAAATTATATTACATCAAATACCTGATTTCGGGAACGGAAGATCAGTTTTTAACGATCGCTACAACGCGTCCGGAGACAATTATGGCCGATGCAGCCATCTGTATCAACCCGAACGATGAACGTTTTACGCATTTAAAAGGTAAAAAGGTTTTCGTACCTCTGGTTAACCACGAAATTCCGGTTATTGAAGATGAATATGTAGATATTGAATTTGGAACGGGTTGTTTAAAAGTTACCCCTGCACACGATCTGAACGATTATGAACTGGGTGTTAAGCACAATTTACCTGTTACCGATATTTTAAATGACGATGGCACTTTAAATGAACTGGCTGTTATTTTAGTGGGCGAAGACAGGTTTGTTGCCCGTAAAAAAATTGCCAAAATGTTGGAAGAGGCTGGCCATTTAGAGAAAGTGGAAGATTATAAATCGCAGGTTGGTTTTTCTGAACGTACGGATGCCGCTATCGAACCGAAACTGTCGATGCAATGGTTTGTAAAGATGAAAGAAATGGCCCAGCCAGCATTGGATGACGTGCTGAATGGCGAAGTAAACCTGATTCCGAATAAGTTTGAAAATACCTACCGTCACTGGATGGAAAATGTGCGCGACTGGAACATCAGCCGTCAGCTGTGGTGGGGACAAAGAATCCCGGCCTGGTATGATGATAAAGGAAACTGGGTGGTTGCCAAAACCAAAGATGAAGCTTTAGAAGAATTCTGGAAGAAAAAACATCTCGATGAAAGCTGTTCAGATGCCGAAAAAGCAGGATTTAAACACCAGCTGGAGCCGTTTTTAAGACAGGATGATGATGTAATGGATACCTGGTTCTCATCATGGTTATGGCCGATTTCAGTTTTCGATGGATTTAAAAACCCTGAAAATAAAGATATCAACTATTATTACCCAACCAATGATCTGGTTACGGCGCCTGAAATCTTGTTTTTTTGGGTAGCCCGTATGATTATGGCCGGGCACGAGTTTATGGGCAAAAAACCATTTACCAATGTGTACTTAACGGGTATTGTGCGCGATAAATTAGGACGTAAAATGTCTAAATCGTTAGGTAACTCACCAGATCCGATCGGGTTGATTGAAAAATATGGTGCCGATGCGGTTCGTGTGGGGATGTTAATGTCGTCACCTGCCGGAAATGATTTAATGTTCGACGAAAGCTACTGTGAACAGGGACGTAATTTCGCCAGCAAAATCTGGAATGCTTTCCGTTTGGTAAAAGGTTGGGAAGTGGATGAAAACCTGGAAAATCCGAATACCCAGGCCATATCCTGGTTCGAAAACCGCTTTAACGAGGCATTGGTAGAAATTGAAGCCAACTTTAAGCAATACCGTTTATCAGAAGCATTAATGATCACCTATAAACTGGTTTGGGATGATTTCTGTGCCTGGTATTTAGAAATGGTTAAACCTGCTTACCAACAGCCCATTGATGCCGAAAGTTATAAAGCTACAATTGCCTTTTTTGAAAACATCATCAAGTTATTGCACCCAAATATGCCTTTTATTACCGAAGAGTTATGGCATGATGATCTGTTTGGCGATCGTGCAGAAATGGATTGCTGTATTGTGGCCGAATTTCCGAAGGGCGGAACTTTTGATGAGCAATTATTGAAAGATGCCGAGGTAATTAAGGCAGTGATAGCCGAAATTAGAAATGTAAGGAACCAGAAGCAGATTTCTCCTAAAGAAGCATTGCCTTTAAGTATCAAAATAAATTCTGATCTCGATTATGAAAAATGGTTAAACATTGTTTTCAAATTAGCCAACGTATCAGAAACGGAGATTGTAAACGATAAAATTGTTGGTGCAACAGCTTTTATGGCGGGTAAAGATGAATTCTTTATTCCACTGACTGAAAATGTTGATGTAGAAGCTGAGCGTGAACGTTTAAATGCTGATTTGGTTTATCTGCAGGGTTTCTTAAAGTCGGTTGATGCCAAATTGAGCAATGAACGTTTTGTACAGAATGCAAAACCTGAAATTATTGCAAATGAACGCAATAAAAAAGCTGACGCTGAAGCTAAAATCAAAATCATTGAAGAAAGTTTGGCGGTTTTGGGCTAATAATAATCTCACTTGCCTGTAAGGTTTTAAAGCCTTACGGGTTTTTTAATAAAAAAACATGATACGCTCTTTAAATCTATTTTTCGTTTTTTTCTGTGTTCTACTATTTGTTTCCTGTGAAAAGGAAAGCGATAAGAAAGAGGAATTGAAATATCCAATCTCCTTGACTTATAAATCGTATAGTAAGGGGAAAATGAGGATGTGGACGATTGATGGAGAAGTATTGGATCAACAAAAAATTGCGAATTTTGCGGGAAATGCCTTTGCCAATTCTTTTGATTCGAATTTTTATCAGATAAAATTTACGAAACCCGATTCTGCAGAAATTAGATATCCACCTGCATTAGATGGATTTTGGACTTATAAAGTCAAGGATTCTGCTAATATTGATTTTAAAGGTGATGTTCATTTATTTCATGGAATGATGTTTGGAAATCAAGCTACGCTTGATAGGTCTTTTTTAGTATATAGGACCAGTATCTATACCCAACCTGTGAGGGTAATAAATCAGCCGACATCAATTCCTTCCATCATTTACAGAGCAGATTTAGGATTTAAAGCTACCGGAAATAAGAAGGCACTTACTATTTCTGGGTATCTTTATAAGTTACGCTTATATAATAGGGCTGCTATTTATAGCGGTCACATGTTTGGAGATTTTAATGAACTTTTTTTAAATCAATTACAAGATCGGGATACCTTGCTCATACAGGTAACAAAAAATAACTGGAAATTGTAAATGCCTGTTCCGCTTAAAAGTCTGGTAGATATTGATAAACCCTTTAGATTTTTTAAAGGGTTTATTTTTTTACAGCTTTTTCCGTTTTACCTACCTCATCCATCTCCATTCCTTTCTAAATTGTTACCAAAGCTCGTCCATTTATTAAACTAAAAGTCCTAATTTGGATGCTGTTAAAACATCTTATAAATCGTTTAACGCATAAGCTATCTAACCTTATTTAAACCGTTTTATTCTATGGAAAATTCCAGAAGAAAATTTATTAAACAATCAGCAGTATTTGCTGCAGCAACCTATGCAGGCACAATGGGCATGAGCGCCAAAAGTTATGGACGCATCATCGGTGCAAATGATCGGGTACGTGTTGGTGTTGTTGGATTTTCTGACCGTTTTAAAGATACCCTTTTACCCTGTTTTTTGAACCACAATAAGGAGCTGAACTTCGATATTGTAGGCCTTTCTGATCTTTGGAACTATCGTAGAGATTTAGGAATTGCCCATTTAAAAGAAAAATTTGGCCATGATATAAAAGCCTGCCGCAACAACGATGAACTTTATGCCACAAAAGACCTTGATGCCGTAATTATCAGCACCGCCGATTTTCAGCACGCACTTCATACCATCGAGGCTGTAAAGGCCAGTTGCGATGCGTATGTAGAAAAGCCTTTTGCCGAAACCATGGACGATGCCAAAGCTGCATTTAAAGCCGTTAAGGCGAGTAAGCAGATTGTGCAAATTGGCTCGCAGAGAAGGAGTGGAGAAAATTATATCAATGCGGCAAAATTTATACAGGATGGAAAATTCGGGCCGATCACTGCTGTAGATCTGGTATGGAATGTAAACCAACCAGGCAGGTGGCGCAGGCCAGATTTGGTGGCTAAATTAAAGGAAGAAGATACTGATTGGAAAAGGTTTTTGTTAAATCGCCCAAATGAGGCTTTTGATCCAAGAAAATATCTGGAATATAGATTATTCTGGCCCTATTCATCAGGAATGCCCGGACAATGGATGAGCCACCAGATTGATACCGTGCATTGGTTTACCAATTTAAAACATCCGCGCAGTGTGGTGGCAAACGGAGGTATTTACACCTGGAAAGATGGCCGTAGAAATTGGGATTCGATGGTTGCCGTATTCGATTACGGTCAGCCAGATACTACCGATGGTTTTCAGGTTACTTTTACTTCAAGGATGCAGAACAGTGTGGGCGATGTAGGCGAGGTTTATTACTCGAATGGTGGTGAACTAAACCTGATCACCAATAAAGTATCGCCAAAAGGTGGTTTAAGGGAAAAAGAGGCTGCAGCCATGGGATTGAAGGCTAATCTTTTGCCTGAATTTGATTTAAGTAAAACCGAAATTAAAGCCGCAACTGGTGCCAATATGGGCGGTGACGGATTAACTTCCGGACACATGCGCAACTGGATGGAATGCGTGCGTAGCCGTAAAATACCAAATGCACCTGTGGAAGCAGGTTATTCGCACTCTATTGCCAACATCATGACTAATGCCGCAGTAAGGACCGGTGCAAAAGCAGTTTTCGATGAAGGCAAACAAGAAGTCATCGCAAACGGAAAAGTATTTAAGTATTAAAAAAAATATCGTCATTCCTCGCAATGACGGCAAGAAAAAACCTATCATGTTAAAAATCAAAAAATATAGTATTCTAGCCCTTTCTCTGATCAGCTTGTCAGCCGCTGCCCAAAAAGCAAAACCATTGTTTGACGGTAAAACGCTTACGGGTTGGAAAGCCGTTGCAGGTGCTGCTCCATACAAGGTTGAAGATGGAATGATTATCGGAACAATGACCAAAGGCACACCAAATTCATTTTTGATCACCGAAAAAGAATACGGCGATTTTATTTTGGAACTGGATGTGAAACTGGAAGGCGAAACTACCAATTCTGGCGTGCAAACCCGTAGCCATATTAAACCGGAAGGAAATAATGGTAAAGGATTGGTTTTTGGCAGGCAGGTAGAAATAGATCCTACACCAAGAGCATGGACAGGTGGAATTTACGATGAAGCCAGAAGGTTGTGGCTTTATCCTTTAGAACTTAACCCATCGGCAAAACCATTGTATAAAAAGAATGAATTTAACCATTATAGAATTGAATGTATCGGTAATGAAACCAAAACCTGGGTAAATGGAAAACCTGTTGCCTATGTGATTGATACTTTGGATCAATCAGGATTTATCGGTTTGCAGGTTCATGGCATTGGAAATAACCTCGATAATGATGGCAAGAAAGTTTATTTCAAAAATATCAACATTCAAACTGAAAGACTAAAGGCCAAAGCGTTTCCAAAAGGAATTTATACGGTTAATTTAACACCAAATACTTTATCGGCTTACGAAAAATCAGAAGGTTATAAACTCTTGTTCGATGGTAAAAGCAATGCAGGTTGGGTTGGTGCTTATAAAACTGCTTTCCCTGCCAAAGGATGGAAAATTGCCGGTGGTGTAATCAGCGTAGAACCATCGGGTGGCGCAGAATCGACCAACGGTGGTGATATTGTAACCAAAGACGAATATGCCGCTTTTGATTTATCCTTCGAGTTTAGGCTAACGCCGGGCGCCAATAGCGGGGTGAAATATTTTGTTACCCTGAGCGAAAATAACAAAGGTTCGGCCATAGGCCTGGAATACCAGGTTTTAGATGATGAATTGCATCCTGATGCCAAATTGGGCAGAGATGGAAACCGCACGCTGGCATCCTTATATGATTTGATCACTTCAAAAAAAGAAGCCCGTTACCTGCGCCCAATAGGCAGTTGGAACAATGGACGTGTGGTAGTATATCCAAATAATAAAGTAGAACATTATTTAAATGGGGTTAAAGTGTTAGAATATACCCGTGGCTCTGAAGAATTTAAAAAACTCGTTGCTATTAGTAAATATAAAGATTGGAAAAACTTTGGCGAAGCGCCAAAAGGACATATCCTGCTGCAGGATCATGGCAATAAAGTAGATTTCAGAACCATTAAAATCAAGAATTTATAAGCTAAACGTTTGTTTTGTTTAAAAATGATCGTTGATTCAGCATGACGGCCTAAAGCCCGCTTTCGTTTATAGTCCTTGCAATATGGACTAATCGGGTTTATCATTAGCGTTTATGCTTTGAAACAGACCCATAAGCACTGACAGAAGTTAATTAGCCCCGACATACGCGGAAATACTTTTTGTTGCATGTTCGATCATACAGCAGGGACCTGGAACAAAAAGATTGCAGCATTGGCGGGACTAGCCTTTAATAGCAGCAGTAATTAGCGCTCCAAATCATCATTTTAAAAAAATAAAATATAAACATATCATGCATCGTCGATCTTTTGTTAAAACATCAGCCCTAATAAGTTCTGGATTACTTTTGGGCAATCAGGGTTTTGCCAATTTAGCAGCTGATAAAATTATTAATGTGGCCATGATTGGTTGTGGCGATCGCGGTAAGGGAGTATTGTCGGTAATTAAATCTATGCCGGCTAAATATAAGATCAAAGCCTATTGCGATCTGCTCGATTTCAGGCTTAGGGAAACCGAAAAGTATGTCCCGGCTGATGCTAAAGCCATTAAAGATTACCGCAGGGTTTTAGATGATAAAACAATCGATGCGGTTTTTATTGCTACACCCTTTAGCGAGCATTTCGGCATTGCAAAAGATGCCGTGCTGGCCGGTAAACATGTCTATGTAGAAAAAACCATGACTTACAATATCGTCCAGGCACTTGAACTTAAGAAACTGGTTAAACGACACCCTAATCAGGTTTTTCAGGTGGGTTATCAATACCGTTATTCGCCACTATATTTTAAAGTGAAAGAGATGATTCAGAGTGGTTACCTGGGCAAGGTGAGCCAGATTGATTGCCGGTGGGACCGTAACGGTAACTGGCGCAGGGCTGTCCCAGATCCGGCTTTGGAACGTAAAATCAACTGGCGCATGTACAAGGAATATTCTGGTGGATTAGCCGCCGAACTGCTTTCGCACCAGATCGATTTTATCAACTGGGCTTTCGAAACCCAGCCCGACGAAATTATGGGTTCGGGAGGGATAGATGTTTTTAAGGATGGCCGTGAAACTTATGATAACATTCAGGCGGTTTTACGTTATCAGCAAAAAGGCATGATTGGAAACTTCGGGGCCACTTGTGGAAATGCACATGATGGTTACCTGTTTAAAATAAAGGGTACAAAAGGTTCGGTTTCTTTGCTAACCAATACCGGTTTATTTTATCCTGAAGAACGTACCAAAAAAGAGCAAGGTGTCGTTGATGGCGTAACCGGGGCGACAAAAATTGTAGTGAACAAAGATGGCGGAATTCCTATTTTGGATAAAGCTACCATTGACGGTACAAACTATGCCCTGGATGAATTTTATAAATCAATAACCACCAGGAAAGAGCCTGCATCCAATATCAATACCGGAACGCAGGCGGCTATATGCGTGGCCATGTGTAACGAGGCGATTTATAGTGGTAATAAACAGGTCTGGAAGCCGGAATATAGTGTTTAAGTGATCTGTCATCTGCACAAAATCGTCATTGCGAGAAGGCTTTTTCAGCCGACGAAGCAATCTAAAAGATAGATTAATAGCGATCGTTGTAAGATTGCTTCGTCGTCCCTCCTCGCAATGACGGAAAAAGAAAGGATCTTTAATGCTCTTAATTTTTTTTGGAAAGCAATTGTTGTGGTTTGTTTTAAAGTTAGTCCTGCTTTTCATTACAAGTCCTCGCTGCGCTGTGGGCTTTACATTTCAATCAGGTTTAAATTCGGAAGGTTTTTGCTGCTATTGAAGGTTGAATGGCAGGATTCAGAAAAAGCGCTTTTCTTGCTCTTTGCAACCCATGGAAAGTCTTGCTGGCTGTGCCACCTAAACCCGATCAAAGCGGGATGCTCCCGATTTTTCATCGGAGCAGAAGCGGGAGCGGGACTAAATAGACCTAAGGAATACTGTTTCTGCTTTCCAAAAAAGCATTACAATACATTAATACCTTTTTAAGATCGCTTCGTGATTCGTAATAATGGTCAATAAAGATCCTTCACTACGTTCAGGATGACAAAAAAGGAAATTCTTGCACTACAGCCCCAAATATTCCATTCGGGCGTGATTCTTAGCGCTTATTGCCTATGCATTGGCCAGACTTGTGCCTTAGCAGTATGTTAAAGAATATTAGTCAAAGCACATTCATCCAGCCTGCTTGCCTGTGCATTATGACTTGCGCTAGTGAGGTGTCAATTAAGTTTCGGTTCGTGTTACCCCAAAAAAAGGCGAAAGAATTTAATGCGCTGATTTTTTTGGAAAGCAATTGCAGTGTTTTGTTTTAAAGTTAGTCCTGCTTTTCATTACAAGTCCTCGCTGCGCTGTGGGCTTTACATTTCAATCAGGTTTAAATCTGTAGGGCTTTTGCTGCTATTGAAGGATATAGCATAATTCAGAAAGATATTATTCCTGCGTATTGCAACCCCTAATTGCCTTGCTGGCTGTGCCACCTAAACCCGATCAAAGCGGGATGCCAATTTTTTTCAATTGGCAGAAGCGGGAGCGGGGACTGAATAAACCTAAATGCTACTGTTTCTGCTTTCCAAAAAAAACATTACAATACATTGATACCTTTTTAAGATCGCTTCGCAATTCATAATAATGGTCAATAAAGATCCCTCACTACATTCAGGATGACAAAAAAGGAAATTCTTGCACTAAAGGCCCAAATATTCTGGCATTTCTTCTACAAAATTAAAGCTGCCCTTTTCCATATCCATCCTGGCATAAACATGCTGCAAACCATTGGTTAACACAATCCACCTGGCCTGATGTATCGAATTATACCGCGAGGCCTGATCAAAAACCGATTGCGTAATTTTTACCTTTGGTGCCTTACATTCAATCAACATCAGCTTTTCGCCGGAAGTATTGTAAACCAAAATATCGCTTCGTTTTTGTAATTGGTTTAACACCAAACCACCTTCAATCTGGATTAATGTACGCGGGAATTTCTTTTCCAAAATCAAACTTTGAATAAAATGTTGACGCACCCACTCTTCAGGTGTAAGCACCAGGTGTTTCTTCCTTAACTCATCGAAAATAAAAAGCACATCATCTTTTTTGGTGATTTTAAAGGGGTACGGAGGAAGATTGAGCGGGGTAGGGGTAAACATTTCAGTTGGCAGTTTTCAGTTTGCAGTTGGCAATTTTTAGTCAGTAATTTTCGCTTTGCAGTTAACAGTTTGAAGTCACTTAACAGTAAAACAACAAAACATTGATCAACCATTGCAGTTTCAAAGGTAGTTAATTTTGGATGATGCTAAAGAGGTCTGTTGTCGTACGTCTCAAATCTAGCTTCTCATATCGCTTATTTTATAAACATTTACCCAAATCCTTAAACCTAAATTGTAATTTTACAGGCAATGACTGCTTCCGAAATTATTAAAGATCTTAAAGCCCGAAAGTTCAAACCCGTGTACTTATTACATGGCGAAGAATCTTATTACATTGATCAGGTTACGGATTACATTGAAGATAAGCTGCTGAATGATGCCGAGAAAGGTTTCAATCAAACGGTTTTATATGGAAAAGATACCGATATGGCTACGGTTTTGGGTGCAGCGAAGCGCTACCCCATGATGTCTGATTATCAGGTGGTGATTGTTAAGGAAGCACAGGATTTAAAGTGGGGCAAGGAAGACAGTTCTAAAGAGGGCGAATTTGTACTCCATTATTTCGAAAAACCGCTACCCAGTACCATTTTAGTACTGGCTTACAAATATGCCAATTTCGATAAGCGCAAAAAAATCTATAAAGCCATTAATAAAAGCGGACTGATTTTTCAGTCAGATCCGGTTCGCGATTACAAACTGGTACCCTGGATTGAAGAATTTGTTAAAGAAAAAGGTTATAAAATAGATCAGCAGGCATCGGCTTTAATGGCCGAGTATCTGGGTACCGATCTTTCTAAAATTGCCAATGAGATCGAAAAATTAATGCTCAATGTTTCGAAGGAGGTAACCATTAATACCGACCTGGTTCAGAGAAATATAGGCATCAGTAAAGAGTATAACGTTTTCGAATTGCAGAAGGCACTGGCCATCCGCGATGTACTAAAATGTAATAAAATTATCAATTACTTCGCCAGCAATCCTAAAGCCAATCCAACAGTAATGGTTTTGGCCAATTTAGGTGGTTATTTTACCAAACTTCTTAAATACCATTATATTCCCAATAAGGCGGATGCTGCATCAGCATTGGGTGTACCGCCGTTCTTTATTAAAGATTATGAGGTAGCGGCCAGAAATTATAATACAGGAAAAGTTTTCCAGGTGATCGGTTTACTCCGTGAATATGATTTAAAAAGCAAAGGATTAGACAGTACCGGCAATGTTGATGATGGCGAACTCTTAAAGGAACTGGTTTTTAAGATTGTCCACTAAGCATCACGAAACAGTTCTTTAATCATTATTCAAGCATCCCGGAGAATCTATCTGCGCAGAATCTTAGTAATTGAACCTGTTTTTCTGGTCACTGCAAAATGGCGGTTCTGCATTTAAATCAAAGTAAATCCTTACGAATCATATGTTAAATTTAAACGTTTTTAGTAAAAGGTTTTACTAGTTTATAGCCTGATTATGCTACCGTTTGTATTATTTAATTTTAACATTAATTAGCTGTAAATTAACTTATTGTGTGGTTTGTGGACGATTGTTTTTGTAAACTGATCTGCTAATGATATATTTGTTTATGCAACCGATTGTTTTGTTGCGCTTTAACCAAATCAAAATATGATCTATAAACGAATGATGTGCTGCCTGGCGCTTTTAACCAGCTGTGCAGCATATTCTATGGCACAAAGTGTTAGCCCCTATGTCATCAATGCAGCAAACAAACCCTATTTATTGCGAAGTTTCCTGATGTTTGAAGGAAAAAAACGTACCCACGTGATTTCTGTAGGTACACCCGAAAAGGTAAATTATGCTTATGATCTGAAACAGGGTGCCTTGCTGGAGGTATGGCGTGGAGATTTTATAGATGTGAGAGAAATGTGGGAAGATAGGGGAGAACCCCAGCTCGCCAAACCTTTAGGTACTGTTTTACCACTTTCTGCAGCACCTGCCCTTGCAGCACTAGCTGATAAGGATGCCGTATGGCCTGATTCTATCGCTTTTGATGACCTTCAAAACCAGGGGTATGTTTTAGATAAAAGCAAAATGCCTACATTTTTATATGCCGCTAATGGTGCCGATGTAAGTGATAAAATAACTGTTTTAAATGGCGGGGCAGCACTAAGCCGTACCATCAGTATCAACAATAGCAAGCAGCCACTTTATTGTCGTGTTGCTGTTGGACAAAACATCGAAGCCCATAAAAACAACAGTTATGTTGTTGGCGATAAAGCCTACACTATAAAAGTAGCCGATGGTGCAAAAGCTTTTATCAGGAAAACCCAAAATGGTAAAGAACTGCTGGTACTGCTGGCCAATGCTACCGATTCGTTAACTTATTCAATAACCTGGTAATCAAGACATGAAAAAATCAACATATTTATTGTCTCTTTTGTTACTGGGCACAGGACTAGTGACGGTAAAAGCACAAACACAAACAGAAAAACAGATTTATCCTATAGTAACCGTTCCCATTCCAAAAGAAATCGCACTCGAAGTTGGTGGAATGACTTTTTTACCTAATGATGAGCTGGCCGTAGCTACCCGCAAAGGTGAAGTGTGGATTATTACCAACCCGTACATGAAAGATGGGCAACAGCCCAAATACCGTTTGTTTGCGCATGGCATGCACGAAGTATTAGGCTTAAATTACATCAAGGGAGATCTTTACCTCACCCAACGTGCAGAGATTACACGCCTTCGCGATCTGGATGGCGATGGCGAAGCTGATGAATACCGCACCATGTATTCGTGGCCATTATCGGGCAATTACCATGAATATGCCTATGGTCCGATGCTGGATAAAGATGGTAATATGGTAGTTACACTGAACCTGGGATGGATCGGTTACGGCGCCAGTTTATCTAAATGGCATGGCTGGATGCTTAAATTTACACCCGATTTTAAATTAAAACCATTTGCAACCGGTTTCCGCTCGCCTGCAGCAATGGCACTGAATAACGATGGCGAAATATTTTACGCTGAAAACCAGGGCGACTGGGTAGGCTCTGGCAGCATTATGCATGTAGCGGAAGGTGATTTTGTAGGTAATCCAGCCGGATTAATATGGTCAGGTGAACCTGGCTCGCCGGTTAAGCTGCGTAAACAAGATATCCCAGATACGGGTGAGCCCGAATTTGAAGTTGCCAAAAGAGTGCCTGGATTAAAAACGCCTTCAGTATGGATTCCGCATTCCATTATGGGCAATTCTACCTCAGGTATCCTCAATTATACCGATAATGGCAACATGGGGCCTTTTAAAGGGCAGCTTTTTGTTGGCGACCAAGCACAGAGTAATATCAATAGGGTATTTTTAGAGAAAGTTAAAGGTGTATACCAGGGTGTAGTATTTCCCTTCCGCAGGGGATTTTCTTCGGGTATCCTTCGGATGAACTGGGGCTCGGACGGTAGTATGCTGGTGGGTATGACTTCAAGAGGATGGTCATCAACGGGCAAAGCCGAATACGGACTGCAGCGATTAACCTGGTCGGGTGTTATGCCCTTTGAGGTGCAAACGGTAAAGGCCCAGCCTGATGGTTTCGAGCTGGAGTTTACCATGCCGGTTGATGAAAAAACAGCCCGAGATGCCGGTGCTTATCAACTCTCTACTTTTATTTATAAATACCACCATATTTACGGTAGTCCGGTCATTAATCAATCGGCGCGCAGTATTAAAGCCATCGTGGTTTCTCCTGATCATAAAAAAGTACGTTTGGTGTTGGATAGCCTGAAAGAAGGTTACATCCACGAAATCAAAATGGAAGGCTTGCGTAGTGAAAACGGCAAGATTCCTTTATTGCACGATTATGGATATTATACGATGAACAGAATTCCGGATGGAGAAAAGCTGGTACTAACTGACGCAAATAAACCGACAGGCAACATACAGGTAGCACACCATATGGAAGGCATGGAGCATCATCAAATGGGCAATATGCCTGCAGCGGGTGGCGCAGTTAAAGGCAACACCGATCTTGGGAAACATGTAATACAACAGCCAGAAACCTGGACCAAAGGACCAGATAAAACGATTCTACTGGGCACTAAACCAGGTTTGAAATTCGACCTGACAAATATTACCCTCAAGGCGGGAACCAAAGTAAAGCTAACCTTTAAAAATGTGGATGATATGTTGCACAATTTTGTGCTTACTATGCCGGCATCGGGTAATGCAGTAGGAGAAATGGCTTTGAAAATGGGGCTTGATGGCGAAAAGTACTATTTTGTTCCAGCAACACCTAAGGTGCTGGCTTATACGGTATTGCTACAGCCAGGACAATCGGATACGATTTATTTCACCGTGCCTAACAAACCTGGCATATATCCTTTTATTTGTACCTATCCGGGCCATTATATGGTAATGAAAGGCCAGATAAAGGTGATTAAATAGGATTACGAATAGAAAACGGCTTACTCATGCGAATGGGTAAGCCGTTTTGCTTTTACTGCCAATCATCCCCATTCTGGCGCGAGTCTTAGCGCTCATTGCCGCAAACATTGGTCAGACTTGTGCCTAAGCAATATTTTAAAGGCTATTAATCACTAGCACAAGTCATCCAGCGCGCTTGCCTGTACGCTAGGACTCGCGCTAGTGAGTGAAATAAATCTCCCTGAGGGATCGTCATTGCGAGAAGGCTTTTTCAGCCGACTAAGCAATCTTTATAGTAAGGATTACTGGCGTGATAGATTGCTTCGTCGTTCCTCCTCGCAATGACGGACTTTTTTTAGAGTCTGTAAATGGTAGACTAGTTGTAGGGCATTTTTTGCGAATTTTCCCTCAACTTAATGACATTGGATTCCAATAGTAGGTGAATTTAACCAGAGCCACTATTTTTTCTGGCCTGATACCATGATAAAAGGTTTAGTGATTTCCTCTCCGTTTTGATCGATTATCGTTTCGGTTAATTTCTTTACTTCGATGTTGGTAAATCCCAATTGTTTGAACAGGCTTTTTACCTCATTAATCTCGTAAAACTTAAAATCGAGCTGTGTCCAGGGTAGGTGAGCACCAAAGTTTTTTTCAACAAAGGCAAGATTCATTTTTCCACCTGATTTTAATACGCGATGGCTCTCAGTCAAGTATTTTATAGGGTCGGGCCAAAAATAAATGGTATTGGCGGTAAAACAATAATCGAATGAATTATCCTCGAAATCGAGTTGATGATCCGTTGTTTTAATCAAATCCATAGCATTACCGCGAGCTTCATCAATAGAAAATGCCGAATTTGTTACGGCTTCGGTATGGTAAGTGCCTGAATAACTAATGTTTTCTGCCTTTTGAAAAAGGTAAGAAAGGTGTTCGGTACTCTTCAGGCCGATTTCCAATACTTTTGCTTCATTTTTTAAGGGTGAATCTTGTAAAAGTTTAAAAATTAGACTGTTTTTGGGTGGGAGAACGTCAGTTTTTTCATCTAGCATTAATGTAATCGGGTCTTCTTGCTCCTCCATGGTATAGTAGTTAATTTCTTGCGGTGCATTTCGCAATTCAGGCAAAATTGAAAAATAGCTGCTGTACACTTTTACATCAAAAGGATTTTCTTTTACAGAAAACCAAAATTGTGGATAACCCCATAACGTTATTTCGGCTTTTTTTTTGATAATTGCGTTTATGGGAATCAATGTTGGTAAGAATTACGGGGCCTGGAAAAAGGTAGGAGGCAGCTTTGATGATCTTCGTGTTCAGAACGGATTGGTTACGGAAAAAAGGGAGAAATACAGTTTTTCTTTTAGCGATGCCGAATTGGTACAGATCAATATTCCTGGTATTTACATTGTATATGGCGATATCCTGTTTAAACAGCAACAGATGTATTTTAGCCCAACCCACGATGTACCCGATATGATCAAACTGCGTTTTACGCTCTCTGGCAGTGGCACCATTTTTAACCGCGTAAATAAGCAGCAATACATCTTTAATTCCAACCAGCAGAATATTATTTATATGCCTGAGCTTGATGGTACAGGCCAATATGATACCGGCAATAGCTACCGCTTTTTTGAGGTTCATTTTGCTAAAGAAAAGTTTTTGCAACTGGCCGAGCATTCTACGAAAGCATTACAGGTACTGGCAGATTATGCCGATACCGGACGTTACATGCAGCTGGGGGATCACAATCTTCCTATTTCATGGGCTATGCAGCACTGCATCCGCGATATTCTCGATTGTGATTATCCTGAAGGCCTGAAACATATGTTTATTGAATCGAAATGTATTGAGTTACTGGTGCTCCAGGCCGAAGCTTTTGAACGAGCCATTAACCAAAAAGAACCTTCTGCTTTATATTCTGATTACGATAGGGAATGCATTTATCATGCGAGGGATTACCTCATCGAGAATATCCACCAGCCACCATCGGTTGCCGAACTGGCTAAATTATGTGGCATTAACGAATTTAAACTTAAACAGGGTTTTAAAGGCTTGTTTGACAACAGTATATTCGGTTACCTGAGCGATTACCGGCTTAACCATGCCAAAGAATTATTGCTGGAAGGGATTTCCATAAAATCGGTGGCCTTTATGCTCGGTTATTCCTCTGTACAACACTTTAGCAATGCTTTCAGAAAGAAATTTTCGGTAACACCGGGTAAGTTGAAGGGTTAAGATGGGAATTCATTAATGCTTTACAGCGTAAATATTCAACTACCGCTCTATGCCGCGGGGCATCAAACTTTTGAGGCATCAAAAGTATGCAAAAATGCTTTGTCAATCCAGCAATGAGCCTTTTGCACAATCCCATGCGCATCAAAAAAACAGCGGCACTTCGTTTAATCAGTTTTGTTTATGTTTTCTTTGGGCTGATTGAGCCCTTCGGGGTTTGTGTTCAATATTTTTTTAAAAAATTTAAATCATCGTTATGAACACAAAACCACTGCGTTTCAGGTTTGTTAGTGCCAATTTACCTGAACTGCACCTGTTTTTTTGATTTCCCCGGCTCTTGGGATTGACGGGCGTGCTTCGGTAAGGGCTGTGTTGTTTCAAAGCAAGCTAGCATAATGCCTAAACTTTCCTTAAAAGAGGATTGTCCACAAGGTAGTATTAATATTGTTTCGGTAAGGGTTGTGTTTTTTCTAAGCAAGCTGGCATTAGGATCCAGACAATTTTTACAATATGTTTCCGAACAATAGGTTAACACCCAAAAAAATAATTACTAATTTTAGGTGATATCTGATCAAAAATCCCCACATATTATATAAAGCATCGTAATCATGACAGCAACATCCATCAAAGAGAAGCCCAGCCAACGCGAAGCCCATTTTATGAAACTCTACAAAGAGGCCTTCCCTTTGGTTGCAAGGCATGTGAGCAAGATGGGCGGATCATTTGAAGAAGCAAAAGATATTTTTCAGGATGCACTAGTGGTGTATTATGAGAAAGTACAGGTTTCGGGATTGAAGTTGAAGTACCAGGAGAAAGCCTATTTATTTGGAATTGCTAAATATTTATGGATCAAACGTTATCAGGAAAACGACAAACATGTTACCCTTGATTCGCTTGTTCTTATTTTTAATAAAGAGATCGATTTGGCAGATACCGGGTACGAGGAAGTTTCTTCATGGAAACTGATGCATTTACTGGAGCAGGCAGGGCAGAAATGTATGCAGTTGCTCAGTGCTTTTTATTATGAAAAATTGGATATGGAAACACTGGCCGGGCGTTTTGGCTTTTCGGGTGCACGCTCTGCAACCGCCCAGAAATTTAAATGCCTCGAAAAAGTGAAAGAAACTGTTAAAGCTAAATCCTTAAAATATGAAGACATCATTGAATGAGCTCCGTTTGATCGAGCATTACCTGCTGTCAGACGGTAAGGATGGAGAACGTTTCCTGTTCGAAGCTAAAATGATTCTACAGCCTGAACTAAAACAACAAGTGTACTGGCAAAACAAGACTTACCAGGTGGTGCGTGATTATGGCCGGAAGCAGCTGAAAAACGAAATCAATAACATACACGAAACGCTGTTTAATACCGCTGAGCATCAAAGTTTCAGGCAAAAGGTAATGCGTTTGTTCCGCAAATAAACAATCAATTTAATTTATACATCATGCTCCATTATCCGGGGCGGGGGCATCGCTATGCCTGAAATTTAAAATCAATACGATGGATATCAATAAGGAATTCCGCCTTTATGCGGTAAAACACCAGGGCTTAAATAGCCTGTATGTAGATCAGTACATGGGCAGAAATGCCGCTTATAGCCTGCCTGTTGCCATGACGCCCTACATTACGGAAGAACGCCAGCTGAATGTGGCACAGATGGATGTTTTTTCGCGGCTGATGATGGACAGGATTATCTTTTTAGGGGAAGCGGTTGATGAGCGAAATGCCAATGTAATACAGGCCCAATTGCTTTTTTTGCAGTCGGTTGATATCAAAAGCGATATCCAGTTGTATATCAACTCACCTGGTGGATCGGTTTATGCAGGTTTTGGCATTTATGATACCATGCAGTTTATCGCGCCTGATGTAGCAACCATCTGTACGGGCATTGCCCTTTCTATGGGTTCGGTATTGTTGTGTGCCGGTGCTGCCGGTAAACGTTCTGCCTTGCAGCACTCCAGGGTCATGATCCATCAAACTTCGGGTGGGGCAGAGGGAACCGCTATTGATATGGATATCAGGATCAGAGAAGTGTTAAAAGTGCAATCAGATCTGTACCATATTTTGGCGAAACACAGCGGACAAAGTTATGAGTGGATCAATGAAATTGCCAGTCGCGATTATTGGATGAGTGCCATCGAAGCAAAGGAATTTGGAATGATAGATGAGGTATTGACGCGTGGGGAATAGGGTTTTGTTTGATTTAAATAGGTTATTAAACATATCCGGCAGGTCTTGGCGTCATAAATATTTTGTAGCAATTGATGTGCATCAAATTAATCCGTCTTTTTTTTGGATTATCAATAGAAAACTCATTATCAAAATCCATAGATTATGGTTTTGATATCTTCTCTGCTAGTGCAATAAGCTCATTCTGTGTGCCTTGATCTGCTTCGTTTGATAGCAAAACAATGCCTGAATTCAAATCTGGGTAAAATACTATATAACTACTATAGCCTAAACTACCACCGGTATGGGAAATGCTGCGCCTACCTTGATCAATTTTTCTTACTTTCCAGTTAAGTGCGATAGCACCATCTTCAAGATTTCCAAAAGTAGGCTGGTGACTTAATTTTACATCGGTATTTTTTTCATTAAGTTGAAATGCCATATATCTTAACATGTCAGCGCTTGAAGACGCAATACTTGCTGCCACCTGTAAATCATCCCAATCAATAATTGGCATAATACGCCCCTTACCATCGTAACCCTTTGCCATATGTGCAGGCAGTTTTCCTCTTTTTATTAAGGATGTGTTTTTCATTTTAAGTGGATTGACAAAATACGTTTTCAAGAGGTTGTCGTAAGTATTTTCATAAACATCCTCCATAACGTAACCTAGCAATTGAGCGGCTGTGTTACAGTGGCGGGCAACGCTTCCTGGTGAAACCTTTAATTCAACCTGATGTAGATCACGATAAAAGTTTTGCCTGCTATATGTTGTGTGAACTGAATCTAAAATATAAGGGATGGAGTCTGGATCTGCTTTTCCAAATATATCCTTATCTGGCATCCAATTTGGTAATCCGGAGGTGAGATTGGCCAGGTTGAGTAAAGTGATAGGAGTTCCCTTATAATTCAAATTTGGATAATCTTCCTTCAGGTATTTACGTATATCATCATTAAGATTTACCTTTTTATCTAAAACAGCTTTTGCAAGCAAAGTTGCCCCAAATGTTTTGGTAATCGAAGCAAGTTCATAAACTGTATTTCCCGTAGGTAATTTTGCTTTTTCCTTTTCTGTTGATCCATAATTATAGATAAACGACTTCCCATCTTTAATGATTCCTATTGAAATGCCAACCCTGGAATTGTTGTTGAAAAATGCCAAAACAGATTGATCTACCAACGAATCCAACGCGGTTTTCAATTTGTTGTCAGTGGGAACTTTAATTTTACTTATTTGTGCAGAGCAGAACAGTGTGTACGTTAGAAATGATAAAAGGAGGGGTAGTTTTTTCATATATTAATCATGTTTTTGATTAGACGTTAAACAAAATAAAACGTTGCATCAACTCCTCATCGCTTGCGCACGTGTGCCGTAACTGTTGCAAAAACTCTCAAGTGTTAAAAACTAATGGAATTAAAAATCGTATTATTCTTTAAATTAATGATATGCAAGAATAAAAGTTTTATGAAAAGCTGTTCATGAGTTTTCAACTTTCAGACCCCATTCTCGCGCAAGTCTTAGTACCCATTGTCTTAAGCATTGGCCTGACTTGGTCTTTAGCAGAATTTTAAAGATTAAAATCTCCCCGAGGGATCGTCATTGCGAGAAGGCTTTTTCAGCCGACGAAGCAATCTTTATAGCAAGGATCACAAAGATTGCTTCGTCGTTCCTCAGCAATGACGACCGCGCTGATGGATTCTGCCGATGATAGGCTAGCCGAATGTTATTTATTTCGATTTATTATGCTTAAGGAGTCTTATAAGATTTGCGCTAGTAGTGAATAATTTAACCATAGATAAATAAGATGCACACAGATATAAAAATCCGTGTTTATCTGTGTGCATCTGTGGTTAAAAACCTTAACCACCCCGCCATTTGGGCACCCCTCCTTAAAAAGGAGGGGAGTTTTCCCTCATAGCTGTATAGGGTAAAGGGCTAATTAAAATTGAACGTTTATAGTGTAGCTGCTAAACCGATAGTTTCATTATATTCATCACACGCAACAGACTTACACCAGGCTTCGCAGTCTGACAGCCAATCATAAATCATTTTATAGGCAGCAGTAATTTCGGCAGAAAATTTTAAGGTTGCGCCTTCATAACCTTCTTCCTGGAAGATGTATTCGTTTAAACCATAATATAACAGCTCAGCCAGGTTTTCGATATCAAAATGGCCAACGGCCTGCAATTGGTAAGCCTGGTTTTGGGCATATTGCTTAAAGGTGCTTTTATTGGCCAAAGGTTTCGTTTTGGTAAATAGCTTGATGATGTGGTTTACATCGTAAAGGGCGTTGGCAATGGTAATGGGTTTGTGTTTGCCCGAACGTGGATCGGGGCCGGTACAGGCGCTGAGCATTTCGGTAAGGAGTTGATTGACGTCCGATAGACTGATCATATCGAAATAGGCTTCAATGAGTTTCCGGAAAGTGCTTACAGCTGCTACCTCATTTGGGAGCTGTGTGTCTGGGTTTTTACAATTGTTAGTCTGCATAACATTGAAATTAAAGTTCCTGGACGCTGCAGACTAACAAATAACTCTTTTCAGAGAAATTAGAAAATGCGTTTCTTAAACGCTCGTCCAGGAATATTTTTAAAATTTAATTTTTGAAATTGATCTCTCTCTGTTAGGTGAAAAAATATGTTATTTATTAATCTGCACCACTAAGATAAGCACAATTAAATAATTCACGAAATCTTTTTGCTCAAATAAGGCATACATGAGGGCTGTTTCATCTTGCAGTCGATAGTTCAGACTTTTCAGTCGGCAGTTCAGACGTTGCGGTCGGCAGTTCAGACGTTGCGGTCGATAGTTCAGAGGTTGCGGTCGGTAGTTCAGAGGCTACGGTCGATAGTTCAGACGTTGCGGTCGATAGTTCAGAGGTTACGGTCGACAGTTCAGAGGTTGCAGTCGATAGTTCAGAGGTTGCGGTTGATAGTTCAGACGTTGCGGTCGATAGTTCAGACGTTGCGGTTGATAGTTCAGACGTTGCGGTCGATAGTTCAGAGGTTGCGGTCGGTAGTTCAGAAGTTGCAGTCGATAGTTCAGATGTTGCGGTCGATAGTTCAGACGTTGCATTCGATAGTTCGGGTTTTGTGGTCGATAGTTCAGATTTTGTAGCCGATCGTCAGTTAGTCATTGTGCCACCATGAGCTTGTTCTCTACTATTGTTAAATTTCATTTCTCCTGTTTTTGTATCCTTAACTCTTTACAGTTTTTTCGTTCATACTGTTGTGATGTATTCCTTTTTTCAAACTGTTGGTTAATTTCGTTTGTTATTGTTTTGTTTATTTTATTTGTTTCGTTTATTTCGTTTGTTTTTTTGTTTAACTTCGTAGAAAATTGCAGCATGATGTCAACTGATCAAATACGCCGTCCTTCCAAAACAGAGCAGAAGATGGCCATAGAGTCTTTACCAGCTTTATCATCCATACTCTCCAACATCCATTCTGAACAGACTGAGATTGAGATTGAAGAGACGGGCGAACGCATTAAGATACCTGCACGGGCTTTGGTATTTCTGGGTGATATTTTAAAGGCTATGGGTGAAGGTAAGCCTGTTTCTATCGTTCCGGTGGCAACAGAGGTAACTACCCAGAAGGCGGCTGAGATATTGGGATGTTCAAGGCCATATTTAGTAAAATTACTGGAAGAGGGGGCCATTGAGTTTATCAAGGTGGGCAAGCACCGCAGGATAAAATTCGAGGATGTTGTGGCTTACAGGGAAAAGATGGAGGCGCAGCAGAAGAACGATATTATCGACATCATGTGTGCTGACGAGGAACTCGGCCTGTATGATTCATAGTGGCTCTTGCAGCTTATACCTATCCATATCGATCTTTATTCTGATATTCACCGAATGAAGGTGCATATCTTCAGGAATATTGTAAATTTGTATCTTAAGTCAAGCTATGATCACACAAGAAGAATTAGAACATCTATTGCCGCTTTTAGAAACAGAAAGGATTGAAAAAACCATTTCCTTAACGGATATGGATAAGTATGGGGAGGCGATCTGTGCTTTTAGTAACGATTTAGCAGCTAACCAAAAGCCGGGCTACCTGATTATCGGAGCAAATGATGATGGAAGTTTGGCGGGTTTGAATATAAGTGAAAATTTTTTGCAGACTTTATTAGGATACCGTACGGATGGAAGGACTGTTCCGCCTCCGGCGATGATTGTACGCAAATTTACTTTTCCTACTGGAGATGTAGCGGTAGTGGAAGTTCAGCCTTCTCTGGTTCCGCCTGTTCGTTACAAGGGAAAGGTATGTATCAGGATTGGTCAGAGAAAGGGTACTGCCAATGAGGCCGAGGAACGTATATTGAGTGAAAAGCGCTCGACTTTTGCGCGGTCGTTTGATACGCAGCCAGCTTATGAAAGCCAGATTGAGGAACTCAGTACGGATATTTTCAAGCTTACCTACCTGCCTACCGCTATAGATGAGGCAACGCTGATAGCTAATGGGCGTGAAATCAAACAACAGCTCTCATCTTTAAAGTTTTATGACCTGAAAGCGGATGTACCAACTTATGCCGGAATCCTGATGTTCGGGAAAAACCCCCGTTTTTATCTTCCTGGAGCCTATGTTCAGTATGTACGTTTCAAGGGGGAGGATGAGGTGAGCGAATTTGAATATGAACATCGTTTTGACGGTGATTTAACGACCCAAATGCGGGTGATGGATGAATTTATAAAATCACAGATAAGCAAAAGGGTACAGATCAATCTTGGTGAAGATTACCAGACAGCATATCCTGCTTCTGCAATTCAGGAGTTGTTGTATAATGCCATTATCCACCGGGATTACCAGTCAAATGCGCCTATCAAATTCTATGAATTTTCTGATCGGATCGAAATCACAAATCCAGGAGGTTTATATGGTGATGCAAGACCGGAAAATTTTCCAAATAAAAATGACTACAGGAATCCAACGATGGCTGAGGCAGCTAAAAATCTTGGATTTATCAATAGTTTCAATGTTGGGGTTAAACGTGCGATTGCTGCTTTGAAGGCTAACGGTTCTCCTGATCCTGATTTCATTCTGGATCAATCCACTTCATTCGGGGTAATCATCTATAAAAAGAGATAATATGAAGACAATTGTTTTTTTTAATAATAAGGGTGGAGTTGGCAAAACTACCCTGGTCTATCATTTTACCTATATGCTTGCTGAAATGGGATATAAGTGTTTGGCTGTGGACCTGGATCCACAGACCAACCTGACATCTATGTTCCTTAGCGATGATCGTTTACAGGAAATCTATGATAATGACCATTCCCGTCCAACGATACTGGAGAGTATAAAACCGGTTAATAGGGGTATTGGAGATATCCAGCCTGCCCATGTTGAATTTATCAATCCCAATATTGGCCTTATCCCTGGAGACCTTGAACTTTCCCTGTTTGAAGATAAGCTAAGTAGTAATTGGGGAGGGTGTCTCAATCGGGATGAAGCGGCATTTAGGACCATATCTTCTTTTTACAGGATAATAAAGGAAGCAAGCCAGCGGATTGATGCTGATTTTAACATCATCGATATTGGTCCCAATTTTGGGGCGATCAATCGTGCTACACTGATTGCGGCGGATTATGTCGTTGTTCCTATGGCTGCTGATCTCTTTTCACTGCAGGGTTTGAAAAACTTGGGCAACAGGTTGACTACATGGCAAGCAGAATGGGATGATAGAAGTACAAGAAATCCTGAACCAACGTTGGATTTACCGTCTGGAAGGATATCTGCATTGGGGTACGTGGTAATGCAACATGGAATTAAAGAGAGCAGGCCTGTCAAGTCTTATTTGAAATGGGCGAATCGAATTCCAACAGTATTTCGTGAAGCAGTTTTGCAGGAACCTGGGGTACCTGATTTAAGTGTGAACGATGATGAATATTGTCTGGCACTTTTGAAGCATTATCACAGTCTGATACCAATGGCGATGGAAGCCAGAAAACCTATATTTCTGCTAAAGCCTTCTGATGGTGCGATCGGTGCACACTTGGGAGCGGTTAGAAATAGCTATGAAGACTTTTCGCTTTTAACACGCAAAATTTTATCATCAATTTAGGAGCATTAGGCTGATTTCGTTTAAGGAAATTGAAGATAGATAAGAGGGGATTACGAGTATGTGCCCGCATCGAAGTGTGGGTTAACTAGAATAATGCGTAGTCCTGATCAAGAATATTCACTATAGTTAATTTAAAGCGGTCCGTCAGACCGATTTCTTTGTTTGCAGGGTTAGGGGTTAAAAACTCACACCATTCCGTTACCACACGTTTTTTGTCTTTTTGGGTTTTGTATTGAGGTGTAAAGCAATAGCCTAATTGCGTACAAGTTAATAATAAGTTCTTCTTCCCCATTATATTCTGAAACTTCCACAATCTACTTTATCAAATCATGTTCTTGTTTAAAGTAGTTGTTGAAACCAAATTCTATTTAGTTGTCGGTTAATTTCATTGATCTTTTTTAAAAGAGTTTTTGTTTTATAAGCTTCAAAGTGGTGAGGGAATTGTTTTCCAATAAAGGATAAGCACAAATAATACTCCCCACTATGCTGGATCGTAAGACTTGCGTCAGTAGGGGGCACAGCAATAACGAGATTAAGTGGGGAACTTAGGCTAAGTTAATGGGGGCAAATTTTTGTCACACCTTTGAGCATTAGAATGAGCTAAAACCTTTCCTACTGAAGTAATTTGAATGAGACCATTAATATTGTCCCACCATTCCCTCAGAGTTTTCAGGTTTTCCCACTTATCCCATTCCTCCATAAATATCTTTATATTATTCTGCTTAATTGTTTCGTCATTTTTGTAGAGTTCGTAGATTGACTTTATTGCGTTTTTTTGCCCTTCTGTTAATGCTGTCGGAACAATAACAATCTTCTGATCAACTACTATCTGTTGTTGTAAGGCAAGTGAATGTATTTGGTTTTTATCAGAAAGATTTATTCTACTAAAATTGCTGTTTAAAGTATGTTCTACCAATAGATTTTGAGGTAAATTGACATTCCTTAATAATTCAATAGCTTTTGTATAATTATCTGAATCTTTTTCAATGCCAACTTCTATATAGCCTGATAACATTTCTGGATAATACTGATTGATTTTTTTTAAACCGCCGAAAGAATTTATCCGAATAGCATCAAGTATATCCAAATGGTCAAGCCATTCCTTTCCTGTCGGAAGAGTGTCGTAAAAAATTTTACCATATAAATCATTCAGTACATTTAGTCCTATATGAATATTTCCACTTGTAGGAAAAAAGTTAGATATAGAATGAAGAACGGTTAATCCTAATAAAGCGTCATCTGAAATTTCGTCTACAATCTCAACTGCTCGACTTATTCCAGCTCTTATAATTCGATTTTCACCTTTTTGAAACCTATGTAAAAGCAATTCTGCTAAAAGATCATAATCAGCAGGTCTTTCTGTGGAAGCAGCTGTCTTTTGTGCTTCAACAAGTAATAACTGAAAACTTGGATCTGCAAATGCTTCTAGTGCTCCTTCAACAGCTTCCATTTTAGGTAACAGTCTATCCTCAAATTCGGCTATTCTAGTGTTTGCAATAACTAACGCCTCTTGGGAGTAATCACTTCTTACCTGCAAATTCATTTCTTGATAAATTTCTCGCGCACGTTTCTCATCAATGCCGACGTTGACTATCATACTTTCCGCCTGTAATTGATTCGAATTGTCGCCAGCTTTTTGATTTTTGTTATTTAGCATCATAATCTCTCCCAACTTGTATTTGCGATGCGTTATTTCCTGCCGTTTGTTTTTGATTTACTTTATAAGACTTTTTTATACCAATGCGGTAACCTACCGTTCCACCAGTTAAAAGCCCAATGATTAGTGTTATTATTGATGTTCCTATTCCGTCAAAAAACCATTCCATAATTATTTTTTTAATATTTAAGTTTTGTATAAGTTTCAACCTTGTCCGAATTTTTTAATACATATTTGCAATTAAAAACCTGATTTCATTTAACAGAGATGATTTAACATTATTCTGGCGTAAGTCTTAGCGCCCGTTGCCTTAGCATTGGCCTGAATTGCGCTTAATGAATCCGTCAATTAAAGCTCTGCTAAGCACGAGTCATCCAGTCCGATAGCCTAGACAGTAAAACTTGTGCTAGTAAATGAACTCTTGATAAAATCCCATTATAAGTGTTAGTTTTGCGGTTTAGAAGTAATGATAGGAGCAAGTTCTTTTTTTAGTTTTTCAAAGTCCTCCTTGCTCATCATATCAATTTCCATTAATTCTTTCGCCTCTTTTAATTTCGCAATAGCCTCATCTCTAGTCATCTTTCTATTTTTTAGTAAAACTTCACCAGACTCAATAGCTAACTCTGTATCCATTACACTTAAATATTTATTTATGCCAAAAGCTCTACCATTTATTTCACCTAAAACCATAACAACATACAAAGGTTTATTTTTACTACCCCTGTGATATGTTTTTATTTCATTGACAACTACAGAAGTATTTTTTAAACTATTATCTGCCATACTCTGCGCATCCCCATTCATAGCAGCCATAATACTTCCAAACCCAGCAGGTCTACCCATTTGTAAGAATTCGTAAGTTTTTTTAGAAGTACTTCTCGATTGAGCCACACCGCCTCTTGCTTTGGTACCATAACTGCCTGAATAAGTCCGGGTGTTCATTTCTTGAGAAGTAGGCGTTCCTAATATTAAAGTGTCACCTATCTTAACACTATTCTTACTAACTGTTACATACTCTTTTACCTGCGCACCATTTTTAATTGAGCTAAAAAAATTAATGTCTTGGGTATTTTCATATGTCAATAAATCAACATTTTCCTGGGCATAAATATTGACACCTGAAAATAGTACAATAAAAAAGGTAATTGTTTTTTTCATAATCGTTATTAATAATTGGTTTGTTTATTTTTCTTGAAACTAAGATATAAATGCTATGCTGTAGCGCTTAGTTACCCGGAACTGGGCAGATTGGCGAATGAGAGTAGCGTATTTATCAAATAAATATAAAACTATGTAAAATTCTATATATCATCAAATTGACTTCTTTCTATTTGTGTTTCCCTACCAACGGTTTTAATTGCTTTGCAAAACATATTCAATTATTTATTCAGTATTTGTTACTGGAGATTTAATTTAGGATGAGATATTTTGAAAATTAATAAAAATTAACATAAAGGTATTTTAATAAAAAGTTCTTGCAATACGGGAAACCATAATTACACATAAGTAAGTATATCATATTATTTACGTTATCGCTTATCTTTCCAACCTATTTCCTAATCCATTCCCTTTTCTTAGTTTTGAGGGTAAATAATCGAAATAAATACAAAGCAGCATGAACCATTGGTTAGTAAAATCAGAGCCTTTTAAATACAGTTGGGAAAAATTTAACGAAGATGGACGTACCTTTTGGGATGGCGTGCGTAATTACCAGGCCCGGAATAACCTGAAAGCCATGAAAGAGGGCGATTTGGTACTTTTTTACCACAGTAACGAAGGTAAAAACGTAGTAGGTATAGCTAAAGTGGTAAAAGAGTTTTACCAGGATCCCACAACTGATGATGCCAACTGGGTAGTGGTAGATTTAGCTCCTGTAGAAAGCCTGAAAAACCCGGTTTCGCTGGAGCAGATCAAAGCTGAGCCAAGTTTGGTTGATATTTCATTGGTTAGACAAGGACGTTTATCGGTAATGCCATTAAAAGCAACAGAATTTGATAAGATTCTGGAAATGGGAGCTTAGATTTAGTCTGGAGTCCTTAGTCTAAAGTCCCAAGTTATTAGTCGGAAGTCTTGAGTCTATTGCACGAGGAGGTAATAAAGTTAGGAGTTTGGAGCTGGGAGTTTTCATGCTGGGCGCCAAAGTTCTCAGTTAGCAATTTTTAGTTAACATTTTTCAGTTAATATTACCGCCCTCTATATGAAGTTTAAAATTATTGCATCACTAATTGTTCTGGCCACCTGCCTATTCGTAAGCGAAAGCAGGTCACAGGAATTTAATAACTATCAGGTTAAGGTAAGAACCGATTCTTTAGGTACACACAAAGGTATTTTGGAGCAAATCGATAGTGAAGGGCTTACGGTTAACCACCGCGGAATACCTGTAGTCATTAAGGCTCAGCATATTGTGAGTATCCGTTTGAAGAGAAACAGCTTCACCACAGCTCAGGGCTTATTGTACGGAACAATTTGCGGCGCAGCTATTGGTTCTACTGCATTTTTGGGTGATCTTCCTGATGATTCGCAGTTGTTTATTTTAGCAAGTGTAACATCTGCCGGAGTGGTAGCTGGCGTAGGTTATGGATTGGCTTGCGAAATTTTGGCAAATAAAATGATGCTCAGAATCAATAAAGACACGGTTGTTTTTGCAAACGAGTACCAGAAACTCGAAAAATATTCAAAAGCTTATTATATTGATAAACCTTAATGCTTATGAAAACTATCTATTTTATGCTCATCTTTTTTCTCTCCGGTACGCTATTAAAAGCTCAGGGAGTAAAGCCCTACATTGCCATTGTAAAAACGAAGGCTGATATGATAAGAGGCGTGCTGTATAAAGCAGATTCTGCCAGCGTTGTGATGATTGTGGAAGGTAGTCCCGTTACTTTACCTGTAAATCAGATCAAAACCATTAAAATCAGAACCCCGAAAAAGAAAGTCAGTATTATTCAGTTTTTGAAATATGACCCCTGGAATGCCGATAACTTTGAGAAACGCGCAGATGGCGCTATTGTTCGGAAATGGGGCGAAAAAGACCCGACACTGGGCGAAGAGGTAGGCGGACATGTAGTTACAACCATGGTAAATATTACCGGTAACATCATCGCTACGCCCATACAAGCCATTAACCCTAGTATTGCCAACTTTAAAATTAATGGCGATGCCGCAAAGTATTCACAACACCAAACTGATCTCGATTATTTCTCGGTTTATTATCAGCAAAATACGAACCTCACTACCGAACTACAGAAAATAAAAGCGATTTCGGCTTCGTTTAAACCGTAGGCGTTTCTTCGGGTTTATTTTTACTTAGGGTAATGCCTAAAGTCATCACCAGGCTGGTGCCCAACACCACTAAAAATAGGAAAGAAGGGCCAACCTCGACAATTTTCAGCGATTTTGGCAGGTTAAAATAAAGTAAAATACTAATCAAACCGCGTGGTGCGATATAACCGATCGGGCTAAGGGCGCCATTTTTAAATACCTTTAAAAAGAAAAACCGAACGGCGAAAATGGTTAGCAAAATGAAAAAACCATTGGCCAGTACAGGCTTATCGTTAAGCTCGCTAATGTTCATGGTAAAGCCAAAAATCACAAAGAAAAACGTTCTTAAAATAAAGGCACTTTCGGCAGAGAGCTGGTATAGCTGCGATAAATCTGCAGCGAGGTTTTTATACAGAAACACACTCCTGAACCAGGCATTCCGGATGGTATCGGCATTGTTCAAAAATAACCCGGTACTCAAAATCAACACCAGTGAGGATAAATGGTACGACTGTCCAATGGCATAAACCAGGATCAATATGGAAATAATGAGGAAAAATTTAATGTGGTGCACCAGTTTCCCCATTACATAAAGTAGCACCACGCAGGCAATGGCCGATAATAAAATGATTAAAAAAGTGCTCAAGCCTAAGCCGATAAAGGCCGATGTGGTAATGGAGTGGTTGGTTATGGCAAAGTTGAAAATGATAATGCCGAGGATATCGGAAAAGGAAGATTCATAAATGACAAATTCCCGGTCTTGCTTGCCCAGCGCAGCAGCAGAGGGTATGGCAATGGCCGAACTGATGACGCTGAAGGGAATGGCATTGGCAATACAGGTATATAGATCTTTATGGGTAATCTGGTAAATAATCAGCGTGATGATGGCTGTTGTTGCGAGTAAAATGGTTAATGCAGAGAAGAAAGCACTTCTGATGATTTTATTTTTTTCGCGGTCGTACTTCAGCTCCAGTGAACCCTCAAAAACAATGAGGATTAAACCTACGGTGCCGAGCGTGGGTAAAATGGAGAGGAAATTAAAGGTTTGGATGTGAAGGTAATCGACCAGGAAACGCAGGCCAATGCCCAGTAACAACAGCAATAAAACCGATGGTACTTTGGTTTTACTGGCCACTAAATCAAACAGATAAGAGAAAATGACTAATCCGCTTAAAATAATAAGTATGGTATAAGTTGTCATATTTTTCAGCGTAAGGTAAACACTAAAGTAAAACAATCAAACCAAGCAGAAAGGAATTTGTTGAAAAAAATTACGCTTTAAAGAAAAGTGCCTTGAGTTCGCTGGCCTCATCAGGACTCATTTTTCCACCTAAAACCAAACGTAACTGCCTGCGGCGCAGGGCGCCATCAAATAAATCGATTTCTTCGGGCGTTTCCGGAATGAGTTCGGGCACGGGTATGGTTCTGGCGCTTTGATCTAGTGCTACGAAAGTATAATAAGCCTCATTACTTTTTTGGCGTGCACCACTCGGAATATTCTCCGCCCATACATCTAAACGTACTTCAACCGAGGTATTAAATGCCCGGGTTACTTTGGCTTCGATAGTAATTACATCACCTAATTTAATGGGCTGTTTAAAAGAAACATTATCAACCGAAGCGGTCACCACGATACGATTGCAGTGTTTTTGAGCCGAAATTGCCGCTGCGATATCCATCCAGTGGAGCAAACGCCCGCCCATCAGGTTATTTAAGGTATTGGTATCATTTGGTAATACCAATTCGTTCATGATGGTAAAACTTTCTCTGGCAAATTTCTTTTTTAAACTCATTTAAGTGCAAAAGTAATTAAAATGTGGTTAAGATTGTATTGCAATTAGATTCTATCGGATTGGCATGGTGTTTTCCACGAAGCTATCCTGTTATGTAATTTATGGTCAAAAAAGATTGCTTCACTCCAATGTGATGGCCTTTCTTCAGTTCGCAATGACGAAGTTCTGTTCCCGCAGATCGAAAAGATTTTCGCTGATCGATTGCTTTTCTGCGGTAATTTCCGAAACAAGCGGGAAATAAATTGGGGGCATGTAAAAAAACAATTCATCTTCTATCATGTTATCCTTAAAACAATCGAATTAATGCAAAATCAGACCCTTATCCAATTTTTCCATTGGTATTATAACGAAGAACAAAATCTGTGGACTAAAGTAGCTGCCGAAGCAAATCATTTAAAAGAAATTGGAATAACCGCTGTATGGTTGCCACCGGCTTATAAATCAAACAATGCAACTTATGATGTGGGTTATTCGGTTTACGATCTTTTCGATTTGGGCGAGTTCGATCAGAAAGGAAGTGTAAATACTAAATATGGCTCGAAAGACCAATATATAAAAGCTATTGAAGCCTTAAATGAGAATGGTATTGGCGCCCTGGCCGATGTGGTATTTAACCACAAAGCAGGTGGCGATGAACTGGAAAAAATAGCCGTTCGAACGGTAAATCCGGATGATAGAAATGAATTTACCAGCGATGTTTTCGAGATCGAAGCCTGGACAAAATTCACCTTCCCCGGCCGAAAAGGTAAATATTCTGAATTTATATGGAATCATGAGTGCTTTAGCGGGGTAGACTGGGCCGAAGATCTTCAACAAACGAATATCTATTCCATCCAAAACTATTTAGGTGAAGGTTTTGAAGAGGTTCCATCTACCGAATTTGGCAACTACGACTACCTGATGTACAACGATATCGATTTTCGTAATCGATCAGTAGTTGAGGAATTAAAATATTGGGGCGAATGGATCGTGGAGACCACGAAAGTGGATGGATTTAGGTTAGATGCCGTTAAACATATCAATCCTGATTTTATTGTAGAGTGGATTGATCACCTGAATCAAAAATATAATCGCGAGTTTTTTATTGTGGCCGAGGATTGGAATGTGGTGGACATTGAAGGGCAATTGAAATATATTGAAATTACCGGCGGGCGGACACAAATATTCGATTCGCTTTTGCACCATAATTTTTTCCTGGCCAGTAAGAACGAGGAATTTGATATGCGGACGATTTTCGATGGAACGCTGGTACAGGTAAAGCCTGATTTGGCGGTAACCTTTGTGGATAATCATGATTCGCAACCTTTACAGGCACTGGAATCTTATGTCGATTTTTGGTTCAGGCCATTGGCTTACGCCATGATCCTGTTGCGTATGCAGGGGATTCCGTGTTTGTTCTTTCCCGATCTTTATGGCGGAATTTATGATGATAAAGACAAAGAAGGTGATGAGGTACATGTTGAGTTGTCGGCTATCCCCGCGGTAGAAACCATGAGTAAAATTCGTACAACCCTTGCTTACGGCGAACAACGGGATTATTTTGATCATGGTGTTTGCGTAGGGTGGACCCGTGCCGGTGATGAAGAACATGAAAATAGTGGCTTAGCTGTATTGTTAAGCACGGGAGAGGAAGGCTTTAAAGAAATGGAAATTGGTAAACACTTTGCCGGAAAAACCTTTGTTGATGCTTTAGGCTATCGCCAGCAGGAAGTAGTTATTGACGAAAATGGCTGGGCAGAGTTTCATTGCAATGCAGGCAGTGTTTCGGTATGGATGTTGAAGGTAGGGTAAAAGATGATGTTATGGTCTGTGGGGACACAGACCAGGGCAAGGAATCGTCATTTCGACCGTAGTGGAGAAATCTTTGAACATCGTTTAGCAAATTAAAAGATCTCTCCCCGCCTGTACGGGCAGACCTGTCCGCACAGGCGGGCATTTCGCTGCGCTTCAGTCGAGATGACATCCATTCTATTGGGCCTATCAATGGTAGCGAAGGATCTTTACTAAACAGACTTTAGTCTAATAGGCTTGTCAGAATGGCAAAAGGGAGGTCTTACTGGTAAGGATTCTTCACTGTGTTCAGAATGACAGATTTTATTTGAGGAATTCTTACCGATCAATTGTGATTAAAAGTAGTTGGTGTGTCACCAAACCATTGGATAGGTTATTTGTCACCCTGAGCATAGCGAAGGATCTTTCTTGAACAGAATTAGCGTAACAGGCTTATAAGAATGGCAAAATTACGTTCCTTATTGGAAGGATTCTTCACTGCGTTCAGAATGACAGGTTACAGGAGAGGAATTTTAGAAGGCCATTTACGATTAAAGTGGTTGGTTTGCAACAAATTATTAATGGGATAGTATCCTAGATAAATCGTTATTGCGAAGAGGCTCTTTCAGCCGACGAAGCAATCTTTATTAAGGATCGCTAGCATGAAAGATTGCTTCGTCGTTTCTCCTCGCAATGACGATCTTTACTTTAGCATGGGATTTTCTATTACAAAAAGCTATCCTCAGCCCGGTAAGCCGAAATAACAGCCAGTTCGCCTTCTTTTCCACCTTTTGAGTTGCCATGTTCCATACCCATAACGCCTTTGTAGCCTTTGGTATGCAGGTGTTTGAATAGGTTTTTATAATTAATTTCTCCGGTTGTAGGTTCTTTCCGGCCTGGATTGTCGCCAATCTGGATGTAGGCAATTTCGTCCCAACAGCGGTCGATGGTTTTGATCAAATCGCCTTCTGTACGTTGCATGTGGTAAATATCATAAAGAATTTTGCACGAAGGACTTTTAACCGCTTTGCATACGGCATAGGTTTCATTTGTTTTTTGCAGGAAAAGCTCCGGGGTATCGCTCAAGGTTTCCAAAACCATGATCAAACCATGCGGTTCAAAAATTTCGACTCCGGCACGCATGGCATCAATTACATTGGCAAACTGGTTCCCGTAAGGCAGGTTGCGCTCATAAAACCCGGGTACCACGGTAAGCCATTTGGCATTACAGCGTTTGGCAGCTTCCACCGATTTTTTGCAGGTTTCCACAAATTTATCTTTAAATTCTTTTTTGCCTGTGGTTAAAGAGGTTTTCCAGTTATCGCCACCATCCACCACAAAAACGCCCATGCGCATGTCCAGTTTGGCTAATAAATTGCCAATTTTCTCCTGTTCTTCAACAGACCGACCCAGGTAACCGTTATCTTCAATAGAACGGAAACCTTTATCATACATAAACTGGATCTGATCTAAAAAACTCTTGCCTGCGTGATTTTGGAACATGCCCTGGTGTGGAGCATAATCGAGGTTAAAAGTTTTATCGATCAATGTATCATTTTGCTTTTCGGCTGCAAAAGTATTGGTTATTCCTGCACCAGTAGCCATGGCGCCTGCAGTAAATAAGCTGTTTCTTATAAATTCACTTCTTTTCATCAGTTTTTTAAACAGATAGGTGTTATTGTGTAATTAATTTTTTAAATCCTTTAGTTAAGGTATCAGCCACTTTACCATCTTTTGTGTGGTACACAAAATAAGCTTCCAGGTTTTTTCTGCTTTCAACAAAGGCCATGGCATCTTTGAGGTGCATCGCCATCAAGGCATTATCATATCCATCGGCTGTAATGGCATCGTTCGCGTAAACGGTAACGCTGATCATCTCATTATCTAAAGGGTAGCCTGTTTTAGGATCGATCAGGTGTGAAATTTTTTTCTTTCCACTCTTGTGAAATTTCCGATAGTTACCGGAGGTGGTAATGGCGCCAGAATTTATCGCGGCGATATGCCTGATTACCGGAGTTCCATCTTTATCGGGGCCTTCAATGCCAATTTTCATGGTTTCGCCATTTGGCTTAGGTCCCGAAATCCGAATTTCACCTCCAAGTTCGGCTACATACTGTTTAATGCCTTTTTTTTCGAGATAAGCGGCAATTAAATCGACGCTGTAACCTTGCGCAATTCCGTTTAAATCGATCTGGACACAGGTATTTAATTTGCTTAACCGGCCATTCTTTAGTTTCAGGTTTTTCATGCCTACACAGGCCAATATCGATTTGATCACTCCAGGATCAGGCTCTTTTTTAGCCTCTTTAGGCCCAAAACCCCAGGCTTGTACCAATGGGGCAACGGTAATGTCGAAAATGCCCTTTGTATCCTGGTTGATTTCGAAACTTCTTTTTAGCACGTCGTTCATGAAACGATCGGTTTTAATTTCTTTTTTGGCAGCGTTAAATTGATTTATCAATGATCCCTTTTTGTAAAGCGACATCGATAAATCAATTTCGTTCAATAAACTATCTATGCCTGCCTTAGTGGCTAAACTATCAGTAGCATAATACATAATGGCATAATCGGTTCCCTGTGCAAAACCATCAATTTTATATTGCTTCAGCTCTTTTTTCAAGGAGAAAGCAAAAATTACTGGTAGAATAAAAAGCAAAAACCTATAACGCATTAATGTAGTTCTAGATCACCTTTGTTTGTCCGGGCATGGCAATTGGATACAGTCCTTTTTCATCAGGCATCAACTTTGGATTAGCATCCCATGCAAAACGCTCAGGCATCAAACTGATGTTTGAAGCTAAAGCCTCGTCCCATTTAATGGTCTGACCAGAATAAGTAGCATAACGACCGATAATTGACGAAAATGTGCTTGTTGCAGCGTAGTCTACATTACTGAATTTATATTCTCCCTTAGCAACCGCTTCAAACAGTTCATCATGCTCTGTTTGGTAAGGATTGGCATTTCCTTTGGTATTGTGGTTATAAAGTTCTTTGCCACTGTAGTCTTTCATAATGGCCTGGTTACTGCCTGAAAGGTAAATTTTGCCTTTGGTGCCTTGAAAAGATTCATCAACACGGTTTGTGGTACCCTCGAAATGACGGCATTGGCTATTGATTACCGCGCCATCGGCATATGTTAATTCAATAGAGTGGTTATCATAAATCTCTCCATAGTCTTTCCCGGTTCTCCAGGCACGGCTACCCGTTCCCTGTACCGAAACCGGATGTCCGTTTTTGATCCAGTTGGCAATATCGATATTATGCACATGTTGCTCAACAATATGATCACCACATAACCAGTTGAAATAATACCAGTTTCTCATTTGATACTCCATTTCGGTTTGGTTCGCTGTACGCGGACGTACCCAAACGCCCCCGCTATTCCAATATACCTGGCCCGACATGATATCGCCAATGGCACCATCGTTAATGCGTTTCATCGACTCGCGATAATTGGTCTGGTAGCGGCGCTGTAAACCTACAACAACGTTTAACTTTTTCTTTTTTGCTTCTTCGGCTGCGGCCAATACTTTCCTGATGCCTGGAGCATCTACCGCAACAGGTTTTTCCATGAAAATTTGTTTGTTCTGTTTAACCGCTTCTTCGAAATGGATCGGGCGGAAGCCTGGAGGAGTAGTTAAAAGCACCACATCGGCTAATGGAATGGCTTTTAAATAAGCGTCGAAACCTACAAACTGGCGTTCTTTTGGAACATCCATTTTTGCCGCAAATTTCGAACTTAAAGATTGGTAACTGCTATCTAAGCGATCTTGAAAAGCATCGGCCATAGCAACCAGTTTTAGGTTAAATTTAGTGCTCAACGCCTGGAAAGCTGCTCCGGTACCACGATCGCCACAGCCTATTAGGGCAATTTTAATGGTGTCTGATCCTGATGCATATGCACCTGCTAGTGGGATGCTGCTTAACATGGCCCCGCCGGCCAGCATGGCTGTTGCTTTTAGAAAATCGCGACGATCTTGTTGGTTAATTGGTTTTTTCATGTGTTTAATTTTATTTTGGTTAGGGATGTGTTTTTAAAAGTCTTTTATCGGTTGCTTATTGTAATACGCATCTATATCTGCTTTTGAGGGCGTTTTTACAGGACGTACCAGGCGCATACCTACAAAAGGCGCTTCAGGGAACCACCAATTACTTTTCGGGATCTGTGGATCTAATTGTTTCCACGAGGGATCAGAAGCCAATCTAGCTGTTGAGGTTAAATTATTTGGTGTTTCATCATATGAGCCACCGCGAACTACATTTGGATAAAGTTTTTCGGGTATTGCTACCGGGTTTTCTGCAGTTTTATCTTTGCTCCGGCCATAAAAGTCAGCAATATATTGGTCGTAGGTCCATTCGCTAACGTTTCCATACATATCAAACAATCCCCATGGATTTGGTTTTTTTTGCCCTACCTGGTGTGTTTTGTTATTGCTGTTATCTTTATACCAGGCATAATCGCCTAGTTTAGTAACATCATTACCAAAAGAATAATTGCTTTCGGTTCCGGCTTTACAGGCATATTCCCATTCTGCCTCTGTTGGTAAACGATAAAAAACACCTGTACGCATATAAAGCCATTTGCAAAACTGGATGGCGTTATATTGTGTCATGGCTACCGCTGGCTGGTTTGCTTTACCCATGCCAAAAGTCATATCGAGGTAGGGTTTTGTGGGTCTGGTAACGGCATCCACTTCAGCTGGAATAGCGCTTGTACTGGCTTGTTTTTCGTAATCGCGATAGAGAAAAGGCTCAAAAATATCCCAGGTTACTTCATGTTTTCCAATCCAGAAAGCATCTAGTTTAACCTCATGAACGGGTTGCTCATCTGGTTTTCCTGTTTTACTTCCCATTTTAAATTTGCCTGCTGGTATAGCCTGCATATCGAATTTTAATTTGGTTCCATTAATGGATTGTGTGTACGAATCACTAGGCGTTTGTGCCGAAATCTGTGCGCAGGGATAGGCTATTAATACTGCGGCGATTAATTTTTTAAACATAATTTTTGGTTAGATACACTTAATTCTCTAGGTGTTTATCTGGTAACTTTCTGAAACACTAAAGTAAATAACCACATTTAAAACAAAGAAAATTTATGTAACAATAAAGGTAAGTATTGCAATATTAAAAGTCAAGTTGACAATTAATATTGCCCTTCGGTTCAGTCGGTTACTTTCTGTCTGAAACTTTATTACCTAAATTCGTATAACCAACAAGGGTATCCCAACGTGCACCAGGGCGGCGATAATAAACGAAAATCTGGTAACTGTTTTCGGTCTGGAAGAATGCACCCTCGAAAGGTTTGGTTTCTATTAGCTTGGTATCTTGATTATACCAGGCATATTCATAATCATAAAGGCCTTGTTTGAGGATCACATTGCCATAAAACTGTTTTCTGTTGGCATCATAAAGCAGTTTATTTTCATTGCTCATGGTATAATTGTTAAATCGGCCAACTACATAAGCATCGCCGTTAGGGCTGGGCGCAGGGGCATTTAAAGTGAATAAAACACTCATATACTCTGCTTCTGTTTTATCATCGCGCCCGTCGCTATTGCGGATAAAAAAGTTTCCGTTTTCATCGTACTGGTTGGCAAAAGCACCTACAGTTCTGGGGGCATCCTGAAAAAGTATAACATTTACGGATTGATTATCACGATAAATATCCTTTACGTTATCTGCCTTATAACGTAAACTCCTCGTATCAAATTTTCTGAATTCATTGTCTCCCCAAAAATCATTCGTATTGAGGTCGTTATAAACCAATTGATTTGGCCGTACAAAGGCTGGTTTGGTGTTAACCTGGATGGTATTGGCATTAAAATTCTGCATTACCACAGCTTTTATATCCTGATAGGGGTTCGGGATGGGGAAAGTATGATTAATGGTAAAGTTGATTTTCTGTTTATAATTCCGGTTTTCTACCTGCATGGAATTGTTTATTTCTGCCACTACAGCTACCTGATTATCGAGTATGTAGAAACGTTGCGAAATAACAGGTTTGTTTTTGTCGCCATCTAAATAGACTTTTAATACATAATTGCCTCCAATTTTGGGTTGGATTTGGGTATTGGGTAAGCTGATTTCGTAATGTGTATATTTTCTTGCGGTATTGGAAGAATAGCGATAATTGATGATGCGGTCGTCATTAAAACTCCCTAAATAATCAATGCTCGAAATTTTAGAAGTTTCCCATTCTGCGGTACAATGTTCAATGGTATACCAGTAGTTCTGTGTGCCGGCAAGTAGGTCATCGAAAGAAAAAGTTACCGTTTCTGACGAATTGAGTATGATAACAGGTAAACTTTGCTCTTTATTGCTGTTATAGCATAGTACAGTTTTAATATTTGGAAGATAAATTTTATTCTCGTTGGTAAACTTGGTATCGTTTTGTGCGAAAGCGAATGTAGAGATGAAAAATAAAACCGGAAATAATATTTTCTGCATGGCTAAAAGTAAAGTTTTATTGGGAAGGGACAAAATGGAGTAATTTATTCATGGTGTCAGATATTTCTATCTGACACTAAATGTAACTGAATAACAATTTTATTTAATGCTAAATCTACTCATCAGTCAGATGGTAACATCTGGCTGCACACCTATGGATTAATACAGAAGATTTTCCAATATATCGTCATCCCGACCGTAGTGGAGGGATCTATCTAAGAAGGAAATAATTACGAATGATATAGTGGTTTTCTCTTTTCACAGCAACCTTGAATATGCTGTCATGCTGAGGCACGAAGCATCTGCAGCCTATGAAACAGATGCTTCGTGCCTCAGCATGACATAACTTGAAATAATAATCTCCGTGTTTCTGCGTTTCTGTGGCAACAAAAAAAGCCACAGAATTTCTGTGGCCTTAATATGCTTTAATAGGGGCTAAAACTAACCTTCCAGCTCCATAATCTCAGCTGCCAGTGTTTCCCATTTAGTTTGGCTATTATCTAAATCTTGTTTGGCCGCTAAATAACGTTTGTTCGCCTCGGCCAATTTATCTGCTTTGCCATAAATATTTTCGTCGGCCAGTTCTGCTTCAATGTTTTTTACATTTTGCTCCAGTTCGGTAATTTGTTTCTCTGTTTTTTGCAGTTCGTCGTTCAGCTTTTTTAACTGGTTAGCCGTGTTTGCCGTAACTGGTTTTGGTTCTGCTTTTGGCTTCTCTGGCATTTTAACCGGAATAGGTTTAGCTGCAGGAATTACCCTTTTGCTATTCCATTCTTCATATTCGGCATAAGTACCAGGGTATTGTTTAATTTTTCCGCCTTCTATAAACCAGATTTTGTTCGCTACATTATCTAAGAAATACCTATCGTGAGATACGGCAATAAAAGTACCTTCAAATTGTTGCAAGGCCTGAATCAGGATGTTTACCGATTGGATATCCAGGTGGTTGGTTGGCTCATCCAAAATCAGGAAGTTCGAATCGGTTGTTAAAGATTTAGCAAGGGCCACACGCGATTTTTCTCCTCCGGAAAGCACTTTTATCTTTTTGAAAACATCATCGCCGGTAAACAGGAAACAACCTAAAATACTGCGCAATTCGGTGTCGCTATGTTTCGGGGCAAATGCCTGTAATTCTTCTAAAATTGAATTTTCCAGATGCAACGATTCTAATTGATGCTGCGCGAAGAAAGTGGTGGTCACATTATGACCGGTTTCGCAGAAACCTTCGAATTTTTCGGCTCCGGCAATCATTCTTAATAAAGTAGATTTACCCTTACCGTTTGCGCCGATCAGGGCAATTTTATCGCCTTTTTCAATTACCCCCTCAGCATCGTCTAAAATATGCACATTGGGATAGCTTTTTGTGGCATGTTCTATCCGCACCACGTGCCTGCCCGATGGTTTAGAGAATTTAAAAGCAAAATTTACGGTTGGATTGTCATCATCCACATCATCAATGCGCTCCATCTTGTCTAAAGCTTTCATCCGCGACTGGGCCATCTTAGCCTTGCTCGCCTTTGCTTTAAAGCGCTCAATTAAACGTTCTTCCTGTTTAATTTTAGCCTGCTGGTTTTTAAATTCGCCCTTCTGGATTTCGCCACGTAAGGCTTTTTCTTCCACATAGAAGCTGTAATTACCCGCATATACGGTTAACTTACCTTTACGCGATTCTACCGTACGGTTTACAATCTTATCCAAGAAATACCTATCGTGAGATACAATCACAATGGCACCTTCAAAGCCCATTAAATAATTTTCTAACCATTTAATAGAAGGTAAATCCATGTGGTTGGTAGGCTCATCCAGCAATAGGATATCAGGCGTTTGTAATAATATTTTGGCCAGCATTACCCGCATGCGCCAACCCCCTGAGAAGGTATTTAAAGGACGCAATTGATCTGCTGTACTGAAACCTAAACCAGCCAAAATTTCATTTGCCCGGTATTCGATGTTGTAGCCATCTAAAGCTTCAAATTCTTGCTGTTTATCACTTAACTTAAATAAAACTTCTTCGCTATAATCCGTTTCGATCTTTTTAAGTAGTTCCTCAATCTCATCATGCAATTGGTTTTGGCGCTCAAAAGCCTCCATGGCCACGTGTAAAATGCTATGGTGCGAATCGTAAGAAAGTAAATCCTGGTTTAAGTAGCCAATTTTCAGGTCTTTCGACATGGAAACAGTACCTGAACTCGGTGCATACTCGCCTACAATTATTTTTAAAAGTGTTGATTTTCCTGTTCCGTTGGCACCAATTAAACCAGCTCTATCGCCAGGTTTGATGTGCCAGTTCGCGTCATCGTATAGGGCCCTTGAGCCAATCAGGAAAGTTAAATTATTTATTGAAATCATTTCGGCTGCAAAAGTACGAAATTTAAAGTCTTTTTTCAGATGTAAAGTCAAATAGGAAAACTGTCTCCTGAACGCGGCGGTGAATCGTTTATTAGAAATTGTAAAATTAATTTTGATTTTGATAAAACCTTCTTAAATTTGTACTGTAATAAAAATAATTACAGAATGAGCGATAGCAGGTTTCCAATCTCCCTACACATCTTAACCTTATTAAATGAGGCGAAAGGTGGTGTTGTAAGTTCAGCGTACCTGGCCGGAAGTATCAATATCAATCCTGTTTTGGTACGCAAGGAAATAATGAATTTACGTAAACATGGTTTTGTTGAAAGTAAAGAAGGTAAGGGGGGAGGTTCTTTTCTGGCTAAAAGTGCCAAAGATATTAATCTGGGCGAAGTGTATCAATCGGTTAGAAGCAGTAATGTGTTAGGACAACATAAAAATGAACCGAATCCTAAATGTCCTGTTGGTAGGCAGATCAATCAACATTTAGATTCCCTGTACAGCGCTGCAGAGCATGCACTGATCGCAAATCTATCAAAACAGACATTGGCGGATTTTGCCTCGAAATTTGAATAATTTTTTTTTGAGTATAACTGTAATAAAAAACATTACAATTTAAAATAGGTAATAGATAGATAAATTAAAAATTAAACAACATGAAAGTAGCATTAATAGGCGCCTCGGGATTTGTAGGCAAAGCGATTTTAAACGAACTGGTAAGTCGTGGTACTGAAGTAATCGCCATAGCGCGCGATACCGCCAAAATTGAAAGTAACGATGATCTTGTGACCAAAATCGCTGTCGATGTTTTAGAAACCGAAAAATTAGCGGCAGTTTTAAAAGGAGCTGACGTAGTGGTAAGTGCTTTCAACGCAGGTTGGACCAATCCAAATTTATATAACGATACAGTAGAAGGCGCAAATGCCATTCAGGCTGCTGTAAAAGCATCGGGCGTTAAACGTTACATTTTTGTTGGAGGAGCAGGTACCTTGCAGATTGATGGACACCAAATCGTAGATGGCCCCAACTTCCCTGCAGAATACAAACCAGGTGCAACGGCAGTAAGAGATTATTTTAATACGCTAAAACAAGAGAAGGAATTAGATTGGTTGTTTTTTAGTCCGGCAATTGAGATGCATCAAGGCATCACCACTGGTCGTACCGGAAAATACCGCTTGGGTAAAACAAGTCCGGTTTTTAATGAAGAAGGCCGTTCTATTTTATCGGTAGAAGATTTGGCAATTGTTATTGCTGATGAGTTGGAAAATAAAACACATCACCAGGAGCAGTTTACGGCAGGATATTAGAATGATGGAAAGGAAAATGGATGAGGAGCTTAATTGTTCATTAGTCATTAGTTCACTGGTAACTGAGAAATGATAGCTGAAAATTGTCCCATTTTCCTTTTTCCTATTAAGTTCTTATCTTCGTGCCATGTATAGCCTTATTAAACCAATATTCTTCAAATTTGACCCTGAAAACGTACATTATTTTGTAGTAAAGCGGTTAAAGTGGTTTAATGACAAATTTCCACTTGGTAAAACCATTATCCGTAGCAGCTTTGATGTACACATTAAAGGTTTAGAACGTGAGGTTTTTGGCATAAAATTCAGAAATCCTGTTGGCCTGGCTGCCGGATTCGATAAAAATGGTGAATATGTGGAGCCACTTAGTAATTTGGGCTTCGGATTTATTGAAGTAGGTACGGTAACACCAATGCCTCAGCCCGGAAACGATAAACCCCGAATGTTCCGTTTACCTAATGATGAAGCTTTAATTAACCGGATGGGCTTTAACAATAAAGGGGTAGATGTAATGGCCGAACGTTTGCGCTTGTTAAAAGATAAACATCCTGACATTGTGGTAGGTGGAAATATCGGTAAAAACAAGGCTACGCCAAATGAAGATGCCGTAAGCGACTATATTAAGTGTTTTGATCGTCTTTTTGATGTGGTAGATTATTTTGTGGTAAATGTAAGTTCACCAAATACACCAGGTTTACGCGAGCTGCAGGAAAAAGAGCCTCTGAAGAAAATTCTGAATACCTTACAGCAACGTAACCGTAAAAATGATATTTCACGTCCGATTTTATTGAAAATTGCACCTGATTTAACTGATGCCCAATTGGATGATATTATCGAAATTGTTGCAGAAACGAATATTGCAGGCATTATTGCCACCAATACAACCATTAGCAGGGAGAATCTGGCTACTGAGAAAGATTTGAAGGCAGAAACGGGAGGCCTGAGTGGTAAACCCGTTAAAGAACGTTCTACTGAGGTGATCCGTTATCTTTCAGAGAAATCAAACAAAGCTTTCCCGATTATTGGAGTAGGTGGGATACATTCAGCGAAAGATGCTAAAGAGAAACTGGATGCTGGTGCATCTTTAGTTCAATTGTATACTGGTTTTATATATGAGGGGCCAGGATTGATTAAAAGCATCTGTAAAGCGTTAGTTTAAATCCAGTCGTCACCCTGAATTTATTTCAGGGTCTTTCTTATGGGAAAATGCTGATCACGTAGTAGCTACAAGACAATTGAAAACATAACTTAATACTTGTAAAACAAATGCGATAGCTATCGGATCAGTATGACGATTACGTTAGATAATAGGTGTTCGGGTCGATCTAAAGATAAATATTTAATCTAGTTGAAGTTTCTTTTTTGTTCTCGTATAAAAAATCAATCTTACTATTCGTTTTCTTGGTGTAAGGATTAATTTATTTCATAAAAATAAAAGACGTTTTTGGGTTTTGGAAATGAATGTCAGTATTCCATGGGGTTAGACAGTCCCGCTATTCGTTCCAGCCGATGAAGAATCGGCATCCACTGCTATCGGGTTTATCATGAAAGGCCTGTGCCGGTGATATTTCTCCTTAACTTAACAAATTACCTTGCGCTGCAAAACAACTACTTTTGGCGGCTTACCATTTCATTAATCCATATTGGTGCGAAGGGGGAGGTGCAGCCTTTAGAAACAGGATAATCGTGATATATGCCAAGTTTTTCGCCTATGGCTAAGGCTCTTTCTCGATAATCAGGATGGTTAATGCCAATCTGCGCCAATGCGGTGTTCATTGTCCATTGGATTTCTGGTGCTACTTTAGGCATTTCTTTTTCAATGCGATCAAGAATTGCCGGGATGTCTAATCCTTCGGGCGCTCTGGTTATCCGTCCGCTGGTTAGGCTCCAGCCTGCGCGGGCAAGCATTTTATCTCCTGAGTTCATCCACTTTTCCCTGAATTGTTCTTTTTCAGGATATTCTTTAACCACATAATTGTAAAACCAATCTGCAGCCCAGGTAAAATTTTCTGAAGCTACCATGTGCTCGATTTCTGCTGCTGATAGTGTTTTTGGCTCAATAATTAATATAGCGAGCAGCCGGGCATCAATATTTTCCGTTTCCCAGAGTTGAAGTGCAAGTTTATGATCGGTTTTAATCTTTTTGGCTATTGCCCTAATGTCGCCCATTTTAACACCAAAAATGTTTTCTCTTGCGCCATTTTTTAGGTGCATGGTACGGACTTTCTCTTCGCCGAGCGATTCTAATTTTGAAAGAGTTTCTGTAAGATTCATGTGTCTTCGTAAATCTAGTAGTATAAAGTTAAGATTTTAGGTTGTTAGCATACGTCGTCACCCTAAATTTATTTCAGGGGTCTATCTTATAGGAAAGATGCTGACCACGAAGTAGCTACAAGGCAATTGAAAACACTATTACCGCTTGTAAAACAAGTTCAGCGTGACGGTTGAATTAGAAAAGAGGCTTGGAATTACAATTAATATTGTGAGTATCAAAAAAACTAACGTATAAAAAAAGCATCCTTTGATCAGAAGGATGCTTTAAATTCTTTAAGAAGAAATTTTTAAAAACTATTTTGCCAAAGTAGCTAAAACAGCATTGTTTTTAGCTAATTGATCGTTTTTAGGTTGTGCAGAGCGGCTTCCTAACTCAATGTTGGTTGCTCTCTTTAAAAATGCTACCTCTTGGTGAGCTGTATTTTTATTTCTTCTGTCTTTTCTTTTTAATCTGGTAACTGCCATGGTAATAACCTTTTAATTATTTTATTTGTACAAATGGAGGTCGAGAGCGGATTCGAACCGCTGTAGAAGGTTTTGCAGACCTCTGCCTAGCCACTCGGCCACTCGACCTTAAATTCAAGGCTGCAAAAATAGCAATTATTAGTTAGTGCGCAAACATTATTTCAATAATTATCTAATTTAATTCCGAACTCTCACTAATTCAGCACAAAAGATTGCTGCACTTACAGCAACATTTAACGATTCGGCTTCCCCAATTTTCGGAATGGTAACCGGCTTATTTATTTTTTTAATCACTTCTGCCGATATTCCCTTTCCTTCATTTCCTAAAATCACTAACCCTTCATTTCCCCATTGCGTTTTGTAAATCGATTCGCCAGCCAACAATGCGCCAAATACAGGGATGGTATTTTTCTCCAATAATGCTTGTAAATCTGCTTCATAAATATTTATCCTTGCCAAAGAGCCCATGGTGGCCTGTACAGTTTTCGGATTAAATATTTCTACACAGTCGGCAGAACAGATGATGTTTTTAAAACCAAACCAATCTGCCGTACGGATAATGGTACCCATATTGCCCGGATCCTGCACACCATCTAACACCAAAGTGAACTGGTTTTTTAACTCTTTTAGTGCCAATACTTTGTTTTTAGGGATATGTACAAGTGCTAAAAAGCCCTGTGGCGTTTGCAGCGTACTAATCTTCTCTAATTCGGCGTTCTTTACTTCAAATAAGTTTATATTTGCAGGTAATTTGGGTAACAAATTGTATTGTTCGCTGTTGTAAAATATAGTGTGGATCTGGTAGCTTGATTGGAAAAATTCTTGTATGGATTTTATACCTTCAACAATAAACAAACCATGTTCTTTACGATATTTTTTTTGATGTAACGATTTTATAAAACTAATCTGTGATTTTGAAAGCATACCAAAACTCAATAAATATTAAACTGAAAAGCACTGCAATATTACTATTTATTATTGTTTTAATTCAGGCCTGCTCATCAACTAAGTACATTGCCGACTATCAATCGATAGTGAAGAAGGTAACTATTGACAGTGTTGATGCTAAGTTTGAAGAACAGGCGTATAATTATGTTCAGAAAGATATCAGGCCGGCTTCCAAGCTGAGTATCCAGGTGCCGTTATATAACCTGTTTAATACAAAAGATGGAAGGTATAAAACGAGTGATATCAAACCTTTTGGTACACCTCCAGCCATTTTAGATAGCACATTGGTTGAAATATCCAGAACACAGATACAGAAGTTTTTAAAAAGTAAAGGCTACCGCCAGGCAGAAGTAAAAGCGGCAATAAAGGTTGCAGATAAAAAAGCCGAAATTGTATTCACGGCAAAACCCGGACCTGCTTATTTTATTGATAAGCTTTCTGATTCGATACCAAACCGAAATATTAAAAACCTTTACGAATCGAATAAGGCTGCAATAACCCATTTACACCAGGGAATGCAGTATGATGAAGACTCTTTAACTTATGAAAGGGAGCAGATTTACCGCATCATGAAAGAAAATGGGTATTTCTATTTCTTAAGGCCATATGTTAATTTCGATGTTTATGGTGCAGAGCCTACTTCTAAAACCAATAAGATTGATCTGAACCTGAATGTAGCCGATCCTAACGATGGCGAACATAAACAGTTCAACATTGGGTATACCCACATGATTATTGCACCTAACCCTGATGGTTTTCCTGATTCGGTGCGTTACAAGCTTAGTAAAGACACGGTTAATGGCATCATATTTACGGATTTTTCCAAACGCTACCGCAGAAACCCGATTGTTAGGTATGATTTCCTGAAGCAGGGCGAACTTTATGATATCCGGAATGAAAACCTTACTTACGATCGTTTATATGAACTCAATATTTTTAAAAATGTAAAGATCGATTATTTCAGGAGGGACAGTACCTCAAATAAAGTAAATGCTGTAATCCAGCTTATTCCACAAAAGGTGATGACAAACCGGGTGGAAGGAGAGGTGCCATTTAATGGGGGTACAGTAGGTTTTACGATCGGAAATACCTATACCAATAATAATATTTTCAGAGGAGCAGAGCGATTTGAACTTCAGGTAAAGGGTGGTTTGCAATCAAGAATTGGGAATGGCGCTAAACCCTTTAGTGATATTTATCAGCGCGATTTTTCAATCAGTTCGAGTATTACGGTGCCCAGATTGATGATTCCTTTTTACAACCCGGTTTTGGGTAGTAACGGTATGCCACACACCACTTTTTCAAGCAGTTATATTTATGCTTTGCAAAAGGATGTATCAGTTAGAAGGATTTTTATCAACTCAATCACTTACGATTGGTTTGAAACCAAATCTAAGTTACACTCTTTTACACCCTTAAATTTCGAATACCGTTTTGGCTATTTAGATCCTAACGTTGATGCTCAAACCGTATTGAATAACCTTTATTACTCAACCTTATTAGGTCGTAAAGATTTAACCCTGGGGATGAAGTATACCTATACCTTAAATGCAAATAAGTTGAATGAATACCGGACTTTTGTTTATTTAAGGGCAGGAATGGATATTGCCGGTAATATGTTGCAGGGTATATCTAAATTAAGCGGCAATAAAAACGATCCTGCGAACAACGATCCTGCAAAAATATTGGGCTTGCCATTTAACCAATATATGCGCCCGGAAGTTGACCTAAGGTGGTACAAACACTTAGGTGGGGAGCGGCAGTTTGTTGCGCGTTTAAATGCAGGTGTAGCTTATGCCTATGGAAATTCGGTACTAACGGGTATTCCCTTCGAAAAGCAGTTTTTTGCCGGTGGATCGAGTGGAATAAGGGCCTGGCAGGCAAGAACCATTGGGCCTGGTAACTATGATAGAGGTCTTTTAAGAAGTGATACCCTAAGGAAAGCATTTTTTGGACTTGATCAGCTTGGAACCATGCGGATTGAGACCAATTTTGAATACCGTTTTACAGTGGCCAAGAAGTTTTTTGGTGCAACATTAAAAGGTGCTGCCTTTGTGGATGCAGGTAATGTATGGAATCTTCGTAAAGGCGAATCAATTCTCGTTTCAACGCCGGCACTTGATGAACAAACCGTATTCAAATTAAGTAAATTTGTTCAACAGCTTGCTGTTGGTACAGGTGTAGGGCTGAGATACGATGTTCAATATTTTGTATTTAGGTTTGATGTAGGTTTAAAGCTTAAAGATCCACAGTTTACGGGTTCGGATCAATGGGTGATCAGTAAGTTTTTATCTGGTGCCAGAGATTTTAAAGATAATTATAACTCCACGCACGGACCTGATACCTATCGTTTTATACAATATAATTTTGGTATTGGTATGCCATTCTAATTAACCAAAAAGGCTTAAAGATTTGGGTTTCGTGCCGGGATCTTTAAAAGGAAATTCTCTATAGGGTTGCCACCTTTTATCCATATGCTTGTAAACAAAGAAAGATGAAACCGGGAATTCCCGTTTAAATTTACGGTCCTTAAATTCAGCACAAATCTGTTTGAAAGAAGGTTTTATATCTCTGAACGCCAAAGTTAAGTGTGGATTGAATTTTTCTTTTTTCTCGATCAGTTTCAATGGTTGTAATGCTTTGGTTATCTGTTTTTCTAGGAGCATTAATCCCTCATTTTGTTCAACATCGAGATAAAAGGTATGTTCCGGAAACGAATTGAAATTTCGTAGCACCTGTGTAAAGTGCTGATTAAAAGAGGCATCTGCTAAAGCTCTGAAAAAACTTTTTTCTGCATCGTAAGCTGAAAGTTTTACCGGAGGGTATAAGGTGATATGTGCTGGACGCTTTAATGATTCGTGTACATTAAATTTATCAGAAATGTAGGTTCTGATCTCGTCAATGTCTTCTGCAATAGAAACAGGAGGGACTAAACACACTAAAAATAGATTTTCCATGAAACAAATTTACTAAAAATTTTAGTAAATTGAAATGATTATATTGATTATTGCTGTCTGCTTAACCCAGTTTTTTTTGGAAAGCAATTTCAGAAGTTTTTAGCTTACAGCAGTCCCGCTCCCGCTTCTGCCAATGAAAAATCGGCATCCGCTTCGATTGGGTTTAGGGGGCTTAAAATGTGTGCCTATTGGGGGGTAAACGCGACCGACAGCATTACCCCGATTTAAGGTAATTTAATTTATCGAACATTTATCGGGGTTAAGCAAAGGGCGGGACTGGCGGAACCGAAGTACCACAAGCATTGCTTTTCAAAAAAAATCACATTTAACCAGAAAGACCCTGAATTAATTCACGATGACGACCGTTTATGTAATTTGTTTTCTCCAAACATCAAATCAAATTCTTTAATCCATCAAATATACTTTCGAAAAAGGTAGAAAGGTTTAGTCCATTACTGTGGTTAAAATATACAAATACCAAAAATACAATCAATACAAATATGATGAGTTTGCGGAAGGCGAAAGCAATGATAATGAGTACTATGGGAATGATAAACAGCCACAAACTATTTATGGCGTAAGGACTTAAATCGGTATCTTTTTTGTACACATACACGAGTTTGCTGTGCGTACCGGTATCGTTCTGGTGTTTGATGTATACGAATGTAGATTTATCGATTGGCAGTGGCAGCACGGCAATACCGTCATTAAATTTTAAAATCTGGGTGAAACCGCTTACGCTGAAGGTGTAGGTTCCGTTTATATTCTCGTTGGGGTTATTTAACGAATCGGCTGCAATAATTGCCAGTTTATTGTTTTTAAGTAGGTTTTCTTTTACCAGAAAATTGTTGATTGCTGCATTTTGGGCAAAGCCGCAAAAGCAGATTAAACACAGTGATAACAAGAGTAAGATTCGTTTCATTCGATAGAACGTTTATTGTAAATTAAATAACCAATATGCAATAATACACCATTTCTTTTAACTGCATCGTTATATAAATTATAACTTAAGCTTACGGGGCCAATTGGAGAATGATAAACTAAACCTGCAGTGGCCGCGTAGCGTATTTTTGTAATCGCTTTTGCATAATCTATATCCTGAAAATTGTTCAGTTCAAACTCCTTGTGAGGTAAAAATAAATATCCTTCCAATCTAAAATCGAGATTTTTTTTAACATTGTAAATGTTTTTTATTCCACCGGCGGCATAGGTGCTTGCTCTAAACTTATCCAGAAATAGTGAGCGGCTATCTTGCAGCGGGTAAAAGGCCGGAGCAGTTAAAAGTGTTGCGTAATAATTGCTAAATAAGGGTTGGTTCGAAATAACGCCTTCAACAATATAACCCAAAGTATATTTTTTAAGGTGTAAAAAATAGTTTTCCTGACTGAGCTTAATGCTTCCCCAATGATGCAGCTGGCTACTGCCGGGAATTTTTACAAAACCTGCGGTATTGCGGAAAATATTACCAGGATTGTAATTTTCGCGACCTGTGGTATAGTTAAAACTTAATGAGAAGCTTTGCCCGCTGGTGGCATATTGTTTCCGGTTAAGGGAGTTTTTTTCGAAGTTTAGAGAGCCTCTGAAGCCATTAAATATAGTTTGATCTAATAAATCGCCTACAGCAAAAGTATTATTTGGGCTGTAACGGTCGTTGTTGTTGATAAATGTAGCATGGAGAACTATCTTGGTGTTATAATTTAAGGGCATTCCCATCATGAGATCAATCTTCCGGTCTGATTGTTCGATATAAATAGGGCGGGGGTTTTCGATAAATATCTGGCTGGTATTATAGAAATTCCAGTGATTATAGGTTAACTCACCAGCAAGAAATAAGGGAAGCCTGGTTGGGTAATCTACCCGGCCGTTCACTTGCACCGATTCATAAAAACGGCCAGAGTAAAAGCTGGTTCCAAAAGTGTACGATTTACGGTTGAGGTAATTGTACTGGGCACCCAAAAAAACATTGCTGATTGGCCTTGTAGAGATATTGCCACCTAATTCGAGTTTAAAGCTCTTCTTAGGTTGTGCAACCACCTCAAAAGTATAACTGTCTGTTGCCGCTTGATAAGAAATTTTAGGATATACCGTTTCGAAAGTCTGGTCGGCAACCAGTTTGTAATAGCCCCTTTTGATATCCTTTAGATCGAAAGTGGTTTTGTCACTTTTAAAAAGCCTTTCTACATATTTTTTTTGTTGTGCATTAACCCCTGATACGGTAACGTTGCTAAATTTTAACTCAGGTTTTCTTGCATTAAATTTTTCTCTTCTTTTTGCCAGTTCTTCATCGTTTACCCTTTTGGTGATTAAAGCCTTTATCCTCGGCATATCGGCCATGGTTGCATCATATCCTTTTTTGATCAGCTCTTCTACCGGTGCGAAATTAGTTACGCTATAGGTCGCTAAATCGGGCTGAATATAAACGCCGTTTTTACCGATCATGGTAGAGTCTGATTTAGATAGGAACATGTATACGAGAAAGCGGTTCATTAAACGATCGTCGATGTTTTTAGGGTATTCGTTATAAGTTTTAGAAGAAACATTGGCACCAATGACATAATCGGGCTTGAAATCTCTTTCCATTACATCGGCGGGGAAATTATTATAGAGTCCACCGTCAAAAACATATTTTCCATCTAGTTTAATGGGCCGATAGATAATAGGCACAGTCATGGTTGCCCTTACCGCTTCTGCCAGACTTCCTTTGCTTACCGTTATGCTTTTTTGTGAAAGCACATCGGCAACCATACAGCGATAGGGAACAAAAAGATTGTCGAAATTGTCTTTAGAAACAGCAGAAGCCTGCGAAAAAAGCTCAAGAAAAGCAAAATTTAATGGGATGTCATTAATCAGGTTTGAGCGGAAACTAAAATGAAAACCGGTATCAATAGCCACTTTTGCAGTAAGCATGGAGGCATTTGGTGCGTTTTTCTGGAAATAATAGGTATAATCGCTCGTATAACGGCCATTTACCCAGTTCTGAAAGTCGCTGCTGAGTGCTATCTCCTCAATCTGCTTTGGGCTATAACCCGCAGCATACATGGCGCCAACAATACCGCCCATTGATGTGCCGGTAATGTAATCGATAGGGATATGGTTTTCTTCTAAGGCCTTTAATGTACCAATGTGTGACAATCCTTTCGCACCACCTCCGCTAAACACAAGCCCTACTTTTTGTGCCTGCAATTGATTACAGCACAGAACGAAAAGGATCAGCAAAAATCTTTTAAAAGTTACCACTCTCTAAAAATAGGGTTTTCTTTTAAAATTAGTTCAACATGAAAATGTTATAAGTTAAAATTGTGGCAAAACTTACCCAAATGAAATATGGAATAAAAATAAGTCCTGCCCATTTGCTTATTTTATAGAACATAGCTGCATTGATCACAATGAAAACCAACAGTAAAATAATTTCAGCCAGCGCAAAGCCAACTTCGCGCAGGTAAAAGAAAATGAACGACCAGCCTAAATTTAAAATTAACTGGATCAGGTAAATAGCAACTGTTCGTGGAAAATGGTCTATTTTATCGCGTCTTATCCAAACGAGATAAGCAGCAATGCCAATAAGTATATAAAGTGTTGTCCAAACCGGGCGAAAAAGCCAATCTGGCGGGTTAAAAGAGGGTTTGTTTAATGTTGGATACCAGGTTTTGACAGACTGAAGTGTTGCCCATGCACCTAAAGCACCTATACCCAATGTGATGGCAATATTGATAACAAAAGCTGCCGGTTTAAATTTCATGCTATAAATTTGAGTTTAAACAATGGTAAATCCTAAATGTTTTATTACCTGCCAATGCCGGGTACTACTGGTAGGCTTTCGGTGTCGTCATTTCCGATACTTTGAACCGCAAATAAATAATTGTCTTTACTATAAGGCAATCTCAATTCAGTAGCTGAAGTGAAAAATTTCTTTTCCCAAACAGCGCTACTGGTTTCGCGCATTAAAACATAATAACCTTTTATTGTACCCTCAAGGGGTGCTTTCCAATATAAAAAAGTAGCGTTGCTCAGGTTTTTAACATCAACCTTTACTTCGGTTGGGCTAGATGGTGCTTTAGCCAGATTGGCCAAAACTGCAATATTTACCCCTGTATTTTTACGTAAATATTCGAAATCCATAAATTCCTGAAGGTCGCCATACTTAATGCCTTTCTCTGTTCTAAGGTCTTGGTGTTGGTGATCGAAATTTTCGTTCATTTCGGTGATACGTACCGCTGTAAAACCATTTTCTACAAATGGAGTATGGTCTCCGCCGCGCAGAAACCGATCATTTCTGTAAATTAATTTCACTTCCAGGTGATCAACATAACGTTCGCCGATTTCTTTAACATAGCGTGCCAATTGACGGCTTTTACCATCGTTCTCTAAACCAAACTGGCGGATGCTTTTCGCGTTTTTATCCAGCTCGAAGCTCGGTAAACCCTCGCTAAATACCCGGAGCCTGGTATTGTCTATAATTTGTGTTTCGCTACTGTTGTTGCTGCCGATCATATCATTGTTTAACATGGCATCTACATTCCAGTTTTCTTTCTTTGCTTTTGCGGCCATAAAACCAGAGCCCAATAAAGATTGTTCTTCACCGCTTACGGCTACAAATATGACGGTTGCAGGAAATTTATATTGACTCATAATCCTTGCAGCCTCAATTACACCGGCAACGCCACTGCCATCATCATTGGCGCCGGGTGCATCACTAATTCTGTTCATTACATCAGTAACACGGCTATCGAGGTGTCCGCTCATTACATATACACGTTTGTCATTTGTATCAGTCCCTTTTAATATAGCTACCGCATTGCCTAAAAGTGTAGGCTGGTCTACTCTTTTGCCATCAGGCTTAAATGTAATGGTATCCAGGTATGCGGTAAGCCTGCCATCGCTTTGCTTTGCGAACTGGTTAAATTTACTAACAACCCAATTTCTTGCGGCTCCAATTCCTTTTGCTTTGCTTTTAACGTCGCTAAGTGTGTTTCTGGTTCCGAAAGAAACCATTTTACTGATATATGATTTTAGCGAATCCTGGTTTACGTTTTTAACCATTTTATCAATATCCTGATTTCGGTTAACAACAACTTGAGCCTGTAACGATAAACTTGTGATAACAAAAAGTAGGGGGAGGTAGATTTTTTTCATCTGTCAGTTTTTTCAGAAATGATGATTATTTAAAACGAATATATTGAATGATTCCTGGAATACAGACAGCTAAAACCCAATTGCGTGTAACATTTTGGGCATAAAAAAGCCCTTTGAAATGAATCAAAGGGCTTAGGATTAATTTTAATATTACCTTGCCACAGTTGGCGCAAGTTCTTGTGCTCGGTTCCAGTTGCCAAAAGCTTTTTTCGCTGAAGCTTTGGCTGTATTTAATTCAACATCACCTGCAATGGTCAGAAATGTTTTTTCTGGAGAAATCTGGCTGTAAAAGTTTGTAATATCGGCCAAGGTTAAAGCATTGACCGAATTTTCATTTACCGTTTGATCATAATCGTAATCCTGTAGTTTTAGGCTGGCAATTAATTTAGCTTTAGCAATATTAAAGGTTTTTTGATCGATTGTAGCGTTCCGGATCAATAAAGCCATTTCAGTTAAATCTTTTTCGAGATCTGCGCTGGTAGTAGTCAACTTACCGCTATTATCTTTAAAACTGATATTCGCGTTTTTGCTTACATTTTCATTTAACACGGCATTGAATAGCTCAACTACGCCATCTTTGTTAGTGTTAAATGCTTTGGCATCTAAGGTAAAGCTAGAATAAGCCTTTGGCGACCTGTCATTTTCAGAGATAATAATGTTCATCCCGTTTTTAAGTTTGTAGCCCACCGGCTCTTTAAAGGTTTGTGCTTGAGTATTGTAAGCCGAGAAGATGGCAACGGTTGAAAGTGCAATTGTTTTAAAGTTGTTCATTTTATTTTTTATTGATAATAGGATAATCTTTATTGGAAAATGTGCCTAACTGTAAATCTGATTGATTTTCTAAGCTATTAAGGTGCTAGAAGTTTAATAATCAGAAACAAACTGGCCTATATACGTGACGAAAACTGGGGCGGATTTCGGCAAATGTATATTTTATTCATTTTGTTCATTATTGATTACCTAAAATATTCCTAAGGGCTATGCTGATTTTATTTTTGACGTTAATCTGTACTACGCATAGTATGGTTTTAATCGCTTGGGATGCAATGACTTATTTTTTGCAGATTGATCTGTCTTTGAAGCTTTTACTAAATGCGGATAAGCAGATCTTTTAGCATTTAACGCTCATAAATAGATTATGATTTTCTTAATGAATGTGGCCGTAAAATCCAGAACAATTTTGGTTAAAGACGCAGGCGAAACATACCCCGCTCATCTTATTTATAACTTCAAATATGCAACCATCCAAAGGAAAATTTAGCAGCAGGAATTGATGAGTTTTAATGTTTTGTGAAAAAGACGAAAGCCAATATAGCACACATGCAATTGAGATCAATTAGGATGGAGGATGGCATTGATACCATAATCCTGCGGAAGAGCGGAAGGTTATAGAAAAAGTACAGGTATTTTAGATCAATAACCTGTATTTTTCTTTATTATCAGTTTTGATTATTTATGTGCAAATCTTCTGGTGAATACAGATGATCTGATGTCGATCTTAAACTGGTATCTTCAATAAAGTTTTTTATTTCCCTTATTGTTTCTTCTGGTTCACTAATATGCGGAAAGTGGCCTGTGGCTTTCATAACAATCAAAAAATTCTCTGGCGTGTTTTTATGGATAAATTCTCCAACCGATAATGGGGCCAATATATCGTTTGTACATTGCAGGGTAAGACTTGGCACTTCGAGGTTTTTCAATTTATCTCTGTAATCGGCTTTAAAGGTAGCCATTGCAAAGGCTAAGGCAACACTTGGGTTTGTATCTTCAAAACATTCCTGTAAAAAATCAGATAGTTCAGGTTTAAGAGGGCTATCCATCACCACTGGCGCCAATTGTTTGCTCCAGGTAACATAATCAAGGGCTATAAGCGTGAATATGGTTTCAATATCTTCGGCATTAAATCCGCCAATATAATCACGATCGTTTAAATATCTTGGTGATGGACCAATAAAAACTAGTTTTTTAAATACTTCCGGCATCTGTAGTGCGGCAATCATGCCAATCATACTGCTCACCGAGTGTCCAACAAATATAATGTTGTTCAGATTAAGCGCTTCAATAATTTCAATTACATCACATGCATATCCTTCCAGTGTAGCATATTTCCGTTGGTCGTATTGGCTTAGGTCTGAATCGCCCGATCCTACATAATCAAACAGGATTACCTTGTAGTCTTCTAGAAAGGCATCTGTAATAAATTTCCAAGAACTTTGCGCACAGCCAAAGCCATGCGCAAATACAATAACCTGGCTACCTTCGCCAAGTATTTTTACGTTATTTCTAAGCAGTATAGGGTGCAAAATGTTTGATTTTAGAATTCTTAATCAAGTTAAACAATGTAACGGTTTTTTTATAAAAAAATAAAAAATGAACAAAACGCACCGCTGAATCTGTGAACAGGTGTTTCGATTCCATTCAATATTCTTAATTCCTTAATGGTCAAATGTTTGTTTAGGTTTTATGATTACGAAATTTAGGGAGGCAAGGTTTTAGAAATGAAAAATTAATTATTTATGATCATTCCATTTCACACTGATAGAATGACATATTTTGCTCATAATCATTATCTTGCATGTCATCAATAACCGGAAAAACTAATATCCCTAATGAAAAAGTCTATTTCAATTTTTTTTATTATCTGTGTATTCTTTCTAAATACATCTGCTCAGGTTAATTTAAAAGGTTTCAAACCCAATGGAGCAACTGTTTCCTTGAGACAAAAAGAACTGGTAGTTAGCTGGCCGGTTGGCAATAATGCCGTTGGTAAAATGGTTCTCAATCTGGAAAATGGCAAACCACTATTCAGTAGTTTGCAGATGGGTAAACCAGGCGCCTTAAAAGAAGTGGCTGCTCATCTCGATCCTGCATTTGTGCTAAGAATAGGTAAACGTACCTTAAGTCCAAACAGTGGAGGCTGGAATGTTTTTTTTGACCGTGTTCCAACCAGGCCATATACCACAAGTGTTGTAAAGTTTACTAAAGGAGCTACCAGTGTTTTTACGAAGGGTGCACAAACTATAATGCGAATAAATGGAGTGCAATGCGAAACATTTGGTGGCGCTTTGGAAATAACATGCTATAACGGAAGCCCTCTGTTTAATGTAGCAGCTGTAGTATCTAGCCCGAGAGATTCAACTGCTATTTTATACGATGCCGGATTGACTAGTAAAAAAGAAATTTGGTGCAATGTGGCTTGGTCTGATGTAAAGGGAAATCTTCAGCGGGAAGACGTAGCCAAAGCAGATCCGAGTAGAAATTTGGAAGTAAAATACCGTACCGTTATCGGCGAAAATAAGGATGGAAGTTTAGCTGTTTTTCCTGCTCCACATCAATATTTTTATCCCTTGGATGAAGCTTTCAATCTTAAATTTACCTGGAAAGGGAGCAACTACTTAAATCTGATTTCCGATTTTGGTATTGGCATCCGTCAGGATCCATTGGGAGATAAACGTTATGTACCATGGTTTAACGCACCTCCCAATAGCCAACAGCGCCTTAATTTTTTCTGCTTGTTGAGCACGGGAAAAGCAAATGTAGTTTTAGATGAAGTTAAAAAATTTACACATAACGATTCGTATGTACCCTTGGCAGGTTACAAAACGATGGCCAGCCATTTCCACAATGAGTTCATTTCGGATGTAGTGTTAAGCGGAAAAGCCATTCCTGAAAAACCGGAATTTGTTGACGTATTAAAAAAATCAGGTTTAAATATCGTTAAACTAGCCGAATTTCATGGGCCAGGTCATCCAAAAGGACCAGATTCTGTTCGTTTAAAAGAATTAGATGCCTTGTTTAAACAAACCAAAAGGTTATCTGATCCTAATTTTTTACTGTTACCGGGAGAAGAAGCCAATAATTTTTACGGTGGGCATTGGCTGGCATTTTTCCCTAAACCAGTTTATTGGATTATGTCGAGAAAAAGCGATCTGCCTTTCGAAACTAACGATCCAAAGTATGGGAAAGTTTATCGCGTTAACGACAAGGCTGAAATGCTAAAATTAATGGAAAAGGAGCAGGGCTTGGCTTGGACAGCTCATGCCCGGACTAAGGCCTCAACCGGTTATCCGGATAACTATAAGGAAGAGGATTTTTTTAAATCGGAAACCTTTATGGGGGCAGCCTGGAAAGCGATTCCTGGCGATCTTTCTTTACCAACCTTAAGTAAAAGAGTATTGAACTTAATGGACGATATGGCTAATTGGGGGCTAAAAAAACATATCATTTCTGAGGCAGACATTTTTAGCATAACCGAGCAAAATGAAATGTATGCACACTTAAACGTGAATTATTTACAGATGGACAAGTTACCAAACTATGCAGATGGCTGGAAGCCTGTTTTAGATGTAATCCGGGAAGGCAAATTTTTTGTTTCTACGGGAGAGGTATTGATTCCAAAGTTTAACATTAATGGAAAAGGTGCAGGTGAAATATTAAAGATTGATAATAGTGGTAAAGCAAAGATAAATATGCAACTCAACTGGACATTCCCCTTAAGTTTTGTTGAAATTGTATCTGGTGACGGCAGAAAGGTTTATCGTAACCGTATTAATTTAAATACCACCCAGGCTTTTGGGAAAAAAGATTATAGTTGGGCAACCAATTTAAAAGGCCGTAAGTGGGTAAGGATAGAGGCTTGGGACATAGCTACCAATGGTGCTTTTACACAAATGGTTTGGTTGGAGTAGCAATTATATCGTCGCCGTTTGCAACCCATCGTGTGGGCAGATCTTTGTTCGCCTGTATTTGTTTTCAGCATATATTCCAAAGGCTCCGCGAAGTAAACCTGCTTAGATAGGTCTCTCCATTTTGCTGCGTTTAGTATTATTGGAGTAATAAATTTGAAATTTTGTGTTTGTTTATTTATCAAATAATCTGATTAAAAAAAACGTCAAAATTTTAAATGATCTATTCATTTCCATAGTAATTGGCAATTGTTTTTATATCTTCGTTTTATAAATGTCTTTAAGACGTTTATTTAACCAGATTTTGGGATTGCCCCGATTGGATAGATTTAACCGTCAAGCCGATTGTACTAAACCTTAACGATATGAGCATTCAACAATTTATCAAGCCCTTTAATTTTTCTGGGTTTAGTGATCAATCTATCGCATGCGCAAGAAAATCAATTACAAATTTAATTTTAGTACCTGAAAGGTTACACTTAAACTTCACCAACTGAATTCGATTATACTTGTTATTAGAAGCTTTTAAAATGAAAAAAATAATAACCGCCGTTTTGATTACCGCACTGTGCGGAACTGTTTTTGGACAAACTGCTTTACAGCCCTTTAGTTTATCGGAAGTCCGTTTGCTTGCGGGACCCTTTAAACAGGCCCAGGAAACCGATAAAAAGTATATGTTATCGCTGGATGCGGATAGGCTTTTGGCGCCATATTTAAGAGAAGCAGGACTAAAACCAAAAGCAGCATCTTACGGGAATTGGGAAAACACGGGTTTGGATGGGCATATCGGTGGACATTATCTTTCGGCACTGGCTTTAATGTATGCTTCTACTGGCGATACAAAGGTAAAGGAGCGGTTGGAATATATGATTGCCGAATTGGATAAATGCCAGCACCAGAATGGAGATGGTTATCTGGCGGGGATCCCGGGCGGCAAGGAAATCTGGAAAGAGATTAAAGCCGGAAACATCAAATCATCAAGTTTTTCGTTAAACGGAAAATGGGTACCCCTGTATAATATACATAAAATTTATGCGGGGCTGTACGATGCTTATGCAGTTGCGGGTAATGCCAAAGCAAAGCAGATGCTTATTAAACTAACAGATTGGTGTGTAGACATGGTCTCCAATTTATCCGATCAGCAAATACAGGAATTATTAAAAAGTGAACATGGTGGATTAAATGAAACTTTCGCTCATGTTTATGCGATAACTGGTAACCAGAAGTATCTTCAATTGGCAAAACGGTTTTCAGATCAATCAATCCTAAGTCCACTATTAAAAAATACGGATGCCCTGAACGGTTTACATGCAAATACACAGATTCCGAAAGTGATTGGTTTTGAGCAGATTGCGTTGCTGGATAAAGATGTTGCCTGGGCAAATGCAGCTGCTTTCTTTTGGAAAACGGTAGTGGAACACAGAACAGTAGCCATCGGTGGAAATAGCGTAAGAGAACATTTTCATCCCGCCAATGACTTTTCTTCGATGACAGAATCGCGCGAAGGTCCCGAAACCTGTAATTCTTACAACATGTTGAAGCTGACCAAACAGTTATTTTTAGCTACTCCTTCAAACACTTATCTCGATTACTATGAGCGTACACTTTATAACCATATCCTTTCTTCGCAAAGGCCGGAAGGTGGTTTTGTGTATTTTACACCCATGCGTCCGGGGCATTACCGTACCTATTCTAATCCGCAGGAAAGTTTCTGGTGTTGTGTAGGTTCGGGATTGGAGAACCACGGCAAATATGGAGAACTGATTTATGCACATAACGGGAATGATCTTTATGTAAACCTTTTTGTCCCTTCTACCTTAAATTGGAAAGAAAAAGGAATGCAGCTAACTCAGCAAACGCTTTTTCCTGATGCAGAAAATACCACACTCAAGCTTCAATTAAAAAATAAACAACGTTTTGCTTTACATTTTCGTCAGCCCGCCTGGATAGAGAAAGGTAAAATGGCCGTATTGGTCAATGGAAAAAAAGTAACTGCTAAAAGTGAAGCAAATGGTTATGCCAGTATCGATCGCATCTGGAGTACAGGCGACGTTGTTAATATTTCTCTGCCAATGCATACCACTACAGAGTTTATGCCCGATGGTTCTGATTGGGTAGCCTTTCTCCGTGGACCGATTGTGCTTGCTGCGGCAATGGATACTTTAAATGAGCCGAACTTAACTGCTGATGGTAGCAGGATGGGACATATTGCTTCGGGTACTTTGTTCCCGATCAGCGATGCACCATTGGTTACTGGTGCTAAAAACGTACTGGCAGATGAAATTACATTGACGGATAAAAACAGTTTAACTTTCAATGCAAAAAATGCAATTTATCAACCAAAATACAAATCCTTAAAATTAGTGCCTTTTTATACCCTTGCCGAAAAACGGTATGTTGTTTATTTTCCTTACAGCAATGCAGCGGCATTGCCAGAACGGGCAAAGGCGATTAGGTTGGCTGAAGCAGAAAAGATGAATATTGAACAGAAAACCGTTGATCTGATCAATACGGGTGAGCAGCAGCCAGAATCTGATCACAATTTTAAAGGTGAACAAACCGATAACGGGACCTACCAGGAAAGGCATTTTAGAAATGGGAAAGCATGGTTTAGTTATGTGCTTAAAAATAAGGACTTATCTGGAAATAGACTCAGTTTAACCTATTTTGGCAAGGAAAAGGACAAAAATTTCACGATCCTGATCAATGGGGTTAAAATTGACAATGTAAAGTTAGATGGAAGCAAGGGAGGTGTTTTTTATACGCAGGAATATCAAATTCCAAAAGCGCTGTTAAAAGCAGATTTAGAAGTGAAATTTGTTGCCGGTCAGGGATCAGCAATTGCCAATATATATGAGGTGAGGCTGGTGAAATAGATTTATAAAATGCGTTCTGTGGATTGAAAGGATGATGTGCCTGAGGCGATTCGTCTTCCTGAACTTGTTTTAGGATCTATAAGAAAGTTTTTTGGAAGGAGATGTATAAAACAAGAAAGATGCTGAAATAAATTCAGCATGACGTGTGGTGAGTGAATTGACGTGAATTAAACAATATCGTTAGAACGCTGCAGCTTGTGAGGCACAGGTTGTAGTGTAATCATCCAAAGGCGATTGTTATCCTGGCAATAATTTATTACATAAATCAATATTGTTGACAGATAGTTTCTATCTGTAACTTAGCAGATTTACAGTCCTTTTGAGCGGAGTGCAGCGATTTCAAGAATCCAATGGCTAAACGAAGCTAAATCTATCCAAAATATCGTCACCCTGAACGCGTTTCAGGGTCTTTCATGCGGAATAGATCTCTCCATTACACTACGTTCCAACACCTCGAGACAATGAAGGTTCTTAATGAACTCTGCGAATGGTAACTTGTTTTAGGATCTAAAAGAAAGATTTTAAGTCAAGGTGTTAAACGATAAGGATGCTGAAATAAGTTCAGCATCCTAAATGGGGGGATCAAAATTTCTGTCCTGATATATTATTTCAACTCCAGTACAACAACAGATTGAGCAGGTAATTCTACTTTTAATGAACCGCCTGATTTTTTTGCACCGGTAAATTTTGCATTATGCACTTTATTCAAATCGTTGAACGTGTTTACATCAGTTAGTTTAGCTGAGGTTAAAATCTGTCCGGTAACCGTGCTCCATTTTAAACCATCCAAAACGGTGCTCAAGGCAATTTTTTTGTTTGGATCTAAATTAACCAATGAAATATGGATGGCACCACTGGCATCCTGCGAGGCAGAAACATTTAAGGCAGGGATTTTTTGATCACCTACAACATAATCAGGACTAGTAAAGGCAATTGGTAAATACTTAGCATCCTGATGCACTTTGTACAGATCAAAAACATGATAAGTAGGGGTAAGAATCATCTTGTCTTTTTCAGTTAAGATTATAGCCTGTAACACATTTACAGTTTGTGCCAGGTTAGCCATTTTAACACGATCGGAGTGGTTATTGAAAATGTTTAAGGTAGTTCCTGCAATTAAAGCATCGCGTAAACTGTTCTGCTGATACAGGAAACCAGGGTTAGTTCCAGGCTCCACATCTGTCCAGATTCCCCATTCATCAACCACTAAAGCAATTTTCTTTTTAGGATCGTATTTATCCATTATCGCGGAGTGTTTGCTTACCAGTTCTTCCATGCGTAAGCAGTTTTTCATGGTCGAAAAGTATTGTGCTTCATCAAATTTAGTGGCTGATCCTTTTTTGTCCCAGTTTCCTGTTGGGATGGTGTAATAGTGTAAAGTTAATCCCCACATTTGGTCGCCAATATTTTTCATACAGGTTTCAGTCCAGTTGTAATCACCTGAATTGGCTCCGCTGGCAATTCTTTTTAGCGGAGCACCTGGATAGTTGCGTGCATAAGTGGCATACCTGCGGTATAAATCAGAATAATAAGCAGGTGTCATGTTGCCACCGCAACCCCAGCTTTCGTTACCTACGCCCCAGAAAGAAACTTTCCATGGTTTTTCTCTTCCATTTTGGCTGCGAATAGCCGTCATCGGGCTCACGCCATCAAAATTCAGATATTCTACCCATTTGGCCATTTCTTCAACAGTTCCGCTGCCTACATTTCCTGCAATATAAGGTTCGCAATCAAGCATCTGGCAAAGATCCAAAAACTCGTGTGTACCAAAGCTATTGTCTTCTGTTACACCGCCCCAGTTGGTATTTACCATTTTCGGACGTTGGTTTCTCGGTCCAATACCGTCTCTCCAGTGGTATTCATCGGCAAAGCAACCTCCCGGCCAGCGTAGATTCGGAACTTTGATCTTTTTTAATGCCTCAACAATATCTAATCTTATTCTACCTTTATTAGGGATAGTCGAATGCTCGTCTACCCAAAAGCCATCATAAATACAGCGGCCTAAATGTTCCGAAAAATGGCCATAAATGTGCTTGCTCACCACTTGATCGCCTGCAGGTTTAATCGTTAATTGGGTTTCATTTTGTGCATGCACTAAAATAGAACTACAGAATACAGCCGCAGATAAGAGAAGTTTTTTCATCATGATTTTGTTAAATCTATTGGTTAAATGGGATTTTGATTACGTTAAAAGAGTAAGGTTTTAACGCGATGTTTAATTTTTTACCTTTTAGGTTAATCGTGTTTTTTTTCGGACTTACCGCTTCAGGATTTTCGAAAGAATTAACCTGTGTAAGGTTGCTGTTCGCTATTTCCTCATTAGTGGCCTTATTTTTTAATTTTATTTTTCCTTCAAGGTCAAAATCAATGTTCTGAGATTGATCGGAGTTGTTGGCGATTTTAATGATGAGTTCTTTTTTTGCCTGATCGGTTACCGCAGAGGCATACAGGCCATCCTGACCGATAATGTTTTTTTCATCAAGCGTAATTGCAACCACATCGGTTCCTTTATTGGTAGAAAACTGTTTCTGCACATAATAATCAGGTGTTCCGTACGATTTCAGGTTATCTACCCAGATCATATCGGGTGCCCATTGCCAGGCATCAATATTAGCGAAAAGCGGAGCATAAGAGGCCATTTGTACTACATCAGCATTGCGCTCCAAACCTGTCATTAACGAAGCAGAAGCTAATGCACTTTGCCAGTTGTTACGGTTACTTCCAACTATACTATTGTCTGCATGTACTGCATATTCGCCAACAAAAACCTTCGATCCGTTTCTTGGATAGTTATCATAACGGCCAGCATTTTTTAAAAACCAATCGGCAGGGCGATAGTAGTGTTCGTCAATAAAATCGGCATTATTGCTCCTTAAGCTGGTGTTTAGAAGGTTAAAACGGTCACCCTCCGGATCCGTTCCCGAGCTGTTAATGAGTTTAAAGTCAGGATATTTTGCCTTGATGGCTTTGGTGAAAATGGCTAACCTTTCCAGGTATTGTGGTCCCCAGTTTTCATTTCCAACACCCATCATTTTTAAATTGAAAGGTTTTGGATGACCAAGATCTGCTCTCATTTTTCCCCATTTGGTTGTTACATCGCCATTGGCAAACTCGATCAGGTCTAGCGCATCCTGTACATAAGGATCAAGTTCGTCAAGTGAAGCTACTTCAGCAGAGTTAAATTGACAAGCCATACCGCAATTTAATATTGGCAAGGCATCTGAGCCTATATCTTCTGCCAGTTGGAAATATTCGAAGAAGCCCAAACCAAAACTCTGGTAATAATCTGGTGCAGATCGATTTGCGAATTCAGTATTCCAGCGGTTGATAATCAGTTGTCTGTTTTCAATCGGGCCAATGGTTTTTTTCCACTGGTAGCGGTTTGCCAGATCGGTTCCTTCTACAATACAGCCGCCCGGAAAACGGATAAAACCGGGTTTCATATCGGCCAATAACTGCACCATATCTGCCCTTAACCCTTGTGGGCGGTTTTTCCAGGTATCGCCAGGAAAAAGGCTAATCATGTCCACATCAATATTTCCATTTCCCTGGAACAGAATAGAGAATTTAGCTTTTGGATCGGTTTCAGTAGCGGTAAAACTTGCTGATTGTTTTTTCCAGTCGCTACCGGTTTGATCGGGTGTTAAACTTCCCCGTCCAATGATTTTATTGTTTGCATCTTTTAACAACAGTACGAGTTTAACACCTGGAGTTGATTGACGGTACATCAATGAAAAATCGTAGCGTAATCCTTTTTTTACACCAATACCTTTAAATCCTTCGTTTACGAGCTCAAAATCGTCGGTTTGTTTTTTTACCTGTAAATATCTGGGATTTGCAGTGTTTACCTCTTTGCGGTTTACCACTAATATTTCACCTTCCTGCTGTTTTTTCCGCTGGATCGTCCAGCCCATTAGCGGTTTTGCAAATTCGAAAGAGCGGTTTTTGATCAGTTCGGCATAAATACCGCCATCGGCACCAAAGTTAATATCCTCGAAAAAAACACCCCACATGTTCGGTTGCACTTTAGCAATACTATGGTCTGTTTTAACTTTAATTACTTTTGCAGTTTGTGCCTGCACTGCTGTAGTGTATCCAATTCCAACAGCAGCGTACGCTATACATGCTGAAAAGATACTTTTTATAGGGTAATTTAATTTCATACGGTTTAATATTTGGAAGGTTCTCATCGTAAAAGTAAAATTTTTAAAATAATAAACGTTGTAAGAACATTTATTTTTTTCTTCTCTGGTTATTTTGTTAATCAATTCTACAATGTTAGCATTGGAGAATGTAAGGTAAGAAATGGAAGTAGGAATGCAGATAGTAAAGAGTTAGTATTTAACTTTTATTCGGTATTTAGTGTTTTATGTGGTAAAAGCAGCTAGAATTTTTATTGTAATATATTTTGGTATTACTAAAAGGCAAAATTTTGTAATAGGCGGCCACAAAGTGTACAATACTTGTATTTCGTTTCCCTGTTGGTATTTTGGAAATGAACGGTTTAAGGTGCTTGGCAGCTTTAGTCCCGCTTTCGCTTATAGTCCTCGCTGAGCTGTGGGCTATTCCGCTTAATCGGGTTTAGGAACAAAGGTTTGTGCACTTTGCGATTCTAAAAATGAAATACTACAGTAGCCATTTAGCCCCGGTTGTAGTGTTACCCTGCAGCAACGAGGTACGAGGCAGCGAAGCGTATAAGCGAAAAACGGGAAGCAACTTTGTGTTTTGTACAAGCCATGCGCTCAATTTAATAAAATATTTTTTATCCTCTGCCTGTGTCCTCACAGAAAAAATAAATATTTATATTGATCTGTGAGACACAGACCATGGGATTAAAGCTGTATGTGGAGATAAGTACCTTGGGATTACTGCAAGTCAACCTACCAATCCAACTTTAACAATGCTACGCCTTGTCTGGCTAATTCCATTTCAAAAGCACCGTTTGCGGTATCAAACTTCCTGGGTTTACCCATCATTTTAAGTTGACCAGATTTTTCTAGTGCTGCAATCTGTTTTGCATCCGGGTTTTGCGGAGAACTCATTTTTTTCCATTCCGTATAAGAATTGCTGTTTTCGGTATCAATGAGATATTGGGTTATGGTTACTGTTTTTGCGGGCAGTTTATTTAGCGAGATGGAAAGTGCATCAATCGAACCCGTTTTATCTTCATCGTGGTAATTCCATAACATCACAGCAGCTGTTCTATTCGCTTTGGTGGCTAAAATACCAACATCTGTCTGCGGTTTTCTAATACTTGAATCCAAAATTGAATTTAAATTATACATGCGGTTGCTTATGGCCTCCACTCGGTTCCCTTCCATCTGGGCAAACATCCTGAATACATTTAAAACCGGTTTATCCACTCCATTGGTGGCTAAATCGCGAAAGCCTGCAAACCAAGGCTGGTTTTCGAATTCGAACGACCAGGTAACAGCACCCAGGAGGTTGATGTTATATTTGTCTGTAAGTTCGTAAAGCCTGGCAAAAGAAGCTGCGGTATAACTCGAATACATGGTGCCATTACGATAGGCATTTTCCGGATTGGTACTCATACCACAAGCTGCACAACCTTCGGGATCAGATTCGCCAATAATTACCGGGACGTTTTTAAGCTGAGGATATTTACTGATGATTTTATAATTATTATCAATATTACGGAGCTGCGCCCTTACATCCATCATTACAATTCCATTAACCACCTTTGGCGATCCTTTAGCATGAAACAGCACCGCATCTAAAGGTGAACCGATTTTACCGGTTACATAATTGGTATCTGTTAAACAATGTTTAATAAAAGCATCTAAATATTTGGTGCCACCACCCGTTACATTGGCACCCCCAATTTTTGCAGTAGGCAAGGCGCGTTTTAGTCCATCAGCAGCATAATCGTAAAGTTTAAAGAATTCGGACTGAGTACCTTTCCAATAAGCGCCATCAGGTTCATTCCATACTTCCCAATACCAACTTTCTACTTCTGCTCTGCCGTAGCGTTCTACACAATGTTTAACCCATTCGTATACCAGATTGCCCCATTTTTTATAATCTTTTGGCGGGTAGGCCCAACCGGTTAAAATTTCATCGTAGCGTACACCTGGTTTCCATTTATGCTGGTAGGGAAATGGTTTGGTAGATAATGCCTCGGGCATAAAACCAATCTGCGCCAATGGTTTCATTCCTCTTTTTACATAGGTATCAAAAATCTCATCGACAATTTTCCAGTTATAGACCGGATTGCCCTGGGCATCTTCGGTGTAGGCATTGGTTGATCCCCATTTTAGCGCTGGGGTACCATCTCCTGAAGTGAGCAAATTATGCGCACGCACATACACCGGAACCGGACTTAACTTTGAGATTTCAGTAAGCAGTTTCTGACCATCCTTCATATAAGTATAATTTGGTTCATCGTAACCAAACCAGGCCCATATCGGCTTCATAGGTGCTATATTCTTTTCGAAATTAATCTCAATATTAGCTGATTGAGCATTTGCTGTAAAGGTAAAAACGGATAAACTAAGAAAAAGGTAAACGTTTTTTAAGATATTCATATGTGTATTTTATAATGTCTGTCTGAGCGTAGTGGAAGCCTCAGCACATAAAATAAATAAAAAATAATGATATTCATTAAGCTGCCCAGGAAGAAATTTAAATAATCGACAGGCATATTTGAAGTAATCATGTACTGGTAGCCGTAACGTCAGTTCCAAAAGTTTAAAGGCAAAAAAAGGACAGACCATCCGGTACTGTCCTTTACATCATTAACTAAAATTAAAATCAACGCTTTTTGATTCTCCTATTTATTAGTGGAAAGCGTTTAAACCACTTATTAAGAATTTTTTATAATTGGCTACTTCATAATCAGCACCTTGTGGTGGTGCCAATAGCGTTTCTGTTTTGGGATCTAGCAGTACATAAAACGGCTGCGAGTTAGACTGGAATTTCCTGGCTTGCAGGTCGCTCCATTTTTTGCCAATAGTAGTGAGTTTTTTTCCTTCGGACGTAACCGTTACATCAGCTGGGGCTAGTACTGTTTTATCATCCACATACAACTGGATCAATACATAATCATTACTGAGCATTTTATATATGTCTTTATCCGGCCAAACATTGGCTTCCATTTTTCTGCAGTTTACGCAGGCATGGCCGGTAAAATCAATTAGGACTGGTTTATTCAGTTTCTTAGCTGCAGCCAAACCTTCATTATAATCGAAATAGGCATTCAGCTTTAATGGTGCGTGAAATTTATCTGCGTATTTATGCGGACCATCATTTGTTGCGGTTTGTTTTCCGGCCAATAAACTGGTGGTATACAGATCGAAATCCTGCGTTTCCTGCGGTGGAAGAAAAGCAGAAATACTTCTTAATGGCGCACCCCACATGCCCGGGATTAGGTAAATGGTAAAAGCCAATACTACAGTAGCGAGGAAAAGTCTGGGTACTGAGATGAATGCCAGCGGGCTATCGTGCGAAAATTTTAGTTTACCCAAAAGATAAATACCCATCATCCCGAAAATAACAATCCACAGGCTTAAGAATATTTCTCGGTCAAACCATTCCCAATGGTAGGCCAGATCTACATTGCTTAAGAATTTTAAGGCAAAAGCAAGCTCAAGGAAACCGAGCACAACTTTAACACTGTTTAGCCAACCACCCGATTTTGGCAGTTTGTTCATGGCAGAAGGAAATAGTGCAAACAAGGCAAAAGGAATAGCTAAGGCTAATGAAAAGCCAAACATGCCAATTGCCGGGCCTAATAAAGCGCCAGTTGTAGCCGCCTGTACCAACAGGGTACCTATAATTGGACCGGTGCACGAGAAAGATACTAAGGCCAGCGTTCCGGCCATAAAAAATAACCCTGCAATACCGCCTTTGTCCGAATTGGCATCCATTTTATTTACCCATGATGAGGGCAGGGTAATTTCGAAAGCTCCTAAAAACGAAGCTGCGAAAGCCACGAGCAATAAGAAGAAAAAGAAATTGAATATCCCATTGGTAGATAAACTGTTTAAGGCATCGGCACCAAAAATTACGGTAACCAAAAGTCCGAGTACTACATAAATGAGGATAATGAAAAAACCATATAATGCTGCCCGTTGAAAAGCTTTTCCTTTTTCTGAACCTTTAGTGAAAAAACTAACCGTAAGCGGCAACATAGGGAAGATACATGGCATTAACAAGGCTGCTAAACCGCCAATAAAGCCTGCAATAAAAATGCCCCATAATGTTTTGTGTTCTTCTTTTGAGGGTGCAACAGTTTGTTTAACAGTAGTTTGTATTGCTGCTGCTGTTTTAACCACAGTGTCAGTTGCTTTAATTGTACTATCAGTCACTTCCGGCTTAATCTCTGTAAACGTGAGGTCATCGGTGCCAGCACTGTCTTGTGCATGTACGTTTAAGGTTACGGCGCAACAGAATAGCAAACCGAGACAGATTTTTTTTAAGGATGTCATATGCTTGGTTACGCTATTATTTTACAGGAATACTAAAGTCAACCTGTTCTGGCGGCAAACATTGCTTGTCATCGCACACCATAAACTCTACATTTCCCTTAATAGTTGCCGTTTTGCTTTTTAACTTCACATTTTGTTGAAAAACTACCGACTTTTCGAAATAGCTCACATCCATTTTGAAAGTAGGTTCGAATTTGGTTGTCGCTTTTGGCTCGGTCGTTTTTCCAACCAGGGTATAAGCGCCAGATGCTGGAAAAGTAAAGGTTGTTTTAACAGGGCCTCCATCCTTAACAAATTGCGAATAAAGGTGCCAGCCCTGATCTACAGTGGCCTTTATAAAAACTGTTGCCGTATTTGGGCCGGTCTTTTTAGCTGCATAACTCCAAGTTACGGGCTTTAAAATTTGGCTGTATGCACTTAGGCTAATCAGGCATACGGTGAATAACAAAAAGATGATTTTTTTCATGTTGTGGTTATTGGTTATGGTGGTTAGTGTAATCTGCTAAAGGCCTGGTAATCCAGAAAATCTACTTCAGGGGTAATGTATCCTGTTTTAATGGGTTCTAACTTCATTAAATCTGTACTTAAATATTTCTTGTTGCTATCAGAAAAGATAGTCACTACACAGCTGTTAATTCCCATTTTTTGCTGTTGTTTGATGGCACCTATTACATTGGCCCCTGACGATATACCTACCGCTAAACCAAGTTTCTCTGCTAATTTTTGCGCCATGAGTATGGCATCGCCATCGTTTACCTGTATCACTTCATCCAGTTCGCTCAGTTTAACAATTTCAGGAATGAACTCATCAGAAATGCCCTGGATTCTATGGCTGCCTACTTTATAACCCGTAGTTAAAGTTGGTGATTCTGCAGGCTCAAGCGGGTGTATTTTAATATCAGCATTTTGCTTTCTTAAAAAATTACCTACTCCCATGATGGTTCCTCCGGTACCTACACCGGCAACAAAAGCATCGGGTGATAGATTTTTCAATTGCAATTGTCCCCAGATTTCCTTTCCTGTGGTATATTCGTGTGCTTCTGGATTGGCAATATTTTCGAACTGTTTTGGTAAAAAAATATTCGGATCTTTTGCAGCCATTTCTTCAGCAAGTTTAATACTACCGATAAATCCACCTTCTTCTTTGCTTACCAGAATAATTTCAGCACCTAAACTTTTAATAATATCCATGCGCTCTTTGCTTAACCAATTGGGCATAATGATGGTTACCGGATGGCCTAAAGCTTTACCTATTGCGGCAAATGCAATTCCCGTGTTGCCGCTCGTAGCCTCAACTATACGGTCGCCAGCTTTGATTTTACCTTCAGCATAAGCTTTTTTCAGGGTATAAAGCGCCATTCTGTCTTTAATACTTCCCGTTAGGTTATAGTGCTCGCATTTTACATAGATTTTACCCACACTTCCCTGGTAAGTATAAGTAAGTTCCAGCATCGGGGTATTGCCAACCAGAAGTGATAAATGTTCAAATTTTCCCATATTGGAAGATGTTATTTCATTTACTGTTAATGCTTTCATAGATATTTTTTAAATCAACTAAAGAAAATTTTTAATTAATTAAATTTCGGTAAAACTCAGTAATATTATTATTTGTGTCAATACAAGTTGTATTTTTCAGAAATTTTCTATTTTTTTTGGTTATTATTGATTTTTATTTCAGTTTAAGCTGAAATTTTTAATGTCTATTATATTTTTTTTCATTCACAAGCATATATGATACACGGAGATTTAGATCAGGTTGATACTGAAATATTAAAATTGTTGCAACATGATGCCGCCTTAACCCATAAAGAGATATCGTTAAAGCTGCATAAATCTATAGCAACTATACACGAACGTATACGGAGATTAAAGGAACAGGGCTATATCAAAAGAATAGTGGCAATTCTTGACCGGAAAAAAATTAATAGAAACCTGATTGCTTTCTCGCATGTATTGCTGAAGGAGCATACCGCCAAAACCCTGATTGAGTTCGAAACTGAGGTTTCTAAGTTTGGGGAAGTAATGGAGTGCCTGCAAATGACCGGGGCGCATGATTTTATTCTTCGTATTGCCACTAAAGATATGGACGCCTATCATGAGTTTTTACGGAATAAATTGGCTACACTGCCCAATATTACCACTGTTCAGAGCTACTTTGTGCTTTCTGAACCGAAGAGTGAAACTGCTTATCCGCTGTAGGGGAGGTTCATTGGTCATTAGTTAGTTGGCCATTTGTCATTGGTTGAAGGAAATCTGATACCTTAGAATCGATTGATTAGCTAGCAGAATTTTAGGTTGCGGATGTCCGCGATAAAACGTCATTTCGAGAGGAACGACGAAGCAATCTTTCATGCTAGTAATCCTTGCTATAAAGATTGCTTCGTCTGCTGAAAAAGCCTTCTCGCTATGACAGGACCATTCTGTTAATTATTGAATCTTTTTAAATTGAAAACCGTGGCGCCAATAATAACTATGGTTAGTAGTGTTACCGAAAGCATATTGGTCCATATCTTTGGAACCTGTTGCCGAGTATATTTCTCCAGTTTATAATCTTTAATATCAGTATCGTTAACTAATTGATTAAGAAAAATGGCTGGATAAAAATGTAAGCGGATCTGCTCATGGTATTTTCTGACCGCCTGCTGAAACTCAAGATGTGTATCCAGATCTGATCCTGCCATTTTATTTACCCCAAGCTGCGTTTGGATGGTAGGGAAGAAAAGCGCAAAAATATCAGTAAAATACTGCCTGCTGGCGAGTTTCTTTTCAATCGCTAACCTACTTGATGCTGCCTGGTCATCGCCCATTTGCTGCATGGCATAATACCAATACCAGCTAAAGGTTTTTTTCTCTGGGAAAGGATATTTCTTCAGCTGGGGATAATGTTTAAAAAAGGGTTTCATGGTTACATCTTTAGCCATATCCCATTTTTCATGGTAGCCTTCGCGTTGGTTAATTACATTTTGCAAAGCTTCAGGTACCGGGTATTTTCGGGTCAGAAAAAGATTGAAAGATGCCGGAATTACGATGCAGAGCAGTACCCAGACAGCTATCAATGCCGATGCATTAAAATTAGACGACTTGCCTAAAGAAATTAAAAAAAATGAAAGGGCAAACCAAAAGGTCAGGTAAATTAAAATGAGTATGGTGACCGAAAGGAGAGTAAGATCTTGCGGGAGTGCTAAGTAAAGCATCGCTGTAAACAACAGCAATAGTGCAACACTAAAAATCACCACCAGCCTCACTAGAAATTTTTGCCAGATGACTTGGTAAGACTGGTTGGTCTGTGCCCTTAACAGCGACCAGATGCCACTTTCCTTTTGTTCTGAAAGGAGATTGTAGGTAAAGGCAATAATAACCAATGGGAACAAAAAGATATAAACGAAACTAAGATCCATATTGCCCAAAAGCAGGCTAACAGGATTATTGATATCGGTATCATAAAGTTGTCCTTCCAGCCCCAACATGGTTACCGAGATTAAATAAGGGTTTATATCGCGTTGTCCATTGGCAAATGCCGCCCAGTTATCTGGAGCATTTGCCAGCGTAAACTTATTATGGAAAAATAACAAGCCAATATCTTTACCAAAATGATCGATATTATTTAGGGTATTTTTCTTTTGCAATATTGCTGCTTTTTCGATTACAGCCTGTTGCCTGGCGATGAAGGTTTTGCCAAAATATAGGCCGGCAAAACCGGTTATCAGGAGTACAACAATCCCAATCCACGATGAAGTGCTTCTAAAAAACAGTTTAAATTCAAGGTGATATCTACTTTTTTCATGCTTTTTGTTATATCGTTTTAATCCATTTGGGTGTGTATTGAAGCAAAATAACCGTAGCCAATAACCAGAAGATTAAGGCACTAAGCGCTAGTAACTCATTCGATAAAACGGTGCCTAATTTTTTGAAACGGTAATTGAAATCTGGTTGCTCGGCCCAGTTTGCCTTACTGATGGCCAGTGGTTTTTCTTCTTCGCCAGGTGCAATGTTGCTGATCTTATCAATCTGTAGCTTATTCATCTTTTGGGCAAGTTGATAGCGGTAAGTTTCTGCCTGATGCTGAAAATCGATGAAGGTATTAAAATCAGAGGCGGTTAAGGCCATCGAAATATGTTTCAGCAATAAATAAGGGTTTAAGAAACCTGTAACGGTAGTAATGCTGTTCTGTTTTTCGAAAATTTGGTTCAGTTCATTTTGGTGCTGACTATAAATTTTTGAGGTAATCTTTTCGCCCTCCGCCATAATATAACCTCCGTAATTAAAAGGGAGTTTTTTAACATCATCCACAGCGTAAGCCTTGAGTAGCGAATCTTTAATGGCTGCATAATGTGGGTCGTTAGGATCATGGCTATCACCCTGCTGATGAACTTTCGCCGCAATGGCATCGGCAAATTCTATTTTAGACGGGGAAGGGTGGATTTTTACACCAACTGCCTGGGTAATTCGGGGCATAATGACCATGAAAAATATCCAGCAGGCCAATAAGGTAATTAAGGCCGATTTAGAACTGCGGGCAAAGGCAGAAACCAAAATAGTAATAGCCGATATAATGAAAAAATAGATGGCATAAGTTAAAACCAGGAGTAACAGGCGTAAAGCTGAATCCATACTGATTTGCCAATGGCTTAATGATGCCCATAACAAAATGGTGAGCAGTATAAGCGGAATAAATATAGAAAGGCAAATGCCGATAATGCCTATCGTTTTGCCCCAAAGAAGTTGTTTCCAGCTTACATCCTGGCATAACAGGATTTTTAAGGTACCCGATTCGCGTTCTGCTGATATGCTGTTATAACCCAAAAAGAAAATGAGCAAAGGTACCAACAGTTGTAATACCATGGCTACACTAATTTCGCCAAAGCTTAACATACCGTTTGTAAAACCTGCTTCGCTAAAATTAACGGTGTTCTGTTTATGTGCCTCTAAAAAAATCGATACCCCGGCAAAACTTTCTATGCCAAAATCGAAGAAACTGAGTTCGTGTTTTTCACGAAAGGCGAGGTAACCGTAGTGCGCCATCCGGTGGGGATGTTTATCTGGTTTGGCTAACCATTGCGCCCTGACCAGCGCTTTATAATGGAGCCGTTGATTGTTTTGCGTTTTAAAGTTTTGCCAACCCACGTAGGTAGCCAAACAGAGCGATAAACCCAATAAAAGCGTTAGTGCTAAGGTGGCGGTATTCTTAAAGGCGGTTTTAAAAGTTTGTTTTGCAATAGTACTTATTCTACCTGGCATTATATTCTATAGGTTACGTTAAACATTACATTTCTTGGTGTGCCCGGGAATAGGCGTAGGTAGTTTTGTGCACCTACCCAATAGGTTTTATTTAAGATGTTGTTCATGTTTAAGGCTAATTGTACCTTTGAACCAGGAGGCGAATAATAAACTGCAGCATCAACAAGGGTATAGGCCGGAAGTGTAAAATCCCTAATGTATAACGGCAGTTTGGTGCCGCTATATTGTAAACCTGCGCCAAAACCAATGCCTTTCAGCTGTTGCGTTTCGAAATTATAACGTGTCCATAAGCTGGCACTGTGTTTTGGCGTGTTCTGTACGCGCTGACCAATTAAAGATGGGTTGAAATCATCCATAATAATGGCATCTATATAGCTATAACCTGCATTAAACTGCCAATTGCGGCTGATGAAACCTGAAGCTTCAAATTCGAAGCCACGGCTGCGCTGTGCGCCACGCTCAATTAAGCGGTTCACATCCAAAGGGTCGTTTGCATTCATCAATAGGTTTTTCTGGTTAATTTCGAAAACCGAAACGTTAACCATTAAACTTTTATTCAACCATTCTGATTTTGCACCAATCTCTTTTAAATCACTTGTTAAGGGTTTAAAATTGGTGCCTGCAGGTGGTGGTACAATGACCAGGGTTGAAGTATTGCCCTGCGGTTGATAGCCTTGTAAATAAGTTCCATAAAGGTTAATGTTTGAAGTTACTGCATAGGTTATCCCAACCCTCGGCAAAAGCTTTTGCTGATAAATTTTCTTTTGCGTAGCCAATTCATAATTACTGTAATCTTCGTACCACTCCTGTCTCAGTCCCAGGGTTAAGGTAAGCTTATCATAATTGATCTGATCCTGAAAATAAACTGCATTGACTAAATTATAGGCTGGCGGGATTTCAGTTTTGGTAAAAATATAATCACTTAAATTTTTGATCGTATAACTTGGGTTGGCGAGGTTAAAATGCTCTACATTGGGCACAGGTGCATTTACACTGTTTACCATTTTAAATAAATAAAGGTCTTTTTTTGTCGCATCATACCTGCTTGCAATGGTACCATCTTTTAACCGGTAGCCTTGTGCCGCATTTTCGCCGCCACCTCGCAGTTTTTGGGTATTGATCCGATCGTAGCCGATTACCATTTTATGATTTAAGCTAAACGTATTGGCGTTTATACTGAAATAGGTACTTAAATTATCGGTGCGCCACTTTTGCTGACGCTGAACTGCCCGCATGGCCGCAAGGGTAGGGATAGGTTGATTGTTTTCATCAACCCCGAAAGCATTGGTGGTTCGATGTTCCAAAAGATCTTCGTTCCAGTTTTGCTTCATGTAAGCCACATTAAATACAATATCCTGGTTAAAGCGATGAGAAAAATTGGTCATCAGCATTAAATCCTGACTGTTAAAGCGATCGTTACTGGCACCCATGTTAAAACTAATGGGTGTGCTTTTTAAATCGGTTTGTCCAGCAATGGCGCCAAAAATCGCCTGGCCACGGTCTAATCTCGAATTGCTGTTGTTCACCACAACCTCAACATTTAAACTGGTACGGTCATTCGGAATGTACGAAAAGGAAGGGGCAATCATATAACCTTTTCTGTATTGCAGGTCTCTGAAACTTTTGCTGTCTTCATATCCAAGATTAAGTCGGTACAGCATCGTTTTATCTGCATTTAAGGGGCCAGTAAAATCCAATGCGCCTCGTACTGTACTAAAACTTCCGGCTGAGATGCTGATTTCCTTGCGGTCTTCATTCAATGGCTTTTTAGTAACCAGATTAATGCTTCCCCCGGGGTCTACGCTAGAAAATGTGGCGCTTGCAGGACCTTTTATGACTTCTATCCGTTCGAGGTTGTTGGTTAACGGTTGGTTGAAATAAAACTGACGGGTACGCATGCCGTTGATAATGGCGCCTTCTTCGTTTTGGTTAATTCCCCTGATGGAGAATTGGTTATAATAACTGCTTTGTGATACACTGGTTACGTTTTTAACGGCATCAGCTAATACAGCCGCTTGCCTATCGGCAATCAATTCTTTTGAAACCGAAGAAATAGCCTGTGGAATGTCTTTGTTTAAATTGGCCGTTTTTGTAGCTGAAAAGGAATAATTGCCATAATATTTCTTGCCGTTGGTGCCTACAACTTCCACAGTTTGTAGTTCTTCATTCAAAGGTTGCAATACAATGGCATCAAGGTTTAAATCATCTTTATGATTTATAGGGTATATGCGGCTAAAACTGCTATAGCCAATGGCACTAACAGTAACAGAATAATTCGAGGTTTTAGGTAAGATAAGTGAAAAATTCCCTAACGAATCGCTCATCGTATTTAACTGATCTTTGCCGTTTTTAAATTTGATCGTGGCTTTATGGATGCTTTGTTTCTGAGCATTGATCACCTTTCCGCTTACTTTAAGTTGTGCATTGGCTTGCATGTTAAAAAGATTGAGCAACAAGAGCAAAGAGATTTTAACGGCACCGGAAAGTGCCTTATATTTTGGGTACATGAAATGGATGTATTTTTTAGATCGTTTGTAAGTATAATTCCTGCAGGTCGGTTGCGTTAATCTCGTTTGCTTTAAGGGTATGGATCAATTCGCCCTGTTTCATGATGCCGATGTGCGAGCCTACATTTACGGCATTAAAAATGTCGTGCGTAGCCATCAAAATGGATTTACCTTCGGCAGCCAATTGTTTAACCAATTGAGTAAACTCCGCTGTTGCTTTTGGATCTAAGCCGCTGGTTGGCTCATCCATTAAAATAATTTTCGCATTTTTAGCTAAGGCAATGGCAATACCTACTTTTTGGCGCATACCCTTACTAAAACCAGATAGGTGTTTGTGGTGAGCCGATTCTTGTAAACCGCATTGATTTAAAAAAACGATCAAACTTTTGGTGCCATAATTAAAACCTGCCAGTTTCGAAAAGTAATCGAGATTTTCAATGGCTGAGAGGTTACCATAAAGCATCACTACCTCAGGGATGTAAGCCAGGTGTTTACGGCGCTCGTGATCATGTGCATCCAGTTCTTTTCCGTCGATTAAAATTTTACCGGCGCTCGGTTCAATAAAACCGAGAAATAAATTAATGGTAGTCGTTTTTCCGGCGCCATTTTGTCCTAAAAGGCAAAATACTTCGCCAGCGTTAACGGTTAAATTAAGTTGTTTTAGAGCTTGGTAAGCCCCGTAATTTTTAGATAATGAAATAGCTTGAAGCATAAAAAATATAGTAATATAGGCGCACGCCGGGCACAGCTGCACATTAAACAAAATAAATTTGCAGAATAAATGGAGAAACCTGTTTTTAGTGATCAGGCCATTAAGCTTGGCGGCCCTTTATTGGTGTAGGATAGCATATAAGCTACCGGGCACTTTATCCGGTAAGCACAAGGTTTAATACCGGCTTTATTTAGTGGTAAAATAAATGCAAGGACTGCAGGGAGGTAAAAAAAGTGCGATTGTTGTTTCAGCACTTCGCAGAGTTTACATCCTAACTTTGCCGAAACAAGTTGTGTATTGTATTTTGAATGCGCTGTATGGTGTGATGTACCTATCGTTCCATGGTGATGCAGACTTTCAATCAGGGTTGCATTAAGAAATACCGCCAATAAAAATATCCCCCATATGCGGGTAAAAATTTCTCGGCGATATTTGTACGATGATTGGTTCAATGCAACAAAGTTACATTTAAAAAATTAAAATCAAATCTTTTATTAGGTTTGGTTATTGGATCTGATGGTTAAATACTGATGATCAGTAATGATATATGTGGTGTCTGATGTTTCCATCTGACACGAAAACAGTTAATAGCGGGTAAGAATCAAGTGTTTAAAAAAGAATTTTCATGATATAGAATCCCAATAATGCTATTTTTTAGAAAAGCAGTACCTGTAGTGCTTCGGTTACATCAGTCCCGCCCTTTGCTTAATCCCGATAGATAAACCTACCGTGTGGACACAATTCATTATGATATTTTCTGCCGCTCTATGCCGCGGGGCATGGTACTTTGGAGCGCCAAAGTACCCAAAGCGCTTAGTCAATCCGGCAATGAGCCTTTTGCACAATCCCATGCGAATCAAAAAAACAGCGGCACTTCGTTTAATCAGTCGTGTTTGTGTCCTTTTTGGCCTGATTGAGCCCTGCGGGGTTTGTGTTCAATTTTTTTTAAAATTAAATCATAAGAATGAACACAAAACCACTGCGTTTCAGGTTTGTTAGTGCTAATCTACTTAAACTGCAACTGTTTTTTTGATTTCCCTGGCTCTTGGGATTGACAGCGTCCTTAGGTAAAATCTGTACTTTATTAAAGTTGGTTAGCAAAATGCCTAAACATCCTTAAAAAAGATGTGTCCACACGGTAGGATAGATAAACCGGTAAATAAAATGATGCTTAAACCGGGATAACGCTGTCGGTCGGGTTATTGAACATTGGTCCTTCATTTCGCCGAATCCCTCCATGTTTTATTCTTATCGCTTAAGTGGATAGATCGTCATTGCAATGACGATCTTCTAGGAGATTTTTCTCCTTTAAATTCTACTGTCGATTTTATTCTAAATTACAAAATATCTCTTAAAAGTTGCTTTGGAATTGGATTTAGCATTCACCACTATCACTTAATACTTCAACTTAACTTTAAGTTAACACGGGCACTCTTTCTTTGTCTGGAATTGCCTGACATAATTGCTTTTAACATGATCAAATCCTTTAGTGTTCTCGTACTTTTTCTGCTTTTCATTTCGAATGCGATTGCCCAGGAAGAAAAATTCGAATCGATTATTGCGCTGAATCAAAAAGATCCAACTGCTGCCCTGGCTCAATTAAAAAAAATATATGCTAAATCTATTGATGATAATGATGAACTTTTAGAAGGCAAATGTTTGCAGCAGATGGGCAAGGTTTGTTATACACAGGGTCATTTTAGCCAATCGTTAGAGTTCTTTCTAAAAGCGGATAAAATATTCAACAATGCCAGTCAACCGCTTTTATTGGCCGCTAACCTTAACGATGTGGGCGTGCTTTATTATTACATGAAGCAGAAAGACAAAGCCATGAACAGCTATAGCAAAGCCATTAGTGTTTATAAGAGATCGAATAATTTAATTGGCCAGGCAACCGTTTTGGGTAATATTGGGCAGTTATACGAAAAAAGGCAGCTTTATGATAGTGCATTTTACTATCAAAAACTGGCTTTAAAAATAAACGAACGGATTAACGATAAAAGTGGGGCAGCCAAAATACACGAAAACCTGGGCAGTATATATGAAGACCTGGAGCGCTATGATTCTGCTTATGTACATTTTAAACGGTCGTTAAATTTATATCAGGAAGACCATAATGATCTGGGGAGTATTGAAGTAATTAATAATTTAGGAGATATCCTTCGTAAAACAGGCCGGTATAAAGAGAGTATTGTACAAACCGAAACGGCATTGAAACTAGCCGAAAAGATGGGCAATGTTTATCAGTTAAGCTCCTGCTGTAGAGATTTGGGCAAGGCATACGAGCTGTTGAATAATATGGATAGCGCTTACCATTATGTAAAGCTTGGCTATAAGTACACTATCGATCTGTATTCGCAAGATGGCGCCCGGCAGGTGGCATTTTTACAGGTACTTTACGATATCAATAAAAAATCGGATGAGATTAATAAATTGAAAAACGACCGGAAGGTGAACAGGATTATTGCTTTTTCTGCCACCATTGTAGTAGTATTAATAGTCGTTTTGGGTTTTGTGATTTTTAGTAGGCAGCGCTTAAAGTTAAAAGATCAACAGATGCTGGCGCGGCAGAAGGCAATAGAACATGACATGACCAGTCTGGCACTCAAAAATCTTCAGCTCGAAGAGCAAAATCTAAAACAGTTATTAGAGGTTAAAAGCAGAGAGCTGTCTACCCATACCTTAAACCTGATTAAACACAACCAGTTTTTGGAAAACCTTAGGGCTACTTTACAGGCGATGATAAAAGAAGATAAGCGCGATCAGAAAAAGCAGATGAACCAGATCCTCACCGAAATTAATCAGAGCTTTAATCACGAACGCAACTGGAAAGAATTTACCGTGGCTTTCGAACAGGTGCATCATCAATTTCTCGAAAGCCTAAAAAAATATAGCAATGAGCTTACCTCAGCCGATATGCGATTGATTGCATTGTTAAAAATGAACCTCGATTCAGGCGATATTGCAACCTTACTCGGTATATCAACCGATAGTTTAAGGGTATCGAGATATAGGTTAAGGAAAAAGCTAAACCTGGCGCAAGGCGATAATTTATCGGCATTTATCCAGGCTTTATAACCGTTACATCAGCTGTAATATATGACCTGTTTTTTTGATTTTTAAGAGCTTAACAATTTGTTAATGTAACGGTAATAAAAGCATAACGGCGTTTTGTGTTGTGTTTAATTTACTGATAATCATTGTGTTGTGTTTTTGTGTTGCCTTTTGATATATGCTTGTTGTAACGCTGTTGCCTTTATGTAACCTCAATAATTTCTTTGTGTAAAATGGTGTATACACCTTTGCCCCGTCGATAATAAAATGACATGACCAAACACAATGAATAAACGATTACAAATTCTGTTTTTATTTCTCTTTTGTGCAGGCACAGCTAATGCCACAAAACTGAAAGGCCACGTTTACGATAAGCAAACTGGTGAGGCCATTGTAGGTGCAACAGTGGTTTTAGAAAACCCAAGGCGCATAACAAATACCGGATTAGATGGTACTTTCGAATTTAAGGATGTAAAAGTAGGTACTGCAAAAATTAGTGTGAGCTACATTACCTACAAAACCATAGAGAAAACTTTAGTGATACTGAAAGAGGATAACGATCACTTAAAGTTTTACATGGAGAGTGATTCGAAAAGCCTTGATGATATTACTATTAAATCAAATGTAGTTAGTTCTACCGATCAGGGAGCAAGGCGTTTAGAAAAAAATGCCCCACAACTAATGAATATCGTATCAGGCAGATCGATTGAGATTTCGCCTGATTTAACGGTGGCCAATGTGATGCAACGTATTTCTGGCGTGTCTATAGAGCGCAATAGCAACGGCGATGGACAATATGCCATTTTAAGGGGAATGGATAAACGTTACAATTATACTTTGGTAAATGGCGTGAAAATCCCAAGTCCGGATAATAAATACCGTTATGTTCCGCTTGATCTTTTTCCTTCTGATTTACTCGATCGTTTAGAAGTGTATAAAACGCTTACGCCAAATTTAGAAGGCGATGCCATTGGTGGTGCCATTAATATGGTGATGAAAAATGCACCCGGTAAATTTCAGGTAAATGCAAACATTTCAACAGGTTATAGCCAATTGTTTTTCGATCGTAAGTTTACCAGTTACAATGCTTCAGGTATTAATTACAAATCGCCCTACGAAGTAAATGGGAAAACCTATAATGCTACGCAGAGCGATTTTACCAAGGGCACGCTTGATTATAAATATAAAAACCCCGCACCTAATTTAATCGGAAGCTTATCCTTAAGTAAACGCTTTTTGGATAATAAACTCGGGGTGGTGCTAGCAGGAAGTTATCAGAATACCTACCGTGGCAGTAACAGTACTTTTTACAATAATTCTGTTGTAGGCGTCGATCCTTATGCCAAAATTACCAGCAAAAGTTACCGTGAGTATTCTGAACAGCAGCAGCGAACAGGTTTACATGGAAAAATTGATTATGTTTTTAATAAAGATCACCAGATCAGTTTGTACAATGTATACGTTAACCTGAAAAATCAGCAGGTTAGAGATGCCGTAACTACTACCTATAATGGAGTTTATAATCCAACAGCTGGGAACGCAGAATTGGTTTACGATACGCGTAGTCGCTTAACTGAGCAACAGATTTACAATTCTACGCTGCATGGCGATCATAAATTTTTTAATGATAAATTTAAAGTACAGTGGTCGGCTGTTTATTCTTCTGCCAAAAACGATGTGCCCGATAATACCAGCATCAGTTTAAATGGGGTACAACAGAATTCTCAAAGCAAACGTACCAGTTTAGTTAATACCAACCCCGTTACCCGCAGATGGGAGCGTAATACCGATGAGGATTTGGCAGGTTACCTTGATCTGACTTACCATGTTTTAGCTGGCGAACATAAACTGGATGTTATGGCTGGAGGTTTATACCGCGATAAAAAAAGGAGTAGTTTCTTTAATAATTATAACCTCGCTCAGGGAGCAGATCATGCAAATGATATTTATGGTGTAAATTTCCAAAATTACACCGACCTGAATTTGGTGGTAAGCAATCCGACAGGTGCGGTAGCCAATTCGCTTACCTACGATGCAACAGAGCAAACTACTTCTGGATATGGAATGTTTAAATATAATTCGGCTAAATTAGAAGTGATAGGAGGGCTAAGAGTAGAGCATACCAATCAGGGTTATAATCTTCTTTTCGCGGCAGGAGAATCTTTTCCAAAAGGAAATCAGATTTATACCGATGTATTACCGAGTTTAACTGCAAAATATTTTTTAACAGAAAAAGCGCAGTTACATGCTTCTTACTACAAAGCCCTTAACCGCCCAGGTTTTTATGAAATTGTACCCGGAAAAGTTGTAAATGAAGAATTCCAGGAACGTGGCAATCCTAACCTGCAGCGCGCACTGGCCGATAACTTCGATTTAAGGTATGAGCTTTTTCCTGGCGCTTCTGAGCAATTATTGATTGGTGCTTTCTACAAAAGGATAAAAAATCCAATTGAATATACTTTTCAGGCTGATGCCGTTCGCGGCCAAGATATTTATTATAGTCCAGGGAACTTTGGTACGGCCAATAATTATGGCGCAGAGGTAGATTACATCAAATATTTTAACAAAATAGGCGTAAAGGCCAATTATACCTACACTCATTCGCGGATTAACACCACTAAAACCACCAGGGTGATCAATAGCGCCACCGGAGATACGGAGCCTGCAAATGTAAACCAGGAACGTCCGCTTTATGGTCAGTCTGCGCATATCGCCAACCTGTCAATACTGTTTAAAGACACTAAAAAAGGCTGGGATGCACAGGTTGCAGGTGCCTATACAGGACCACGCATCAACACGGTTTCTCAATTCTTAAATAACGATTTTTGGCAGGAAGGATTTGTACAGGTAGATGCGTCTGCAGAGAAGTATTTTAAAGGTGGAATAAGTGTTTTTGTAAAAGCCAATAACATTTTAAATACACCGACAAAACTATTTATAAAAGGTACAAATCCAGCAAATAACGACATCAAAGAAGATTTGGTTAAAAATGGGAAAACCTTGATCAGAAGCGATTATTATGGCCAAAACTACCTTGTTGGCTTTAGGTATAAATTTAATTAATAGCATTTAAAGATACAAAGACATGAAATCAAATCAGATTTTTAAATTATTAATCCTTGTTGTGCTCGCCTTGGCAGGATGCGAGAAAGCCAATATAGATGTTGATACTACAGCTGTTGATGGCTCGGCAATTGGTGAGGTTTCTGGGGTTTGGGCAAAAGGCAGTACGCAGGTAATTAAAGGCGACATTGTAATCCCGGAAGGGAAAACGCTAACCATTGAAGAGGGGGTAACGGTGCTAATGGATACGGTTGCTAAACCAGAAATTGTTATAAAAGGTAATCTGTATGCACTTGGAACTGCAGAAAATCCTATTAGGTTTACGGTAAATGAATTTTATAAAACCTCATCAAAAAAATTTGGAAAGCTTTGGGGAGGTATTTTGGCTGGCCCAACATGCGCGGAACTGGTGCTTGATCACGTAATCCTCGAATATGCAGGCTCTACTACTTCAGATGCTTCAACATCGGTAAAAATGGGACTTTATAAAGCCAAAGCCGGAGAAAACTTACCTGCACTCTGGTTTGCCAATGCTAATGGCAAATTAGTCGTTCAGAATAGTATCTTTAGAAACCTCCAGGAAGATTGTACCTACATTGAAGGTGGGAAGATCATTTTTGCCAATAATGTGTTTTATACCACGGGCGTAACAGGAGGGGAAGCCATGAACTTTAAATCGGGCTGTTTGGCAGATATAGCCTATAATTTGGTTTATAGCACCAATACCAATGCCTTAAAATTATCTAATACCGGAGATAAAACGCCACAAACGTATATTATTGCTTATAACAATACCATGGTGAATACAGGTTGGAGAAGACCAACGGCCAAAGGCGGATCAATCTGGCTGGAGAGTACGGTACGTGCCGATCTGTATAATAATCTTTTCGCTAATACCCGTTTTGGTGTGAAGAGAGATCCAAAAAAGCCAGAAGATAGCCGTTCTGCTTATAGCAATAACTGGTATTATGGCTTCGACCAAACCACCGTAAATCAGTTTCAGCCAACCGGCGATATTGTGGGCGGTAAAAACGATGTAATTAGTAACNTTGCTGGTGCAAATGATCCTAAATTTGTGAATTANCCCTTAAATACAGCNGTTANCAATGCCGATTTCAATACCGCGTGGGACTTTCACTTGCAAGGCAACTCNCCAGCTTTGGGTAAGGGTATTACCAACTTTACCCGCCATCACCAANCCGGAATTGTAATGAAAAATGGTATNACCTATATCTCTCCTGCACCATCTACATTTGTTGGTGCATACGGAACTAAAATATAAAATGAAGCATAATAATATATTAAAACTTGCCGCTTTTGCGGTTTTAAGCCTGACCATTTCTTGTAATGGAAGCGCACAAAACGGAAGTAGTACAGCCGTAAAACCCTTATATGTGTCCGAACCTGTCGACTTTGATACCGACGATCCTGCAATCTGGGTAAACCCGAACAATCCAGCGCAGTCTTTAGTAATCGGTACCGATAAAGATACCAATGGTGGCCTGTATGTTTTCGATCTGAAAGGTAAAATCATCAAGTCTAAAACCATAAAAGGCTTAAAGCGTCCTAATAATGTTGATATTGCTTATGGTTTGCGCTTGGCCGGAAAAAAGATAGATATTGTGGTAACAACAGAACGTTACACACATAAACTGCGGATATTTTCTCTTCCCGATATGAAAGCAATCGACAATGGCGGAATTCCTGTTTTTGTAGGTGAAACAGGAGCAGAATACCGCGATTTGATGGGGATTTCAATGTATACTGACCCAAGTGGAAAAATTTATGCCATTGTTGGTCGTAAAACGGGCCCTAAAAACGGAAGTTATCTTTGGCAATATTTATTGGCAGATGATGGAAAAGGCAATGTTAAAGCAGATTTGGTGCGGAAATTCGGCCAGTATAGCGGTAAAAAAGAAATTGAGGCCATTGCCGTTGATAACGAACTGGGCTTTGTTTATTATTGCGATGAGCAGGTAGGGGTACGCAAATATTATGCAGACCCCGCCAAAGGAAATAAAGAACTGGCACTATTTGGGCAAGGCGATTTTGCTGTTGATAATGAAGGAATCGCTATTTATAAAACCCCAAGTTATAAGGGATATATCCTGGTATCTGATCAAGGTGACAGGCAATTAAAAGTGTACGATCGGGTAGCTAAAGCCAATACCGCTAATCCTCATCCACTGTTAACCACCATAAAGTATTCAGCTAATCAAACAGATGGTATTGATGTAGTTTCAGTTCCTTTGAATAAAGATTTCAAGCATGGTTTGCTCGTGGCGATGAGTGATGATAAAACTTTTCATTTTTATAGATGGGAAGACATAGCAGGTAAAAAACTCATTGTAAATAGGTAATTTACAGCAATCTATTACATTCAGTGAGGCAGCAAAAAGCTATGTAATAATTTGCTGTAAAAACTTAAGCAGTTCTAACATTTGTTTTTTGGAAAGCAATGGCAGAAGCGTTCTGGTAAGTTCAGTCCTGCTCCCGCTTCTGCCAATTTGAAGGAAATCGTCATCCCGCTTTGATCAGGTTTAGTTGGCGTGGATAGTACTGATATAGTGGTTAAATCAAAGAGAAAACAAAACGTATTGTCATTTTTAGCAAGTCGAAGGCCAAGTGTTTTTTGTTTTCGAATAGTAAAGGCCTTCGATAGGCTCAGACTGACAACGCCTATGAGGTGTCTCCAGTTGCGGTCGTTATCCCTGAACTGGTTTCAGGGGCTTTAATGCAAGCGAAAATCTCGAAAAAATACCAGTTTCTCTTTATAAAAATAGATTTCAAATAAACCGATCTGAAAATCAGCTAAAAATTAAATTTAGCTGATTTTTATGTTTATATAAATAATTGATTTTTGTATGTTTATATGATGAAAATCGTTGAGCTAGATACTTTTTATAAGCACTTCCCTGCAAAGGATACGTCTGAAGCCTCCAAACACTTAGGGCATTTCAATATCTTTAAAATCGAAGATATCCTTACGCCGCGTGGAAGCAAACTTTATTATTCGCGCAGGGTATTTTATAAAATAAGTTTAGTTGTTGGTCATAGCAAAATCCATTATGCCGATCAGTGTATTGAGGTAGAGGGCAGTGTGCTGGTTTTTACGAATCCGATGGTGCCTTATTTTTGGGAACGTATCAGTGAAGAACAATCTGGTTTTTTGTGCGTATTTACTGAAGAATTTTTCAATAGATTCGAAAATGTTAAGGATTTTCCTGTATTTCAGGATGCCGCAAATGCAATTGTT